>Ga0136617_10001197_pt1 | contig 22792 bp, 21 predicted proteins | sample AntDrymUQ3222106_2_FD_129672 | JGI IMG/M metagenome (GOLD analysis project Ga0136617, IMG submission 129672) | Polar desert sand microbial communities from Dry Valleys, Antarctica - metaG UQ322 (21.06) | ecosystem: Environmental > Terrestrial > Soil > Desert | place: Antarctica: Dry Valley...
CAGCGGGATAGAGCGGTCGGCCGGCGCCAAGGACGTCAGACTTCCGTCACCTGGCTCGGCACCGAGCCGGGCTGCATGCGGTGAGATGGGGTCATGAGCGACGTACCCCTGCACCAACACGCGCTGTTGTCCGACTGCGGGGCGGCTGCCCTCGTCACAGCCGCGGGATCCGTGGACTGGCTGTGCCTCCCGCGATTCGACAGTCCGCCAGTGCTGGCACGGCTACTCGATGACGACGCGGGCCATTTCCTGGTGGCGCCGGCGACCGACGAATGCTCATCGGTGTGGCGCTACCGGCCGTCCGGTCTGGTCCTCGACACGACCTGGTCCTGCTCGGGCGGTGAACTGGTCGTCACCGACGCGCTCGCGCTCGGTGCTCGTGAGCGCGGTCACGAGCTCGGCCGCGCCGCTCCGGGAGTCCTGCTCCGGCGCGCCCGGTGCACCCGGGGGACTGTCGATGTCCGCGTGGAATTCGTGCCGCGCCCGGAGTTCGGGCTGGTGCACCCGCGGTTGTCCGCGTCCTCGCCGGGGGTGGTGGTCGCCGACGGTGGTGCCACCATCCTGGTGTTGAGCACCGACGCCGACCTCCACATCGCCGATGCCCGAGCGACCGCGACGCTGGAGCTGCGAGAAGGTGAGGAGCTCACCTTCGCGCTGGAGCAGGCCGACGCCTGGGGCCCGGGACCGCGTCGATGGAAGCCCCGCAAGGTGCGTCGGCGGATCGACGGCACCGAGCAGTCCTGGCGCAGCTGGTCAGACCTGCACCAGAGCTACGAGGGACCGCTGCGAGACCTGGTGCGGCATTGCGGCGTCGTGTTGCAGGGCCTCACGTATGCGCGGAGCGGCGCAGTGGTTGCGGCGCCGACACGAGCCTGCCGGAAGGCGTCGGCAGTGGTCGCACCTGGGACTACCGCTACACCTGGGTGCGCGACGCGAGCATGACGATGCAGGGTCTGTACGTCGCGGCTTGCCCGGACGAAGCCGGACGGTTCTTCGCCTTCGTGTCGACGGCTGCGGCGACGCAGCTCGACCGCGGCCGGCATCTGCAGATCATGTTCGGCGTCGGCGGTGAGCGAGACCTGTCCGAGCGCGAGCTTCCCCACCTGTCGGGGTGGCGCGCCAGTGGACCGGTCCGGGTCGGCAATGCGGCCTGGGGCCAGCAACAGCTCGACGTCTACGGCGCGCTGCTCGATGCGGCGTACACGCTGCGGCTCCAGCTCGGGGAATTGGACGAGGCGACCCGGGCGTTCCTCGTCGCCGCCGTCGATGCCGCCGCGGATCGCTGGGAGGAGGACGACCAGGGCATCTGGGAGATCCGCGGACCGGGGCGACCGTTCCTCCACAGCAAGCTGATGTGCTGGGTGGCGTTGGATCGTGGCCTCGCGATGGCTGAGCTGCTGCGACTCGACGACACCCGAGTGGCGGCCTGGGGCGCTGCCCGGGAGACGCTCCGCGAGCAGATCCTCGGTCGCGGGTGGAGCGAGCGAGCCGGCGCCTTCACGCAGACCTTCGGGTCTGACGACCTGGACGCCTCTGCGCTGCTCCTGGTGGTCGTCGGGTTCCTGCCGCCCTCCGACTCTCGGCTGCTGTCGACGATCGACGCCGTCGAGGAGGGGTTGAGCGACGACCGCGGCCTGCTGTTTCGCTACCGCGGCGACGACGGGTTCGACGAGCCGGAGGGGACGTTCTTGTTGTGCACCTTCTGGTTGGCCCACGCCCTTGCGCTGACCGGGCAGGTCGATCGGGCCCGGGTGGTGCTGGCCAGGGCGGCCGACTGCGCCACCGACCTCGGTCTTTTCGCCGAGCAGGTCGACCCGTCTTCGGGTGAGCTGCTCGGCAACTTCCCGCAGGCGTTCAGCCACCTCGGGTTGGTGAACGCGGCGCAGGCACTCGCCGATGCCGAGCAGGCGGCCGGCCACGAGCCGGTATCCAGGCGCTAGTGCCCCGTGATGGAAGTCCTTTGCTGGTTGCCGTGGTCCGCCTGGGGCGCGGCAAGCGTGAAGAGACTTCCAACACGGGGCACTAGGACCTGATCAACCGCCCCGACGCTGGTCGGGACCCCGGGGCGGTCGCCGCCGCACCTCAGCCCGCGGTCTGGTCCAGCTGCTGCAGCAGGTCGTGCGCAGCGAGCTCGACGTCTTTGTGCCGCCACTCCGAGGCCCGATAGACGCAGGCGATCAGCGCGGTGCGGTGCACTCGGCGGAAGTCACCGGCCACGAAGGCGTACCTCGCCTTGGTCTCGTCGTTGGCACCCTCGGTGAGTCCCAGGTGCCACGAGGCGTAGGCATCCCAGCCACGCTTGTCGAGGTAGGCGTTCTGCGCCTCGGCGTTCGGCTGGACGTCGCCCCAGTCGCTGTCCAGCACGTACTGGCGCTTGTCGATCAGCGCGCGGATGTGTGCGAGACCGGCGTCGTTGACGGAGTAAGTGGCCATCCCGCCAGTCTGGACACCAGACCGCGACTCAGCATCTCGACACCCGTCCCGCCTATTGCGGGAAGTCTCGGTCCGGATCGGCGTGTCGCCGCGAGACATCCCGCAATGGGCGGTGCGGCGGAGGGCCAGGTAGCCGGTAGGAGTCCTGCGGCAGGGCGGGATTTTTGGGCGCGTCCGGCTAGCGTTCAGCACGTGAACCAGCCACTTCTCATCGTGCTCGCGGGCCGACCCGGAACGGGCAAGACCACGCTCGCGAAACTGCTCGCGGCAAGATTGGGCGCAGCGCACGTCCGTATAGATGCGATAGCCGGCGCACTGATGCGCGGTGGTGTCACGGACGATCCGCCCGAGGCTGGAAGCGTCGCCTACGGCGTCGCGCATGAGGTCGCCGCAGACACCTTGCAGACGGGGACTCCGGTTGTCGTGGATGGCGTCAACGCAACTCATGACAGGCGTGCAGCATGGCGAACGGTAAGTGAAGGGTCTGATGGCCACCTCGTGTTGTTGGAAACGACCTTGCATGATCCCGAGGAACATCGGCGCAGAGTCGAGGCCCGCCGAAGTCAGCTGACCGGATACATCGGTCCGTCCTGGGGTTCGATCGAGGCGCAGACCTACGACTGTTGGAACGAGGTGCGCGACGGCCCACGCGTTGTGGTCGAGATGTCAGATGCTGGGGCCGCGCTCGCGTTCGTTCTGAGGCACATCCACCGGTCCGTCTTGCCGAAGCACTAAGACCGCCTTGCCTAGTCGAACGGCAGTACGTCGGGGGAGAGCGCGGCGGCCTTCGCACGCGAGGCGGTCATCCGGCGCCGATGGTGCTGGCGGCACAAGACCTCGTACCCGATCTCGGCTTCCGTCGCCTGCTCGTCGAGGTCGGTGTCGCCGACGACGATGACCTCACCCTCGACGACCATCTCGCCGTTCTCCGTACGGGCGTTGTGTGTGGCTCGCTGCCCGCACCAGCACAAGGCCTCGACCTGGAGCACGTTCATCTTGTCCGCGAGCTCGACCAGTCGCGCCGAGCCGGGGAACAGCCGGGTCCGGAAGTCGCTGAGGATGCCGAACGCGAAGACGTCGATCTGCAGGTCGTCGACGAGCCGGGCCAGCTGGTCGATCTGGTCGGGGGTGTAGAACTGCGCCTCGTCACAGACCAGATAGTCGATCCGTGCGCCGCTGGTCAGGCTGTCGACGACGTAGCGCCAGAAGTGGAAATCCGCGTCGACCTCGATTGCGTCGACCGTGAGGCCGAGCCGGCTCGACAGCCGTGACTGCCCGGCGCGGTCACGGCTCGTGAAGATGCGTCCGATGCGTCCCCGGGCGGCATGGTTGTGGTCCAGCTGCAGGGCCAGCGTCGACTTGCCGCAGTCCATCGTGCCGGTGAAGAACTGAAGCTCTGCCACGGGCGACGATCATGCCATCTCGGGAGCACTGCTCGGCGTCGGCCAGGACCTCACTTCGCGGAGGCAGCCTCGACGGGTAGAACCGCTGCACTTCACCGGTCGCGTCTGGCTCCTCGATAGCTATTCAGATAGCCCATGGCGCACATCATGACGGACCGGCAGGGTTGGTCGCGTGCATCCCCTCGTCACCGCGGCTGAGCTCGCCGACGGGTTATCGGACCGCCGTCCGGGCGCCGTCATCGTCCTCGACGTCCGCTGGAAGCTCGGCGGACCGCCGACGCCTCGCGTCCGGTGGCGACCGGCCCCGACCCGGGTTGACGAATACCCCTGCCCGCGAATTGCGGGAAAGCGGTCGACACCTCGGCCCGTGCCGTGGCGATCTGGAGCCGTTTTCCCGCAATTCGCGGGGAGGGCACGGTGGGTTGGTGCTACTCGGGCTTGCTGGCGCCCAGCATGATCTCGTCCCAGCTCGGCACGCTGGCCCGGCCGCGGGTCCGACGCCGGCGCTCCCGGCCGGGCTCGTCGGCAGGAGACTCGTCAGCGGACTGCGACTCGGCCTCGGCGGCGTCGACAACGGGTGTCTGGGCGGCCGCGCCGACGCCCGGCTCGGAGGCGTCGCCGTCGTCCCTGTCGTCCCCGTCGTCCTGCGTCGCCTCGTAGTCCTCGTCCGACTGCTGTGATTCCTGGGGCTCGAGCGCCTCGGCGATGTCAGCCCTGTCTTCGTCTGCGTCGACTGCATCATCTTCGACGTCGGAGTGCTTGAGGTCTGCCGGGTCGGGTCGCGTCGTTTGGTCCTGCGAGTCCTGGGTGGCGCGCACCACGGCCGTCAGGTCGTCGCCCTCTGCGTCGTACTCGTCGTCGTATCCGGCGCCGAAGGTCTCCCGGACCTCTTCGCCGGCCGCCTCGGCGTCGATGCTCAGCAGGTCGTCATGGGCGGGGGGCACCGCCGCAAGCCGTCGCTGCCTGCCGCCCTCGGCCTTGGATGCCGCCGGTCGCGGCTGCGGGCCCTTCCGGGTCGTCTGCCGCTCGCCGGTGAGCCACTTCGCTTCGTCGTCGTCGGCCAGCGAGAACCGCCCGACGGCATCGAACACGAAGCCGGCCGTGTGCTCGCTTTCCCCAGACTGGTACGTCGCCTGGACTGACCAGCGGCCGTCGTCGCGCCGCCAGGCGTCCCACTCCGCGCTCGCCGGGTCGACGCTCCGGCCGCTCAGGCGTTCGGCCACCAGATCACCCAGCCGCTTCGATGGGCCGTCGACTCCCTTGCGTCGTACGTGCGAACGGCGGGCGGTCTCGGCGAGATGTTGGCGTTCGGCGAGCACGGGGACGCAAAAGGGCATGATTTTCTCGACCGACACCTGGGCCAGCACCGCGACTGCGTCGGGAGTCTCACCCGCGCGGATCCGAGCCTGGATGTCACGAGGTCGCAAGGCGCTGTCCATCTCGATCTCCAACTGGCCGAGCCGGGCGCGATCTCCTCGCAGGGCCGCGCGCAGCCTGTCGTCTGCGGGAGACGCGAACTCGGCACCCGCTTCGTCGACGAAGACGACCGACCGGCCGTCCGCGCTCAACCCGACGAGCTTGAGCTTGCGCATGTGTTCCTCCCGCACTGGTCCTCGGTGACGCTAGCCTGTCCGAGGCGGGTCCAGTCTGTCCTGCCTGCACGCTCAGACCAAGACAGCGCGCCGCGCGACGCTCGCACCACTGTTCCAGGCGAGCAGCGCCGCGAGCACGCCGCTCACGACGCAGACGATGAACGCAGGGCTCGCGCCCGCCTCGTCGATGATGACGCCCGCCACGGCCGCCCCGGGCGCGATGCCGAGACCGAACCCGGTCAACACCCAGGTCATGCCCTCGGTGAGCCGAGACGTCGGAACGTTGGCCTCCACCAGCGAGATGGTCGACACCAGCGTTGGGCTGATGGCGAAACCGCCGACGAATAGCACGATGCCGAGCACGGCCAGGTCGTCGATGAAGGGCAGCGGCAACATCGACACCGCCATCGCGGTCGCCCCCCACCGGAAACGTCGCAGGGTCGCTTCCGGGGTGCCGCTGAGCAAACCCGTCACGACACCCGCGATCAGGCTGCCGAGGGCGTAGACCGCGAGCAGAACACCGGTGGCGCCGGGTTGGTTGCGTTCCTCGGCGAACGCGACCGTGATGACCTCGATGGCTCCGAACAACGACCCGAGAAACAGTGCCATCAACACCATGCGCCCCAGCCAACGTACGTTCATCGGCGGTAGCTGGCTCTGGTCGAGGCCATGCCGACGTGGCGGCGGTTCGGTGGCCCGTAGCGATGTGAACCACCAACCGCCGATGATCGCGAAGGTGGCCACGCTGGCCACCCCTGCCATCGGGTGCACCTGGGTCGCGAGCACCGTGACGAGCACCGGCCCGACCATGAACACGACCTCGTCCACGACGGCCTCGACGGAGAACGCCGTGTGCAGGTCCGGACCCTGGCCGAGCAGATGCGTCCATCGCGCCCGCACGCACGACCCGATCGGCGGGAAGCTGGCTCCGGCAACGGCTGCGACCAGATGGGGGAGCGGCAGCGGCCAGGAGCGTTCGACCGCCAGCACGAGGACCCCGAGTGCCAGTGCGAACACCGACAACCCCGGGATCAGAACGCGTCGCTGTCCGCGGCTGTCGATGAGCCGGGCCAGCAACGGTGCCGTTCCCGCCGACGTCAGCATGTAGGCCGCCGTCACCGTACCGGCGACTCCGTACGAACCGGTGCGGTTCTCGACCAGCAGCACGATGCCTAGGCCGACCATCGAGATCGGTAGCCGCGCCACCAGCCCGGCACCGCTGAACATCAGCGCGCCCGGCCGGGTGAGCACGTCCCGGTAGCCGCCCATGAGCCGGAGTCTAGGAGAGCGGTCAGGGCGGACCGCGGGCACGCGAGCCCACCGGTGCAGTGGCAGGATCGGCGTCATGCCCGGACTGCCTGCCGAGTCGCCCGCCGACCTTGCGACGAGCACGAGGTCGTCCGCAGACGCGCAGGCCGCGCCGTACGACGCGCTGCTCCTGGTGTCGTTCGGCGGACCGGAGAAGCCGGAAGACGTCATCCCGTTCCTCGAGAACGTCACTCGCGGCCGCGGCATCCCCCGGGAGCGGCTGGCCGAGGTGGGCGCCCACTACGACCTGTTCGGCGGTCGCAGCCCGATCAACGACCAGTGCCGCGCGTTCAAGGCGGCCGTCGAGGCCGACTTCGCCGCCAGCAGGCTCGCCCTGCCGGTCTACTGGGGCAACCGCAACTGGGACCCGTACCTGCTCGACGCCGTCGAGCAGATGCGCGCCGACGGCGTACGTCGCGCCGCCGCCTTCGTGACCAGCGCCTACGCGTCGTACTCGGGCTGCCGGCAGTACCGGGAGAACCTGTACGACGCCGTCACGCCCGCGGGTGTCGCCGGTGTACGCAACGTCCCGCCCCGGATCCACACTCCCCGTATCGACAAGCTGCGCCACTACGGCCAGCACCCCGGCTTCGTCGGTGCCTTCGTCGACGCCGTCTGCGCGGCGCTGGCCGAGCTGCCCGCCGAGCTGCAGCCGCAAGCTCGACTGGTGTTCGTCACGCACTCGATCCCGGTGGTGATGGCCGAGCAGGCCGGGCCGGACGGTAGGGCGTATGTCGCCCAGCACCAGACCACCGCCCGGAGCATCGCCACCCTCGTCGGCGAGCGGACGGGGGTGTCCCGCCGGCACGACCTCGTGTACTGCAGCCGGTCCGGTCCGCCGTCCGTCCCCTGGCTCGAACCCGATGTCAATGACCACCTCGAGCGGCTGTCAGCCGCCGGCACCGAGGCCGTGATCGTCGTACCCGTGGGTTTCGTGTCGGATCACATGGAAGTCATCTACGACCTGGACACCGAGGCGCGCGCCACGGCTGCCGCGCTGGGCCTGGAGATGCGCCGGGCCGACACCCCCGGCATCCACCCGGCGTTCGTCGCGGTCGTGCGCGACCTGCTCCTCGAACGCGCGGCCAGTGAGCGCGGAGAGCAGCCGCCTCGGGCCGTGGTCCCCGGCGCCCGGTCGACGTGGGACGTGTGCGCGGCCGACTGCTGCCCCAACCCACGCGGGAATCGCCCCGCTCTGGCGGAGATCGCGCGATGAGCAGCGCCCGGGACCTGGTCTCGCTGGCCGAGCAGATCGCCCGGGAGGCCGGCGCGCTCGCGGTAGAGCAGCGCCGAGGGCTCGTCGAGGTGGCGAACACGAAGACCAGCCCGACCGACGTCGTCACCGAGGTCGACATCGCTGTCGAGCGGCTGATCCGGTCGCGCCTCGCGCAGGCGCGGCCTGACGACGCAGTCGTCGGCGAGGAGGGAGACGACAGCGCGGGCACCTCCGGGCTCACCTGGTTGGCCGACCCGATCGACGGCACGGTCAACTTCCTCTACGACATCGCCCAGTACGCCGTCTCTCTCGCGGCCAGGGACTCAGCAGGAACGATCGTCGGCGTCGTCCACCATGCCGCGTCGGGGGAGACCTTCAGCGCGGTACGAGGCGAGGGCGCCTGGCTCGACGGGCGGCCCATCCACACCAGCGAGTGCACCGACCCGGCGCGCGCCCTGACCGGTGTCGGCTTCAGCTATCGCGCCGACGTACGCACGCACCAGGGGGCCGAGCTGGCCAAGCTGCTTCCGCGCATCCGTGACATCCGTCGGCTCGGGTCGGCCGCCCTCGACTTGTGCTACGTCGCCTGCGGGCGGCTCGACGCGTACGCCGAACGCGGGCTCAAGCCCTGGGATCTTGCCGCCGGACGGCTCGTCTGCACCGAAGCTGGCGGCAGGGTCGAGGGGATGCACCGCGCCGAACCTGGCGAGCGGTTGGTGGCCGCGGCCCCGGAACGGCTCTTCGACGCCTTTCATGGGGAGCTCGTGTCAGCCGGTTTCGACCGATGGCCGATGCCGGAATGGCCGGCGACCTGATCCCCGAAACGACTCGGACCAGCGACCTGATCCCCGAAACGGCTCGGACCTGAGCCGAATCGCGCAGCGGGAATGGTGGCCGGTGGGTGTGTGTTGCGCCACCTACGGTCGCTCAACGCGCTGTTCGGAGCGGGGGAAACTGATGCGGCCGTCCGCGACACAGACTCAGACGTGGCGTCCACGCTGGTTATAGGGCACAATCGCGCCGCCGGACCGGGCACCGAGGTGCGGTGCGACCCGCGTTGACAGGCCCTACGACACGCACGGCACGTACGCAGAACCACGCGAAGGACGAGTGATCAGGCACAGATGGCAACCGACTACGACGCGCCGCGCAAGACCGAGGAAGAGCTCAACGAGGACTCGATCGAAGAACTCAAGGCGCGTCGCCACGACAAGAACTCCGGGAAGGTCGACGAGGACGAGGTCGAGGCCGCGGAGTCGTTCGAGTTGCCCGGAGCCGATCTGTCGCACGAGGAGCTGTCGGTACAGGTGCTGCCGCGGCAGGCCGACGAGTTCACCTGCTCCAGCTGCTTCCTGGTCCACCACCGTAGTCAGCTGTCCAGCGCCAAGAAGGGCGTCTTGATCTGTCGCGACTGCGCCGCTTGAGCCACTGGCTGGGCGTCAGGACTTGGTGACCTTCTCCTTGGTCTTCTTCGTCGCGCCCTTGTTCATCCCCGGCGGCAAGGTGTCGAACGACTTGACCCAGTAGTTGGCGGCCTTGCGGGTCGCGAACATCTTGGCGATGCCCATCGCCATGCCACTCACACCGGCCCACACCAATGCCTCGCGGTTGCCGATCTCGGGGCTCTCCGGCGAGGTCGGAGGCTTACGTCCGGTGGCGGTCTGCCAGGTGGCGTCCAGGGCGCGTGTGGTGGCGATCCCGGCCGCGACCGCGACACCCGACCCGAGAATCTTCCAGGCCCGCTTGCCCTTCTCCTTGGGCTCCTTCGCGCCCGCACCGCTCTTGTCGTCGGACTGCGCCTTCTTCGCCACGGTTTCCCACCTTGTCATCGCGACTCACGGCCGTCGTGCCTTGGGTCGTGCGGCCGGTGTCAGTCTTGCACGGCCCGGCCAGCGAGGCTCGCCGCCAGCCGCTGCGGTTGTCGGGTGGACACCAGCCAGTACGGCGTCCGGTCCAGCTCGTCGTCCACCTCCACCCGAACGGCTCCTCTGCAGTACGCGCGCAGCAGGGTGTACGCCGTTGCGTCCGCCTCGGCGCCGAAGGCGCGCCGCGCTGCGGGGGCATCCAGCGCCGTCACCGTGCCGACGTACTCCCACGGCAGCAGCGCCCGGCCGGCGGTGAGGCCGTTCGCATCGACGCGCACGATGACTGCGGCGTACCGCCACAGGCTCGCCATGACCAAGGCGGCTGCCGCCAGGCCCAACAGCAGCGCGACCCCGAGGGGAACCGCCACCACGAAGGTCAGGCCGATCCCGATCCCGAACGCCGCGGCCATCAGCCACCACGACGGAGGTGGGATCAGACGTTCGACGTAATCCGGCCGGGTGTTCACTGCGGACAGACTGCCAGTCCGTACGCGGGTGTGGATCTCGCCGTGGTGTTGCAAGGCCACCAGTAGGGTGGAGCGTCGCAGCCGCCGCCGTACATGCGTGGCGGGGTTCGCGCCCGGAGGCGGGCACGGCAGGCCCACGAACGGCAAGGAGCACGATCCGTATGCACGAACCGGTGGAGGTACTGGTCCGCCGGATCGATCCCGACGTCGCCCTGCCCGACTACGCCCACCCTGGTGACGCCGGAGCCGACATCGTCAGCACGGTCGACCTGCGGCTCGCACCCGGGGAGCGTGCCCTCGTACCGACCGGTCTGAGCATCGCGCTACCGAACGGGTACGTCGCCTTGGTGCATCCCCGCTCGGGGCTGGCGGCTCGGTACGGCGTCTCGATCGTCAACTCACCGGGGACGGTCGACGCCGGATACCGCGGAGAGGTCAAGGTGCTGCTGATCAACCTGGACCCACGCCAACCGGTCGAGATAGCCCGGGGTGATCGGATCGCGCAGCTGGTCTTCCAACCCGTCGAGCGGGCGCGGTTCGTCGAGGTCGACACCCTGCCGGGGTCTGACCGAGATGGCGGTGGTTACGGTTCGACCGGTGGTTTCGTCGCATCGACGGCGCCGCACGCCGACCCGGCAACCCAGCCAGAACAGCCACCACAGCAGGAGGAGGCGTCGTGATCTTCCGTCGCCGCAAGAGCCAGCCCGACAACCCTGATGCCGCTGACAGCGCGGTCAAGCCGGGGATTGGGGACGCTGCGGTGGACGCAACGTCCGATGCCAAGAGCACATCGTCGGCGGGCATGGAGCCGCGAGGCAACGGTCCGTGGGACCGCGCCGAGACCACCCGCGACGAGGACGAGCCCGGGTACGTCGATCTCGGCGGCATGGTCGTGCAGGGGGCCGAAGGACTCGAGCTGCGGCTGCAGGTGGACGAGTCGTCGCAGCAGGTGGCCTCGGTGCTGCTGGCTGGGTCGCAGTCGGGGCTGGAACTGCGGGCCTTCGCGGCGCCCCGCCACGACGGCATCTGGGACGAGGTCCGCGCTGACATCGCCACCGAGGCGCAGGGCCGTGACGGCACCGTCGAAGAGGTCGACGGCGACCACGGCGTCGCGCTCCGGGTCGTCGTACCGGTGCTGACGAAGGACGGCAAGCAGGGCAAGCAGGCCAGCCGCATCGTCGGGGTCGACGGGCCACGGTGGATGTTGAGGGGAACGTTCCTCGGGAAGGCGGCGACGGCGGCCGGTGCTGACGAGACCCTGGAAGCGGCGTTCCGGGCGGTCATCGTCGTCCGCGGCGACGGCCCGATGGCACCACGGTCGATGATCCCGCTCGCGATTCCCACGGCCCTCGTCGAAGCGGCCGAGCAGGCGGCTGCCGACGGTGACGGGGTGCCAGCCGACCCCGAAGCATCCGATGCGCCTGCCGGGTCCGACGCGGACCGCTGAGCCAGCACGAGCCGGCCGCCATGTATGGGCCGCTGCGATCTGCCCGCTTTGGTTCGGTCGGCTTCGGCGACGCCTTACGCTGGAGTCATGGACACCGAGCTGAAGCAGGGGCGGCTCCGCCGCGCATGGCACCGGCTGTCGGCCACCGACGAGGAGCTGGTGGCCGACGAGCTGCAGATAGACAGCCGTTCCGAGGGCTGCCAGCCGATCGAGCGTGTTCGTGACCGCGACGAGGTCACCGTGTACGGAAGTCTGAAGAGCGTGTCCCTGGCTCCGCTGGCGGGCACCCCGACAATCGAGGCAGCGCTGTACGACGGCTCCGGGGTCATCACGCTGGTCTGGCTCGGCCGCCGGACCATCGCTGGCATCAAGCCTGGAGCCAGCCTCGTCGCGCACGGGCGGGTCTCGTGCCATGACCAGCGCCGTGTCATCTACAACCCGCGCTACGAGCTCCGGGTCTGACAGCTCACGTGTCCTCTGATCGTGTGACGCGCGCGCCTGCGACCGAGCGCACCCCGTCCGAGCGGCCCGACGTGCCCGAACCACCCACGACGGTCGAGGGTCTGGTTCGCCAGCAGCTGGGCGCCGCGCTCGGCGGCAAGCGCGGAATGCTCGAGAGCGCCGTCCCCACCGTCGGCTTCACCGTGACGTGGATCACCACCCACGAGCTTCGGCTGGCGCTGGGCATCTCGGGGGCGTTGGCGGTCGCCCTGCTTGTCGCTCGGCTCGTCCAGCGCACCTCCGTGCAGTTCGTCGTCAACTCGATGGTGGGTATCGCGATCGCTGCCATCTTCGCGCTGCGCTCCGGTCGCGCGGAAGACGCCTTCCTGCCGGGGCTCATCTACAACGCGGGGTACGCCGCCTTGTTGATCGGCTCGGTGCTGGTGCGCTGGCCGTTGGTCGGTTTCCTGATCGGCACCGTGACGGGGGAGCCGACCGAGTGGCGTCAGGACCGGCACCTGGTGCGGCTGTGCTCGAAGCTCACCTTGATCTTGGCCCTGCCCTGCGTCATCCGCGTCGTCGTCCAGTACCCGCTGTGGTCGGCCGGAGAGGCGGGCTGGCTGGGGGCGGCGAAGCTCGCGATGGGGTGGCCTTTGCAGGTAGCCGCATTGGCCTTCATGGTGTGGTTGCTCAGCCGCGACTCGACGCCGCTCCCGCCCCCGAAGGCCAAGGCGTCAGCTGCGCCCAAGTCTGCCTAGACCCGGCCGAGAGGACGGCGAGCCTGCCGTCGGTCAACCGCCTCCCTCCGTCGCTCGGCGGCCAGTCCCATCGGCGGTTACGGGTGGTCGTTGGGCGCCAGCAGCCGGGCGAGTTCCGGCTCGGCGTCGGACGTACTCACCAACAACAGCTCGTCGTGGGCCTCGAGGGTGGCCTCGGGCTCGGGCGCACGAACGTGACCGTCTCGCAGGACGGCGACCAGGGAGGTGTCGTCCGGCCACGGCACCTCGGCGATCACCGTGCCGACGAACGGTGAGTCGTCGGGCAGCGTGAACTCGACCATGTTGGCTGCGCTCTGCTGGAACGTGAACAGGCGGACGACGTCGCCGACCGTGACGGCCTCCTCGACCAGCGCCGACATGATGCGCGGAGTCGAAACCGAGATGTCCACACCCCAGGACTCGTTGAACAGCCACTCGTTGGACGGGTGGTTGACGCGGCCGACGGTGCGCGGCACCGCGAACTCGGTCTTGGCCAGCAGCGAGATGACCAGGTTGGCCTTGTCGTCACCGGTCGAGGCGATGACGACGTCGCACAGCTGGAGCGACGCCTCGTTCAGCGACGACAGCTCACATGCGTCGGCCAACAACCATTCCGCCTTCGGCACGGCGTCGGCCCGGATCGCGCGCGGGTCCTTGTCGATGAGCAACACGTGGTGGCCGTTCTCGAGCAGTTCGGCGGCCACCGAGCGCCCGACGGCGCCTGCACCAGCGATGGCGACGCGCATCAGGCCACACGCCTGAGGTCGGCGTCGATCAACGAGCGGGTCATCCGCGCCCGATCCGGCAAGACGGGCAAACGACGCCGTCCTCGGGGTATGGCCATCACCTACGCCTCCTCGGGTCCGGCCGCGAGAGCGGCGTGGGTACGTTCGGCGGAGGCCTCGGCAATCACGACGTGCAGCAGGTCGCCGTCTTGCAGGACGGTCTGCCGGGTGGGCAGCATGCCTTCGCCGAGGCGGGTCAGGAACGCGACCCGGGCTCCGGTCGACTCCAGCTCGGTCAGCAGTCGACCCACCCAGCTGACCGGCGTGGGCACGACCTCGATCCGGATCAAGCCCGACGGGTCGCGCCACTCCGGCTCTGAGCCCTCTGGCAGCAGCCGCCGGGTGATCTGGTCGGCGGTCCACCGCACCGTCGCCACTGTGGTGATGCCGAGCTTCTGGTAGACCTCCGCGCGGCCGGGGTCGTAGATGCGGGCGACGACGTTGTCTATGCCGAACGTCTCGCGGGCCACGCGTGCCGAGATGATGTTCGAGTTGTCACCGCTGCTCACCGCGGCGAACCCGCCGGCGTTGTCGATGCCGGCCTTTCGGAGGACCTCGCGGTCGAACCCGTAGCCGGTCACCTTGTCACCGCTGAACCCCGGGCCGAGACGTCGGAACGCGTCCGGGCTGGCGTCGATGACCGAGACGGTGTGGCCGCGGGCCTCGAGGTTGCGCGCAAGGGTCGAGCCGACACGCCCACACCCCATGATCACCACGTGCACGAGCTCTCTCCTGGGACACAGTCGATCGATGTACGCGGGCGGCACACTACTCTCGTCGAGCGATGACCCGTCCGTGCGGTTGCGACGCTACACCGAGAACACTCCGCGTCGTGGTCGGCGTGCGGCCGGCGATCCGAGGCACGTTCGCGAGGTGAGCGGCACGGGTGGGAAGTCGTGTCACCGTGGCGATGCATGCAGACATGAGGCACTAACATCGCCGCGTGGGCCTCGGCGATCTCGGAAAGCGACTGCTGCTCGGTCGCAAGCTCCGCAACACCCAGCTGGGGGAGACCCTGCTCTCCAAGCGGATCGCGCTTCCGGTGTTCGCCAGCGACGCCTTGTCGTCGGTTGGCTACGCACCTGACGAGATCTTCCTGGTCCTCTCGGCCACCGGCGTGGCCTACTACTCGGTGTCCTGGAAGGTGGGCATCGCGGTTGCGGTCGTGATGCTGGTGGTCATCGCGTCGTACCGGCAGAACGTGCAGGCCTACCAGTCCGGTGGCGGCGACTACGAGGTCGCGTCGACCAATGTCGGATCGACGGCGGGTCTCACAGTGGCCAGCGCGCTGATGGTCGACTACGTCCTGACCGTCGCGGTGTCGATCTCATCGGCGGCCCAGTACGCCGCGTCGGCGGTCGACGCCCTGCAAGGTCACGAGGCCGCGGCGGCGATCGTCGCCGTGCTCTTCCTGACCACCATGAACTTGCGTGGGATGCGGGAGTCTGGGACCGCCTTCGCGGTGCCGACGTACATCTTCATGGTCGCCATCTTCTCGATGATCCTGTGGGGGTTCTTCCGTCAGGTACGCGGCACCTTGCCGAACTCGGAGCTGGCCGACTACGACATCGTCGGTACGCAGACCATCACGGGCGGGCTCGGCAGCTTCGCGCTGGTGTTCTTGATCTTGCGCGCGTTCGCCTCGGGCTCCGCTGCACTCACCGGGGTCGAGGCGATCAGCAACGGCGTGCCCGCCTTCCGCAAGCCGAAGGGCAAGAACGCCGCGACGACGCTGTTCTTCCTCGGCGCCATCGCGATCACGATGGGACTGTCTATCATCGCCCTCGGCAATGTGATGGACGTCCGCCTTGCCGACGTCGACAACGGCGTCAGGCTGATCGACCCGCAGGGCCGGGAGGTGCCGGAGGACTTCAACCAGGACCCGGTCATCGGTCAGCTGGCGAAGGGGATCTTCGACCACTTCTCGATCGGCTTCTACCTCGTCGCCGCGGCCACCGGCGTGATCTTGGTGTTGGCGGCGAACACCGCATTCAACGGCTTTCCCGTGCTGGCGTCGATCCTGGCCCGGGACGGATACCTGCCGCGCCAGCTGTACACCCGCGGCGACCGGCTCGCCTTCTCCAACGGCATCGTCTTGCTGGCCGGCTTCGCCATCGTGCTCATCTACGCCTTCGATGCAGAGGTAACGCGGCTGATCCAGCTCTACATCGTGGGTGTGTTCGTGTCGTTCACGGTCAGCCAGACCGGCATGGTGCGGCACTGGACTCGGCTGCTGGCCACGGAGACCGACACATCGCAGCGGCGCCGAATGCAGCGCAGCCGCATCATCAACGGTATCGGCCTCAGCGTCACCGGACTGGTACTGGTGATCGTCTTGATCACCAAGTTCACCCACGGTGCATGGATCGCCATCCTCGCGATGGCCGTGCTCTTCTTCGTGATGCGCGGAGTAGGGCACCACTACGACCTGGTGTCGAGTGAGCTGGTCCCGGACGACACCGACACGGCACTGCCCTCCCGCGTCCATGCGATCGTGCTCGTGTCGAAGGTGCACAAGCCGACGCTGCGTGCGATCGCCTACGCGCGGGCCTCACGACCCAACCAGCTGGAGGCGATCACCGTCGACGTCGACGACCGCACGGAGCAGCTGTTGACGCAGTGGGACGCGTTGAGCATCCCGGTGCCGCTGCGTGTTCTCGCGTCGCCGTACCGGGAGATCACCCGGCCGGTGCTCGAGTACGTCCGAGAGCTCCGTCGGCGCAGCCCGCGCGACGTGATCATGGTGTACATCCCGGAGTACGTGGTCGGCCACTGGTGGGAGCAGATCCTGCACAACCAGACTGCGCTGAGGCTCAAGGGTCGGCTGCTGTTCACTCCCGGGATCATGGTCGCCTCCGTGCCCTACCAGCTGCGTTCGTCGGAGGCGGCGAAGTCGCGAGCCGAGCGCGAGGACGAGACCCGCCGCCGGTCTCCCGGGGTGCGCGGTGGCCGATGACGACGACGCGTCCCTGGTCGGGCACGAGCTGGAGCTCGACGTCGGCGCGGTCGCCCACGGTGGTCACCACGTCGCTCGCCATGACGGTCGGGTGGTCTTCGTCAGGCACGCGCTGACCGGCGAACGGGTCCGGGTGCGGGTCACCGAAGGCAACCAGGAGTCCCGCTACCTGCGCGCCGACGCCGTCGAGGTGCTGGCGGCCTCGACGGACCGGGTACGACGGCCCTGCCCGTACGCCGGGCCCGGAAAGTGCGGCGGATGCGACTTCCAGCATGTCCGGCTCTCGCGGCAACGAGCAATGCTGGCCGAAGTGGTCGCCGAACAACTACAACGACTGGCCGGCATCGACTGGTCCGGCACGGTCGAGGCCGCACCCGGTGACGACGAAGGGCTCGGCTGGCGTACGCGGATCAGGTTCGCAGCCACAGAGGACGGACGTCCTGGGCTGCGACGTCACCGCAGTGACGAGGTGGTCGCGGTCGACAACTGCCGGATCGCGCATCCGGGGCTGCCCGACGTGCGTGCGGCGCTGCGTGACGGAGCGGCACAGGCGCAGGCGGTGGTGTCCTCGACCGGGGAGCAGGTGGTCGTCACCGACCCGACCCATGCTCCAACCGTCACCGAGCGCGCCGTGGACCGGTACTTCCGTGTGCATGCGGGCGACTTCTGGCAGGTGCATCCCAGTGCCGCTGCCATGCTCGCCGAAGCCGTGATCACCGGACTGCAGCCACGAGCGGGCGAACGCTGCTGGGACCTCTATAGCGGAGTGGGGCTGTTCGCTGCCTACCTCGGAGTCCGCGTCGGCGAGTCAGGTGCAGTCCTCGCCGTCGAGTCGCACCGACGCAGCCTCGACGACCTCGCCGCCAACTGCGCGGATCAGCCGGCCGTAAGACCGGTGCGGGCGCGAGTCGACCAGTTCGTGCGCAGTCGCGCTGCACAGGGCCGGCTGGACCTCGTCGTGCTCGACCCCCCGCGCAAGGGCGCGGGTGCCGCCGTCGTACGCGCCATCGCGAAGCAGCGACCGCGGGCGGTGGCGTACGTCGCCTGTGACCCGGCCGCGCTGGCTCGAGACCTTGCCACCTTCGCGAGCGTTGGGTACGAGATGGAGCGGGTGCGGGCCTTCGACATCTTCCCCATGACGCATCACGTCGAGTGTGTCGCTGTCGTCGTGCCGGCCTGAGTGCCCGGTCGGACGTCGGCGCGATCAACAACAAAGGACCTCCCCCTCCGGCGCTAGTCTCCAGTGATGGGCACGGTCTACCTGCATGTCGGGACGATGAAGTCTGGGACGACGTTCATCCAGCGAGTCCTGGATCGGCACCGCGAGGCACTGGCGAGGCAGGGAATTGCCTGGTTCGGCACCAGCGTGACCAACCCAGCGGTGCAGGACCTGCTCGCGGGGCCGATGCAGATGCCGGGTACCGAGGGCTCGTGGCAGCGGTTGGCCCGCAGCATCCGTGACCACGACGGCGATGCTGTGGTGTCGATGGAACTGCTCGGCCCGGCGCCTCCGCGGGTGCGGGCTCGGCTCGCTGACTCCTTACGCCCACACGACCTACACGTCGTCGTCACCATGCGCGACATCACCCGGATCGCTGTCTCGCACTGGCAGGAGGCGACACAGAACCGTTCACAGCTGGGATGGGGCGAGTTCGCGGAGCGGATCAGCAGCTCCGCACATGTGCCACCGGGTGAGCGCGGACGGTCGTTCTGGCGACATCACGATGTGCCGGCGCTGCTGACGCGGTACGCCGACATCGTCGATCCGGCTCGGATGACTGTCGTGCCGGTCCCGATCACTCGTGGCGATGCCAGCGTCACATGGACTCGTTTCGCCTCGGTTCTCGGGGCGGAGGGTGTCGGACGGGTGCCCAACGACGGGCGCAACGAGTCTCTCGGTGCTGCCTCTGCGGAGTTGATGATCCGCGTGAACGCGCGCACCGAAGATCTGGACTGGGCGCACTATCGCCGGGGCGTGAAAGGACCATTGGCCAAGCGGACCCTGGGAAACCGCGTCGCCGACGAGCCCCGGTATGGGCTCGACCCCGTCCAACATGCCGTCTTGCGCGACAAAGCCCTGGCGATGGTCGATGCGATCGCCAACTCGGCTGCGACGGTGGTAGGGGATCTGACGGACGTCGTGCCGCCGGAGCACCCAGCAGACGCGTCGTTCACGACCGACGACCTGACTGACGGGATGATGCTCGATGCTGCGCTCGACGGCTTGTCGGGTCTTGCGCAGATGACGTCGGACCTGCGCTTGGAGCGCGATGAGCTGAGGGTTCGAGTCGCCGAACTCGAGACGTCCGCGGTCACCACCGAGACTTCGGACTCTTCACCGTCAGGGCGACGCGCGCGCGTGCTGCTTCGTCGCATCCCCGGTGCGCCCGAAGCCGTGCGCCGACTTCGCCGGATGCGCTCCGGACCGGGCAGCCACACCGCCGATCGCTGAGCCTGGGCCTAGGCCTGCTCGACCTTAGTGAGGCATGGTATCTTGACGTCAAGATAACTTCCTCTGCACCGCTCCACGCGTTCGGCGAGGATGACAGGTAGCGGCTCCGACGCACCGGCGCTGCGGTTGGCGAAGGAGACCCACATGACGACGACGAACAGCTTCGGCGCGAAGAGCACACTCGACGTCGGTGACACGTCGTACACCGTCTACCGGTTGTCGGCGGTCGAGGGTGACGACCTCGACGTGGCGAGCCTTCCCTACAGCCTCAAGGTGCTCCTCGAGAACCTGCTGCGCACCGAGGACGGAGAGAGCATCACCGCCGACGACATTCGCGCCGTGGCCGGCTGGGACGCCGAAGCCGAACCCAGCAAGGAAATCCAGTACACGCCGGCCCGCGTGATCATGCAGGACTTCACCGGTGTGCCGGCCATCGTCGACCTCGCGACGATGCGCGAAGCGATGCAGGACCTGGGTGGAGACCCGGCCAAGATCAACCCGCTCGCACCGGCCGAGCTCGTGATCGACCACTCGGTGATCGCCGACGTGTTCGGCACACTAGGCGCCTTCGAGCGCAACGTCGAGATCGAGTACGAGCGGAATCGGGAGCGCTACCAGTTCCTGCGCTGGGGTCAAGGCGCCTTCGACGACTTCAAGGTCGTGCCGCCCGGTACCGGCATCGTGCACCAGGTCAACATCGAGCACCTGGCCAAGGTGGTCTTCACCCGTGAGATCGACGGGGCGACGACGGCGTACCCCGACACGTGTGTGGGCACCGACTCGCACACCACCATGGTCAACGGCCTAGGCGTCGTCGGCTGGGGAGTGGGTGGGATCGAGGCAGAGGCGGCGATGCTGGGGCAGCCGGTGTCAATGCTGATCCCGCGCGTCGTCGGCTTCAAGCTCTCGGGCGAGCTCCCCGAAGGTGCGACGGCGACCGACCTCGTGCTGACCATCACCGAGAAGCTGCGCCAGCACGGCGCCGTCGGGAAGTTCGTGGAGTTCTACGGGCCCGGGGTGTCGGCGGTCCCGCTGGCCAACCGCGCCACGATCGGCAACATGTCCCCGGAGTACGGCTCGACGATCGCGGTGTTCCCGATCGATGGCGAAACCGTCAAGTACCTCGAGCTCACCGGGCGGGACGAGCATCAGCTGGCCCTGGTCGAGGCGTACGCCAAGGAGCAGGGGCTGTGGCACGACCCCGACCTCGAGCCGCGGTTCTCGGAGTACCTCGAGCTCGACCTCGGCACGGTCGTCCCCTCGATCGCTGGTCCGAAGCGCCCCCAGGACCGGGTGTCGCTGAGCGAGGCGAAAGAAGGCTTCCGCGCCGCGCTCGTTGACTACGTCGACGACACGGGCGAGGCAGAGGTCGGCCACCAGGCGCAGCACGGGGTCGAGTCTGAGGTGGACGAGGGCTCGGCCGACTCGTTCCCGGCGTCGGACCCCCCCTCGGCGACCCACGGAAACGGTGCTGGTGCGCCCAACTCGTCGCGCCACGCGACCGACCGTCCGTCGCGCGTCACCCAGGTTCGTCTGGAGGACGGAAGCTCGTTCGAGATCGATCATGGCGCCGTCGTGATCGCCGCGATCACATCGTGCACAAACACGTCCAACCCGTCGGTGATGATCGGCGCCGCCCTGTTGGCCAAGAACGCGGTCGACAGGGGCCTGACCCGCAAGCCGTGGGTGAAGACCACGCTGGCTCCCGGCTCCAAGGTCGTCACCGACTACTACGAGCGGTCCGGTCTGACGCCGTACCTCGACAAGCTCGGCTTCAACCTCGTCGGCTACGGCTGCACGACCTGCATCGGCAACTCGGGCCCGCTGATCCCGGAGGTGAGCGCTGCCGTGAACGAGAGCGACCTCGCGGTCGTGTCCGTGCTGTCGGGCAACCGCAACTTCGAGGGCCGGATCAACCCGGACGTGAAGATGAACTACCTCGCGTCGCCGCCTTTGGTCGTCGCCTACGCACTGGCCGGCACGATGGACGTCGACTTGATGAACGACTCCCTCGGCCCGGACACGGACGGCAACGACGTGTTCCTCAAGGACATCTGGCCGTCGCCGGCCGAGGTCGAGGAGATCATCGGCTCCGCCATCACGGCAGAGATGTTCGCCAACGACTACGCGGACGTCTTTGCCGGTGACGAGCGTTGGCGGGATCTGCCGACGCCCGAAGGTGACACCTTCGCGTGGGACCCCGACTCGACGTACGTCCGGAAGCCGACGTACTTCGACGGCATGCCGGCCGAGCCGGAGCCGGTCGAGGACATCTCGGACGCGCGGGTGCTGGCCATGCTCGGCGACTCCGTCACGACCGACCACATCTCCCCGGCTGGGGCGATCAAGAAGGACTCGCCTGCCGGGACGTACCTCGCCGACCACGGCGTCGAGCACCGCGACTTCAACTCCTACGGTTCGCGCCGAGGCAACCACGAGGTGATGATCCGGGGGACGTTCGCCAACATCCGCCTCCGCAACCAACTGGCGCCCGGCACCGAGGGCGGCTGGACCCAAGCCTTCTTCGACCAGCACAGCAGCGGCACCGAAGACGGCGTGGAAATGGTGGACGCCAAGGGGCATTGCACCATCTACGACGCCTCCGTCGCCTACGCCGAAGCGGGTACGCCGCTGATCATCCTGGCCGGCAAGGAATACGGGTCGGGCTCGTCTCGGGACTGGGCGGCCAAGGGCACGGCGCTGCTCGGCGTGCGCGCGGTGATCGCGGAGTCGTACGAGCGCATCCACCGTTCCAACCTGATCGGGATGGGGGTGCTGCCGCTGCAGTACCCCGACGGCAAGACGGCGGAGTCGCTCGGCCTCACCGGCGCGGAGACCTTTGCCATCGAGGGTGTGACCGCCCTGAACGACGGCGGCATCCCGAAGACGATCAAGGTAACGGCCACGCGTCCCGACGACGGCGAGCCGAACGAGATCTGCTTCGACGCGGTGCTTCGCATCGACACCCCGGGCGAAGCCGGGTACTACCGGCACGGCGGCATCATGCAGTACGTGCTACGAAGCCTACGGTGATCTCCACCGGGCCAGTCAGGGCGTGATCCTCGGGGTCGACGCCTGGGCGGTGCTCGCGATCGCCGCCGCCCTGCTGGTGGGCGCCACCGTGCAGGGCACCGTCGGCCTTGGTCTCGGTCTGGTCGGAGCCCCGGTCGCCGCTCTGGTGGCGCCGGATACGATGCCGTCGCTGCTGCTGTGGCTCGCGATGTTGATGCCCCTGGTCACGCTGCTCAGGGAGCGCGACGAGATCGACTGGCCCGGGTTGGGTTGGTCGTTGCCGCTCCGGGTTCCAGGTACGGCTGTCGGCGTCTGGCTGGTCGCGGTGCTCACCACGGAACAGCTCGGTATCGCGGTCGGGCTGATGGTGCTGCTTGCGGTGGCGCTGACCGCGAAGACGGTCGAGATCCCGGTCCAGCCCTCGACGCTGATGGTCGCTGGTTTCGTCTCGGGCATCACGGGCACGGCTACCTCCATCGGTGGGCCGCCGGTCGCCCTGCTGTACCAGCGTCGATCTCCGCGTCAGGTGCGGTGCACCCTCGCGGTCTACTTCACGCTTGGGGCGGCGCTGAGCCTGGCCGGGCTCGGTGTCGGCGGGCAGCTCGTCTGGCGTGACCTCCTGCTGGCGCTGCTCCTCGTGCCGGTGCTCGTGCTGGG
>Ga0136617_10001198_pt1 | contig 22785 bp, 24 predicted proteins | sample AntDrymUQ3222106_2_FD_129672 | JGI IMG/M metagenome (GOLD analysis project Ga0136617, IMG submission 129672) | Polar desert sand microbial communities from Dry Valleys, Antarctica - metaG UQ322 (21.06) | ecosystem: Environmental > Terrestrial > Soil > Desert | place: Antarctica: Dry Valley...
CAGACCCTGATCTTCTAGCCGTCGCGGGCTCAGCGCGAAAGACAGCGCCCGTGAAAGAATCTGCCGCATGTTGCGTTGGCTGACGGCGGGAGAGTCACACGGGCCGGCTCTGGTAGCCATCCTTGAGGGGATGCCGGCCGGGGTGGCCGTGACAACCACGGACATCAACGAGCAACTCACCCGCCGCCGCGGCGGCTACGGCCGCGGCGCCCGGATGACCTTCGAGGCCGACGCCGTCGAGATACTCGGCGGGATCCGGCACGGGCTCACTCTTGCCAGCCCCATCGCCGTACGAGTGGGGAACACCGAGTGGCCGAAGTGGGAGCGGGTCATGTCACCTGACCCGGTGGATGCGGCCGAGCTGGCCGGTATCGCACGTAACGCGCCGCTGACCCGTCCGCGCCCTGGGCACGCGGACCTGGCCGGGATGCAGAAGTACGGGTTCACCGACGCGCGCCCTGTCCTGGAGCGCGCGAGCGCCCGTGAGACCGCGGCGCGGGTCGCCCTCGGCACGGTTGCGCAAGCCTTTCTGCGGGACGTCCTCGGCGCAGAGGTGCTCTCTCATGTGGTGTCTGTCGGCAGCGTGGCCGCGCCTGACGGCGTCATCCCGTCGCCGGCCGACCGAGCCACCGTCGATGCCAGCCCGGTCCGCTGCCTTGACGCCGCCGCGAGCGCCGCGATGGTGGCCGAGATCGATGCCGCCAAGGCCGATGCGGATACCCTCGGCGGCGTTGTCGAGGTGGTAGTACACGGCCTGCTGCCCGGCCTGGGCAGCCACGTCCACTGGGACCGCCGCATCGACTCGCGGCTGGCCGCCGCACTGATGGGAATTCAGGCGATCAAGGGCGTGGAGGTCGGCGACGGCTTTGCCACGGCCCGCCGCCGGGGCTCGCAGGCTCACGACGAGATGGCCGCGACCGACGACGGGGTACGCCGCCTGACCGAGCGGGCCGGCGGCGTCGAAGGTGGCATGACCACCGGGGAGCAGTTGCGGGTTCGCGCCGCCATGAAGCCGATCTCAACGCTGTCGCGTGCCCTCTCCACGGTGGACGTGGCTACCGGCGAGCCGGCGAAGGCCATCGCGCAGCGCTCTGACGTGTGTGCGGTGCCGGCGGCCGGCGTCGTCGCAGAAGCGATGGTCGCCCTGGTGATCGCCGACGCGGTGCTGGAGAAGTTCGGTGGCGACTCCGTAGCGGAGACCCGACGCAACGCCGATGCCTACCGCGACGCCCTGGTAGTCCATTGACCAGCCCGGTCGTCGTACTGGTCGGCGCCCCGGGTGCGGGGAAGTCCACGGTCGGGCGGCTGGTCGCCGAGCGCTTGGGCGTATCCTTTCGCGACACCGACGCCGACATCGTCGCCGAGGCCGGCAAGCCCATCTCGGAGATTTTCTATGACGACGGCGAGCCGCACTTCCGGGCGCTGGAGTCCTCTGCGGTGTCCCGTGCTCTCGCCGAGCACGAGGGCGTTCTCGCCCTGGGTGGCGGAGCGGTGCTCTCAGCGGGGACCCGGGAAGAGTTGCTCGGCCGCACGGTGGTCTTCCTCGACATCGGGATGGCTGCGGCTGCCCGGCGGGTCGGCCTCGCGAGGGATCGGCCGGTGATCACGCTGAATCCACGGGCGATGCTGCATTCCCTGCTGGCCGAACGCCGGCCGCTCTATGAGCAGGTCGCGACGCACGTCGTCGAAGTCGACAACCAGACGGCCGACCAGGTAGCCGAGTCGGTGCTCAAGGCTATCCGTTGACGCCGGCGCGGATCACTGTCGGCGGCGACGCGCCCTACGACGTCGTCATCGGCGTAGGCCTCCTCGATCACCTGGCGCCGTTGCTGGAACGCGCCACCCAGGTCGCCGTCCTGTACGCGGCTCCGCTCTACGATCGGGCCGCGGGAGCCACCGAGGCCCTGCGGCGCGCGGGACTCACCGTCCTCAGCTTGCAGGTGCCCGACGGCGAGCAGGCCAAGACAGTCGTTGCCGCGGCCGCCTGCTGGGAGGCGCTGGGCCGGGCCGGTTTCACCCGTACCGATGCCGTCGTAGCGGTCGGCGGAGGAGCGGTCACCGACCTTGCCGGTTTCGTGGCGGCCACGTGGCTGCGTGGTGTGGACGTCGTGCACGTGCCCACCAGCCTGCTCGGCATGGTCGATGCGGCCGTCGGAGGCAAGACGGGGATCAACACCGGCGCCGGGAAGAACCTCGTGGGCGCCTTCCACCCACCTGCCGGGGTCCTGTGCGACCTGGCCGCGCTGCGGACGCTGCCGCGGGCTGATCTGGTGGCTGGGCTGGCCGAAGTCGTCAAGTGCGGGTTCATCGCCGACCCGGCGATCCTGGACCTTATCGAGGGCGATCCGGAGTCGGCGACCGCTCCCGACAGCCCGCTATTGCGCCAACTCATCGAGCGGTCGATCGCAGTCAAGGCCGACGTCGTGGCGAGCGACCTGCGCGAGTCGGGCCGGCGCGAGATCCTCAACTACGGGCACACCATGGCCCATGCCATCGAGCAGGTGGAGGGTTACCGCTGGCGGCATGGCGACGCGGTCGCGGTCGGGCTTGTCTTCGCCGCCCAGCTGGGGTTGCTGGCCGAGCGGCTCGACCCGGACACCGCCCGCCGACACAGGGACGTGCTCGGCCGACTCGGTCTGCCCACCTCGTACGACGCCAGTGGGTGGCCCAAACTGCACGACGCGATGAGAGTGGACAAGAAGGCTCGCGGCGCCAGGCTGCGCTTCGTCGTGCTCGACGCCCTGGCTCGACCTGGGATCCTCGACGATCCCGACCCCGGGATGCTTGCCGCCGCCTACTCGGCCATCGCCCAGCAAGGAGTGAGATGACGACGGTGCATGTCCTCAACGGGCCCAACCTGGGCCGCTTGGGCGGTCGCGAACCCGGTGTCTATGGCACGTCCACATACGACGATCTGGTGGCGCTGTGCGAGGCGGCTGCTCGGGAACTCGGCCACGACGTTCTCGTCCGGCAGACCGACGACGAGGCCACTCTGGTCGGCTGGCTGCATGCCGCCGCCGACGCCGGCGCGGCGGTCGTCATCAACCCAGCAGCGTTCACGCACTACTCGTACGCGGTTCGCGACGCCGTCGCGATGGTGCCTGGCACGGTGGTCGAAGTGCATCTCTCGAACGTCGCCGCCCGCGAGGAGTTCCGGCACACGAGCGTGGTTTCTCCCGTAGTCCAGGGCGTGATCAGCGGCTTCGGCATCGACTCCTACCGCCTGGCCCTGCACGCGATCAGCCGCCTTGACAGCCCGTGAATTGGGCAACACGCGGTCGACGGCACGACTGCGTCCGTTGCTTGTCAGGTCTTGAGCCGTTTCGGCGCCTCTAGACTCTTCGCGTGCCGCGTCTCATCGTCCTCAACGGGCCACCTGGATGCGGCAAATCCACGCTGGCGCAGATGTACGTCAACGACCATCCGCTGGCGCTCAACCTGGACATCGACCGGGTGCGTAGCCTGCTCGGCCAGTGGCAAGATCATCCCCAGGAGAGCGGCCTTCTTGCCCGAGCGGTCGCCCTCGCCGCGGCCCGCACCCACCTCACCTCTGGATACGACGTCGTTATCCCGCAGTATCTGGGCAGGGCACAGTTCCTCGAACAGGCCGAGCGCCTCGCCGTAGAGACGGGAGCGCGATTCGATGAGATTGTGCTTCTCGACAGCAAGGAGAATTCGCTTCACTGGTTCAGCGAACGCAGCCGTGCGGCAGCCGACCCGGCTCATGTGGAGGCGCAAGAGATGCTGGACCGCGGTGGCGGGCGCGAGGAGCTGTCCCAAATGTACGAACGGTTGCTCACCGTCGTGGCGTCGCGGCCCTCAGCGAAGATCGTCCAGGCCCAGGGCGGTCAGGTGGTGGCGACCTATCGCGTGTTTGTGAACAACCTGTCCTGATCACCACATCAGGGTTGCCACGGGCTTGCCCGCCGGCACGACCGCACCCTGACCTAGGGTGCGGTCGTGCCGATCGGGTCGGGCGTGTCCGTGCCCATCAGCAGGTCGTCTCACCAGTGACCCTGGGCAAGGCGATCCCAACCTCGACCTGACGCTGTCAGTCACCGTCGTCGGGTGGGTCGCGCCCGGTGAGGTCGAACTTGGTCCGCCGGAGGGTGTAGCGATGGTGTTGGCGGGGTGTTTGGTCGGGGTCGATCCAGGGTGGTGGGTGGAAGGTGGGCAGGCCGTCGCCGTCGAGGCTGACGGTCCAGCCGTGGTGGTGCACGGCGTGGTGGTGGGCCAGGCAGAGCAGCACCAGATTGTCCAAGGCGGTGATCCCACCGTCAGCCCAGTGGACGAGATGATGGGCCTCTGACCAGGCCGCCGGCCGGTCACAACCGGGGAAGGCGCACGCTTCATCACGGACGATCAACGCCCGCCGCATCGGTGGGGGGACGATCCGGGCGGCCCGGCCGATGTCGAGGGGCTGCCCGGCCGAGCCGAGCACGACCGGGATGAGCTGCGCGTCACAGCCGATCCGCCGCGCGGCGCCCGCGCTGATCGGTTCGCCGGTGTTGAGCAGCCCAGCGGCGCGGATCCGGCCCGCCAGCGCATCGTGTCCGATGGTCACGGTCAACGTGGGCGCGACCCCACCAATCCGCGGCATGGTCGCGTTGGCGGCCAGCCGGGCCAGCTCAGGCAGCGCATCACCGCGGCGCCGCGCCGCCGACCTCGGGTCGGGGGTGCCGTCAGCGGCCGGGCAGGGTGCGGCCAGCGGATCGAGGACGGCGGAGAACTGGGCCCAGGCCTCCCGGTCGAGCCAGCCACGGACCCGGACCATCCCATCAGCGGCGGTCACCCCGGTGAACTCCCGCCGGGCGATGTCCCGCAACAACCGCTCATCGGCGTCGGGCCCGGTGGTCAACGTCTCGGTCAGTGCCTCAGCGGCCCGGCGCAGCAACAGCGGATCGAGCACCTGAGCCTGCTCGATCAGAAAGGCCTCGGCCTGGGCCTTGATGTCGGCCTCCACCGGCGGCAGGTGGGTGATCGCGTGCACGATCACCTTGGCATGCGCGACCGAAAACGCTCCCCGGCCGAACGCCGCGCCGGTTGCCGCGCAGTCGCCACGGACCGAGTTGGCCAGCCGCACCGTCCGTTTCGCATCCCCCGGATGCATCAGCAGCCGGCCCCGCATCCAGCCTGCCGTGTCCGCCGCCTCTGACACGCCCATGTTGCGGCTATCAGCGTCGCCGACCAGATTCAGTCCGCCGGCGGCCAACTGCGCGGTGACGACCGCCCACCGATCCAGCGCCACAGCCAGATCGGCATCAGACAGCGACCAGGTGTTCGCCGCGACCAGCGCCGCCGCACCCCGCTCCAACACAGCCAGCGCGGCGAGGATCGGATGCTCCACCGGCGGCGCCTCACCCTGCGACATACCCCGAACCTAACCGAAGGGTGTGACAACTCGATCTGCCCCTGAAACCCTTGTGGACAAAGGGGTTCTCGCGTGCCGGTGTCGACGTACCTGTGGATGAAGGATTTGTCATTGGGCCGACATCCGCGGCTGATCCGGCGTGGGGACTCCGGATGAGCAGTCTGCCGCGAGCTAGGGTGCGTGCCATGCCCAACGCTGCGAACGACCCGGCGGCCCGGCGGGATCTGCTGCGCGCTCGCCTGGTCGAGTTGGAGGTACCGGCAGCTCTGGTGACACACCTCGTCAACGTGCGCTACCTGACTGGCTTCACCGGATCCAACGCGGCGTTGTTGGTCACGACTGACGGCACCGACGTACTCGCCACCGACGGCCGATACATCACCCAGTCGGCCCAGCAGGCACCGGACGTCGAGCGGGTGATCGACCGCCGCGTCGCGACCATCCTCGCAGCCTGGGCGGCGGAGGCGGGGATGGGAACGCTGGCGTACGAGAGCCACCGGGTGACCGTCGATGGGCTGCGAGCGTTGCAGCAGACCGAACCCCAGCTCGAGCTGATCAGTCTGGGGGCGGCCGTCGAGGAGCTGCGCTCCGCTAAGGACGAAGGCGAGATCGAGCTGCTCCGGCAGGCCTGCGCCATTGCCGACCGGGCGCTGGCGGAGCTGATCGCCGCCGGGGGCATCCGGGTCGGGCGCAGCGAGGTGCAGATCGCCCGCGACCTCGACTGGCGGATGTTGGAGCTGGGCGCCGAAGCCGTCTCGTTCGAGACCATCGTCGCGAGTGGCTCGAACTCTGCGATTCCGCACCACCGGCCAACCGGACGTCAGGTGGAGCCGGGTGATTTCGTCAAGCTCGATTTCGGCGCTGCGTGCGCCGGCTATCACTCCGACATGACCCGTACGGTCGTCGTGGGTCAGCTGGCGGAGTGGCAGCGTGAGATCTACGACTTGGTGGCCGACGCGCAGCGGATCGGCCGGGAGATGCTCGCCGTCGGGGTGGAGTGCGCCGCGGTCGATGCCGCGGTCCGCGACCGCATCTCCGATGCCGGCCATGCCGAGCACTACACCCACGGGCTCGGGCACGGTGTCGGCTTGGAGATCCACGAGGCGCCGATGCTCGGCAGGGACGCCCCCGGTAGACTCGGCGACCGGATGCCCGTCACCGTCGAGCCCGGAGTTTATCTCGAGGGCCGCGGCGGCGTGCGAATCGAGGACACTCTCGTCGTCCGCACCGACGGGCCAGAATTGCTCACCATGACCACCAAGGACCTTTGCATTTTGTGAGAGTTGCATCCTGTGAGTGCAGAAGGGCCCGTTTAGGAGACCTGCGTACGTGGCTAGCACGAATGACCTCAAGAACGGCCTGGTTCTCAACCTCGACGGTCAGTTGTGGACAGTGGTCGAATTCCAGCATGTGAAGCCCGGCAAGGGCGGGGCGTTCGTCCGTACCACGCTGAAGAACATCCTCAGCGGCAAGGTCGTCGACAAGACCTTCAATGCGGGGCTCAAGGTCGAGGTCGCATCGGTGGACAAGCGCGAGATGTCCTACCTCTACAAGGAGGGCACCGATTACGTCTTCATGGACGGTGAGACCTACGAGCAGATGCACGTCCCGCGCGAAACGGTGGGTCCGGCCGCCGACTACCTGCTCGAGAACACCACGGCCAACGTCGCTGTTCATGATGGCCTGCCGCTCTACGTCGAGCTCCCCGCCAGTGTCGAGCTGGTCGTCTCTCACACCGATCCCGGCGTGCAGGGCGACCGGTCCACGGGTGGCACGAAGCCGGCGACGCTCGAGACCGGCGCGCAGATCCAGGTACCGCTGTTCCTGACCACCGGCGAGAAGGTCAAGGTCGACACCCGCGACGGTCGGTATCTCGGCCGGGTCAACAACTAGCCGGATGATGAGCAGCTAGTTGAGTGAGCATCGAGCGCAGCGAGGCGCGGAGCGAGATGAGGGCTAGTTGAGTGAGCATCGAGCGCAGCGAGGCGCGGAGCGAGATGAGGGCTAGTCGAGTGAGCATCGAGCGAAGCGAGGCGCGGAGCGAGATGAAGACTTAGTGGGCGCCCGCAGCAAGGCGCGCAAGCGGGCTCTCGACGTTCTATACGAGGCGGACATCCGCGGCACGTCGGCGCTCGACACCGCGGCGGAGCGCCTGGCACAGGCCAACCCCCCCGTTCCCGCGTACGCCGTGCGGCTTGTCGAGGGAGTGGCGGCGCACCGGTCCCGGATCGACGAGCTGATGGCGACGTACGCGCAGGGCTGGACACTCGACCGGATGCCGGCTGTCGACCGCAACATCGTGCGGATCGGCATCTACGAGCTCCTGTACGAGCCGGATGTGCCGGACGCGGTGGCGATCGACGAGGCGGTCGAGCTGGCGAAAAGCCTATCGACCGATGAGTCAGCGGGCTTCGTCAACGGCCTGCTGGCCCGCGTGCTGCAACTCAAGCCGTCGATCGCCCCGTAGCCGAATAGCTACTGCGGGAGCTTGTCGGCGAGGATGTCGATCTTTTCAACAGACGGCTCCGAGAACAGCACACCGGTATTCGGCCCCAACGCCTGCCCGACGCCGCCGGCCAGGTGCGCGTCACGCGCCGCGTCGTCGGGAAAGACGTCAAAGACCCCAAAGGTGGACGGTCCCATCTGGATCGCGAACCACGCGACAGTTCCGGGTTCTTCCATGACGATGGCCCGTGCGCCCTCAAGAAAGGTGGCGAGTTCGGCCTCCTTGCCCGGCAACGCCTCAAGACGTACCAGCAATGCCTTCGTGACCATGGCTGCGCTCCTCCGTGTTGGTGGATGGATTCGTGGCGGCAGCCCAGGGTTCGTTGGCTGCGCGCGCCTTGGTTCACCTCTCCGGTCGCCGGCGGAGGGTCCCTCGCTTACGTGATGTCGCGGCGGCCCGCCAGCAACGATTCCGTCACGGCGAGGGCGGTGGCGTACGCGGTCAGCAGCAGACCCCCCTGCCACGGCGCCAGGAACTCCCGGTCGGTCAGTGTCACCTGGGTTAGCGCACTTGAGGCCGAGCCGGGCAGATAGATCGTCCAACTCGACAGGGCTGGAATGTTGGTGACGATGGGCTCGACGACGAAGAGATAGACCAGCAGCGTGACGATCGTGGCGACCTGGTCGCGCAGCAGCGCCCCCAGTCCCACGCCGACGAGCGCGAAGATGCCGACAGCGGCGAGGGTGCCCGCGATGGTCGCCGGGATGCCGTTGCCGGTTAGCGGCACCGTGATGCCGCGGTTCGCCAACCACGGCAGCCCGATGGCGGCGACGACCCCGGTGCAGACCACCCCGTAGCCGATCCCCACCAGCCCGTACGTGACCAACTTCGCGGCGACGACCCGGCCGCGATGCGGAGTGGCCAGGAAGGTCGCCGTCGCCGTCCTGTGTCGGAACTCTGTGGTCAGACCGATCGCTGCGAGGACCGCCACAAACGTCTGCGCCCCACCGGCGCCGAGGGCGAACAGGAGGCGCTGACCTGCCGCGGTCGACAGTGGCGGCGCGAGCGTGTCCGGATCATTGTTGGCCCAGATGTTCAAGGAGGCGTAGAGCGCGGTCAGCGCCATGGGGGCAAGCAGCAACCACAGCCACAGCCGCGTGGAGAGTAGCTTCGCGAACTCGCTGCGGATCAGCCGCGTCATCTCGGCTGTCACCGGCAGTCCTCGCGCTGGCGCTACCATCACTTCGGAGGATACAACAAAGTGAAGACTATACACGATGTATCTGCTGCCCTACCGCCTGGAGCCGCTGATGCGGGGGTGGCGTTCGAGCGGATGTTCGAGATGGCGGTCTTGGTCGGGGAGCTCATGGAGCGCGGCATGGCCGCGCGTGGCCTCACGCGAGCGCGGGCTACGGTGCTCTGGGAGCTCGCTCGCGGCGGTCCGGTCACGCAGAGCCGGATAGCCAAGGCCGTCGGCTCGACGCCGCGCAACGTCACGGGTCTCATCGACGCGCTCGAAGCCGGCGGATTCGTCACCCGGGGCCGGCACCCCACCGACCGGCGGGCCACCCTGGTCGGGCTCACCGAGCAGGGTGCGGCTGTTGCGGCTGCGCTAGCTGCTGACTATCGCAGCGGCGCGGCGCGCCTGTTCGGTGATCTGCCAGAGGCCGACATCGAGGCGTTCGTCGGCATCCTCGGCTTCATCATCAGCCGGCTACGCTCCCGGATCGCATTCGAGGAACGCAAGCCGGACTGAGCTCAGCTCGCCTGCTGGGTGGTCACGACACCCCAGTCGGCGAGCCGGTCGATCAACTCCGCCGGGGAGAGGTCAAAGACGACCGCGAGGGCACGCAAATCGTCCTGGCGGATCGAGAGCACGCGGCCGTTGTAGTCGCCGCGCTCGCGCTGGATCATCTTGGCGTAACGCACCAACGGCGCGACATCTTCCGCCGGCAGCCGAGACAGAGTCTCGAGGTCGAGCACGACCTTGCCGGTTGATCCGCCGCCCCCAGCCGGGGATTCCTCTGGTAGCAGCTCGACGATGGGCACGTCGTAGAACGCGGCGAGCTGTGCGAGACGAGCGACAGTGACCGCACGGTCTCCACGCTCGTAGGAGCCGACGACGACCGCTTTCCAGCGGCCCTTCGACTTCTCCTCGACACCCTGCAGCGACAAGCCTTGCTGCTGACGAATCGAGCGAAGACGTGCACCGAGCGAGTTGCCATACTCCGACATCGAGAATCTCCGTCACGTTGGGTCGACAGTGAGGGCCCTAGCGACCCCCAGCCGTAACTCAGCGTGACGGTACGGCTGACAGGCGAGTCGGTCAAGCCGGACCACCGAACGCTGCTACGGTTCATGGCAATCGACATCCTTTAACGACCCGTCCCGTGAGGCGGGGAAGGAGGTCCGCCTCGGTGGCGAAGGTGCCCGAAACCGGCTCAAACCCTCCCGTCTCGACCGCTCACAGCAGCTCCCGCGATTCCATGCCGCGTACGATCCTCGACGCGACTGCCGTCGCCCGGATTGTTGACCGCATCGCCCACCAGATCCTCGAGAAGACCGGCGGCGCCGGCGACGCGGTGATTCTCGGCATCCCGACCCGCGGCGCGTACCTCGCCCGCCGGCTGGCCGGCCGGATCCAGACGTTCGAAGGCATTGAGTTGCCGGTCGGCTCGCTCGACGTGACGCTCTATCGCGACGACCTGCGACTGCGTGGCGTGCGTCCACTTGAGGAGACCGATCTGCCGTCGGTGGGCATCGATGGTCACCTCGTCGTTCTCGTCGATGATGTGTTGTTCTCCGGCCGCACCGTACGAGCCGCGCTGGACGCGCTCGGCGACCTGGGGCGACCGCGAGCCGTACAACTCGCCGTGCTGGTCGACCGGGGTCATCGCGAGTTGCCGATCCGAGCCGACTACGTCGGCAAGAACATCCCGACGTCGCTAGCCGAGTCGGTGAGGGTGCGCCTGTCCGAAGTGGACGGCAGAGACTGCGTCGAACTCGACCCCGAGGAAGGCGATCGATGAACCGTCATCTGCTGTCGGCCGCAGATCTCGACCGGACCTCGGCCACCGCGATCCTCGACACCGCCGAGCAGATGGACAAGGCGCTGGCCGGCCGCGAGGTCAAGAAGCTGCCGACCTTGCGCGGCCGTACCGTCGTCAACCTCTTCTTCGAGGACTCCACCCGCACCCGCACGTCATTCGAGCTCGCTGCCAAGCGCCTCTCCGCTGACGTCATCAATTTCTCCGCCAAGGGGTCGAGCGTGTCCAAGGGCGAGAGCCTCAAGGACACCGCGCTGACGCTCGAGGCGATGGGCTCCGACGCGGTCGTCATCCGGCACTCGATGTCGGGTGCCCCGCACCGGCTGGCCGGCTGGATCCGCGGCAGCGTCGTCAACGCCGGCGACGGCACGCACGAGCACCCGACCCAGGCACTGCTCGACGCCTTCACGATTCGCCGGCGCATGGGACGGCTCGAGGGCCTGCGGGTGGTGATCGTCGGCGACGTGCTGCACAGCCGGGTCGCCCGCTCCAACGTCATCCTGCTGCACACCCTCGGTGCCGAGGTGACCCTGGTCGCCCCGCCGACCCTGGTACCGGTGGGTGTCGAGGCCTGGCCGGCGGCCGTCTCCTACGACCTTGACGCGGTGCTGCCCAAGGCCGACGCAGTGATGATGCTGCGCGTGCAGCGGGAGCGGATGAGCGCGTCGTACTTCCCCACGCAACGGGAGTACAGCCGCCGCTACGGCCTGGATAGACAGCGACTTGCGCGGATGCCTGATCAGGCGATCGTGATGCACCCTGGGCCGATGAACCGCGGCATGGAGATCGCCGCCGAGGTCGCCGACTCCGTGCGCTCCACGATTGTCGAGCAGGTCAGCAACGGAGTCAGCGTGCGGATGGCGGTCCTGTACCTGCTGCTGGGCGGAGGCGAGCCCGCATGAACGACGACGCACTTTCCGCCGCGGAGGAGTCATGAGCACTGACGTTTTCCTGATCACCGGGGCCCGGATCGAGGGTGGCGAGGCTGCGGATCTGCTGGTACGAGACGGCCGTATCGCTGAGCTCGGCGTCGGACTGTCGGCGGTCGGCACCGAGGTAGTCGCCGCCGACGGGCTCATCGCCCTGCCAGGTCTCGTCGACCTGCATACGCATCTGCGCGAGCCCGGCCGTGAGGACGCCGAGACCGTCGAGTCCGGCTCGCGGGCGGCCGCATTAGGTGGCTTCACCGCGGTGCACGCGATGGCCAATACCGAGCCGGTTGCCGACACGGCCGGGGTGGTCGAGCAGGTGTGGCGGCTGGGCCGGAAGGCCGGGCTGTGTGACGTGCAGCCGGTGGGAGCCGTGACGGTCGGCCTGCGCGGCAAGCAGCTCGCGGAGCTTGGCGCCATGGCCGACTCAGCCGCCCGGGTGCGGGTCTTCTCCGACGACGGCCGATGTGTCGGCGACCCCGCGTTGATGCGGCGGGCCCTGGAGTACGTGAAGGCCTTCGACGGAGTGATCGCGCAGCATGCCGAGGAGACCCGGCTCACCGAGGACGCCCAGATGAACGAAGGGATCCTCTCCGCCCGCCTCGGGCTGACCGGCTGGCCGGCCGCGGCTGAGGAGGCGATTATCGCCCGCGACGCGCTGATCGCCGGCCACGTCGGCTCGCGCTTGCACGTGTGTCACGTGTCGACCGCCGGCTCGGTGGAGATCCTGCGCTGGGCCAAGAGCAAGGGCTGGCGAATCACCGCCGAGGTCACCCCACACCATCTGCTGCTCACCGATGACCTGGCCGCCAGCTATGACCCCGTCTACAAGGTCAACCCGCCGCTGCGCACGAGCGAGGACGTCGAGGCGCTGCGCGCCGCACTCGCCGACGGCACGATCGACTGTGTGGCCACCGACCACGCGCCCCACGCTCTCGAGGACAAGGAGACCGAGTGGGCGGCGGCCCGCCCCGGGATGCTCGGCCTGGAGACCGCGCTGTCGGTGGTGTGCGAGGCGATGGTCGGCACCGGGTTGCTCGACTGGGCCGGCGTGGCGGATCGGATGTCCTGTGCGCCGGCGCTCATCGGCGGCCTGGCCGCTCATGGCCGGCACGTCGTGGTGGGGGAAGCGGCCAACCTGGTGCTCTTCGATCCGTCCGGCTCCTCGGCTGTCGACCCGTCGCGGTCGGCCAGCCGCAGCCGCAACAACCCCTACGCCGGCCGCGAGTTGCCCGGTCGCGTCGTCGCGACGTTCCTGCGCGGTCGCCCCACCGTTCTCGATGGCAAGGCCCAGGGATGAACACGCCCAGTCCACCCCGAACCGCCGCCCCCCCATCTGTCGTGATCATGGAAGAACGGTGGCCTGTCCCGGCGTGTCGCCCTGCAAACGTCCATGATCACCGGCGCGGGACGGGCGTGATCATGGAGGAATGGTTGGCTCCGCCGGCGTGTCGCCCACCAAACTTCCATGATCACCGCGGAGGGAGTGGGGCTGGGGCTCGGCGTGGGGGTGGGGTGACGCGGTGACGGCGCTATTGATGCTCGAGGATGGGCGCGCGTTTCGCGGGGACGCCTACGGCGCGCCGGGAGAGTCGTTCGGTGAGGCGGTGTTCGCCACCGGGATGACCGGCTACCAGGAGACGCTGACCGACCCGTCCTACCACCGGCAGGTCGTGGTGCAGACCGCCCCGCACATCGGCAACACCGGAGTCAACGCCGACGACGCCGAGTCCGACCGGATCTGGGTCGCCGGTTACGTCGTGCGCGAGCCGGCCCGGGCCGTCTCGTCCTGGCGCGCCACCGGCAGCCTGGTCGACGAGCTCACCAAGTACGGCGTGGTCGGCATCAGCGGTGTGGACACCCGCGCGCTGACAAGGCACCTGCGTGAGCGCGGAGCGATGCGGGTTGGCGTGTCGACCGAGGACACCGATTCCGACTCGCTGCTGGCTCGCGTGCGGGCCCAGCCCGGCATGGTCGGCGCCGACCTGTGCGGTGAGGTGACGACCCGCGAGCCGTACGTCGTGCCCGCAGCCGGGCCGGTCAAGTGGCGGATTGCGGCCATCGACCTCGGGATCAAGCGGATGACACCGCACCGGATGGCGCAGCGTGGCATCGAGGTGCACGTCCTGCCGTCCACGAGCAGCGTCACTGACGTCCTCGCGGTCGAACCGGACGGGGTGTTCCTCAGCAATGGCCCGGGTGATCCGGCTACTGCCGATTCGGCGGTCGCGCTCACCCGTGCGGTGCTCGATCGCCGCCTGCCGACGTTCGGGATCTGCTTCGGTCACCAGGTGCTCGGTCGTGCGCTCGGCTTCGGTACGTACAAGCTGCGCTACGGCCACCGGGGCATCAACCAGCCTGTGCAGGATCGCGCCACCAGCCGGGTCGAGGTCACCGCGCACAACCACGGCTTCGCGGTCGACGCGCCGGTGGATCAGCCGACGGACACGCCGTACGGGCGGGCCGAGGTGAGCCATGTCTGCCTCAACGACGGTGTCGTGGAGGGGCTGCACTGCCTTGATCAGCCGGCCTTCTCGGTGCAGTACCACCCCGAAGCGGCCGCCGGGCCGCACGATGCCGGCTACCTGTTTGACCGGTTCGTGGAGGTGATGCGCAGTGCCTAAGCGTGACGACATCGGCTCGGTGCTGGTCATCGGGTCCGGCCCGATCGTGATCGGGCAGGCCTGCGAGTTCGACTACTCCGGCACCCAGGCCTGCCGGGTGCTGCGCGACGAGGGGATCCGAGTCAGTCTCGTCAACAGCAACCCGGCCACGATCATGACCGATCCGGAGTTCGCCGACGCCACCTACATCGAGCCGGTCACCCCGGAGTTCGTCGCCCAGGTGATCGCGCGAGAGCGTCCCGACGCGTTGCTGGCCACGCTCGGCGGGCAGACCGCCCTCAACGTCGCCGTCGCGCTGCACGAGCGTGGCGTGCTCGAGGCACACGGCGTCGAGCTGATCGGCGCCGACATCGACGCCATCAAACGCGGCGAAGACCGGCAGGCCTTCAAGGAGGTCGTGCGTTCGGTGGGAGGAGACACCCCGCGCAGCGCCGTGTGCCAGTCGGTCGCCGACGTGCTCGCGGCCGTGGAGACGCTTGGCTACCCGGTGGTGCTGCGCCCCTCGTACACGATGGGTGGTGCCGGGTCGGGGATGGCGCATGATCCGGGCCGGCTGCGCCTGCTCGCTGAAGCCGGGCTGGCCGCCAGCCCGACCACAGAGGTGCTGGTCGAGGAGAGCGTGCTCGGCTGGAAGGAGTACGAGCTCGAGCTCATGCGCGACAACGTGGACAATGTCGTTGTTGTCTGCTCGATCGAGAACGTCGATCCGATGGGTGTGCACACCGGCGACAGCGTCACTGTCGCACCAGCGATGACGCTGACCGACCGCGAGTACCAAGCGATGCGCGACCTGGCCATCGCGGTACTGCGCGAGGTGGGGGTCGACACCGGCGGGTGCAACATCCAGTTCGCCGTGCACCCGGAGACCGGCCGCCTCGTGGTCATCGAGATGAACCCCCGGGTCTCGCGCTCCTCGGCACTGGCCAGCAAGGCGACCGGATTCCCCATTGCCAAGATCGCCGCCAAGCTGGCGATCGGCTACACCCTCGACGAGATTCCGAATGACATCACAAGCCGTCCCTCCGGGGGATCGACTCCGGCCTGTTTTGAGCCCGCGCTGGACTACGTGGTGGTCAAGGTCCCGCGGTTCGCCTTCGAGAAGTTCCCCGGGGCTGACCCCGAGCTGACCACGACGATGAAGTCGGTCGGTGAGGCGATGGCCCTCGGCCGATCGTTCACCGAGGCGCTGCAGAAGGCCCTGCGGTCGATGGAGACAGCGGCGGCGGGCTTCTGGACCGGGCCTGAACCGCCCGGTGAGGCAGAAGCGCTTCTCGACCACCTCGGTACCCCGCACGATGGACGGCTCTACACCGTCGAGCGCGCGCTGCGCTGCGGGGCGACCGTCGCGCAGGTCGCCGGGGCCAGTGGGATGGACCCCTGGTTCATCGACCAGGTGCTGTCCTTGGTCGAGTTGCGGGCCGAGATCGATGCGGCGCCGGTTCTCGACGCCGGCCTGCTGCGCCGAGCCAAGCGGGCCGGTTGTTCCGACCGGCAGCTCGCGGTGCTGCGCCCGGAGCTGGCCGGCGAGGACGGGGTACGCAGCCTGCGGCACCGGCTGGGGGTACGCCCGGTGTTCAAGACCGTCGACACCTGTGCCGCGGAGTTCGACGCCGTCACGCCGTATCACTACTCCTGTTACGAGCCGGACGGTGAGGATGAAGTCGCGCCACAACAGGAGCGGCCGAAGGTGATCATCCTGGGTTCGGGGCCCAACCGGATCGGTCAGGGCATCGAGTTCGACTACTCCTGCGTGCACGCCGCGATGGCTCTGCGGGCGGCCGGCTACGAGACGGTCATGGTCAACTGCAACCCCGAGACCGTGTCCACCGACTACGACACCTCCGACCGGCTGTACTTCGAGCCGCTCACGTTCGAAGACGTGCTCGAGGTGGTGAACGCCGAGCAGCAATCCGGCACCGTCGTCGGGGTCGTCGTGCAACTGGGCGGCCAGACCCCGCTGCGGCTGGCCCAGCGACTCAAGGACGCCGGGGTGCCCATCGTCGGCACCAGTCCCGAGGCGATCCATCTCGCCGAGGAGCGGGGCGCCTTCGGCCGGGTGCTGGCGGCCGCCGGCCTGCCGGCACCCAGGCATGGGGTCGCCACGTCCTATGACGAAGCTAAGGCCGTGGCTGACGAGATCGGCTACCCGGTGCTGGTCCGGCCGTCGTACGTCCTAGGCGGGCGCGGCATGGAGATCGTCTACGACGACGACCACCTGGAGTCCTACATCGACCGGGCCACCGAGGTCACCCCCGAGCACCCGGTGCTCGTCGATCGGTTCCTCGACGACGCGGTCGAGATCGACGTCGACGCCCTCTGCGACGGCACCGAGGTCTATCTCGGCGGTGTCATGGAGCACATCGAGGAGGCCGGTATCCACTCCGGTGACTCGGCGTGCGCGCTGCCGCCGATCACCCTGGGCCGCGCGGACATCGCCGCCGTCCGGCGATCGACAGAGGCGATCGCTCACGGGGTGGGAGTGCTCGGCCTGCTCAACGTGCAGTACGCGCTCAAGGACGACGTGCTCTACGTCCTGGAAGCCAACCCGCGGGCGTCGCGGACGGTGCCCTTCGTGTCGAAGGCGACCGCCGTCCCGCTCGCCAAGGTGGCCGCGCGGGTCATGCTCGGCGCCACGATCGCTGAGTTGCGTACCGAAGGGCTGCTGCCGATCACCGGCGACGGGGCGGCGCTGCCACCCGGTGCTCCCATCGCGGTCAAAGAGGCGGTGCTGCCGTTCAAGCGGTTCCGGACCACCGAAGGCCACGGTGTCGACAACCTGCTCGGCCCGGAAATGAAATCCACCGGTGAGGTCATGGGCATCGACACGGTCTTCGGCAAGGCCTATGCCAAGTCGCAGGCGGCCGCGTATGGGTCGCTACCGCTCAAGGGCCGGGTGTTCGTCAGCGTCGCCAACCGCGACAAGCGGGCGTTGATCTTCCCGGTGAAGCGGCTGGCCGATCTTGGCTTCGACGTGCTGGCCACCGAAGGCACCGCCGAGGTGCTGCGGCGCAACGGGCTCGAGGCCATCATTGTGCCCAAGCACGGCGAGGGCAACGGTGAGCCGGACATCGTCGACCTGATCCTTGCCGGCCAGGTCGACCTGGTGGTCAACACACCGTGGGGCAACTCCGGCCCTCGCATCGACGGCTACGAAATCCGGACGGCCGCGGTGTCCCGTGACGTTCCCTGCATCACCACGGTGCAGGGCGCCGCGGCCTGTGTGCAAGGGATCGAGGCCTTGATTCGCGACGAGGTCGGGGTCCAGCCGCTGCAAGAACTGCATGCGGCGCTGCGGGCCGGCCGGCTGCGCGAGGCCGGGTGATGAGCAGCGACGACGCACTCGTCTCAGCGGAGGAGTCATGAGCAGCGACGACGCACTCGTCTCAGCGGAGGAGTCATGAGCCCTGTCCAGGTTGCCGGCGAGGTGTTGTCGCTGCGCCGCGTGGGGGCGTACTGGCAGCTGACCCTCGTCGCACCCGGCATTGCCGAGCGGGCCAAGCCTGGCCAGTTCGTCGCGCTGGCCGTGGGTGGCGAGCACAGCTCGATGCTGCTGCGCCGGGCATTCGCGATCTACCGCGTGGCCGAGCGGGGACTCTACGGCGGCACCGTCGACGTGGTCTTTGCGGTGCACGGCAAGGGCACCGCGTGGCTCTCGCGGCTGCACCAGCACGACCCGGTCGACGTCGTCGGGCCGCTCGGTCGGCCGTTCCGGCTGCCCGCAACGCCGGTGCCCACGGTGCTGGTGGGCGGGGGATATGGCAGCGCGCCGTTGTTCGGCCTGGCGGGAGCGCTCAAGGACCGCCGGTGCCGGGTCGACTTCGTGATCGGCGCGGGCAGTGCCGACCGGCTCTTCGGCGTTCTTGAAGCCAAGCGGATGGCGTCCACCTTGACCGTCACCACCGATGACGGGTCGGCGGGGGAGCGGGGCCGGGTCTCTGACGTGCTGGCGGAGGTGCTCGAGCGCAGCGAGGCAGGTCTGATCTATGCCTGTGGTCCGATGCCCATGCTGCGTGCTGTCGCTGCCATCGCAGAGGAGTTCGGGTTGCCGTGCCAGGTCGCGGTCGAGGAGTCCATGGCCTGCGGCATCGGCGTGTGCATGACCTGCGTGTTGCCCATCGCCGGCGTTGACGGGGTCACCCGGATGCTGCGGTCCTGTGTGGACGGTCCGGTGTTTCTCGGCGAACAGGTGCGCTTCGACGACGTGGGTACGGTGCCGGCCGGCACGCTGGGTGCTCCGGTTCCGGTCGCGAGTACGCAATGACGGGCGACGTCACGCTGCGCCCGGCACGGGAAGAGACGCCGTTGTCATTTGTCGACATGTCGACCTCGCTGGCGGCATTCCACGCGCCGAACCCGGTGTTCACCGCCTCCGGCTGCGCCGCGGCCGGCCGGGAGTTGGCCCAGTTCTTCGACCAGTCTGACCTCGGTGGCATCGTCACCAAATCGATCATGCTCGAGGCCCGATCCGGTCGGCCGACACCGCGGATGGCCGAGACACCGAGCGGGATGCTCAACTCCATCGGCCTGCAGGGCCCCGGTATTGCGGCGTTCCTCGAACACGACCTGCCGTGGCTGGCCGACCGCGGCGCCCGGGCGGTGGTCAGCATCGCCGGATCGAGCATCGACGAGTACGTCGCCTTGGCGGCCAAGCTCCGCGGCCAGCCCGGGCTGGCGATGCTCGAAGTGAACATCTCCTGCCCCAATGTCGAGGACCGTGGTCAGGTCTTCGCCTGCGACCCGCGGGCGGCCGCACGCGTCATCGCCGCTGTCCGACAGAAGGCGACGCCGACGGTCCCGGTGTTCGCCAAGCTGTCGCCTGACGTGACCGACATCGTCGCGGTGGCTGAGGCGGTCATGCGGGCTGGCGCGGATGGGCTGTCCATGATCAACACGCTGCTCGGCATGGTCATCGACCCCGACACGATGCGGCCGCTGCTGGCCGGCGTCACCGGCGGACTGTCCGGCCCGGCGATCAGGCCCGTAGCCGTGCGCTGCGTGTGGCAGGTCCACCGCGCCATGCCCGACGTGCCGATCCTTGGCATGGGCGGCATCCGTACCGGCCTTGACGCGCTGGAATTCGTCCTCGCCGGCGCTTCCGCGGTGTCGGTGGGGACGTCGGTCTTCTCCGACCCGAGTGCGCCGGTCCGGGTGCTTCGCGAGCTGCAGCAGGCGCTCGGCGAGCGCGGCTTCGACAGCCTCAGCGATGCCATCGGCTACGCCCACCGCCCCGCCGACGCCGTCGTCCCACCAGACCCGCGGGGAGATGATGCATGATCTCGCCGGCTCCGATCGCCGTTGCCCTCGATGCGCCGGATCTTGCGACTGCCAGCCGCTGGGCGCGTGCCGTCACGCCACATGTGTCGACCCTCAAGGTCGGCTTGGAGCTGTTCTGCCGCTACGGCCCGGCAGCGGTCGAGCAGACTCGCGGCGACACCGGTGTACGCCTCTTCCTGGATCTCAAGTTGCACGACATCCCGAACACGGTCGCCGGTGCCACCCGAGCGGTCGCCAAGCTGCGACCGGACTACCTGACCGTGCACGCCGCCGGGGGACCGGCGATGATCGCCGCTGCGGTCGACGCCCTGCCTGATTGCCTGATCGCCGGAGTCACCGTGCTCACTTCGATGTCCGAAGAGGACATTTCTGCAGTGGGTTTCGGCTCGTCGTCGCTCGACGTGGCTCGACGGCTTGCCGACGTGGCGGTCGCTGCTGGAGCGCGTGCTCTCGTGTGCTCCCCGCGCGAAGTGGCGGCGGTGCGCTCAGTGGTCGGGCCGGACATCGTCCTCATCACTCCGGGGGTGCGCCCGGCCGGCGGCGATCCCGGCGATCAGTCCCGAGTGGCCACCCCGCGGCAAGCATTCGCCGACGGCGCCGATCTGCTCGTCGTCGGCCGCCCGATCACCGGCGCCGACGATCCTGGCGCGGCCGCCGCCGCTCTCGCCGCCCAGCTCTCGGCGATCGAGGAGAAATGGCCGCGTTCCAAGATCCACTAACGGCCATTTCTCCTCGATCGCGCGGCCGCGCGCGGGATTTCAGGGGCTAACGACCTCGGTGGCGTTGCTCTGGGGGGCGCAGTCTCGCTACGTTCGCGGTGACAGACTCGCGGAGCAGCCCGCGAGTCGAGATCCGATGCCGGCAGAGGTGACCCGCGTGGCGCTCCCATCATTGAGCCCCGAGCAGCGCGCTGACGCGCTCCAGAAGGCCGCAGCTGCGCGCAAAGCACGGGCGGAGATCAAGGAGCGGCTCAAGAAGGGGGAGCTGCAGCTCGCCGAGGTGATCAGCATCGGCGAGAACGACGACGTGGTGGGGCGGATGCGCGTCTCGGCAGTGCTGGAATCGTTGCCCGGCATCGGCAAGGTCCGGGCTGAGAAACTCATGCGTGACATGCGGATTTCCGACAGCCGTCGGATTCGCGGCCTCGGGGGCAATCAGCGCCGCGCGCTGCTCGAGGAGCTCGGCTCCGGCCGTAGTGGCCGCTGAATCGCCGGGGGACACGGCCGCGCATCCCGTCGATGCCAGCCGGGTCACCGTGCTGTCCGGGCCGTCCGGAGTGGGCAAAGGCACCGTCGTCGCGGTTCTACGTCGGCGTCACCCGCAGGTGTGGGTATCGGTCTCGGTGACCACCCGGGCGCCGCGACCGGGGGAGCAGGACGGCGTGCAGTACCACTTCGTCGACCGGGCGACGTACCAGCGGATGATCGACGACGGCGAGTTGCTCGAGCACGCGGAGTTCGCCGGCAATGGCTACGGCACTCCCTGGCGCCCGCTGCGCGCCCGGCTCGATGCCGGAATGCCGGCCTTGCTGGAGATCGAGTTGCAAGGCGCCCGGCAGGTACGCGCCGCGTTGCCGGCGGCCCAACTGGTGTTTCTGGCCCCCCCCTCGTGGCCAGAGTTGGTCCGCCGGCTGGTCGGCCGCGGCACCGAGGATGCCGCCGCCATCGCCCACCGGCTCGAAGCCGCCCGGATCGAATTGGGCGCCGGACCGGAGTTCGACTTGATGGTCGTCAACGACGATGTCGAGCGGGCGGCCGACGAATTGGTACGCTTGGTCGATTCCCCCGCCCGTAAGCTGGCCCGCCCTTCCATCCAGCAGGGCCTTCCAGAGAGCTGAGTGTGCCGAGTGTCAGGAACTGTTGCCGCGCCCGAGGGCATCACCAACCCTCCGATCGACGAGTTGCTTGAGCGCACGAGCTCCAAGTACGCGCTGGTGATCTACGCCGCCAAGCGAGCCCGGCAGATCAACGCCTACTACAGCCAGCTCGGTGAGGGGCTCCTGGAGTACGTCGGGCCGCTGGTCGAGACCAGTGCGCAGGAGAAGCCGCTGTCGATCGCGTTGCGCGAGATCAATGAGGACCTGCTGACCCACGAGCAGGTCGAGGCCTGACCGACCCGGCATGACGAGGTCGCACGTCGTCCTTGGCGTCGCCGGCGGCATCGCGGCGTACAAATCCGTCGAGTTGCTCCGGCTGCTCACCGAAGCGGGCTGCGATGTCCGCGTGGTGCCCACCGTCAACGCCCTGCGCTTCGTCGGGGCACCCACGTGGGAAGCGCTGTCCGGCCATCCCGCGCACTCCGAGGTCTGGGCCGACGTCCACACGGTCGGCCATGTCGCCGTTGGGCGCGGCGCGGACCTGCTGGTCGTGGCGCCGGCGACCGCCGACCTGCTCGCCAAGGCAGCGCACGGCCTCGCCGATGACCTGTTGACCAACACCCTGCTCACGGTCGCCTGTCCGGTCCTGTTCGTACCGGCCATGCACACGCAGATGTGGGAACACCCGGCTACCCGGGCCAACGTGGCGACGCTGCGCGCACGCGGCGCGATGGTGCTGGAGCCAGCAGTCGGCCGCCTCACCGGTGCCGACAGCGGTTCCGGCCGGCTGCCGGAACCTGAGGAGATCTACGCGGTATGCCGTCGGCTGCTCGTTGACGGTTCGGCGCGGCCCGACCTGACCGGGCGCCGGGTCGTCGTCAGCGCCGGGGGGACCCGGGAGGCACTCGACCCGGTGCGTTTCCTCGGCAACCGTTCGTCGGGGCGGCAGGGCTTCGCGCTGGCACGCACGGCGGCTGCCCGGGGTGCTGAGGTCACCGTCGTCGCCGCCAACGTGTCATTGCCGGACCCGGCCGGGGTGAAAGTCATCCGGGTGGTGTCCGCGGCCGACCTGTACGAGGCGGTGCTGGCCGAGAGCGAGTCAGCCGATGCGGTCGTCATGGCAGCCGCGGTCGCTGACTTCCGGCCAGCACACTATGCGGCAACCAAGATCAAGAAGGATCAGGGAACGCCGGAGCCGATCCCGCTGACGCCCACCGCCGACGTCCTCGCCGAGCTCGTAGCGCGACGCCCGCCCGGGCAGATCGTGGTCGGCTTCGC
>Ga0136617_10001199_pt1 | contig 22778 bp, 20 predicted proteins | sample AntDrymUQ3222106_2_FD_129672 | JGI IMG/M metagenome (GOLD analysis project Ga0136617, IMG submission 129672) | Polar desert sand microbial communities from Dry Valleys, Antarctica - metaG UQ322 (21.06) | ecosystem: Environmental > Terrestrial > Soil > Desert | place: Antarctica: Dry Valley...
GAAGCCAGTCTTGGCCGCGAAAGCGTCGCCGACCTCCGTGGGGATCGCGTCGAGCGCGAGCACCTCGAAGGTTCCGACCAGCAACACGACGTCGCGCGTCCCTCCGAGCGCCACCCGCGCCACCGGGTTGGCCTGCAGGTTCCGCGTGGACCGAGCCGTGGCCGCGGTGGCGAACAGCAAGGTGGAACCGTCCCAGAGGAACGAGAACGGCGCGAGGAACGGCCCCCCGTGGCCGGGTCTCCTGTCGCCACCCAGGCGTCTATGTCCTGATCGAGACGAAGCTCGACGTCGCGGATCCTTTGCTGGCGGCTGCGGGGCCCTGGCACTGACGTCATCGCACTCCTCCTCTGCCCGCCGGCGGCGATGGCGCAAGCCGTGATCTGCACCGAGCCTGCTCGGCGGACGCGACCACGATACTGTCCCGGCCATGCCAGCCGGTGCCGCCGACAACGACCACGTCGGCACCGTCACCGGTCTGTGGCGCTACCCGGTCAAGTCGATGGCCGCCGAAGCCGTGGACGAGGTCCAAGCTGGCTGGCACGGCCTCGACGGGGATCGGCGCTGGGCGTTCGTGCGGGCCGGCAGCGCGTCACACAGCTTTCCGTGGCACACCATCCGGGAAGACCCCCAGCTGGTGCTGTACCGCCCTCGACTCACCGAGCCCGGCCGCGCTGACCACTCCGGGGTTCAGGTCAACTGCCCGGACGATCTGACGTACGACATCGAGGATCCGGAGCTCGCCGCGCGGATGGGGTCCGGCGTCCGGCTCATTCGGCTTGCCACCGGAACCTTCGACGTCATGCCGATCTCGCTGATCTCCACCTCCACGGTCGCCGCGGTGTGCCGCAACGCCGAGGTGCCCGCCGACGCTCAACGCTTCCGGCCGAATCTGCTCGTCGACACCGGCGACGCTCCCCCGTTCGTGGAGGAGTCCTGGGTCGGTTGCGAGGTGCGGATCGGGAATGTCGTGCTCCGGGTCGACCAGCCCGACGACCGCTGCACCATCGTCAACGTCGATCCCGCCTCCGGCGTGATCACGGCCGACGTGCTCAAGACTGTAGGGCGGCTGAATAACGCGCGGGCGGGCGTCTACGGCTCGGTGGTCGAACCCGGCCGCCTTCGGTCGGGAGGGGTGGTCGAGCTCAGCGGCGGACGCCGACACCGGTAGGGGGTGTTGGGTGGACGGAATCCGCGACCGCTGCGGCGGCGGATTGCCTCCATGGGTCTGCTGGCTGACGCGACCGCGTATCTGATGCAGCGCTCGGCGCCACGCACGGTGAACTACGAAGACTCGCTGTACTTTGAGCGAGGACCTGCCCGACCCGGACGCGTCGTCGTACCGACGCGGCACGCCGACGTCCGATGCGAGGTGTACCGGCCCGCGCTCCGGTGGGCCGCACCGCGTGGTCGCAGGCGCCGACCACTACTTCCTCGACGGACCTCGGTCGCAGGCCCGCCCGCTCCTGGACCTGATCGCCGACCGGCTCCGCACTCACCTGGAGGCAGCGGCAGCAACTCCTCGCGGTGGCTGGCAGACCGACACAGCAGAGAGGGGTCCGTCGCGCGTGCCTAGTCCCGAGCCCGCCGACGGTAGGCGACCACGGCCATCGGGGCGAAGACTGCGGTGAACACGATCACCCAACCGATCGTGAACAGCACCGGGTACTGCAACGGCAGATGCGCGGAATCCGGCGCCGCCAGCCCGTTGCCCCACAGCTCCCGACAAGCCTGAGTGAGCGCCGAGACGGGGTTCCACTCCGCCATCGCTCGCAGCCAGGCAGGCATCTCGCTTGTGGGTGCGAACGTGTTGGCCAAGAACGTCAGCGGGAACATGATCGTGAACATGAAACCCTGGACGGCTTCGACCGACCTGAAGGTCGACCCCACCCAGATGCCGACCCAGATCATCGCGAACCCGAAGGCGAGCAGCAGCGCGAACGCGGCTGCAGCGGCGAGTGCCCCCTCGCGGATCCGCCAGCCGATCAGCAGACCGGTGATCGCCATCACGACGATGCCGATGCTCGAGTGCAGCAGGCTCGAAATGCTGCGGCCGACCAACACCGCCTGGCGCGAGATCGGCAACGATCTCAGCCGATCGACGATGCCCTTCTCGAGGTCGGCGGTCAGCCCGATCGCCACCACGAACGAAGAGAAGACCATGGTCTGCACCATGATCCCGGGCAGCAGGAACTCCTTGTAGTCGAACCCGTCAGGCACGTTGATCGAGCCACCGAAGACGTACGCGAACAGCAGCACGAACATCACCGGCTGGATCGTGACGTCCAGCAGCATCTCCGGCATCCGCCGGATGTGCAGCAGGTTGCGCCACACCAAGGTGCCCGAGGCCTGCAGAAGGCTCTGTTGCTCGGTGGACACTGCGGGTGCACCACCTGGCGCGGTGCGCTGGTCGACTGTCGTCGTACTCATCGGGTCGTCGCCTCCTGGAGCTGGGTGGTGTCGCTGCCGCCGTCGGTTGCATCCTTGGCCGCGTCGTCGCTCTCCTCGGCCCGATGCCCGGTGAGGGCCAAGAACACGTCGTCGAGGCTTGGTCGCTTCAAGCCGAGGTCATCGACTGGGATCTGGCGTTCCTCGAACAGCCGGGCGGCCGTCGTCACATCCCCGAGCCCGGAGGCCTGGGCCGTCAACCGGCGCTGCGCGGCCTCGACATGGACCTCACCGAGGCAGCTGCGCATCAGTTCCTCAGCCGCGCCGAGATCACTGGCCTCGGCCAGGGTGACCACGACACTGGCCGACCCGGCGCGATCCTTCAGCTGGGTCGGGGTGCCCGCCGCGATCACTTGACCGCGGTCGATGACCACGATCTCGTCCGACAACTGGTCAGCCTCCTCGAGGTACTGCGTCGTGAGGAGCAACGTCGTGCCGTCGCGGACCAGGCCACGCAGGACCTCCCACAGCTCGGTACGGCTGCGGGGGTCGAGTCCCGTCGTCGGCTCGTCGAGGAAGAGCACGCGCGGTGCGGCTACCAGGCTCACCGCGAGGTCGAGACGCCGCCGCATCCCGCCTGAGTAGGTCTTCGCGATCCGGTCGCGGGCGTCGGTCAGCGTAAAACGCTCGAGGAGCTCGTCGCCGAGTTGGGCCAGCTGCCGCTTCGGGATGCCGTACATCCGCCCGATCAGGCGGATGTTCTCCCGGCCAGTCAGCAGCTCGTCGACGGTGGCCGCCTGACCGGTGAGCCCCATCCTGCGGCGCACCGCCTCCGGCTCCTTCACGACGTCGTAGCCGGCGACTCGCCCGGTTCCACTGGTGGGCACGCTCAGCGTCGTCAGCATGCGCACGATCGTCGTCTTGCCCGCGCCGTTGGGTCCGAGTAGACCGAGCACGCTGCCCTCGGGGATGGTGAAGCTCACGTGGTCGACAGCGACGTTGTCGTCGAACCGTTTGACGAGGTCGATCGCCTCGACGGCAGGGGTGACAGTCATGGATCAAACCTAGGCAGGCCCACCGACAGTTCCGCAACGGACTTTCGTCTACGGCATCCCACTGTCACTTGGCCGCGAGGATGCCGGCCCGGTGCGCAGTCCGCGCGGCCTCCTCGCGGCTCGCGACCCCGAGGTTGCGCAAGATGTTGTTGGACACGTGCACGCTCGCCGTCTTGACGCTGCCCGGCACGCCAGACCGGGGGCGGCTGACGGAAAGACTCATGGGTCGCTATCTCCGTCGGCTGCTGCAAGCGGCGCACCACGACGCCGACCTCGCGGGTGCGTTCCTGGCCGTCACCAACTTGACTGCTCCCCCGCAGACTCTCGTCCAGCCGGCCAGAGTCCTGTCCGTGATCCGCGATGCTCGCCGACGCCCGGTCGCAACCCCCGCGGCGCCGGTGCCGACGCTGGGCTGAGGTCGAGGAGCAGACCCCGAGCCTGCCGGCTCTTCGCGCGACGCCGACGTGGCACCCAGACCGGCTGACTATGCTCCGTTCATGCCCACCCTGACCGTAGATGAGGCCCGGGACCGGGCCGCAGCGGTGACCGTCACGTCGTACGACATCGCCCTGGACCTCACCCGCGGACCGGAGCACTTCGGGTCGCACACCGTGATCGAGTTCGCCGTTGACGGGAAGCCCGGTGACGATGGTGACGTGGCGACGTTCGTCGACATCCAGGCCCACGTCCTCACGTCGATCCAGCTGGACGACTCCCCCGTCGACGTCGCGCTGGTGTCGGACGGGCGGCTCGCCCTGACGGCGGCGCCCGGCCCGCACCGGCTCGTCGTCGAGGGGCTGTTCGCGTACTCGCACGACGGGGAGGGTCTGCACCGGGCCGTCGACCCGGAGGACAAGCAGGCGTACACGTACGCCATGACCTTCCTGCCGGGGGCGCCGCGCATCTTCGCCTGCTTCGACCAACCTGACCTCAAGGCGGTCTATCGCGTCGACATCGCCGCCCCCGACGACTGGACCGTGCTCGGCAACGGGGCAGCCGAACAGGTGAGCCCCGGCCGCTGGCGGCTGGCGGAGACCAAGCCGCTGTCGACGTACTTCGCCACCCTGGTGGCCGGCCCGTACCACTCGGTCACCGCCGAGCACGACGGGATTCGACTCGGGCTGCATTGTCGGCAGTCGCTGGCGGAGTACCTCGACCAGGACGCGGACGAGCTGTTCGAGGTCACCGGACAGTGCTTCGACGAGTACCACCGCCTGTTCGGGATCCGGTACCCGTTCGGCGAGTACCACCAGGCGTTCGTACCTGAGTTCAACGCCGGCGCGATGGAGAACCCGGGCTGCGTCACGTTCGACGACAACCTGGTGTTCCGGGCGCAGGCGACCGACTCACTGCGCGCGACGCGGGCCAACGTGGTCGCGCACGAGATGGCGCACCAGTGGTTCGGTGACCTCGTCACGATGCGCTGGTGGGACGACCTGTGGCTGAACGAGTCGTTCGCCGAGTACATGGGGTACCGGGTCACGGCCGAGGTGACACGCTTCGACGACGTGTGGATCGAGTACGCCTACAACACCAAGGCCTGGGGGCTCGCCGCTGACCAGCGCGGCTCGACGCACCCCATCGCCGGCAACGGGGCAGCCGACGCGGAACAGGCGCTCACCGACTTCGACGGCATCTCCTACAGCAAGGGCACCGCCGCCCTGCGCCAGCTGAACGTCTACCTCGGTGACGAAGCGTTCCTGGCGGGCGTGGTCGAACACTTGACCACCCATGCCTACGGCAACGCCACGCTGGCCGACCTGCTGGGGTCGTGGGAACGCGCGAGCGGCAAGGACGTTCGTAGGTGGGCACAGGCGTGGCTTCGATCGTCGGGTGTCGACACCATCACGGCCGAGCCGTCCGGCGACCGCGTGATGGTCCGTCGTACGTCCGGTTCTGCCGACGGCGTACGACGCCCGCATGCGTTCGACGTGACGGCGTACGACGCGTCCGGTCGGGGACGGTCGGTCTCCACGCTGGTGACCGACGACGACGTCGCGGTCGACCTGACCGCCTCTCCGCAAGGGGTGTTGCTGGCCGACTCCGGTGACGCGACCTGGGCGAAGGTGTGCCTCGACCCGACATCGCTGGAGCGGCTTCCTCAGGTGATGAGCGCGATCGAGGATCCGCTCGCGCGGGCTGTGCTGTGGGGATCCCTGCGCGAAGGCGTGCTCGACGCCAGCCTCGACCCCGACGTGTTCCTCCGCTGTCTCGAGGCCAACGCCGCCGCCGAGTCGGACCTGGGCATCGAGTACGTGCTGGCGGGCCGCGAGACCAGCGGTGCGCTCGGCTGGGTCGGCACCTACCTCCCCACCGACGACCAGCGCCGGCGACTGGCCGCGTTGACCGCCGCCCTCGTGGACGCCGCGGAGCCCGGCAGCAACCGGCAGTTGATTGTCGTACGCACACTGATCGAGCTCAGTGACGACGTCGACCTGCTCGCCGGTTGGCTCGACGGGAGCACCACGCCACGAGGCGTCCGCGTCGACGACAACTTCCGCTGGCGGCTACTGCGTGCGCTGTCTGCTCTCGGTGCGCGCGACCTCGAGGACGTCGCGGCCGAGCAACAGCGGGACCCGTCGTCTCAAGGCGCGCTGCACGCCCTGCAGTGCCGGGCCTCGATGCCCGATGCCGACACCAAGGCGGAAGTATGGCGACACATCACCGCCGACGCCGCGATCAGCAACCACGAGCTCTACGCCCTGGCCGGATACTTCTTCCTCCCGTGCCAAGACGCCCTGACGGCTCCATACGTGTCTCGGTACTTCGCAGAGATGCCGGCGACGACGAGCTTCCGGACGGGATGGGTGGTCGAACGCAGCGTGCTGGTCGCCTACCCGCAGGTCTGCGTGGACGCCCGGACCCTCACAGCGGCAGAGCAGGCCCTCGGCCGCTCGGACCTGTCGCCAGGGGTACGACGCTCGCTCGCCGACTCGACCGACGACCTGCGCCAGGTGCTGACCAGCCGGGAGCGGTACGCAGGATAGACGCCGCACTCAAGGCAACCCGGGTCGTTGGCGACGCCGTACTCGAGCTCCGCGTCGGTGTTTCGTCCTTGGTGCCCGCACTAGCCTGAAACCGTGGCAACCACCTGGCGTCCCGGCGCAATGACCCGGCGCAGGGTCCTCGAGGTGGTCGACGCGCACGGAGGACCGGACGCGGCTCGCCTTCGACCCGACACGGTCGTCACCGAGGAGCCCCTGGAGATCCGGCTCGCCTGGCCGGGACAGGAGGCGCATCGGGTCGCCGTCACCATGCGCACCCCTGGCGCGGACTTCGAGCTTGCGACGGGATTCCTGGTCGCCGAAGGGGTGTTGCCTGCAGGGCACCTACCTCGCAACGTCGGCTACTGCATGGACCGGGAGCTGCGCCCCGAGGAGCGGTTCAACGTCGTCGTAGTGACGCTAGGGGAGCCGCCGCTGCGCGTTCCCGGCCGACGCGCGACCACGATGTCGTCGGCCTGTGGGGTCTGCGGCACGGAGAGCCTCGACGAGGTCTTCCGTCCCGGCGACGCGCCGCTGGTCGTCCAGCCCCTGCATCATTCATCGCTGCTCACCGACCTGGCCGGCCGTCTGCGTGGCTCGCAGCCCCTGTTCGACAAGACCGGATCCATCCATGCTGCAGGCGTCTTCGACCGCGCCGGCACCCTCGTCGGCGTACGCGAGGACGTCGGGCGGCACAACGCGGTCGACAAGGTGGTGGGTGCCAGGCAGCTCGGCACGCTGGACTTCGACGAGACCGCGCTGCTGTGTGTGAGCGGACGCGTCGGCTTCGACATCGTCACCAAGGCGGTCACCGGTCGTATCGGCACCGTGATCGCCGTCGGCGGTGCGTCGAGCCTGGCCCTGGACCTGGCCGAGCGCGCTGGAATCACCATCTGCGGCTTCACGCGCGGCTCGCGCACGGTGGTCTACACACACCACGAGCGCATCCGGGTGGACTGAACGGACGACCCCCACGCTCGTCCGATCGTGCACAAACAGCCGTCCCCAAAGCAGTAATCCGCAGAATTTTCTCCCCAGAGCGCGAAAATCACCAGCGTGAGCCACGCCACCCTGCACAATGGGACGCGTGACCATTCAACTGCTGGGGCCGTGCTCTCACGAACCCATCTGCCCCGCCGCCGACCAGTCGGATCACGAGGCGGCCCATACCGTCGCCGCCCATCCGGAACAGGGCTGGAGCCTGCTGTGCAACGGCGTCGTGCTGTTCGACGACACCGGTGAGGTGCTGCCGAACGGTGTCGTGATCGCCCCGCACCGTCCCACCGACGTACACCCCGAAGCCTTTCTGGCCCATCTGGCCAGCTGACCCGCCACCCTTACGGCCAGCCGGAGCCACCTCTGGGCGGGTCTCGGAACCGGGGTTACGCTCGCGGCATGCCGCCCTCGCACCATCTGGTCGATCCCGAATTCAGCGCTCTGCCCTTCGCCAAGCTCGCCGACACCGCACTGCAGCGAGCGCGTGACTTCGGCGCCGAGCACACCGACTTCCGCGTCGAACGGCTGCGGTCACAGCGGCTGGTCCTCAAAGATGCCGGACTCGTCGACGCGTCCGAGGACGACGCCCTCGGATGCTGCGTCCGGGTGATTCTCGATGGCGCATGGGGGTACGCCGCCGGCGTCGGTCTGTCGATCGATGACGTCGTGCGCATTACCGAGCAGGCCATCGCCGTGGCCCGTGCAGCCCGTCCGATGGTCACCGACCCGATCGTGCTGGCCGACGAGCCCGTACACGCAGACCGGACCTGGGTCTCGGACTACGACATCGACCCGTTCTCCGTACCGCAGGCCGAGAAGGTCGCACTGCTTGCCGGCTGGAGCCGCGACCTGCTGCGGTCCGCGTCGGTCGATCACGTTTCCGCGGTCGTCAACCAGGTGCGCGAGAACAAGTACTACGCGGACTCGGCCGGCACCACCACGATGCAGCAGCGGATCCGGATCGATCCCGAGGTCGAGGTCTACGGTTCGGACGCATCGCGCGGCGTGCTCGACTCGATGCGCACCACTGCGCCACCTGTGGGACGCGGCTGGGAGTACCTCACCGGCACCGGGTTCGACTGGCCCGGTGAGCTGGCGCAGCTGCCTGACCTGCTGGCCGAGAAACTCACCGCCCCCGCCGTCCAATCCGGGCGCTACGACCTCGTGATCCATCCCAGCAACTTGTGGCTGACGATCCACGAGAGCATCGGCCACGCCACCGAGCTGGACCGGGTGCTCGGCTACGAGGCGAACTACGCCGGCACGTCCTTCGCCACCCTCGACGGGCTCGGGAGCCTCCAGTACGGATCCCCGCAGCTCAACGTCACCGGCGACCGCGTCGTCTCGCACGGGCTGGCGACGATCGGCTACGACGACGACGGTGTCGAGACCCAGCAGTGGGACCTGATCAAGGACGGCACGCTCGTCGGCTATCAGACCGACCGGGCGATGGCCAAGCTGATGGGCTGGGAACGCTCGACCGGGTGCGCGTACGCCGACTCCCCCGGACACATCCCGATCCAGCGGATGGCGAACGTCTCGTTGGCAGCGTCCCTCGACACCATCAGCACCGACGACCTGATCGCCCGGGTCGAGAACGGTCTGTTCGTCGTCGGGGACAAGTCCTGGAGCATCGACATGCAGCGCTACAACTTCCAGTTCACCGGCCAGCGCTTCTACGCGATCAAGGACGGGGTCCTCCAAGGGCAGGTCCGCGACGCGGCGTACCAAGGAACCACGACGGAGTTTTGGGGCCGGATGGAGGCCGTCGGCGGCGCGGACACCTGGAGCTTGCAGGGCGCCTTCAACTGCGGCAAAGCGCAGCCCGGTCAGGTTGCCGCTGTGAGCCATGGCTGCCCGTCCGCCCTGTTTCGAGACATTGCCATCCTCAACACGACGGCGGAGGCCGGTCACTGATGTCTTCCCTCATGGCCACTCCGCAAGATCTGGTCGAACACGCACTCGAGACGACGACCGCCGAACACTGCGCCGTCGTCGTCCGGGACTCGTCCACGGCCAACCTGCGCTGGGCCGCAAACACGTTGACCACCAACGGCCTGATGTCGGCGACCACGATGACCGTCGTCTCCGTCCGGACAGGTTCGTCGGGATCCGCGGTCGGGGTGCTGTCTCGTTCGGTGACGAGCCGCGGGCAGGTCGAGCGGTTGGTCACCGAAGCCGACGCCGCCGCCGATCTCGCTGACCCGGCCGACGACGCGGCCGACCTCGCCGTGGGTGAAGCCGCCGCCGACTGGTCGGACGAGCCGGGACGTACCAGCCTGGACATCCTCAGCGGCTTCGGTGCCGGGCTCGGGGAGGCGTTCGATCGCTCCCGCGCTGCCAGTCGCAAGCTGTACGGGTATGTCGAGCACGACGTCACGACGACGTACCTCGGCACGTCTACCGGCCTGCGGCTGCGGCACGAGCAGCCGACCGGGCACGTCGGCGTCACCGCCAAGCCGGACGACTGGTCGGCCTCGGCCTGGGTGGGCCGAGCCGTCGAGCACCTGACCGAGATCGACGTCGACGCGTTGGACGCCGAGCTGGGGCGGCGGCTGGGCTGGGCGCAACATCAGGTCGAGCTACCGGCCGGGCGCTACCAGACGCTGCTTCCGCCGACTGCCGTCGCCGACCTGGCGATCTATGCCTACTGGGTGGCCAGCGGTCGCGACGCGTACGAGGGACAGACGGTGTTCAGCGACCCGACCGGTGGTACCCGGATCGGTGAGCACATCGCCAAGGCGGGCGTCCGACTCGGCTCGGACCCGACGGCGACCGGTCTGGCGGCGGCTCCGTTCGTCGTCGCCACTGCGTCCGGTTCGTCCGCGAGTGTTTTCGACAACGGGCTGCCTCTGGCCGCGACCGACTGGATCGCCGACGGCCGACTGACGGCCTTGCATACCAGCCGCTACACCGCGGGCCTGACGGGTCTCGCCGTCGCTTCACCGGTCGACAATCTCAGACTGACCGTCGACCGTGGTGCGGGCAGCGCCGACGACCTGGTCGCCACCACCGATGGTCGGGCTCTGCTGCTGACCTGCCTGTGGTACATCCGCGAGGTCGACCCGCAGACCCTGCTGCTGACCGGGCTGACCCGTGACGGTGTCTATCTGGTCGAAGGCGGTGAGGTCGTCGGCGCCGTCAACAACTTCCGGTTCAACGAGAGCCCGATCGACCTGCTGAACCGCTTCTCGGAGGCGGGGTCGACCGAGCGGTCCTTCTCCCGTGAGTGGGGCGACTACTTCCCACGCACCGCGACTCCGACGTTACGCGTCCCCGACTTCAACATGTCGAGCGTCAGCCAAGCCAGCTGACCGCCGCCCCGCCCCCGCGAATTGCGGGAAAGCGGCGCCTGTTGCACGCCCACTTCGCCAGTTGGACGGCAACTTTCCCGCAATTGACGGGAGGGACCGTTGGGATCAGAGCGGGTCAGAGCGGGTCCGGCGGGCCGCCGGGGATCGGGGCCTCGGGGTCGTACGGCGTTCGGGTCAGCACGAACGTCACCACGCTCAGGTAAGCAGGCGCGCCGTCCGACCGACGAACGACTCGCAGGTCCTCGCCGGCGAAGTATCCTGTCCGGCCGCGGTAGTGGTCAGCGCCGATCTCCACGAACGTCCGCGCCACCCCGTCCGAGACCAGGTCGAAACCTTCCTGGGTCGAGGTGAGGGTCATGGCGGTGTTGCCCCAGTACCACTCCCCCGCCAACTCGACACCGGCACGGGCGCCGACGGCAGATTTCTCCGGCGCGTCGACGGTTGCGACCGAGGTCGGCTCGGAACTCTCGACGAGCTGCGCGACCACCCGCTCCACGTCGACTCCCGTGGTCACGTTGGCGAGCAGGACCGCGCCGACCCGGGTGCCGGGGTCGACGAACAGCGCTGCCAGAAAGCCTGGCATCGAGCCGGTGTGGCCAACCAGGGTTGACGATTCGCGCCAGCGCAGGCGTAGGCCGAGCCCGTACCCGCCGGTGTGCTGCGTCTCTGGGTCCACCGCGATCGCCGTCTGCAACTGCGCGATCGTCGCGGCGCCGATCACCCCCGGACTTCCGACCGCCAGCAGATCGCCCCATCGCGCCAGGTCGTGCACGGTGCTCCAGAGCTGGCCGGCCGGAGCCATCGCTCCCGCGTCGTGCGCAGGCTCGCGGAAGAGTCGCCCGTCACTTGGATCGCGAGAGGTCCCGATCGCAGCCCGGTCGCCCGGCAGGTACGTCGTGTCGTTCAAGCCCAGCGGGATCACCAGCTCTTGGCGCACGGCTTCCCACCACGAGCCGTCCCTGTGCCGGGCCACCAGTTCGCCGAGCAACGCGAACCCGAGGTTGGAGTAGTGGTGGCGCAGCCCCGGAGCAAAGACCTGCTGGTCGTCCGGGTTGGCAGCCACCAGGTCGCACCAGCCCGCTCCGGGCACTCGTTCCCACCACTGACCGGCGGGCTCAGCGGTGATGCCGGAGCTGTGCGCCAGCAACTGCCGGATGGTCCGCTCCCCGTACGGCGCGTCCGGTACGTGCGCCCGGATGGGGTCGTCGAGCTCGACGACGCCGCGTTCCCACAGCCGTGCCACCGCGACGGCCGTGAAGGTCTTCGTGATCGACCCGATCCGGTACTGCGTGGCGGCGGCGCCGATCTCGGTCTGCCAGGCCAACGTCCCGCGGTGAAACGTGGCGGCCACCAGACTCGGCGCCCGCGCTGACTCGGCGGCACGGGCAGCGATCGCGTCGAGCTCCCCCACGACGTCGGCCGAGACTGCGGTCACTCCGCCTCCGCGAACGCCTCCGACGGCGGGCAGGAGCAGACCAAGTTGCGGTCCCCGTACGCCTGGTTGATCCGGCCGACCGGTGGCCAGTACTTGTCCGGCGTGTGACCGGCCGGGAAGGCGGCCTGCTCGCGGGTGTAGACCCGGTCCCAGTCACCGACGAGGTCCCTGGTCGTGTGCGGTGCGTGCCGCAAGGCACTGGCGCTGACGTCGACCTCGCCTGACTCCACTGCCGCGATCTCGGCCCGGATCGCAACCATCGCGGCGCAGAACCGGTCGAGCTCGGGCAGGCTCTCGGACTCAGTCGGCTCGACCATGAAGGTGCCTGGCACCGGGAAGCTCATCGTCGGCGCGTGGAAGCCGTAGTCGACCAACCGCTTGGCCACGTCGTCGACCGTGACACCGGTCCGCTTGGTCAGGTCGCGCAGGTCGAGGATGCACTCGTGCGCCACCAGTCCGCCCTCGCCGCGGAAGAGCACCGGGTAGTGCTCCTCCAACTGGTGCGCGACGTAGTTGGCGGCCAGCACCGCGTGGGACGTTGCGTCGGTCAGGCCAGGCCCGCCCATCATCGCGACGTACGCCCACGAGATCGGCAAGATGCCCGCTGACCCGTACGGCGCGGCACTCACCGGCCCGATCCCGTCGCGGCGGGCTTCATCGGGGTGGTACGGATGGCTCGGCAGGTATGGCGTCAAGTGGGCAGCAACGCCGACGGGCCCCACGCCGGGTCCGCCGCCACCATGCGGGATGCAGAACGTCTTGTGCAGGTTGAGGTGCGAGACGTCGCCACCGAACTCGCCCGGCTTGGCCCAGCCCAGCAACGCGTTGAGGTTCGCGCCGTCGACGTACACCTGACCCCCGTACTCGTGCACGACCGCGCACAGGACGGCGATCTCGTGCTCGTAGGCGCCATGGGTCGACGGGTAGGTCACCATGATCGCCGCCAGGTCGTCGGCATGTTCGGCGCAGGTACTGCGTAGCTCGTCCAGGTCGACCGAACCGTCGTCACGTGCGCCCACGACGACCACCCGCATTCCCGCCAGCACCGCAGACGCCGCGTTGGTGCCGTGCGCCGACGACGGGATCAGGCACACGTCGCGGTGTTCGTCGCCGCGGGCGCGGTGATACGCGCGGATCGCCAGCAACCCGGCCAGCTCGCCCTGCGACCCGGCGTTGGGCTGGATGGACACGGCGGCGTATCCCGTCACCTCGGCCAGCCAGCGTTCGAGGCCCTCGACGAGTTCGGCGTAGCCACGGGCGTCATCAGCGGGAGCAAACGGGTGCAGGTCGGCGAAGCCGGGCAGGCTGATCGGCTCCATCTCGGTCGTGGCGTTGAGCTTCATCGTGCACGAGCCGAGCGGGATCATGCCGCGGTCGAGGGCGTAGTCGCGGTCCGACAGCCGGCGCAGGTACCGCAGCAGGTCGGTCTCGGAGTGGTGGGAGTTGAACACCGGGTGGGTCAGGAACTGCGTCGACCGGTCGAGCGCCGCCGGCCAGCTCGTCGATGTGCCGCTGCCGTCGTCTGCGGCGTTGGCGCGGGCGCCGGTCACGGCGTCGTCCACCTCGTCGAGGTCGACTCCAGTGATGTCGAAGCTGGCCAGCACGCGGATCAGGTGGTCTCGCGTCGTGAGCTCGGACAGCGAGACCTGGACCCGGTCGTCGGCAGCCGCCCAGACGTGCAAACCGAGGTCGCGGGCCCGCGACGTGACCCGGTGGGCGTCGTCGACGACGATCCGCAGCGTGTCGAAGTACGCGTCGTGCTCGATCTCGACGCCGTGGTCGCCCAAGGCTCGCGCCAGCAGCTGCGTGTACCGGTGCACCCGCGCTGCGATCTCCCGCAGGCCGTCCGGGCCGTGATAGACCGCGTACATCGAGGCGGCGACCGCGAGCAGGACCTGGGCTGTGCAGATGTTCGACGTCGCCTTGTCGCGACGGATGTGCTGTTCCCGGGTCTGCAGAGCGAGTCGGTACGCCGGCAGCCCGTGCACGTCGACCGACACCCCGACCAACCGCCCCGGCAGGTGTCGCTCCAAGCCCGCCCGGACGGCGAGATAGCCCGCATGTGGACCGCCGTAGAACAGCGGAACCCCGAACCGCTGCGACGACCCGACCACGACATCGGCGCCGAGCACACCCGGAGACTCCAGCAGGGCTAGGGCGAGCAGGTCGGCAGCGACGACCACCTGCGCCCCGGCCTCATGCGCCGCGTCGATCAGGGACCTCGGGTCGACGACCCGTCCGCTCGCGCCTGGGTACTGCAGCAGCAGGCCGGCGACGTCGGCGAACGGCGCGTCACCGGCTTCCAGAGCCGCAGCCAGCTCGCGGACATCGGCTACCACGACGTCCAGGCGGAGCGCTTCGGCGCGAGTCCGCATCACGCTGATCGTCTGCGGTAACGCGTCTGCGTCCACCAGGAACCGGGTGGAGGTGTTCTTGCGGTTGGCCCGACGCACCAACGTCATCGCCTCGGCCGCCGCGGTGGCCTCGTCGAGCAGGGACGCACCTGCGGTGGGCAAGCCGGTCAGGTCCGAGACCATGGTCTGGAAGTTCAGCAGTGCCTCGAGTCGGCCCTGCGATATCTCCGGCTGGTACGGGGTGTAGGCGGTGTACCAGGACGGGTCTTCGAGGACGTTGCGTCGTACGACGGCTGGCGTGACGGTGCCGTGGTAGCCCAGACCGATCATCGGCACCCGCGGGTGGTTACGCGCGGCGAGCTCGGCCAAAGCCTCGCGTGCCTGCACCTCGCTCAGGGCCGCGGGCATGACGAGCGGCTTCTCCACCACGATGTCGCCGGGCAACGCGGCCCGCATCAAGGTCTCGAGGTCGGGCTGCCCGATCCGGTCGAGCAGCTGGCGTCGTTCTGCCGAGTCGGGCCCGATGTGGCGGCTCGCGAACGGGTGCGCCGCTTCGAGATCGGCCAAGGTGGCCGTCGTCGCTGAACCAGTGACGTGCGAACCAGCGGCGGAATTGCGAGCAGATGAGGTCAACGGAGGCTCCTTCTGACGGTGCAGTCAGATGTCGAGTCCTCCCCCTCTGTCGCGACGTGCACTCCAGAGTGCCAACCTGACACGCGGTCCTTCGGCCTGAGAGGTTCCGGGGAGGTTTGCCCCTTCGGCGCCGACCAGTACTGCTCGGGTGTCTCCCGGTGCAGCGGTCGGTCTCTCCCGCGTGCGGAGTTGCGGCAGTCGCAACCCTAGCAGCGGCTCGCGCTGCCATCTCTGCCCAGCGCGCGTGCAGTTCGCCCGCAATTCGCAGCGCAATGGATTGCGGAGGCGGCTTCGGGGTCAGCCGATGCGACGAGCACGCCGGACGGCCAACTCGTCGCTCAGGTGCCCTTCGGTGCTCGACGTGGCGCGTTCGCTCGGGAGGTCGGCGAGCGTGCCTTCGATCTCACGCCAGACACCGCCGATGGCGATACCGAAGACGCCTTGCCCGCCTTGAAGCAGGTCGATGACCTCTTCGGCGGAGCGGCACTCGTAGACCGAGGCGCCGTCACTCATCAACGTCACCTGGGTGAGGTCGTCGGTACCCCGCTGGCGGAGGTGGTGGACGGCGATCCGGATCTGTTGGAGGGAGACACCGGCATCGAGCAGGCTCTTGATCACGCGCAGCAACAAGATGTCGCGAAAGGAGTACAGCCGCTGGGTCCCGGACCCGCCGGCCGTGCGTACGGTCGGCTCGACCAGGCCGGTCCGTGCCCAGTAGTCGAGCTGGCGGTAGGTGATACCGGCGGCGTTGCAGGCGGTAGGGCCGCGATAACCAACGTCGTCGGGCAGTGGCGCCACGTCGTCGTCGAAGAGCAGTCCTTGGTCGCTCGCTGTCCGCAGCGCGTCCTGTGCCGCCTCGTCGCTCGGCGTCTGCTGCGTCGACGGGTCCTTGTCCACCACGATGCCCTCCGTTGGTCCGTGTCCTCCCCCGGCGGTGGCGCTTCCTGAGGAAGGCACACCGGTGAAGTTACACGGCGAGTATCTAGGCGCTCGACGCTACGGCGCAGGGAGTCAGTGGTCAATGACCGACACCTCTGCCAGACCGCGTGTTGAAACGCTCAATGAGAGGTCGAGAGTGAGACTCTTAGGGGCGAACGGCGCTGCTCCTTCGCGCGAAACGCCGAGCACGCAGCACTGCACGAGCGCTAGGGCTCGTCGCGCTTCCCCGAGGATGCGTCGAAGTCCTCCGGGTTGATCTGGTCGAGGAACTCGCGGAACTTCTCGACTTCTTCTTCCTGCTCGTCCGGAACCGAAAGACCGGCCTCGTCGAGCACGTCATCCGCGCACACGATGCGACTGCCGGTGCGCAGCGCCAAGGCGATGGAGTCCGACGGTCGCGCACTCACCTCGACTCCCCCGCCGAGCACCAAGGTCGCGTAGAAGATGCCGTCCTTTACCTCGGTGATCTGGACTTCGTCCAACTGCTGCCCGGTAGCCGTCAACAGATCCTTGAGCAGATCATGGGTCAGCGGCCGTGGCGGTACGACACCTTGCTGGGCAAAGGCGATAGCGGTGGCCTCGACAGCACCTACCCAGATCGGCAGGTAGCGTTCCCCACCCGTCTCGCGCAGCAGCACGATCGGCTGGTTGGAGGGCATCTCGACCCGGACCCCTACGACATCGACCTCGCGCACGTCTCCACAGTACCCCTCCGCCGCGGCGGCATCATCGGGTCGTGCGCCTTGCGTGCGGGTCGTTCCGCAGACCACGTCGCATCAGCACCTCGTGCAGCTGCACGGCCAGCCCGACCAAGCGATCGGTGGCCTCTGAAGCGCGCTCGTCGCCGCTCGAACCGCGGCGGGGACGCAAAGATGCGGTCACCTGCTCGACCAGTCCGACCTGACGGTCGGCCGCAGACTTGAACACCCGCAGATGGCGCGGTTCCAGCCCGTACCCGGCCATCCCCGCCAGCGCGGTTGCGGCCACCAGTGCGTCGGTGTCGTAGAACGCCGTACCCGCCAATGGCTCGATCAGGCCGTACGTCTCCAGCTCGTCGAGCTGCTGCTCTGACAGCCCCGAGTTGGCGAGCAGTTCCTCGCGGGACAACCGCATCCCGGCGGCGGCGCGCTGCGTAGGTGCTGCCACGGGTGCGGGCGCGGCCTCGACCTGATCCGGAGGCCGTGGCGCGCGGGCGGCCGCGCCGGCGATCTCCGGAGGCTCGAGTCCACGATCCATCGCGTCGAGGTGCTCGCGGATGACCTTCAGCGGCAGATAGTGGTCGCGTTGGACCCGCAGGACGTACCGCAGTCGCGCCACGTCCGACGCCGAGAACTTGCGGTATCCAGCCGGGGTCCGCTCGGGGAGCACAAGACCTTCCGCCTCGAGGAAGCGGAGCTTGGAGACGCTGACGTTCGGGAACTCGGTGCGCAGGTCCGCCAACACCTGCCCGATACCTTGCCGGCGGACGCGACCCACCGGGCCGGCTTGCGTCACCGCTGCCCTGCAGCGCGACGCTCGGGCACTAGTGCCCCGCGCCCGAAGCGCTGTGCCCGGGCACTAGGGGCCGGCCGGGCTGCTGAAGTACACGAGCCGGTACTTACCGATCTGGACCTCGTCGCCACCGGAGAGCAAGACCTCATCGATCCGGTCCCGATTGACGTACGTGCCGTTCAGACTGCCGACGTCGGCGACCAGGTAGCCGTCGCTGGTCCGGCGGAAGATGGCATGCCGCCGGCTCACCGTGACGTCGTCGAGGAAGATCTCGCTGTCGGGGTGCCGTCCGGCGGTCACCTCGTCGACATCGAGCAGGAAGCGGCTCCCGGCGCTCGGCCCACGCTGCACCACCAGCAGGGCACTGCCGCCGGGCAGCGCTTCCACGGCGGCCTCTTCGGCGTCCGACAGGTGCGCCTCGGCCTCGACCTCGTTGCGATCGGGCCCTCCGAAGTTGAGTGTCGACGTCGACTCCGCCGGCCGGTCCGGCGCAACGAGCCGGTGTCCACACTGGGCGCAGAAGCGGGCACCCTCGGGGTTCGAGTGGCCGCACTCCGTACAGAACGGCATGGCTGCTCCTTCGCGACTCCTGCGACTCTTGCGACTCCAGGTGGAGTCCTGACGAGGCCTACCCGCTGCGAAGGGCTTGGGCCCGTCGCGACGTGGGTCTGTGCTGCTGGGGCTATCCGTGGATGTTGCTGGGTGCGGTTTACGTCGAGGCTATCGCGGCCTCATAGTCGGCCGCGGACAGGAGTGCGTCGAGCTGCCCGTTGTCGGAGACCTGCACCTCCAGCACCCAGCCGTCACCGTAGGGGTCGGAGTTGCACAGCTCTGGAGTCTCGGCCAGAGCGTCGTTGACGGCGGTGACCGTTCCCGTCAGGGGAGCGAACAAGTCGCTCACGCTCTTGGTTGACTCGAGCTCACCGATCGCAGCACCTGCCGTGATCTCCTCACCGGCGGCCGGTAGCTGGACGTAGACGATGTCGCCGAGCTGATCTTGTGCGTAGTCGGTGATCCCGACCCGGACCGGTTTGCTGCCGTCACCGCGAACCCATTCGTGTTCGGCGGTGTACTTGAGGTCGTCGGGGTTCACATCGCTCCTTCGTGGGGGCTTCGGGTCGCGGGCTGTAGGTCAGCGGTCGGTCGGGCGAGCGTACTCATCGGGTTCGATCACGTGCAACGAATCCACATCGACGACGTCGGCGCGCTGTACTTCCGCGGTGCCGTCGAGTTCCTGCACAGACTCGACGAAGCCGCCCCGGAACACCATCGCCTCTGCCAGCGTGCCCGGCGCACCAATCGCGTCGATGACGTACGGTGCGCGGAGCGCCACCCCGTCGACCGAGATGATGCCGTCCTCCTCGGTGAACGCCGACGAGGCGACGACGCGCACCGTGTCGTTGATCTCGATCGCTTCCGCCCCGGCGTCTCGCAGTTCCTCGATGCCGTTGAGGAGCACCGGTGCGACATCGTCGCCCTCGATGTCGCGCACAATCACCGTGATGCCAGGGCCAGTGGCAGCGACCGTCCCAGTCAGGATCTCAAGCACCTCCAGCTGCTCACGCCCCTCCTCCAGGGCAAGTTGACGCCGCTGAGCGCTCGTCTCGAGATCTCCCCGGGACTGCTCCAACTCGTCGATCTGGGTCTGTGTCCGGTCGGTGGCGCTGCCCAGCGAGTCGATCAGCGCCACCAGGTCGGCGCGCCGTTGCGTCCCGAAATCTCCTGCCGTGTTGGTCTGCCGGACCTGCACGGCCGTCGCGAACCCCAGCGCCGCCAAAAGCACGCCGACGACTGCCTGCCCACGCGTCGGCCGCCCAGTCAGGCTCTGCCACAGCAGTCTCCTCGCGCGTACCGCGGAGCGTTCGTCGGTGTCGGCCGCCATCTCGGGTGGGTCGTCGCGGGACTCGGTCATGTCGGTCACGCGTGGAAGAGATGACGACGGATGGCAGCGACGTTGGAGAAGATCCGAATGCCCAGCACGACGATGACTCCTGTGGACAGCTGCCCACCCACCCCCAGCTGGTCGCCGAGATACACGATCACCGCGGCGATGAACACGTTCGACACGAAAGAGACAACGAAGACCTTGTCGTCGAAGATCCCGTCGAAGTACGCCCGCAGCCCACCAAAGACCGCATCCAGCGCCGCGACGACGGCGATCGGCAGGTACGGCTGAAGGGTGGCGGGCACCGACGGCTGGAGCAGCAGTCCGGCTACGATGCCGAGGACCAGCCCGACCACGGCGATCATTCGGCCTCCCGGGGGCGAGCGTGCCGCAGCCGCTCTTGCGGGTCTCCCGGAACCTCCAGCTCGTCGGAAGACGTCACGGCGAACCCGATCCCGAAGTTGACCTCGAGCGCGATCCAGGCCTGGCCGGCGTCAGTCTCGTTGAACCGGGCGGCCAACGTGTCGACGTCGCCAATCACGGTGACGACGTAGGGCGTCGTCAAGGACCGGTAGTCGACCGTGATCGCCTCGCCGGCGAACCGGATGGCCGTCAGCGACGTCAGCCGGTGGCCGTCGATGGCGATCGCCTCGGCTCCGGCCTCCCACAGCCCGTTGACCAGCAGCCGAAGGTCACTGGCCAAGATGACGCCGCCACTGCCAGGGCTGGCAGGTGCCGCATCGTCGACGGTGATCGTGATGCCGGGACCAACGGCGGACACGGTGCCGGCGGCGACTCCCAGGTCGTCGAGCCGGCGGGTCACGGTTCCCAGGCCCTGGACGTCGCCCGCCACCTCTGCCTGTAGTTCGGTGACGTCGTCGGTCAGGTCGTTGAGGTCACCCTGGAGGGCGGCGAAGGCGCTTTGCCGTTCCCGGATCTGCTCGATCAGCTCGGAGCGTTCCGCGCGGACGACCGGGGCGTCTCGCTCGGTCTGCAGTGCCGAGACTCCCACCATGACCCCAAACACCGCCAAGGCGGCGATCGTGGTGATCGACAGGCTGCGCTGCTTCACCTCGTCGTCGGCTGGGATGGAGGCACCTTCGACAACTGAGCCGGCCGCTCCCCGCGCCCGCCGCTGCGCGACGACCTGGTAGTCGCGGTCCAGGGGCTGTGACATCACCTGGGTGAGCAGGCTGACGTACCGCCCCTCCTGGTCGCTCGGCGGGTGTGGCGCGTCGGGTCCGCGTCCGGAGGAGAGGCTGCTCACGCCGGCCGGTCCGCAGGCTCCGGTGACGCGCGCAACAACCGGGCGACCTGATACGCGTAGAGGAACCCAGCCCACCAGTACAGCCCGGTCCCCCAGGCCGCGAAGGCCCACCCGAACACGTCGGCCAGCCGGGCCAGGGTCCCCTCGCCGTCGCCGAGAAGAAGCAGCGGAAACGCGTACAACAGGCTCGCCGTCGCAGCCTTGCCGAGAAAGTGCACGGGCAGCGCGCTGTAGCCACGGGTGCGCAGGAAGGGGACGAGGGAGAACAAGAAGATGTCGCGCATCGGCAGCGCGATCGCCAACCACCACGGGATGATGTCGCGCAGCGCCAAGCCGATGACCACAGCGAGGATGTAGCAGCGGTCGGCGACCGGGTCGAGGATCGCGCCGAGCTTCGAGGCCTGGTCGAGGATGCGGGCGAGCTTGCCGTCCAGCCAGTCGGTGATCCCCGAGATCATCAGTACGACCAGGGCCCAGCCGTCCCACTCCGGGACCAGCACCAGCCACAAGAACACCGGCACGCCAAAGAGACGGGCGATGCTCAGCCCGTTCGGCAAGGTGAGAATCCGGTCGGTCACCTGGGACGCTGGTTCCCCCACGCACCCTCTCCGTTCGGACCTGCGCGTCGTGTTCGGCTCGGCTCCTCACAGTAGGCGATGGGATCGGATCGACGACATCCGGCGGGCCGTGAGGATGCCGGGAACTCTAGGCGACCTCGCCTTCGGCCGGCATCCTCGCAACCGCGGAGGCGGTCACAGCTTCTCGATGAACCGACCAGGTTCCCGTCGGCATCGACCACGGTGGCCATCAGCGTCCCGTCGCCGCCATCGCGAGCCGGTTGCCCCGCCGTCGCCCCGGCGTCCAAGAGGGGCCTGCACCGTGCTGATGACATCGTCGACATGCCAGTAGCCGAGAACACGTCGGACAGCGCGATAAACTGCTGTTGGGTGAGCCGGACCTGACGAACGCGATCCTGTTCACCGACTTCGAGGGCCGAGCTTGACGAGCAAGCCGGCTACCCGAGCATCCGCGCGACTGACCTCAGCCGGTCGCTGGGCGGGAGGCAGCCATCGTCCGCGTCAGTGCGTCGAGCTCGCTGGACAGCGAGCGGTCGTCGCCGAGCCGAGGGCTGAGGTGTCGTACCTGTGCGCGCAGGGCGGTGAGCTCCGGCCCGAGCCCCGAGGCGGACCCGGCCCGCAGGTCGACCGCCTGTGCCGCGAACACGGCTTCCACCGCCAGCAAGCCGGCAAACCCGTTGGCCAGGTCGAGCAACCGCAGCGCGGCCGCCGAAGCGTTCGACGCATCGTCTTCGACCGCGTCGGCGCCTTCGCGGGCGTCGAACGACAGCGGTGCAGCCTGCCGGTGCAGCTGGACCACCAGGGACTGGGCGATCTTGATCACGGGGGCAAGGCCCGAGCTGTGGGGCGGACCGTCGGTCAGGTTGGCGGGCAGGTCGGTCAGCGTCGGCTGCAGGAACCGCTGGCAGCGTGAGACCACCGAGTTGGCGTAGGCAGCGACCGCAATAGCCGCGGCGTCGCACGCCTGAGCCAGCATCGGGGCGTGGAAGTTCCCGGTCGGCACCACCTGGTCTTCGACCAGCACCGGGTTGTCACCGGAGCCGTTCAGCTCGGCCCGCGCCTCGTCGTACAGCCGTCGTACGACGCGGGACAGCGCCGCCAACGACACCGGAGCGGCGCGGAAGCTGACCGGGTCCTGAAGCCGCCGGACCTGCACGGCCGCGGTGGCCGCACCCCCGACCAGGTGCCGCAGCCGGGCCGCTACCCGGTCGAGATCGGGGTCGGCCCGCCGGCCGACCGCGCCGGGATGCAGCGGGGATGGGTTGGCCGCGAAGCCGACCAGTGAGAGCCCGAAGAGTCCGGTCGCCCAGTCGACCAGGCGCTGCAGCCGCACGGCCGCCAGGGACGCGGCTCCGATCGCGAGGGGGTTGGCGCCGCACAGCGTCAGCCCGTCCTTGGCGGCCAGGCGGGCGGTGTCGAGTCGGGCCGATGCGAGGGCAGCGGCACCATCGAGCCTGGCGCC
>Ga0136617_10001200_pt1 | contig 22778 bp, 20 predicted proteins | sample AntDrymUQ3222106_2_FD_129672 | JGI IMG/M metagenome (GOLD analysis project Ga0136617, IMG submission 129672) | Polar desert sand microbial communities from Dry Valleys, Antarctica - metaG UQ322 (21.06) | ecosystem: Environmental > Terrestrial > Soil > Desert | place: Antarctica: Dry Valley...
CCCACGCGGGCAGCCCGCGTGGGGTGCTAGGATAGCATCCAGATATCAGATGACGTTAAGGAAGAACGAATGTTCAGAATCAAAGCCTCGTACACGGAACAATTGGAATTAAGAACAACGATAGAGCGCGCTCGCGAATTCTTCAGCGAGTTTCGCAACTTTGTCGACTTGATGCCCGGGATTGAAAGCATTCGCAAAGAAGCCGGCGGCATCATGCGCTGGATGGTGCGCGCGGAAGTGCCCGTGATTGGGGCAGTGCACGCTAGCTTTGCGGTTGAGAAAACCGAGGACTGTCCGGAAAGGCTGGAATGGTCACCCGCCCGCAGCGAAGCGAAAAACTATCTTCGTTACGCCGCAGCATTCGAGGAGCGCGGTCATAAGGTTTTGGTACGCATTGCGCAACATGTGGAATTGCGCCGCTCCCACGGCAGAGACCTGCACACCCTCGCGGGCCTCATTGGAGAGGGAGCGATCAGCGCGGAAATGCAGAAGCGCGTCAGCGAGATGATTAAAACCTTCCTGGAGCGCGCCCAAGCCAAGTTGGAAGCAGAACCCGACTGCGAACAGCAGGCAGTTTAGTTTGTAGGGGCGTCCCTTCGTGGGCGCCCCAGGTTGCGGTGGCGTGGGGGCGACCACGGAGGGACGCCCCTACAACCAATCAACGGTTTAGGTTTTTCTTTTTCGGATGTCCGTAGCTAATCATGTTGGCAAACATCCGATAGGCTCCTGGTACTCCCGCCCCCAATTGCCGGTACCACACCAGGCTCGTGTAGATGTAATACCCGCGACCGTATTTCGCGGCCAGCAATCCGCCTTTCAATGAAGGTTCATCTTGGTCCGCCGTTTCAAACAGAGTCTGATATTTAGGGTCCCACTCTTTTGGAAAATAAAGCCCGCGCTCCTGAATCCAGCGATCAAAATCAGCTCGACTAATTCTGTTGGGAAAATTTAGCAACGGGTGCTCGGGCTCGAGGAATTTGATCGGCGCCGTTTCTTGAGTGACGCGTTCGTTTCCTAAAATGATCGGAAAAGGCGCCAGTTGGGGGCGATTCTTAGGCGGATCGGGATTCCATTCGTCCGTCTTGTGATAGAAAACGACGAGCGTCCCACCTTCTCTAACATAGTCCAACAGGTTTGAGTTTGCCGCAATTAACTCCGGATGAGCCTGGTAGCCGCGGTTATCGATAATCAGCGTGTCGTAATTGGCCAACTCGCCCTTCTCGACCCATTCGATGCTCACCTGCTTCGCGTTAACTCCCAGCGCAGTCAGCGACTGCTCGAGCGTTTTATCGAAGCTCGGTATGTATCCAACTCTGAGGTCTCTCACCGCTCGCGACTCGCTGTAAACCACTTGAAGAAATCTTTGAGCAATTGGTTGAGAGGACTCTGCTGACTCCACCGACAATAAGAATTGCCCAAAACTGTCGCGCGCGAGACGTCGTGTAGCCGCGGACTCCCTGGGAATGGCTTTGGATCTAATTGTCAGCTCTTGGGTTTCGTTTGGTTCAAGAATGATCTCTCGTCCCACCTCAAAGGTGTGATCTCTGGGCGCGCTTAATTTCACTTTGCCTCGGAACCGTTCGGCAAGGTTGTTTAAGAGCTTGATTTTCAATACGAGTGGCCGGTTGATGATAACCGGGGTAAACACGTAAAGCGAAGGTGAGATTTCTTTGATCTCAACGGCGGAGGCGACGTCCAGCCTCGTTTCCGCACTCAATGAAAACCAGGCACCATCGATTTCCAGATCCGCATCCGCGACAAATCGTTCACCAAATAGCTTGCCATCGTAGGGATGCTGTGACGTAGGGACGGTAGGTTCGGTTGAGAGGGGCGTCACTCGATCCACATTGTTGTTGGTTTCTGTATCTGCGACTAACTGGTCGGGGGCGTCCAGCGATGCGCGAGTGCCCCAACTGTTAAAAGATAGCCTGTTGATCTGGACGGTTCTTTCGCCGGAATTGGCCAGACTGGCAGTGAATAGGGTCCGATTACCCGGTACGAGAAGTGAATTGTGTGCCTTTAGCGTCAGCGCAATCCCTGAAGTAAGTCCGAGGACTCGATTTCCGCGTTCTATTATCAGTCCCAGTCGGTGGGAATGTTCTGCGGGGACACTCGTTGAGTTCCGCTGCCCGCGCCGCCAGCCAATCAGGGAATTGAGTATTCGATCCGGCTCTGCGATGAAATCTGTCAGAGAGCGGCCGTCAATTGTCGGGGGTGCGAGCTGGGCGCTGACGGCTTCAGGAAGAGACAAGCCTTCAAGAAAAATTTTTGCACTGCCAGGCAGCTGCGCCGTGCCCTGCGCCTCGCGCACCAGAGCGTATCGAATTAGTGGCAGGCTGTTCTCACCTCGCATTCGCTCGGCAATAGTTTTCGGCCATGGTCCCTGGGAAGCATGCTGTTGCAATGCCGCTAGAGCTTGCTCCGCGTAGACTGTTCCGCGCACCGGATCGCGCTCGTTGGGATCGACGGTGATTAATTTTTCAGTTCTTGCCGTACTCGGTGTAGGAGTGCTGGGCACGCCGGCTGTCCTGCTGCGAACAAAAAGTCGGCTGGGCTGCCAAACTGTCAGCTTTGGCAGTTGTTCGGGAAATCGTTTGGGATCGGCGGCGGCATCGAACGCTTCAAGTATCAAGCGACCAGTTGCCTGGTGATGGCCATGGCCGCGCGAGGTATCGTGGTTCGTAATGATGATGTCGGGACGTAGCTCACGAATCTTGAGCACCATGCGCCGGAGCGCTTCATCGTGACCCCACATACGAAAGGTCTCCTCCGCACTCTTGGAGAATCCAAAATCGCGCAAGCCAAGAAAGTAGGGTACTGAGCCCTGGATTTTTGAGGCCTCAATTGTCTCATGGGCACGGATCACACCGAGCTCTTCATACAGTTCCGGGCCTACCGCATTCTGCCCGCCCTCACCGTAAGTAGAAAACAAACTAACTGTGTGGATGCCATGCTTGCGTCGCAAAATTGTCAGGGTGGTGCCGTCTTCGTCATCGGGATGTGCGGCCACACACATCACCGTCCAGGAGTTCGTAAGATCGTGCAGCGCCTGGTGCAGCTCCCACTTGTCGATTGTGCGGACCGTAGCAATTGGCGAAGGTGTGGGCGTGGTTGCGTGTGAGGGAGACGAAGACTCAGGAGACGTTAAAGGATCCTGAGCCGAAGTTTGTGGTGTGAACGATAATGCGCAAGCCAACGCCAGGGCGATTATCAGACACACCAATGACTTGTGTTTGAGTACCTTCTCAACGAGTGGCGCAACGGGACGAATAGTTTTTTCTTGTTCCATCTCAATCCTTTGGAGTTCGCCGGCAGAGCGCAGCGGTCCGGGGTCCCAGCGGGGCAGCCCCGCTGGGGTGGAAGACGACGGCGCTTTGGTTGATCGCAACAATCCAAAGCGGTGTCGGGCTGCCTTGCGACCGCAGTCCAAAAAGCCCGCGCCAAACGCTCACGATCGCCGGCGATCAAACCTTGCCGCGATGATCATGCTAACGGCTATGATACCAATCAGCACCACACCGTAAGCGGCTGCTGCCCCCAAGTTAAAATCGCGCAGCTCCGATGCGACGGCAATTGAGATCGGCCGATTCGAGGGCACAAACAGCAGCACCGAGGCCACATACTCGCCCAGGGCGATAACAAACGCCAATAAGGTCCCAGCTGCCGCGCCAGGCAAAACCAGCGGCAAAGTCACACGCCGGAATCTCTGCCACCAGCGCGCACCCAGGCTTCCTGCTGCTTCTTCCAGTGCTGGATCGAGTTGTTCCATGCTGGCCTGCAATGCGCGAACGACAAGCGGCATGAAGCGCAAAAAATAGACGACCGGCAGAATCCAAAACGTTCCGATCAGAACATATGAACCCAGCAATGGGCTGGGCTTGCCGTACGCTTCAGCCAGCGCGACTGCGACAACCGTTCCCGGCAGAGCCCAGGGAATGAGTACCAGAAGGGACAGCAGACGTTTCCACCCGCGACTCCCTTTTCCCATTGCTAAGGTGACGACGCAGAAGCTCCAAACCAGAGCCGCCAAGGCGGCAATCGCCGACATCGATAAGCTGTTTGTGAAAACCTCACTCGCGTCTTTCTCCGTTAGGACGCGTGCGTAGTTGGCGAGCGTGTATGCGGGAGGCAAGGTTTGAGTAGTCCATCGACCATCCTGCGCGAAGCTGACCAGTACGAGCGTGGCCACCGGCAGGACAAGCAGACTCGCAAAGAGCACTCCGCCGACGACCGCCGTCGTGCGAGCCTTGCCGCTGGTTATGGGCTTAAGGCGGCGCCCGGTTCCTTTCATCGCGGCGGCGGCAAACTTCCGAGTTCCTTCGTAACGCTGAAAGAAGATCAACGCGCCCAGAGAGAACGCCGCCAGGATCACGGTTTCAGTAAGAGCCAGCTCCAAGTCACCGCGTTGGCGTGCGGCGAAGATTTCGAGGGTCAGGACGCGCACGCCGCCACCAAAAAGGAGTGGAGCGCTGAATGAGGCCATCGAAGTCATGAATGTTAGTAGCCCAGCGGCAACCAGCGAGGGCGTGAGTTGTGGCAGGACCACGCTGAGCAACACATGAACCGATCCAGCTCCCAGGCTGCGTCCAGCTTCGGCGAGTCCGGCATCAATCCTTCGCAGACCGGCGCCGGTCAGGACGTAAAAAAAGGGATACATCGTGTAGGTGTGAAACAGGAGCAAAGCTGTCCAGCCACGCAGCGACCAGGGGGGCGTTTCCAGATGAAAGACCGACTGTACCAGCCGCGCCAGAATCCCTGACTCTCCACACAGAAAAATAAAAGCCAACGTGCCAACGAGCGGCGGGAGTACGAGGGGCAACGCCGCCAGAACCGCAAACAACTTGCGTGCAGGAAACGAGTAGCGCTCGAACAGAAAAGCGAGCGGAACTCCCGCTAAAGCGCAAAACAGCACCGTTAGAATTGATACGGCGAGACTGGTGAGCACGGACTCCAGCACCACACTCTGTGACCACGCCTCTCGGTAGTTTGCCAGTGACCATTGGTGGTTTCGCTGAAGTGAACTGACGACAACGTGCAAATTCGGATAGATGACGCCGTAGATCAGTACGCCGCCCGTGATGAGGAAGAGGATGAGACGTGGTGACGGGGAGATGTGGAGATGGGGAGCAGGCTGGTGGGGACGAGGAGACTGAGTACTTCTCTCCCCGTCACCCGGTCTTCCCGTTACCCAGTCTCCTGCCTCGTCTCCCATCTCCTCGTCTCCCGTACCCGCGCCTTCCCTAAGTCTACTCATCCTTCAGGAGTAAGAGCCGCTCTGGGGGTAGCGAAACGAAGCACGAATCGCCGATGGCGAGACCGTCTGGTTGCAGCACCAGGGCTTCAAGTTGAAGACCGTTGGCATCGAGTTTGATGCTCGAAGTGGCTCCCGCAAAGTTGAGTTCCCGCACACGCGCGGGCAAAACATTTCCGGATCTTTCGCTGCTTCTGCTAACCAGCAGATGCTCAGGACGGATGGCGATAAAGTAGGGCTTGTTAATTGGTGCCGACTCGTCATGCCTTATGGGCAGACGCAGCGTGTGGTCTCCCTCAAGGGTTTTGAATTCACCTAAGGCTGACTTACTTGAGCTGAGGAGCAACACCCGGATTAAATTGTTGCGTCCCAGGAAGCGAGCCACTGAAATCTGGGCCGGCTGTTCGTAAAGCTCGCGGGGCTTGCCAGTCTGCAGGAGACGTCCTCCCATCATTACACTGATCCGATCGCAGAGCGCGAAGGCCTCCTCCTGATCGTGAGTCACGTAAACAGCAGTCAGCCCCAGCCGGTTTACCAACTCGCGCAACTCGCCACGAGTTTCCTCACGCAAGGCCACGTCGAGGTTGGAGAGCGGTTCGTCGAAAAGCAATAGTGCCGGCTCGATAGCAATTGCGCGCGCAATTGCGACTCGCTGTTGTTGACCTCCGGAAAGTTCGTCGACTCTTCGTTTCTCGTAGTTGGGAAGCTGGACTAGTTCGAGAGCGCTGGTAACGCGTCCAGCAATTTCCGCCTTCGGTTTATGCCGGGCTCGTAAGCCGAAGGCAACGTTCTCAAAAACGTTCAGGTGCGGGAAGAGCGCATAGTTTTGAAAGACCATGCCGAAGCCGCGACGCTCAGGTGAGAGATTTGTAATGTTCTTTTCGTCAAATTCGATGGTTCCTGAATCGGGTTTTTCCAGACCGGCGATCATGCGAAGTGTGGTTGTCTTGCCACAGCCTGAGGGACCAAGGAGACCAAAAAACTCCCCGCGCTCAACGTTGAGAGACACGTCGGCGACGGCGGGCGTTGAATCGAAATGTTTGGAAACGTTCTTGAGGGCCAGGAGCGCCATTCTGTTCTAGCCTCGAGTTTGCCTTGTCCCTGAAAGGGACGAAGTCAATAGCCGGGGGGCACCGCCCCCGGTAAGCGGAAGCTGAGTCTCGACCCTGAAGGGTCGCCCTCGGCGGAAAACCAAATGACCCCGGCAGAGAATATTGCGTCGGACACCGCGCGACACTTTCAGGGTCGGCGATGTTTGCAGCTTACCGGGGGCGTTGCCCCCGGCTATTGACTGCGTCCCTTTCAGGGACAAGAGTTTCACCGGCTCCTTCCGCGAATCTCCGTGTCCCAATAGCGCAGCCATTCGTTTCCTTGTTTACGTAGCAATTCCCAATCGAGCGGCATGCGGTTAAAAGGTTCGTTCATCCATCCGGGTAGCTGCGATCGATCGATGTCAGTACGAACCGGAATGCGGTAGTAGGTACGTGCGGCTTGAACCAGATTCTCCGGAGTGGTAGCAAACTCATAGAAACGCTGCGCCTCGGCTTCGTTTGGAGCCCCCCGCACGATAGCAATTCCATCAGAGATTACTGGCGTGCCGCTCGCCGGAATCACATAAGCGAGGGGAAACCCTCTCTGCTCCTTGTAGATCCATACGTCCGGCAGATTCCACAGACTGATAAGTCCTTCACGGCGAGCCAGCTTCTGCATTAACAGTGTGCCGTCTGCGGTGTATTCATGAACGTTGGCATCGAGCCGGCGCAGCCAATCATAACCCTTATTCGGTGAACCGGTGTCCTTATAAAACCGCCAGATCATGGCGCCAAAGATGGCCCTCATGGAATCCGAGGGATTAGGATTGCGGATCAAAATCTTTTCATGCCACTTGGGATCCAGAACGTCGTCCCAATCGCGGGGAGCATCCTCTGGCCGCACAGCCTCGTTGTTGTAAACAATCACTTCCGGCGTTTCATAGATTCCGTACCAGCGATCCTGGGAGTCGTGGCTTGAGGCCGCGACTTTGTCAGACCAGGTGGGTCGATATGACGCCAGAAGGTTCTCGTCGGCGGCCGTCTGAAATGTCGTGTGGGCAGCTCCCCACCAGAGATCCGCCTGGGGCCGGTTGCGCTCAGCACGTACACGCTCCAGGATTTCGCGAGAGCCCATGTCGAGAAACTGCACGTCAGTATTCGGATTCTGTTGCTGGTAGCGGGCGATGAAATCGCGCAACTGGGCCTGCCCGTGTGGGGTGTAGATCAGAAGCTTGCTTGCGGCTGGGGCGCTCGAACGGTTGCAGGAGACCCCTGCAACTAAAAGGCAGAGCAGGATCAGTGCCGGGGAAGTCTTTAGGGACATCTATGTTCTTCCGCGTTAGATAATGGTGACGTGCTGGAAACGGCCCATGCTAGCACACACTATTTCCGGCAATATCTCATCGGTTAGCAGGCTGGGACGCAACTAGCGTCTCCCGGAGCAAACTGCATTTGTACCCGCGGTTAGGAAGCTGCGAGCCCACCTTTAGTCTGTGATAGATTCGCAATGGAACGCGGTTAGGCTGAACAATTCATGACGGCATCAGTAAAAAGAAGAGTCGTGAGGGCCGGAGGGTGGGGGTTGGTCAAACGGCTAATTAAACCCATCCCGATCATTGGTTCTATCTTTGCCTTAGGACTTGCCGGCTACGAAATCAAGAGGAAGGGTCTGCTGCCCGGAGCCCTCCATGTCGGTCTTGATGTAACGCCGGTAGTGGGTACCGCCAAGAATGTCATTGAAATCTTCACCGGGGATTGGATTCCCGATAAGCCATGCCCGAATGCTACAGCCACCAACACTCCGAAACTAAAAACTGCTGGAAGTTAGAATTCAAATCCAATCAAAGTTTGTATGGCAGGGACTGCGGTGATTTGCAAGTCAGGAAGGGCCAAAGCGTAGCGCGCCCCCGCTCAACTTGAAAAGCCACTATCATTAACTAGGATTCTCTCAATTCCAAGAACCTCGCAGGTCAGGAAGGAGGACCCTGTCCCCGCCTCAAGCTTGAAAGCCTTTCAGCACTAAGTTGAGAGATTGAATGCGGTTGAGTCGTTTCCAGCTTAGGCTGGGACAGGGTCCACCTTCCTCACCTGCGAATTAGAATCGCTTGGACCGTCCCTTTAGAATCGCCCTGTTCTCACAGAGTTTCTACCGCTCCGGGTTTCGGTGAGAATAGGTCACCCCGCGTAGATTGGCGGTCGCGCGGTAAATGGTTGCGCGCGCTCGTAGGCGTCGGCGAGTTTGAAGAGCCGTGATTCGGACCAGTATGGTCCAAGCAATTGAAATCCAATGGGCAGTTGGTCAGCCGAGAGTCCGCAAGGCACGTTCAGACCGGGAACGCCTACCAAATTAGCAGTCACCGTGTAAACATCGTTGAGATACATCGCGAGTGGATCATCAACCTTCTCACCCAACAGAAATGCCGGCGTCGGCGCGGTTGGTGTAATGATAGCGTCGCAACTCTCAAAAGCTTTGCGAAAGTCCTCCCGCAGAAGGGCACGCACCTGTTGGGCCTTGCGATAGTAAGCGTCGTAATACCCGGCGGAAAGGACGTAGGTTCCCAGCATTATCCGGCGCTTCACTTCCGGGCCGAATCCCTCGTCTCGGGTGCGGCGATACATGCTACGCAGCTCGGGTGCATCCTCCGCGCGAAAGCCATAACGCACCCCATCATAGCGAGCAAGATTCGAGGAGGCCTCGGCAGTGGCGATGATGTAATAAACAGCAATGCAATACCTCGCGCGCGGCAATTCAACGTCCACGATCTCCGCACCGAGATCCCTGTACGTGTCAATCGAATTCTCCACCGCAGTTCGTACATCCGCATCAAGTCCTTCCCCAAATAGAGCTCGCGGAAATCCAATGCGCAAACCCTTAACGTCGCCGGTTAGTTCTGCGTTGTAGTCTGGGACTGGAATTTCCGCAGTTGTCGCATCGTGTGGGTCGCGGCCGGCAATCACTTCCAAGATCGTAGCCACGTCGCGAACACTGCGACCGAAGATCCCGACCTGATCCAACGAGGAGGCAAACGCCACCAGACCATAACGAGAGTTACGACCGTAGGTTGGTTTCAATCCGAAAATGCCACACAACGAAGCTGGCTGGCGCACAGACCCGCCCGTGTCCGAACCCAACGCAACCGGCACAATCCCCGCGGCCACAGCCGCTGCGGATCCGCCTGAAGACCCTCCGGGTACACGGCGTACGTCCCATGGATTCTTCACCGGTCCAAAAGCAGAATTCTCATTCGAGGAACCCATAGCAAACTCATCGCAGTTCGTTTTCCCTATGATTACCGCTCCCGCCTCCAGCAGTCTTTCAATGACGGTAGCGTTATAGGGTGGGTGATAGTCACCCAGGATGTGCGAGCCGCAGGATGCCCGCATTCCGCGAACACAGATATTGTCTTTGATCGCTATGGGAAGACCGGCGAGCAAAGAAGCCGCAGGCGTTCCGGCAGCGTTCGGGGAACGGTTTTCTTTTTGGCGATCATCCGCGCGTTTCAAAGCACCCGTGCGATCGATTTCGAGAAATGCATTCAGCGTTTCGTTTAGCTTCTCGGCCACGTCGATGGCGGATTCAACCACAGCGCGCGCGGTTGTTTCGCCGCTCGAAATCCGGGTCCTCAACAATTGAATTTCGCTTTTGATTTCACTCGCCATGAGAGTTGCTCAGATTGAAGCCTTTGCCACTGTGACACAATCACACACTAGAGGCGCGTCTGACTAAGTGGATGCATCAACTCCTTGGATGCGCGCTGACCCGTCGGCGCTTTGTCCGATCGGCGGCGGTTGGCTCGACTCTAATCAGAGGCATGCGGTGCCAACCGGCCTTAGTCCAAAGCAGCGACAGAGGTCGCCGCACTCTCAGCAGTTGACCATCTGATCAGATCTTCGATTAGCTTCTCCGCCTCGCTCCTCGCCCTTACAGTATTTTAGGCACACGGAAGTGGCCCGCGGCCGCATCCGGCGCTTCTGCGAGCGCGACTCTCTGACCCAGCGAGGGAGTAACCACGTCGTCGCGGGCCGAATCGGTTTTTTCTCCTTCCGGTGTCAAACCGCCGAGCGCCGGTTCGACGTTGCTGGTTTCGAGCGCACTCAATTGTTCAACGTAGGTCACAATCTCGGCGATTTGGGGAGCAAAGACTTTCCGCTCTTCCCTCGTAATCTCAAGATGCGCAAGCTGCGCAATCTTCTCTATATCAGATTCATTTATCGGCATAATTTGGTTTTAGGGTTGACGGCTTTAGATTCGCGATCCGTCCAGCCTGTTTATGCAACTTATTGCGGCACCAAGGAACGCTCGACGCAAGTCTTTGTCCTTGATGTCAGCAGCAGCCGTTACCAATTCCACGGAAACTGTCGCAGGATCAAGTTCACGGCTAGTCCGGTTGGCATGTTGCGGGCCGCGTGAATTCGCGACCGCCTTTGAATCCACGCGAAATTCGACAATTGTCACCAAAGGCTGACCCAAAATGGAGTTCAGACGGAAAAGCAATTGTCCGCTCAAAGACTGTAGTTGTTTCTGCCAAGTCGCATCGGCAACGCCGATGACCAAAGTCCTCCGACTTAGTCTTAGTGGCACGGCGTGATCGCGTAACCCCTCGCCGGCTGCATGCTTCCAGGCAGCCAGGCAAGCGGCCTCTGTAACTTCCGGCGAGTCGCCGGCGGCTTGCAGTATCTTCGGAAGCATTTTGATCAAGTTGTCCATTTTATCTCGGGTGTTGCTTTCAATTCATGCTAGCATCAGCAGCGTTTTACGGAACCGGGAGCGATAGCGACCGCACTCAACTGGCCCAGCGATCCCCGTTGCTTCCATTGTCAGACCTTAAATAACACTCATCACCTACGAGTACTGCGGAACACACCCATCAATTCGGGCCTGAAGGGTGCGTTCCTTGAGTGCGGTCGCTACCGCTCCCGGTTCTGAGCAAAGGCGGTCGCTACTCGCGAGGCTGGTTCTCAACTTGCTCCACTAACGTTAGGACAGTAGTGCTTTTCAATCTAAAATCAAAAATCCAAAATCAAAAATCTCTGAGATCGCGTCGCAGTGTAGCGGAGAAGCCTGGGCAGCGACAAGCGGAGGTCCATTGTCCCACGAACGCCTATTTCAAGATGTGCTAAAGGAGAAGCTGGTGCTTGCTTCCCGGAGTCCACGTCGCGCCGAAATACTTAACGCGGTCGGCTGGCCCTTTGAAACTGTGGCGGCAAATATCGACGAGAGTCGCTTCGAATCCGAAACCGCCGTACCGTATGTGAAACGCCTGGCGCAAACCAAGGCCGAAGCTGTGGCTAAAAACCTACGTTCTGGTCTAGTACTCGGCGCAGACACGGTAGTCCTGGTTGGCGAGAAGATTTTGGGTCAACCGAGCGATGCGGGAGATGCCCGAATAATGCTGAAACTCTTAAGTGGCAGGTGGCATGAGGTATTGACCGCTGTGGCCCTTGTGCGCGCCGGCCAAGGTCAAGTGATGGCCGGCCACGAAACAACGCGGGTATGTTTTGCCGAGATGTCTGTTGCGGAGATTGATTGGTACGTCGCGACCGGAGAACCGATGGACAAAGCCGGCGCGTATGGGGTGCAGGGACAAGCGGCTTTATTCATCGAAGAGATTCAGGGAGACTACTTCAACATCGTGGGCCTTCCGGTGCGGCTGCTTTATAAACTCGCGCTCGCAATGCGATAGGAGGTTAGATGAGTTTCAAGCATCAAACACGATCCACTAAATAACACGAAACGCACGAAATGGATGCCTCAGTTCGGTTACTTCGTGTGATTTCGTGGATCGTTTTGCAGCCTCTTTTGCTGCTCACCAACCTTTCAACAACCGTGCTAGACCTCAAATGCCGCGCTTCTCCAACTTTAACCAGGCATTGCAAGTTGTACTTGTTTCTTATTTGATCGACAGGCGAGAATATCCCAGTCCGTCGGGTTCCTTGCCGGCGGTGAGACGATCCACAATCTGCCAGGTTTTCAGATCAATCATCGTCACGACGTCGGCGTTGGTGTTGGCCACGAATGCGTGACTGACTTTCGGTGCGACGAGTATGCCCACCGGCACAGGACTCTGCCCAAACTGACTGCCAAAGATTCGCGATGCCGCGCTGCTGGACTCGTTTGCTTTGACCTGCATTGGTATCCGCCGGATCTCTTTTTTGGTTGCCGCATCAAAAACCGCGACATCACCCGATCGCGCATTTGACACCAGGACGAGTTTCCCTCCGGGTGTAAACTTCACGCGGATCGGAAAGTCTTTTGATTCCAGGGTGGTCGTAACCTTCAGTGAAAGAACGTCAATCACTGAAACCGTATTGGCCGCGCGATTGGTAACCCATACCTCTTTCTCATCCGGTGAAATATCGATTCCTTCAGCGCCCGCGCCTGTTTGAATGTCGGCGATCTTTTTTTTCGCACTGAGATCAATCACGGTAACTGAACCCGATCCGATATTTGCCACAAACGCCCGATGATGCTTTGGGGAGACGACAACCATGTGGGAAACGTTTTGGTCGGTTGGAACGGCGCTCAGTACTTTACCCGTGCTGACATCAACAATCAGCAGAGCCTTACTGCCTTCAGCAGTGACCGCCACCTCGCCATCTTTCAGCCACGTAATGCCGTGCGGACGCCGGTATTCGCCCAGGTCAATCGTCTTGAGAGGATTCTTTCCGGGAACGTCGATTGTCGTGAGCGTGCTTCCCGGTTGCTGCCCCGTGCCGTAGTTGGCAATTACTGCAATCTTACCGTCTGGCGACACCGCAACTTCGTGGGGGCCAACTCCCGTGGGAATTGTGGCGATGACTTTCTTCGAAGACAGATCAATTAACGAGACAGTGTTGTCGGACTTGTTGAGTACCAACAAAGTGCCCGAATCCGCCGCACTCACAACGTAAACCCTGGCTAGCAGCAGAACCAATAAAGCCGATCTCACAAGTAGTTTCATACCTTCCCAAAGAGTCGCTTCTTTCAAAACAAAACGGAGCCGCCGTCAATGTTAATAGCCTGCCCGTTTATCCCGCGCCCTTCTTCCGAAGCGAGCAAGAGTGCCAGTGATGCAACTTCTTCCACAGTAATCAGGCGATCTTGAGGACTCATTTTCTTTATTAGTTCGAGAGCCTGATCAGCCGAACGGCCCGTTTTAGCGGTGACATTCTCGATGCTGCGGGTGGTCATGTCAGTATCAACATAACCCGGGCAGATCGCGTTGACTGTGATCCCTTTCGCGGCAACTTCCATGGCAATAGACCGCGTCAATCCCAGAACCCCGTGTTTTGAAGCCGCATAGGCTGCGATGTACGGGGCGCCGGTCTTGCCGGCGATCGAAGCGACGTTGATGACGCGTCCCCAGCCTCGCTCAAGCATCGCGGGCACGGCCGCGCGCGTGCAATAGAATGTGCCGGAAAGATTGATCGCCAGATGACGCTGCCAAAGATCGTCATCGGTTTTCGCAAGCGGAGCGCTTTCCGCGATACCCGCGTTATTGACGAGAATATCCGGACCGCGACCAAACTTCACAGAAATACCCGCGAACATGAGTTGAACGCTGGCAACGTCAGAAACGTCGCAAACCACGGGCAGCACATTTCCCTCGTTACCAATTTCAGCGGCAGTTTCTTCCACCTGCCGGGCGGTGCGAGCCGCGAGTACCACCCGTGCGCCATCCCGCGCAAACGCCAGAGCAATCGCCCGCCCGATGCCGCGGCCACCGCCCGTGACCAATGCGATGTGATTCTCAAGCTTCATCGTCTGGGGTGTCATATGAATCGCGCAAACCCTTTGGAGTGCGGTGCCTTGTCACCGCTTTTGGGTTGCGGGAAGTGGAGGTTAAGTGGAACACACAGTCTAATAGCTAGCGCGTGTCAAAAGCGGTGACAAGGCACCGCACTCCAAAACGCTAAATGCTCGATCACCACGAAGACCTTACTGCGGGCTGGCGGCTCGCGTTATGAGGTTCAGCTCAATCTCAATTGCGTCGCCGAGAAAGGTCGGGTTGGCAGGTTGAGCGAAGTTGATGCCGTAGTCCCGCCGGTTGACGGTGGTCCTGCCAGTCGCGCCGAGCATGGTCTTCCCCGTCTTCGGGTCAGGGGTGACGCCATTGACAGTGAACGGTATGGCGATCTCCTTCGAGACGCCGTGCATTGAGAAGGTTCCGTGCGCGATGAAGCCTTTACCTTTTTTCTCGATGCGGCTGCTCTTGAAAGTGATCTCAGGATACTTTTCAACGTCGAAGAAATCGGGCGTCCGCAGGTGGGCATCACGTCGCTCAATGCCCGTGTCGATGCTGGTTGACTTGATGACGGCGTCGACCGAGGATTTGGTCACGTCCTTGTCGTCATAGACGATCGTCACGGTGAACTCGTTGAACTTGCCCCTCACGTTGGAGAGGCCACCCGCGATTGGAATTGAAAAACCGATGTTCGAGTGGGCAGCGTCAATATCGTACTTCGTCACCGCCCCAAAAAACGGAGTCGCGGCGATCAGCAGGGCCAGAAGGGACGGGATGAAAAGATTCTTACGCATTGATAGATTCTCCTTAGATTTTCGACGGTGGGGCTCTTCTGCCCGCTTGGGAATGTAACAACCGGATTTTAAGCCTAATCTAAGCTGCCGCCTGGAACAAGGCGACAAGCCCCATACTAGTGTCCTATTTGTCCGTTCGACTCTTACTCAACCAAAAATAGTGTCAGACACGATCCACGAACTCACACGAAATGACACAAACACGGTTTCGGGTCGCTTTGTGTGATTTCGTAAATCGCCTAAGTCGGTCGAAACTGCTCGAACAGCAAAAAACTGAAGTGCTTCACTGCACAAAGCACAAACGAAAATTGCAACTAGGACACCACCAGAAGGCTGCTCGAATCACTGCCCGGAAAATCTTGGCGCGCGTTTTTCCAGGAAGGCGCGAATGCCCTCACGACCGTCCTCAGATTCGAAGCAGCGCAGTTGGGCTTCAGTCTCATAGCGAAGCATTTCTTCAAGTTCGGCAGACCGGCTCAGGTAAACCGCTTGCTTAGCCGCGGCAATCGAAATCGGTGCCGCGTCGCGGAGACGTTCGGCTAACTCGCGAACCGCGGCCTCCAAATCCTCAGAGGCCACCACTCGATTCACAATGTTCAGCCGCAACGCTTCTTCTGCGCTCATCACGTCTCCCAGAAAAAACATCTCGCAAGCCCGATTCGGAGTTACCAGGCCAGGCAGGAAATACGTACCGCCCCAGTCGGGATGTAGGCCGAGCTTGACAAAGGATTGGCTGAAGGTCGCTTCGGCGGAAGCAATTCGAAGGTCGCAAGCCAGGGCGAGATTACAGCCGGCGCCTGATGCCAGGCCGTTAATCGCGCCGATCACGGGCTTGTTCATCTGCCTGATTGCTATCACCACGCGTCGAGCGGCCCCGAGCAGCCGGGAAAACTCCTCATTGTCCTGACGTTCGATGAGATCTGCCATGAACGAAACGTCGCCGCCGGCACAAAACGCGCGCCCGGCACCGGTCACAACGACCACCCGAATCGCCCGATCGCTGCCCGTTGCTTCCAGTGCTTCCGCGAGATCACGGCGCATATGCCCGACGAGTGCATTCAGCTTGTCGGGACGGTTTAGCGTAATCGTGGCGATACCGGAATCTTCAGTGACGTCGATGTGTTCGTACATAAGGGCGGGTAAATAGTAAATGGTAAATAGTAATAGAAGCAGAAGAATTAGCTCGGACCATTTAGCCTTTACTATTCACCATTTACCTGCCTTTGAATTGAGGTTTGCGCTTGTTTACGTAAGCGTCGATACCCTCCTTCGCGTCTTCCGACTGAAACAGTTGCTGCTGCAGCTCGCGCTCGAGTGCTAACGCAGACTCAAAAGGAATCTCTGCCCCGGTCTGAACACTGCGCTTGATGCGACCGACTGCGTGCGCGGCCCGGTGAGGAGCGGTGAACTGTCGCGCGTACTTCAACACTCTTTCAAGAAAGGTTGCCGCGTTCTCTGCTTCGTAGATGTCGTTGATGATTCCCAGTTGTTGTCCACGTTCAAAGTCAAACAGCTGGCCGCTGGCCATAAGCTCAATCGCTTTCGACTTGCCGACCATTCGCACCAGCCGCTGCGTGCCACCAGTTCCGGGAAGAACACCGAGAGAAACTTCCGGCAAGCCCATCTTGCCAGCGTCTTTGCGGGCAATGCGAAGGTCAGCTGCCATAGCGACCTCCAACCCCCCACCAACGCAGTGACCGTTGATCGCGGCGACTACGAGTTTTGGCGTCTGTTCCAGACGCGACAGCGTTTCATTCGCGTGCAGACAAAAGTAGTACTTGAAAGTGGGCGTCACGTCAGCAAGCATTTGGATGTTGGCACCGGCGCAGAAAAACTTCTCTCCACTGCCTGTGATCACTATGACCTGCACACTCTCGTCCATACGCGCGGCGAGGATGCGTTGATCCAGCGTTTGCATCATCTCGTGTGTGTAAGTGTTCGCCGGAGGATCGCTGAGGGTCAGAATCGCCACCCCTTGATCGACACGGTACGGTACGAGATTGAGCGTTTCGGTTACTTGAAAATGGTCTGCAGCAGCCATCGTGTACTCCAATTGCTAGAAGCTCACAGAATTACTTGAGAGTGACGGCTGGTAGTTCACGCAAAGACGCAAAGGGGGCAAAGACGCAAAGATCCACCGCTGCCAACCTCGCCTTTACAGTGTTCATCTTTGCGTCTTTGCGTGATCACCGTGCTATCCGCTCTTACTCTGGCACCGCAGCGCGCCACACACTCACCGACTCTGTCGTCGGCTGAGCGGTGGAGTTTAATTCTTCAGGGGCCATTTCATCAACAAAACCATGAAGAAATAGTCGGGTGACGTGTTCAACCAATTCTGAGACCGTTAACTTACCGCTCGGATCATACCAATTGTAAATCCAGTTCATCATTCCAAAGAGGGCGTAGGTTGCCGCCGTAAGATCCAGGCGACGCTTTTCAGGCTGCTGCACCTGCAACTCGCTCAGAATCTCTCGGGCCAGCTTTGTATATTTCTGCTTCTTACCAGAAACGTGTTGGTGTAGATCACCCGCAAGCGAATCGGCCTCGTGAGAAAGCACCTTCATTTCCGCCATGTTAGCCGCGAAGAACGCGAGGTGATTGTCGATGAAGATTCTCAGTTTCTGAACCGGTTCAGACTGTTCCGCCAGTCGCTGCTCCAACCGCTCCAGGACACGACCGAAACAGTTGTCCTGAATCAAAAACAGCAATTCTTCTTTTGATTTGCAGTAGTGGTAGAGGCCAGCCAGGCTTACTTCCGTGGCGCGCGAGATGTCCCGCATCGAAGTGGAATGATAGCTCTTTTCGGCAAAGATGCGCGCCGCGGTGCGCAGGATAAACTCCAGCTTTTGATCGTAGCGCGTAAAATCCTGCAGGTTAGTAGCCATTCCGGTTTGCGGGGATCGCGGCCGTCACCGTCTGCGTGGCGCGCCGTCAACTGTTCAAGCCGTTTGGGCGAGACCGGCGATACTCATCAATCGCCTTATACCTTTCTCGCCCTAACGTTTCCAACTTCTCGAGCCAGCTTTCCTTAAAGGGCATCAGTGTGTCCCTCAATGTCTCCGCGACCGCCAGATTGCGAAACCATTTCTTATCGGCGGGCACGATGAACCATGGCGCATGTTTAGTACTGCACCGGTTGAGTGCATCCTCATACGCTGCTGCGTAGTCCTCCCAGTGCTCGCGCTCCTTCCAATCGTTTACCGAGAGTTTCCACGATTTGGTTGGATCCTTCTCGCGTTTGAGGAGCCGCTCCTCTTGCTCCTCTTTGCTGATGTGGAGGTAGAATTTGAGAATGATAGTGCCCGAATCCGCCAGTAAACTCTCGAGAGCGTTAATGTGATCGTAGCGCCGGCGCCAGATTTCCTTTCCTACAATTTCATGAACTCGCACAACCAGCACATCTTCATAGTGAGAACGGTTGAAGACTTTGATTTCTCCAGCGCGGGGCGTCCGGGCGTGTACGCGCCATAGGAAATCGTGGGCCAGTTCATCTTCGGTAGGGACCTTAAATGACGATACCGTGCAGCTCTGCGAGTTTAACGGACCCGTCACATCGCGGATCGTGCCGTCCTTACCGCTGGTGTCGCGCCCTTGCAGGATGACGAGTACGCTCTGCGACCCAACTGCGTAAAGAAGTTCCTGCAAATCGATTAACTCTTCAATGAATCCCGCTGTCTTCTTCTCGCCATCCTTACGCTTTAGTCCGGCGTCCTCTCCCGGATCAAAATCCGCAAGTTTGATATTGCGCTTGCCCTCGAGGCGATGTGCATAACCCATGGTCTTTCCTATTAAATAGAAAGAAAATGTATCAACGAGAGATAGCCGGCACCCACTCAAAGTCTCACGTACTCAAATTCGAACGGCTTGCCTTTGACCCCTGCTGCTGGGGGCGCGATCCAGTTGGCGATTTTTCCGGGCTCAACTACCGGATGCATCAGGCTGCGGATGTATTCGCGATCTTCCACCGTAGGAAGCCATTGGGCCTTCAACTGATCAAATTCTTCGGCAGTGATCGGGTTACCTTCGATGTCGAAATGGTGACCCGCATATTCGCCCACGTGACGGTGAAAGCGCGTGTTAGGTAAGAAGATCCGCTCGCCGATTCCTGCTTCGCCCAGCGTTTTGTTCCAACGCGCCAAACCCTTCTCGCAGTCTTTGACGTACTCGCCTCGCAGCACTTCGTTCAGAGCGTTTCTCAGCGCAACTTCGCGCGAACTAAGCTTCCCGTCTTCGACAACCGTCATCGTGAATGTTTGCTCAGCAGCAATATGGTCGGCGAACAACTCTTGCTCCTTGTAGCGACCCTTGAGTCCGGCTGCGAAGAAGTCCGCCGCGTTGGAGCTGATCTCACCGCCGAACAAGTCGAGCGAGTAGCTGAACCAGAAGTTCACGTGCTTCTGAAGAATGTCCAAAGGAATGCCGCCGAGGTGGCGCACGTCACCTTCTTTCATCAATTGCGCGGTGCGCTTAACGATACGATTGATGCCCGTGTCGCCGACAAACATGTGGTGCGCTTCTTCTGTCAGCATGAACTGGCAAGTGCGAGCGAGTGGCTCAAACCCCGATTCCGCGAGCGCCGAGAGCTGATACTTGCCGTCCCGATCCGTGAACATGGTGAAGCAGAAAAAATTGAGCCAATCGTCACAAGGCTGGTTAAAGGCCTCCAGAATGCGCGGTTTGTCGGGATTGCCGCTGCGGCGTTCCAACAAAGCATCCGCTTCGTCGCGCCCATCTCGTCCGAAGTAACGTTGCAGAAGGTAAACCATGGCCCAGAGATGCCGGCCCTCTTCTACATTCACCTGAAACAGGTTGCGCAAGTCGTAAAGCGAAGGGCAGGTCTTGCCGAGCTCGCGTTGCTGTTCCACTGAGGCCGGTTCCGTGTCGCCCTGAGTGACGATGATGCGGCGCAACGAGTTACGAAACTCGCCAGGTACTTCCTGGTAAGCAGGCTGGCCAAAGTTGTCACCAAAACCAATCGTGGCGCCGGGGGCCGCGGGCTTTAGAAAAATACCCCAACGATAGTCGGGCATCTTTACGAAGTCGAAATTGGCCCAACCGTCAGGTTCGACGCTGATTGCCGTGCGCAAATACACGTCCTTGTTCTGAAAACCTTCCGGTCCCATCTCGCGCCACCAGTCGAGATAATTCGGGAGCCATTTCTCCAGGGCGCGCTGCAGCTTCTTGTCGTCGGCAAGATTGACGTTGTTTGGGATACGTTCGTTAAGATTCATGTAGCTCAACCTTAGATTTTAATAGGTCCCTTGGGTCTTTGGTCTTTGGTCTTTGAACTTGGTGCCGCAACAACCAGAACGATCAAAGCGCAAGTACAAAGACCTAAGACCAAAGACCCCAAGGGCACATGATTACGTTCTTCTGAAATCAAACTGAGCCTGCGTAGGCTTCCCGTAGTTAGTTAATGCTCCATGCTCGCCTACGGCATTGGGGCGCTGAAAGATCCAGTTTTGCCAAGCCGTCAAACGGCCGTAGATCTTCGTGTCCATGGTTTCCGGACCGGCAAATCTGAGCGATGCTTCCATTCCGGTCAGGGCATCGGGCGACAACGAGGTTCTTTCCTCAATGGCAACCCGGATCTCGTCTTCCCAATCCAGATCGTCCGGCGCGAAAGTCACCAGGCCCAATTCCTCAGCGTCTTCGGTATCGAAGCTTCTATCAAGGCCAAAAATCTCATCAAGTCTGTCAGGCTGGGAAAGAAAACGAGATCGAAGCCTTGTCAGCCCGTTACTCATTGGCAACGGTCCGGCATTCAGGTCGCTGACCGCGACGTCGATCGTTTTGTCCGGGCTATTGAGCATGTAGGTTCGATCTGAGGCTATCGCAAGTTCGAGCACATTGCCGGCAAAGCAACTGCGTAGTTCAATCAAAGCAAAGAAGCTCTTAGCAGTCAGATCAAGTCGCCTGAGCACGCGGGCCATGTTCAAGACGATCTCGCGGATTAGCCAATGGTCCTGGTGGGTTGCTAGTGTCTTGTCTACGGCCAGGACATCATCTATCTCTCCCTCGCTGCGAATGCACACGAGGCCCGTTTCAAGTTCATTCACGCGCAGATGCAGCAAAGCATCATCAAGCTCCCGATACGCCCGCAGCGGCCAGTAGGCGTCACCAAGAGCTTGAATTTCTTCCGGGGTCGTAGGCAACCCAGACTCCGGACCGCGGATGGTCAAATCTGCGTAACGTTGTGCACGGTTTAGTTTCACCCTGACGTACTTATATTCCCGTCCATCCGGGCCAGACTCAAATTCCAGCGGATTGAGCTTTATACCGGGCGCAGAATTATTGTGACCATTCGCTTCTATCAGGCTTTGGATCCTCGCAGCCATGCCTTCCTGGAATTTGCTGGTAGGGAAGTAGTCGTCGATCAGTCCCCACTCTTTTGCACGTTTGCCCTTCAGTCCTTCTGCTAGCGTAGAAAACACATCGGCTCGATCGCGTCGAACTTTTCTTTTATCTACCAGCCGGGTGAGGCCCCCTGTCCCCGGCAACACTCCGAGCAAGGGAACTTCAGGAAGGGAAACCGCGGAGTTGCCATCGTCGACCAGATATATCTCATCGCAGGAGATTGCCAGTTCGTACCCTCCACCTGAGGCTGTCCCATTGAGGGCGGCCAGGAATTTCTTGCCCGAATGAGTTGAAGAGTCCTCAATCGAGCAGCGCGTTTCATTCGTGAACTTACAGAAGTTAACCTTGAAAGCGTGTGACGAAGAACCGAGCATGTAGATATTGGCGCCGGCGCAGAAGATGCGCGGCTTAAGACTGGTGATAACTACAACCCCGACTTCTGGATGCTCAAACCGCAGACGCTGCACTGCATCGGCCAATTCGATGTCAACTCCGAGATCATAGGAATTGAGCTTGAGCTTGTAACCCTCGGCTAGCGTTTCATCCTCCTGAACATCCATAGAGAGTGTGGCTACGGGACCCTCAGTGCTAAGCCTCCAGTGCTTATATTGTTCGGGTGATGTCTGAAAGTTGATAATCAAGTTCGCTCTCCAGGCTCCTGGTTTGGTGGTCGTTTGCACCGATAACAGTATTATGGCCGCGAAACGCCAGATGCTTGTCACGTTCGAACGTTCGTTCGAAAGAGGTGGATAATAGCCCTGCGGGTGTCTGAAGGTCAAGCTCACAGGTCTGGGTGCGGGGGGCTTTGTAAGGAGCTTTGCCGAGAACTGACCATTCAAGATTAGGAAACTTGCAGGTTGGAAAGGCGGGCGCGCTGCGCTTTGCCCACCTTCACAACCTGCCAATTTGCTAGAGTTGGATGGTTGAACAGCGTGATAGTTATGGCGATGAGAATTATTGCATCCTTGGTTTTAATCGGCGTGGGCTCGTTCGCAATTTATACCGTTTGGCCTAAACCGGGGCACTCTTGGTCAGGCGAGCCAGCAGACCAGGCTATTGGCATTTCCGAAGGTCGCCACGAGAATGATCCGAGGAGTATTTGGCTTGTTGTTTATCGTCATAGGCGTGATCGGAATACTAAGAACCTTAAAGATACTCTCGGAGTAGCAACACTCCAGCGGAGCACTTCGCCGTGCTGGGTCTTGCTTGACAGTGCCGCATGACGGCGCGTAGGGTTGCGGCTTTGGCGCCCAGTTGTGGGATTCGTGGAGGCGAATCTGTTCTGGTGAACGGCGCGGTCTTCAAAACCGTCAGTGAGACTGTGAGAACAGGCTCAGGTAGGTTCGATTCCTACACGCCTCCGCCAGACGCCAAAAGCCAGCAGGCAGGAGGCAGGAGCAGACGGCAGGGACGGCGTTAATCGGTCGCTGACCAGAGCGGCATACCTCACGTAAGACTGATGATTGAACGAGCGCATAACTCCAGCGCTCAAAGGAATTCCTCACATGATCAGAGATTGGGTTGCACTCAACATGACCCCGGGCATCGGACCTCGCGCCGCTGCCAAACTCCTGGAACGCTTCGGTGCCGCAGAAGCTGTTTACGGTGCTACTCGAGCCGA
>Ga0136617_10001201_pt1 | contig 22759 bp, 24 predicted proteins | sample AntDrymUQ3222106_2_FD_129672 | JGI IMG/M metagenome (GOLD analysis project Ga0136617, IMG submission 129672) | Polar desert sand microbial communities from Dry Valleys, Antarctica - metaG UQ322 (21.06) | ecosystem: Environmental > Terrestrial > Soil > Desert | place: Antarctica: Dry Valley...
CGGGGTCGGGTACGGGCTCGTGGGGGTGGGCGGAAGAAAGCAGAGGTGGCGGATCCGGGTTTGACCGATGCGTTGGATGTGTTGATCGAGCCGGAGACGCGGGGGGATCCGGAGTCGCCGTTGGGCGTGGACGACGAAGTCGACCCGGAAGCCGGCCGATGAGTTGACGGTGTCGGGTCATCCGGTGAGTCATGTGGTGGTGGCGCTGTTGTTGCGGTATGCCGGGTACAGCCTGCAGGGGACACGCAAGATGTTGGAGGGTGCCCAGCACCCGGATCGGGACGCCTGGTTCCGGTATATCAACTCTCAGGTCACGGCGGCGCTGGACTCCGGAGACCCGGTGATCAGCATCGATACGAAGAAGAAGGAGCTGGTGGGACGGTTCGCCCAGGCGGGGCAGGAGTGGCGGCGCAGCGGGGACCCCGAGGAGGTGGAGACGTACGACTTCCCTGATCTCGCGGACGGCAAGGCCATTCCGTACGGCGTGTACGACATGGCCGATGACAGTGCCTGGGTCTCGGTCGGTGTCGACCACGACACGTCGGTCTTCGCGGTGGCCACGATCGAGAGGTGGTGGCACGAGATGGGTCGTGTCAAGTATCCGGACGCCCGCGAGTTGGTGATCACCGCTGATGGTGGGGGCTCCAACGGTCATCGGACCTGGTTGTGGAAACACGAGCTCGCCCGGCTGGCGTCGGCCATCGGCCATCGGCCTGGACATCGTCGTCTGTCATTACCCACCTGGCACCAGCAAGTGGAACAAGATCGAGCATCGGTTGTTCTCCCGGATCACCCTCAACTGGCGCGGCCGGCCCCTCACGACCTACCAGACCATCGTGAACCTCATCTCCCCGCACCACCACCCGAACCGGCCTCACCGTGCGCTGCGAGCTCGACCCCCGCGACTACCCCACCAAGACACGACTCACCGACGTGCAGAAGAAGACGATTCCCATCGAGCGGCACGCGTTCCACGGCGACTGGAACTATACGATCAAGGAAAGATCAAATCGATAGTTTATTTCGTTACGGATCCTTGCTGTTCGGTGACGCTACGTACGGTCTGGTACAGTTAGGTGAGACTCGGCTGGTAGAGCGGTGTGAGGATGGAGACGAGGGCATCGGGGTCAGATCGTTTCCCAGGGTGTAGGCGGGGTGACGAAGTCCAGACGGGTCCGGTCGGCGCGGTACTCGGCGTTGGAGATCTCGACCCGGCGTCGGTGCTGGTCGATCGAGATCGGCGGCAGTGCAGCATGGGGACGCCGAGGGGATATCCCACAGCTGTGCGTCGGCAGTGGTGGGATGTGGGCGGTCGCCTCGTCGATGATGGTCATGACCTTGATGCCGAGGGTGGAGAGTTGGTGCTGGCTCCCGCCGGGCCAGGACTCGTTGGCCAGGTCGAACAGGGCAGGGTTTGCGCGGCCGTAGGCCTCGGGGATGTGGGAGAGGTTCCACGCCTTACGCCGCCGGATCCGAGGCTCAACTAGCTCCCACGTCCTGCGCAGGACACGCTATCGCAGGTCCGAGGCGGTCGACGAGATGCAGCAGCCGGTGCCCCCGGTGGGGTTCGAACCCACACTGGGACCCTTTTAAGGGGAGGCACGACGACCGCTCCGGCACCGGTCTTGACCTGCGCCAAGACTGTTCTGACGGCATCGTGGCTGTCCGTCGGCGGCACGTATTTGGCACGCGGACGGCACGCCAGCGGGCGCGGACCATGATCCGGCCAAGGGAACGGGCTTTACGTGAGCCGTACGGCTTGGTGGCGTGGCGCCGCTGTGCCAGGGCGCCCGGTCTGCTCACGGGGGCCCCCGGCGACGCCGTCCGGATCTTGCGGTTAGATAGCGGCATGCAAGACGGTGAAAGCGAAGCACCTGAGCAAAGCGCCAACTGCTTCTATATCTGCCCGATCGGTGAGCCAGATTCAGCGACCAGAAAGAGAAGTAATCAAATTTATAAGCATGTAGTGTCCGCAGCACTTGTTCCACTCAGGTACAAAATGGTTCGAGCCGACGAAATGGATCAGTCCGGCGTGATCACCTCTCACATCATTAATGGCCTTCTGAACGAAGAGCTTGTCGTGGCCGACCTCACTGACCACAATCCCAACGTATTCTATGAGTTGGCTATCAGGCATGCGGTACGGAAACCGTTCATTCAACTAACTGCCGACAGACAGAAATTGCCGTTTGACATCCAGGGTCTTCGAACCGTTCCGGTTGACCATACAGACTTAGATTCAGTACACGAGGCCAAGACGACTATTACCGGCATGGTTGAAAGCATTCGTACTGGCACCCCTGTAGAAACCCCACTAACGTACACTCTTGACCTGCAGAGTCTTCGACAATCGGATGACTCGGAGGCAAGAGGAATTGCTGATATTATTGACGAAATTGGCAGCCTGAAGCGAATGTTTCGCGATGGTACCATCTCCCGCTCCATGCGGTCACCGGGCCAGTCGCCCCCCCAAACGATTAAGCAACTTCGGGGACTGATTGAAGACCTGGCTCATGTCGGCCGGCTGGACCTCACCGACGCAAATTCGCTTGCTAACCACGGCATGGAGGGTTATTCAGGAGAGTTGTGTGGATCTTGTAAGACCGCGGTTGAGCTGCGGAGATACGCCTCCGATCAAGATCGCTGAATAAGCCTCATGGTGACCGTTTCCCAAATGAGATGGATACAAGACCATTTGATACCCATAATTCAAGCGAACGAGGAGCCTCCTCGCTTTTGATCTGAATACACCACGTCGACAGACCCGGAGGCCAGGGTCCTCACCACCTGACGTAGACGATAGTGGCGTCGTCAGACGTCTTGTACCGCGGCCATCGCTGCCCTGTGGGATCGGAGCGTTCGAGCTCGCGCACCCGAGCGATAATGTGATCTGGCCCATGGTTACGGGCTAGCATGAGTGTCTGCTCCCATGTCGCCACTTCGAACGTGTCCACTAGCCGGCTGGCCCCATCGCTTAGCAATGCTGTATGGGAAATCCCGGTAGACGGGACCGATCCGGTGAGTGCGTGTGCAGCCGCTGTCGGATCTGCTGCTGCTATCCAGTACCCGTCCGGATGGTTACGGAGCGGCTGCTGTGTAGCGATCAAGGCTGCAATCGCGTGCTGGTGCTCTGACGAGCCGATCGGCTCGCGTAGGACAGCGTCGCGGTACTCACCCGCGACTTCATCGACACGCTCGTCGGTAATGACTCTGACGCCGTCTAGCCCTCCGATTACTACTCTGGCATCGGCTAACACCAGATAATCAATGAGGCCGCTTGAGTTTAGACGTACCGCAGCGACCGTCGCCGACGGAGCGCCGGGATTTGTATGGTCGCACATCGGGTGCAACTTCGAGACCTGTTCGATGGCTGCGTAGAGCGCCTCCTGAAGAGTGTTTCCTGAGTCTACTGCTTCTGCGAGTAGCCGGGTCCCGAGGTGGCTGACAAACCAGGGAGTGCCATGGTGGCAACCACTTACGACATCACTCGTAGAACTGAGGCCGTCCAGTAAAACTGCGACGGTTGGTGAGATGCCAGCCCAGTCCTCACTCTGCTTATCGTCCTGACCAGGTGCTGTTGCCGTTGCTGCGTACATCTTACCCGACCTCCGGTCGGTAGATCGGCGTCAGACGTTTACTTGCCATGATTTCGAGCGTCTTCGGGTCGAACTCACAGGAGACGAGCATCGAGAATCGCCTAGTTTTGACGTCAGAGTAAAGGTCGGAGAGATGGTGCTCAAGATAATGGACGACGCCGGGGGCTCCGATCGCGTGGATGCCAGCGATGTAGAGGAAGCTGCCCCTACCGTCAAGTCTCGGCAGTCGGCCCAGATAAGCGTAATCTTCAGGAGTGCCTGTATCCATAGGTGACCTGTGGATAGCGCCGATCGTCTTGTCGAGGAGGTGCCACCCCTGGTCGTCGTTGTCGAACCCGAGGTGGCGGTCAGCCTCTAGAACCTGGCTAATCAGGGGTGACAGTCGCGGTCCGCAGATGACGATGAGGTTATCGCGATTGAGGTTGACAAATCCCGGTGGTTCGACTATCTCGTGGCGCGTATCCAGTCCCATCGCTCGCGCCAACTCCTGCAAGCGGTTGTAGGCGGTGAGGTCCTCCTGAGCGAGGACGCGTCCGGAGCCGCGCTTGTCAGCTTCTTGCTTGCCACCGAGGGCGACGATCAGCATGCCCGTGCCGAGGAAGGCTCGCTCCAACTTCGGGCCGGACGACAAGAGCTGACCTACCCGCGCCCGGGTCATCCCGAGAAGCGCGGCAACGTCGGTCTGTGACCGTCCGAGCGCAATGAGTTCCTCGATGGCTTCCCGGCGGATGCGTGATAGCTCACCGACGGCTGACTGATAGTCGGCTACCAACTGGCTGGCGCGCTGCGCCCGGTCGGCTGGGTCGGCCAGTTCAGACAGTGCCTTCAGGTCGATGTCCACGGTCCTCGACTCTCCGGTCTAGGGGTCTTGCGAAACCGTAGTGCGCAAGGGGGGTTGCGCGCTAGGCGAGGGTCCGCTAGCTTCTTGGCAACCCCCCTTGCGGAGCCTCGCAACCCGGGTTTCCTGGCGGGGCTAGACCTACGGACGAGGAGTACCAATGGACACGATCGACGCGGCGAGCTTCGCGGACTGCGCGGCGCGCGGAGGCGATCGAGGACAGCGCGGCGTGAGGCCCGCCGATCCTCCGTCGCGGGACACCTCCGCCCCGGACCCGCGAGCGGCACCGCCGTGTCCGGCGGGTTGTTACATGCACTTCGTCGATGGGCGGTGGGTCTGCTGCCAGTGCGGCAACTGACCCCCTGACCTGCATAGATGCCCCAGCCCGGCGGTGACCTCCGCCAAGACGTTCCCGCCGGGCTGGGCTCCCCCACCCATCACCACATTCCGAGAGCAGAGGAGACCTCTGATGGTAGAGACCGCACGCCCCGACCCCGGCCCCGACGGCTCGGTGGGCCCTGAGGGTCGTGGGCCCACGGTGACCGTCCACGTCCACATCAGCACCGACACCCGGATCTCCCGGCGGGAGACGGTGGTCCGGGCCACGACCGCGGTGGTGTTGGACGGGGCGCCGTTGACCCCGGTCGTGGTGCTGTACGCGACCCGCCCGGAGCTGGCCCGGCTGCTCGAGGTGCTGACCGCGGCCGTGGCCGACCTCGACACCGCCGCCCCCTGCGATGACGGGGTGGGGCGGTCGTGATGGGCCCGGTGACCGACCCGGAGCGTCTGGGTTGGCAACGCCGCGCGGTCGCGGTCCTGGCCGATCTGCTCGAGCGGGCCCGGGCTGAGGGTCTGCCGTTGATGGACTGGTCGGTCCCGCCGAGTCTGTCGCTGACCGCCCGCCCGTTGTACGACCCCGCGGCGCCGTCGCAGGCGCGGCGGGACTGGCAACGCTGGTGTGACGCGCTCGGGGCGCCCCCGCGGGAGACCGTCACCGCGTCCGGGATGACCTTCCTGTCGGGGCTGGCCGAGGTCGCCGACCCCGGTCGCGGTCGGGTCCTGGTCGCGGTGATGACCGAGATCCCACCCGCCACCACCGACACCGACACCGACACCGACACCGACACCGACACCGACACCGACACCGACACCGACACCGACACCGACACCGACACCGCCGGTGGGGCCGATGAGGGGGCCGGGCGATGACCGCCCCCGGACCGGGCGCCACTGCGTCGTTGTCGGTGGATGGTGCCGCCCGTCGGGTGCTGGCGGCGCAGGCTGCGGATCTGGTGGAGCGGGTCGGGTTGTGGCAGGGCCACCGCTGCTGGCCGGGGTGGTCGGGGGATCTGGGGTGGGTGTACCGCCCTGGTGATCCGGTGTCGCTGCTCGGTGCGGTGTGGGTGGCGGCCGGGCTCGGCGGCCCGGACCTCGATCTGGACGAGGCCGGCCATGTCGTGGGCTCGACCGCCCGCGCGGTGGTGACCGTCGCCGATGCCTGGGACGCGCTGGCCCGCCACCTGGGCACCGACGGGCTCGACACGTGGTCGGACACGCCAGGGCGGACCGCCGCCGAGGTCGCCGCCGCCCTACGCGCCACCACCACCCACACCCCAGCACGTGCAGGGCAGGAGCCGACATGAGCGAGGACGGGATCCTGTTCGCCATCCCCGCGGTGAGCCTGACGGTGCTGTGTGTGCGGTTCGGGGGTGGGTTCACCGGGTTCGGCGCCCTCACCGCCACCGCCGCAGTGGTGGCGGTAGCGGTGCTGGTGGTGGCCCTGGCTCGCGGCGGCGCAGGCCGGCTCGCGGGCCGGTCGGTGTCGGTCGGTGGTCACGCTCACGGCCCGAACGGCAGAGCGGTGATCGCCCGCCACGAGGCCGGGCACGCCGCCGCGGCCCGCGCGGTGGGCGGGTCGGTGACCAGCGCCCGGGTGTACCCCGGCGAGTCCGGGGGCCTCGTGCAGGCCCGTATCCCCGTCGGGGCGTTACCGGCGGTGACGTTCCTGCTGGCCGGGCAGATCGCCGCCGGCACCACCGACGGCGCCGACGCCGACGACGCCGCGATCCGCCGGGAGCTGCGCGGCCTACCGGGCCGCGACCGCACCCGGGTCCGGCGCCAGGCCGGCGCCGACGCCCACCGCATCGTCACCGCCCACGCCACCCGGATCGGCCACGACGCCGAGCGGCTCGACCGCAAGGGGCGGCTATGACACCGCCCCGCTCCACCCGCGCAGACCGTCCCCTGACCACCCCACCGGCTGCCGACCTGAGGAGCCCGAGGATGACCAGCACCGACCCCGACCACCCCGACGCCACCGCCTCCGGGTGGGAGCTGGTGGGCGCGGCGCAGCGCGGTGACCGTGCGGGGTTCGCCGAGCTCTACCGCCGCTACCAACCCCCGGTGTACGGGTTCGTCCTGTCCCGCACCCGGGACCGCACCCTGGCCGAGGACCTCACCTCCGAGACGTTCCTCCGCGCCTGGCGCCGGATCGACACCGTCCACGACCAGGGTCAGGGCCGGGATGTGGTGGCGTGGCTGGTCACCATCGCCCGCAACCTCGTCTACGACCACCTCAAGTCCAGCCGCCACCGCTGCGAGGTCCTCACCGACGACCCCACCGCAGGCGCCGCCGCCGCCGCGGGCGGGGCCGGGGCTGCGGGGCGGGATCCGGTGCAGGCGGTCCTGGACGCCGAGACCGCCACCGCGCTCGCCGGCTGGGTCGCGCGGCTGTCGCCGGCGGGGCGGGAGTGTCTGCGGCTGTGGTTCACCGCTGAGCTGTCGATCCCCGAGACCGCCGCGGTGACCGGCCGTACCGAGAACGCGGTCAAATCCCAGCGCCACCGCACCCTGACCCGGCTGGCCCGCATCGCCGCCACCCACCCCGACCCGACCGTGCTCGGAGGTGTGGCATGACCAGCCAGCACCTGACCATCGGGCTGCTGGTCCTGGCCGGGCTCGGGCTGCTCAGCATCTGGACCTCCGGTGCCCGCACCGGGCGCACGGCCGAACGCGCGGTGCGGGAGGTGACCCGCATGGGCGGGGTCGCCGCCCGCACCCTACTGACCGCGGCCGTCGTGGTCGGGGTGCAGTGGGCGGTGCTGGCCACCACCACCGCGCCCGCCGCCATCGGCGTCGCGCTCGGGGTCCCGGCACTGTTCGCCGGGGTCACCGTGGCCCGGCTGCTCGCGGTCACCCAGATCGTGCGCACCCTGCCCCGCGGGAACCGGCGAGGGGGCCGACGATGACCACCCCCGACACCCCGCCCACACCCACCGCCCCCGCGGCCGGGGCTGTGGCCTCGGGGCGGGTGGCGCGCCTGGCGGCCGAGGCCGCCACCGCCGCGCAGCTGCGTGCCCTGACCACCGACCCCGACGTCATCGCCTGGCGGGTCGAGAAGGTCCGCACCCAGATCGACGCCCTGCTCTGGGCCGGGATCGTCCTGGGCCTGGGGTTCACGATGGTCAACGTCCAGACCTTCGCCGCCGCCGGCGCCCCGTCGTTCTCGCCGGGGTGGTGGGTGGCGTGGCTGCTCGACCCCATGGTCTCCCTCGTCCTGCTCGCGGTGCTACGCGCCGAGCAGGTCACCGCCCGCTACCAGGTGAGCCTGCCGGCGTGGGCGCGACGCACCAAATGGCTCACCTTCGCCGCCACCTACGTCATGAACACCTGGACCTCCTGGGGCCTGACCCCCGGCCAGGGATTGTCGTGGTCGGGGGTGGTGCTGCACTCGGTCCCACCGCTGGTGGTGTTCGCCACCGCCGAGACCGGCCCCGGGCTCCGCGACCGGTTGACCGAGGCCGTGCACCATGCCCTCACCGAGGCTCCACCCGGTTCGCAGGCCGTGGCCGTGAACGCCGCACCGACCCCCGGGCCGGCCGTTCACGGGTCCGTTCACGAGCGAACCGACCGGGCCGTTCAGGAACCCGTTCACGAACCGGGCGGTGAACCCGTTCACGAACCCGCCGCAACCGACCCCGTCGACAACTCTGGTGAACCCGCCGCGCCCGCCGCGCGGTCGGCCCGGCAACCGGCGCCGCCGCGGCGCCGGACGGGGCGGGGGAAGACCCCGGCACCGGCGCCGGCGCGGCGGCTGCTCGGTGACTACGTCGCCGCGGCCCGCACCGCCCTCCACGACGCCGAGCAGGCCGGCGCCCCCGTGTCGGACCCGTCGCCGGGGTGGTGCCGGTCGGTGACCGGCTGCTCGGCCGGGACCTCGGTCAAGGTCGCCGCCACCCTCCGCACCACCCCTGACCCGTCCACGTCGGCTCGCCACGAGGAGGCCGCCTGATGACCGTCACGACCCTGATCGGTACCCCCGACCCCGACCCCCAGGAAGAGCCCATGACCACCACGCCCCCCGCCCCCCAGCAGGAGCCCACCCCGACCGACGACACCGACCGGGCCGATGGTGGCGGCCGACAGCGGTGGGTGCCGCCGGCGGTGGTGGACGGCGAGGTCATCCCACCCACCACCGACCCCGACACCGCCGACGACGGTAGCGGCGAGACGGACCAGCCGACGGTGTTGGTGGACCCACCGGCTGCGGCGGGTCGGGAGGTGCTGCCCTGGCAGCGTCGGGAGGTGCAGCGCCGCCCGGTGATCGCACCCTGGCTACGCCGCACCGAGGACCTGTACGCCGCCGGCCGGTGGGCTGCGGGGTGGGTGTGGCACGCCACCGGGTTCCACACCGTGCGGGTCCCGGTCTACGCCGCCAAACTCACCGCCCGCGCCCCCCGCGGCGTAATCGTCGCCCTGGCCCGGGCCGGGCGGTGGGTCGGTGACGCCGAGTCCGCGCCGTTGCGCGACGCCGCGGTCCGCGCCGGCGACGCCGACCAGTACATGAGACTCACCGCCGCCCGCACCGACCGGGTGCGGGCCCGGCGCCGGCTGGCGTTCGTCGCCGTGCTCGGCGCGGGCGCGGGCGCGGTGGTGGTCCACACCGTCGTGCCCACCTGGCTGATCCTGGTGGCCGCGATGGTGGGTGCGGTGGTCCTCGGCTGGGTCGGCACCCCCGCCGACCGGCCCGTGACCACCCGGTCGGTGGTCCACCACGAGGTGCAGCGCCTGACCAGCGACATCGTCATCCGCGCCCTCAGCGCCCTGGGCCTGGCCGAGATCAACAAGGCTGTGACCCGGGGCCCGGGTGGGATCACCTTCCCCGCGCCCATCACCCGCGACGGACCCGGGTGGCGCGCCGACGTGGACCTGCCCTACGGGGTGACCGTGACCGACATCGTCGAACGCCGCGACCGACTCGCCTCCGGACTGCGGCGGCCGTTGGGGTGTGTGTGGCCCGAACCCGCCACCGACTCCCACGCCGGCCGACTCGTGCTCTGGGTCGGAGACCAGGACATGTCCCAGGCCAAACCCGCGCCCTGGCCCCTCACCAAGGGTGGCAGCACGGACCTGTTCCGGCCGATCCCGTTCGGCGTCGACCAACGCGGCCGACGGGTGGAGATCGGGCTGATGTTCGCCAACGTCCTCATCGGCGCCATGCCCCGGTTCGGCAAGACCTTCGCCCTACGTGTCCTGGTCCTGGGTGCCGCGCTGGACCCGACCGCGCAGATCCGGATCTTCGAGCTGAAGGGCACCGGGGACCTCTCCGCGGTCGAGGGGTGCTGTCACCACTACGGCTCCGGCGCCGACGACATCACCCTGGAGGCGTGCATGCAGTCCCTGCGCGACCTCCACACCGAGCTGGACAAGCGCGCGGCGACCATCCGCGGGCTCCCGCGGGAGATCTGTCCGGAGAACAAGGTCACCCCCGAACTCGCCGCACGGCGCCACCTCGGGCTGTTCCCGATCGTGATGAACATCGACGAATGCCAGGAACTGTTCTCCCACCCCGACTTCAAGGACGAGGCCGACCGACTGGCCACCGCGATCATCAAACGCGGCCCCGCCCTGGGGATCATCCTGATCCTGGCCACCCAACGCCCCGACGCCAAATCGTTGCCGACCGGGGTCAGCGCGAACGTGGGCATCCGGTTCTGCCTCCGCGTGATGGGCCAGACCGAGAACGACATGGTGCTGGGCACCTCCGCCTACAAGAACGGGCTGCGCGCCACCACCTTCGGACCCAAGGATCGGGGGATCGGCTACCTCGTCGGCGCCGGCGACGAACCCCAGATCGCCCGCTCGGCCTACATCGACGCCCCCGCCGCCGAGGCCATCGCCGCCCGCGCCCGGCACCTGCGCGAGCAGGCCGGGACCCTCACCGGGCACGCCACCGGCGACACACCCGCCACCGAGGTTCGAGCCCGTTCGGTGCTCGGGGACATCGCCGCGGTGTTCGGGCCCGACGAGGACAAGCTGTGGTCCGAGGTCATCGCCGCCCGACTCGCGCAGCAGTGGCCCACCACCTACGTCGGCACCACCCCCGCCACCCTCGCCGCCGCCCTCAAGCCCTACGGGCTCGCACCCGCACAGGTGTGGGGCGCCGACCCCGACACCGACCAGGGCCGCAACCGGCGCGGCTACCTGCGTGACGCGGTCACCACCGCCTGGCTCGCCACCCGCAGACACCCCACCGACCCGGCCGGCGACCCCGACGACGAGGCCGGCGGAACAGGCCCGGACACCACAGAAAGTGACAACCAGTAGCCGCCTCGGCGGTGGGCCGCCGGCGGAGGGTCTAGCACCGGGCCCCGCTAGACCTAGCACCCTCCGCTAGCGGCCCACACCCACCCCGACCAGGCCGCTAGCGACCTAGCACCCACCAGCCCGAACACCCCGAAACCCGCCCAGCACGGACCCTGCACGGGTGCCGCGCCGCTAGACCCATGCCTGAACCCGCCGCCGATCGGAGACCCGATGACCACCCACAGTCACCAACAGCGCCGCCGCACCCGCCCCGGATGTGCCCCGATGGCCACCCACCACACCAGCCCGCAGACCCGGACCACCGACACCCCCACCGGGTCGGCGGAGACCGGGGGGACGGTGTACCTGCTGCACTTCGACCGCCCCTACCGCCACGCGCGGCACTACTGCGGCTGGACCACCGACCTCACCGCCCGCCTCGCCGCCCACACCGGCGGCCGCGGCGCCCGCCTGATCGAGGTCATCACCGCCGCCGGAATCGGGTTCCGGATCGCCCGCACCTGGCCCGGTGACCGCACCCGGGAACGGCGGATCAAACGCCAAGGCGGCCTGTCGCGCTGCTGCCCCCTCTGCGGCATCACCCCGAGACCCGCACGCCCCGAGACCACCGCAAGGACCGGACGGACATGACCACCACCACATCCTCGACCGAGGCCCGTCGGAACGCGGTGTCGCCGGCGCAGCGGGCCCGGCTGGCCGGGTGGCTGCACCTGGCCGCTCGCGGGTGGGCGCTGTTCCCGGTGCTGCCCGGCCGTAAACGCCCCGCGATCTCCCGATGGCAGGACCGCGCCACCACCGACCCCGACCGGCTCACCCGATTCTTCACCACCCACCCCGACCACAACGCCGGTATCGCCTGCGGCCCCTCCGGGCTGCTGGTCATCGACTGCGACACCCCCACACCCGACGACCCGTCCCACGCAGGCAACCACGGCCGGGACGGGTGGGCGGTGCTCGGCGAGCTCGCCGCCGACCACGACGGACTACCCGACACCTGGACCGTGACCACCCCGTCGGGGGGCCGTCACCTCTACTTCCGGCTCCCCCCACCGACACCCGACCGCCCCGTGTTCGGCAACACCAGCCGCACGCTCGGCCCGATGCTCGACACCCGCGGACCGGGTGGGCAGGTCCTCGCGCCCGGTAGCCGGCTCCCGCACGGCGGCTACGCCCTGCTCGACGACACCACTCCCGCCGACCTCCCCGGATGGCTGTACCGGCGGCTCTCCGATCCCGCCGCACCGACCGTCTCAGCGCCCGCTGACCCGGCCGCTGCGGCGCCGAGCGTCCGGGTGGCCTACATAGCGGCTGCGGTCCACGCCGAGCTCCAGCGGGTCACCACGGCCCCCCGCGGGGGGCACAACACCGCGGTGTTCACCGCCGCCCGCGCGCTGGGGCAACTCGTCGGCGCCGGCCTGCTCGACCGCACCCGGGTCGAGCACGACCTCACCACCGCCGCGCACCACATCATCACCGGCCCCTGCGACTGCACCGCCCGTGACATCACCGCCTCGATCGCGTCAGGGGTCCGCTACGGCGAACGCCGACCCCGCCACCTCCCACCCGCCCCCCGCCACGATGGGAGACACCCCGCATGACCGCCACCCTCGCCCCGCCGGCGTTGCGGGTGCTGCACCCGGCCGCCCGGCCAGAACCGGCGGTGCTCCTCGATCAGGTCACCGCGTTCCTCGCCCGGTTCTCGGTGTTCCCCGACCAGCACTGCGCACCCACACTCGCACTCTGGTACGCCCACACCCACGCCATCCACCACTTCTACACCACCCCCCGGCTGATCCTGGACTCCGCCGAACCCGGATCGGGCAAGACCCGCGTGTTGGAAGTCGCGCAGCACCTCGTGGCCAAACCCGAGATGACGATCAGCGTCACCACCGCGGCCATCTTCCGGATGCTCGCCACCGGCCCGATCACCCTGCTGTTCGACGAGATCGACGCCATCTTCACCGGGAAGACCGGCGGGAACCACGAAGACCTCCGAGCACTACTGAACGCCGGCTACAAACGATCCGCCACCGTCGCCCGCTGCGTCGGCGACGCCTCCCGCATGAAAGTCGAACGCTTCCCCGTCTTCGCCCCCGTAGCACTCGCCGGGATCGCCGGCGGCATGCCCTCCACCATCACCACCCGCGCCATCACCATCCACATGCGCCGCCGCGCCCCCCACGAACACGCCGAACCCTTCCGAGAGAAGAAAGTCGGGACCGAAGCCGAACCCCTCCACGACCACCTCGCCGACTGGCTCGACACGGTCGGCGCCGACCGACTCGCCGGAGCCGAACCCGCCATCCCCGACGGAGTCACCGACCGCAACGCCGAAGTCTGGGAACCCCTCCTGGCCATCGCCGACCAAGCCGGCGGGCACTGGCCGACCACCGCACGCGCCGCCGCCACCCACTTCGTCACCACCGCAGCACACACCACCGGATCGATCGGAACCCGCCTGCTCGCCGACCTCCACACCCTCTACCGCACCACCGGCACCGACCGGATGGCCACCACCGACATCCTCACCGCGCTCCTGGCCGCCGAGGAGACCACCTGGGGCGACCTCGACGGCCGACCCCTCGACGCACGACGCCTCGCCCGAGAACTCGCCCGCTACGGCGTCCGACCCGGACCCCTACGGATCGGCGGGCACCCCACCAAGGGCTACCAGATCCACGGACCCACCGGACTCACCGACGCCTGGACCCGCTACCTCCCCCCACCCGAACCCGACCCCACCCCCGCAGAACCGGTTACAGCGGTTACAGCGGTTACGCCGCAGGTCAGACCCCTCGACACCGCCGACCGACCATCGGTTACAGCGGTTACGTCGGTTACAGCACCCCCGCCACCCCCTGTCGAGCCCACCCCGACCGACCGGCCACCCCACCGCCGCGTAACCGCTGTAACCGACGTAACCGATCCGCCCCACCCCGGCAAGGACCCTCTGACCAGGGGTGTAACCGACGTAACCGACGTAACCGCCCCCAGCGACCGGGAGGACTGACCGATGGCCACCCCCACCGAGCGCCTCACCCTCGCCGAGGTCTGCGCCGAGCTGCGCATCTCCCGATCCACCTTCTACGACTGGCGTGCCAAAGGCCGCGCACCCCGCTGCATCAAACTCCCCAACGGCGACCTCCGCATCCGCCGCACCGAACTCGAACGCTGGCTCGACACCCGCGAAGAGGCCTCCTGATGGACACCACCTACGACGTCCGCATCTGGAAGACCGAGATATACGAGGGCATCCGCACCATCACCTACACCGTCCGGTGGAAGGTCGGCCCGCGACCGCGGAAGGAGACGTTCAGGACTGCCGCGCTGGCCGACGGTTTCCGCTCCGATCTCGTGACCGCGGCGCGGCGCGGGGAGGCGTTCGGCATCGAGTCGGGTCTACCGATGTCGATGGAGCGCGAACACCGCAAGCTCTCGTGGCTGGACTTGGCGACGGAGTACGTGGACATGAAGTGGCCACATCTCGCTCCGAACTCCCGCCGGAACACCGCCCGCGCGTTGACAGCTGCCACGCTCGCGATGCTCACCTCTGAGCGCGGACGGCCGCCCACCGAAGAACTCAGAACAGCCCTGGCCACGTGGGCGTTCAACAGCCGTGCGCGGTCCGGGGCGGAACCGCCCGCGGGAGTAGCGGCGACGATGCGATGGTTGTCGCGCAACGTGCGCGATGTCGGCGAGTGGGCGGAGCCGGCCGTGGCGCGCACGATGCTCGACGCCATCGCCAAGAAGGCCGACGGGACACCCGCCGCCGCGGAAACGGTGCAGCGGCAGCGGGGCGTCATCGTCAACCTCGCCGAGTACGCCGTCGAGCGGACGTTGCTCGTCAAGAACCCGGTCACGAGCCTGGCATGGAAGGCACCCAAGATCGCACGGGCCCTCGACAAACGTTCCGTCGTCAATCCCGATCAGGCACGCACCCTCCTGGCCGCCGTTCGAGCGCAGAAGCCGAGTGGCGCGCGATTGGTGGCGTTCTTCGGGGCGATGTACTTCGCCGCGCTCCGCCCGTCGGAAGCCGCGACGCTGCGTCGGTCGAACCTGATCCTGCCGACCACTGACGGCTGGGGCGAGCTGCTCATCGAGTTCTCGACCCCAACGGCCGGCTCGCCGTGGACGAACTCGGGGCAGCGTCGCGAGCAGCGCCAGCTCAAGCACCGGGCGGCCGGCGACACTCGGTCGATCCCCTGCCCGCCCGAACTCACGGTGCATCTCCGCGAGCACCTCGACCAGTTCGACACAGTCAGCGACGGCCGGCTGTTCGGCGGCGTCCGCGGCGGGCAGCTCTCGGAGAGCACCTACTGCCGGGTGTGGCGGAAGGCCCGCGAGGAGGCGCTCACAGCCGAGGAAGTCGCGTCGCCACTTGCGGCCCGTCCGTATGATCTGCGGCACGCGGCTGTGTCCACCTGGCTCAATGCCGGCGTCCCATCCACTCAGGTAGCCGAATGGGCCGGCCACAGCGTCGCCGTTCTCCACATGGTCTACGCGAAGTGCATCGTCGGTCAGGAGGAGGCCGCGCGGCGCCGGATCGCGACGGCCCTTGGCTCCCCCGAACCCTGAGGCCTTCAGATCGTCAATACACGTAGGCGCGGTGCCCTGCGCCCCCGACACGGCCGCCACCATGCCTGGATGCCACTGCCGAGCGATGCAGCGGCGGTCAACGGCCCCCACTTGCACCGTGCAGGCAACTTCGGCACGTATTCGGCACAGACACCCGGTAAGCACCGGCTACGGCCGGACGTCACCGGACACCACATGATCGCTTCCCAAATACGTTCCTGCTGGTCAGATCCGGATTTCGCTGGTCGTCAGCCGGTGCCCCCGGTGGGGTTCGAACCCACACTGGGACCCTTTTAAGGGGCCTGCCTCTGCCGGTTGGGCTACGGGGGCGCCGCGCCAGCGTACGGCGCGTGCCGCGCGTCAGGCCCCGGGACGGCTGACCGAGACGTGCTCCTCCGCAACCTCGCCGACCGGCGGACTCTCCGCCAGCTCCGGCCGCTCCGTGGGCGGGGCCGGTGGCACCGGGTCGCCGGCTACGCGGGTGAACTCGGCCCGCGGGTCGTTGATCTGCCCCAGCGCCACGACCTCGCGGCCCAGGAACAACGCACCCGTCCAGTCGAAGATGATGCGGATGCGCCGGTTCCAGGTCGGCATCCGGCTCACGTGGTAGGTGCGGTGCATAAACCACGCCACGACCCCGCGCAACCTGATGCCGTAGATCTCCGCCACACCCTTGTACAACCCCAGACTCGCCACCGACCCGGCATAACTGTGCCGGTACCGCTTCAGTGCACCGCCCCGCAGGTGCGCCACCACGTTGTCGGCGAGCACCGTCGCCTGCCGCACGGCGTGCTGCGCCGACGGGCTGGTCCGGGCGTCCGGGTCGTCCTTGGACAGGTCCGGCACCGCGGCGCAGTCACCGGCGCTGAACACCTCGGGCATGCCCACGACCTGCAGCTCGGCGCTGCACTCGACGCGGCCCCGGCCGTCGCGGGGCAGGTCGGTGTTGTCCAGCATCGGGTTGGGCTTGACGCCCGCCGTCCAGACAATGGTATCGGTCTCGAACGCGGTGCCGTCGTCGAGGACGACGTTGCCGCCCGCCATCGTCGTCACGCGGGTCTCGAGGAAGACCTCGATACCGGCGTCGAGCAGCCGCGCCACGGTGTAGCGCCCCAGCCGCGGGCCGACCTCGGGCATGATCCGCCCGGCGGCCTCGACGAGCACCCAGCGCATGTCCTCGGGGGCGATGTTCTCGTAGTAGCGGGTGGCGTGGCGGGCCATGTCCTGCAGCTCGGCGAGCGCCTCGATGCCGGCGTACCCACCGCCCACGACGAGGAAGGTGAGCAGCCGCCTGCGCAGCGCCGGGTTGATCGCGGTGGCGGCGGTGTCGAGCCGCGAGAGCACGTGGTTGCGCAGGTAGATGGCCTCACCGACGGTCTTGAACGCGATGCCGCACTCGGCCAGGCCCGGGATCGGCAGGGTGCGCGCGACGGACCCGGGGGCGACGACGAGGACGTCGTAGCCGAGCGTGGTGACGTGGCCGTCCGCGAGCTCGGCGGTGACCTCACGTCTCGCGTGGCTGATCCCCGTGACCCGGCCGGTGAGGTGGTGACACTTCCGAAGGACCCTGCGCAGCGGCACGACCACGTGGCGGGGCTCGATCGAACCGGCCGCAGCCTCGGGCAGGAAAGGCTGGTAGGTCATGTGCGGCTGTGGATCGATCACGGTGACCTCGGCCTCGCCGCGGCGCAGCTTCTTCTGCAACCGCAGTGCCGTGTACATCCCGACGTAGCCACCACCGACCACGAGGATCCTCGCGTTGTGCGCCATGCCTCCATGCTCCCACCACGTGCCGAGATCTCACCCCTCCGTAGCCGTGACGCGTGCTACGCTTTACTTATGGCGACTGAAGTAAAGCGAAGGCGCACCACGAAGGTGAGCAGCAAGAACCAGGTGACGCTGCCCGTCGCCGCACTGCGGGCGGCGGGGGTAGGGGTCGGTGACGTGCTGCGTGTCGAGGTCGAGGGCGACGGGGTGTTTCGGCTGGTCCGGGAGCGCGATCCGTGGTGGGAGCTGTTCGAGCAGACCGCAGGCTCCGACCTGGGCATCACGACGCGCGACGAGCTCGAGGAGATGCGGGACGAGTGGGGCGGGTAGCGCTGGACGCGAGCGTGGTGATCGGACTGTTCCTGCCTGACGATGCTCACCACGAGACCGCGCGAGCCGAGCTCGCGGCCGCTCGTATGCGTGCGGACAGCTTCGTCCTGCCGGCGTCGGTGCTGTCGGAAGCGATGGTCGGCGGCTACCGCAACGGCACGGCCCCGGAGATGCACCGCAGGATCGTCGGGCTCTTCGGACCCGTCCGACCGGTCGACGAGGCCGTTGCCCTCGCGGCTGCCGACCTGCGAGGTCGCCACACCCTGCGGCTTCCCGACGCGCTGGTCATCGCGACCGGCATCGTCGACGACGCCATCGTGCTCACCTGCGACCATCGCCTGGCCAGCGTGGACGCGCGCGTTCAGGTCGTCGGCGGGTAGAGCCCGGCCCTCTCCGCCGCGGCGCGCAGCACGTCCTCCAGCATCGCCGGGGTGAGTCGACCGGTGAACGTGTTCTGCTGGCTCACGTGGTAAGAGCCGACGAGGTGCAGCGGGCCGCGCTCGCCTGCCAGCTCCACGTGCACGCCGTGCCCGAACCGCGGGCGTGGCCGCGGCACCGTCCAGCCCGCGCCGGCGAGCACCGGGAGCAGCGCCTGCCAGCCGAACGCCCCGAGCACCACCACGGCGCGCGGGGACAGCAGGGCGAGCTCGGCCCGCAGCCAGCCGCCGCAGGTGTCACGCTCGGCCGGGGTCGGCTTGTTGTCCGGTGGGGCGCAGTGCACGGGCGCGGTGATCCGGGTGCCGCGCAGCTCGAGACCGTCGCCCGCGTGGACTGCCGTCGGCTGGTTCGCGAGCCCGACGGCGTGCAGGGCGGCGAACAGCACGTCGCCCGAGCGGTCGCCGGTGAACATCCGGCCGGTGCGGTTGCCCCCGTGCGCGGCGGGCGCCAACCCGACGATCAGCAGCGACGCGTCGGCCGGGCCCAGGCCGGGCACCGGGCGCCCCCAGTACTCCTCGTCGCGGAACGCGGCGCGCTTCTCCCGCGCCACGAGCTCGCGCCATGCGACGAGCCGCGGGCAGGCCCGGCAGCAGACCAGCGCGGCATCGAGCTCACCCAAGGTGTGGTGCGGGGCCGAGGAAAGCGCCGGAGACGCGTCCGAACCCGCCGACGACCTCGTCATCTCGCCCAGGCTACGCACGGCGGCGGGATGACTGGCGGAACTTGAGTTGGCTCAGGTGATCGAGCGCGCGATGCCGTCGAGGATGTCGTGCTCGCTGACCACCAGCTCGATGATGCCGGCGCGGTCGTGCAGCTCGCGAGCCAGCACGTCGACGATCAACGCACCCCCGCCGATCACGTCGATCCGTCCCGGGTGGATGGCGCCGTGGCGCGCCCGCTCCGCGCGGGAACACCCGAGCAGCTCGCCGGCGACGCGGTGCAGGTCCTCGCGCGAGAGCCGGGACAGGTGCACCGCGTCGGAATCGTAGGCCGGCAGGCCCTGCGCCACCGCCGACAGCGTGGTGATCGTGCCGGCCACGCCGACCCAGCTGCGGACGCCGTCCACCGGCACCGCGGCGAACGCCTCGTCGAGGATCCCGGTGGCCATCTCGCGCGCCGCCGCCACCTCGTCGCACGTGGGCGGATCCCCGGCCAGGCAACGCTCGGTGAGGCGGACGCTGCCGACGTCCACCGAGCGTGCGGCGTGCACGGTCGCCGACCCGGCGTCGAGGGCACCGACGACGATCTCGGTGGAGCCGCCGCCCACGTCGACCATGACGAAGGGCCCATCGTCGGGATCGAGGTCACCCACCGCCCCGACGAACGACAGGGTCGCCTCCTCGGCGCCGGAGATCACCTCGGCGTCGACGCCGAGGGTGTCGCGGACCATGCCGAAGAAGTCGTCGCGGTTGCGGGCGTCCCGGGTGGCACTGGTGGCGACCATGCGGACCCGCTCGGTGCCCGCGTCGCGCAGCACCGCAGTGTAGTCGGCAAGCGCCGCGCGGGTGCGCTCCAGCGCTTCGGCGGCCAGCACCCCGCTCGCGTCGACGCCCTGGCCGAGCCGGACGATGCGCTGCTCACGGTGCACGTCGCGCAGGGTGGACGTCGGGTCGGACCCCGCCGTCACGTCGGCGACGAGCAGGCGGATCGAGTTCGTTCCACAGTCGATGGCGGCCACACGCGTCATGCCGTCACCGTACGCAGAACACACCTTCGAGCCCTGATACAGCTCGCATACCCACGAAAGCGGCTCCGCGCGGCTACCCTCGGTACATGATCGAGCCGCAGCGGCGCGAGGCGGGGCGAGCGGACGCGGGCAGCTCCGCGCGTCCAGCCCCCGTCCCGGCCGCCCGCGGACCTGCCGGCGAACTGCCGTCCATCCCGCCGCAGCCGCGCCGTCCAGCACGCGCGGCCCGGCCGTCGCGAGAGCAGGACGCGTCGACGGAGCAGGACGCACCTGACGCCGCCCCGACCGCCCGGCCACCTGTCCCCCGACGCCGACCATCACCGGCGCAACCGGCGCGGCCGGGCGCCCACCACACGCACCGCGTCGAGAACCAGCCGCCGCCGCTGGCGGGCTTCGACCCGCTGGCCTGCGACCCCGCCCTCACCGACGCCGTCGCCCGCGAGGGTGCCAAGGAGGCGCTACCGGACCTCGGGCTGCTCGCCGCGCTCGTGGCGTCACCCGAGGCCCGCGAGCACGCCCGCCTCGCCGAGACGCACCCGCCGGTGCTGCACACGCACGACCGCTACGGCCACCGCGTCGACGAGGTCGAGTTCCATCCGTCCTGGCACTGGCTGCTGCGCACCTCCGTCGGCTGGGGGCTGCACGGCACGCCGTGGACAGCCGGACCCGGCACCGGGGCCCACGTCGCCCGCGCGGCCGGTTTCTACCTGATGGGCCAGCTCGAGTCCGGGCACGGCTGCCCGGTGTCGATGACCTACGCCGCCGTACCCGCCCTGCGCCACGACCCCGCGCTGGCGGCGGTCTACGAGCCGGGGCTGCTGTCGACGTCGTATGAGTTCGGGCTTGCCGAGCCGTCCACGAAGGCGGGCCTGCTGGCCGGGATGTCGATGACCGAGAAGCAGGGTGGCTCCGACGTCCGCGCCGGCACCACGCAGGCGGAGCCGACCGCCGACGGTACCTTCCGGCTGGTCGGGCACAAGTGGTTCACCTCGGCGCCGATGAACGACCTGTTCCTCACCCTCGCCCAGGCACCCGGTGGTCTCACCTGTTTCGTGCTCCCCCGCGTGCTGCCCGACGGCACGCGCAACGCCATCGGCCTGCAACGGCTCAAGGACAAGCTGGGCAACCGCTCCAACGCCTCCGCCGAGATCGAGTACACCGGCGCGACGGGGTGGCGGCTCGGCGACGAGGGGCGCGGTGTCGCGACGATCATCGAGATGGTCTCGATGACGCGTCTCGACTGCGTCCTGGGGTCGGCTGCGCTCATCCGCGCGGCGCTGACCGAGGCGGCGCATCACGTGGCGCACCGCAGCGCGTTCGGGTCCCGCCTGGCCGACGCGCCGCTCATGCAGGCCGTGCTCGGTGACCTGGCGCTGGAGTCCGAGGCCGCTACGGCGCTGGCGCTGCGGCTCGCGGGCGCCGTCGACCGTGAGGAGCGGGCGCTGCTGCGGCTCGCGCTCCCGGCGTCGAAGTATCTCGTCTGCAAGCGGGCGCCGGTCGCGGTGGCGGAGGCGTTGGAGTGTCTGGGGGGCAACGGCTACGTCGAGGAGTCGGGGTTGCCGCGGCTCTACCGCGAGGCGCCGCTGAACTCCATCTGGGAGGGCTCCGGCAACGTCACCGCGCTCGACGTCCTGCGCGCGGTGAACCGCGAGCCGGACTCGGTGGATGCGGTGCTGGCCGAGGTGGACTCGGTGGCGGGCCAGGACAACTGGTTCGACCGCGGCGTGCGGGAGCTGCGCACGGAGCTGCGCGGGCGCGAGGAACGGCGGGCGCGCCGGCTGGCCGAGATGCTCGCGCTGTGCCTGCAGGGGTCGCTGCTGCTGCGCTACGCCCCGGACGAGGTGGCGTCGGCGTTCGTGTCGTCGCGCTTCCTGCCCGACGGGCCGTGGCGCACGAGCGGCACCCTCCCTGCGGAAACACACACGAAAGCCCTCCTCACCCGCATCACCCCCACCTGACACTTGACCCGGTCGGGCATCCTCAGCACTCACACCCGTGCCCAACAAACCCAGGGCCGGTAGGTGTACACATTTGGGTACGCTGTAGCTGTGCGTTTTCCTGAGGTGCTGTCGTTTCGTGAATTCCGGACCGCGTTGTCCGCCACCTTGAAGCGTGTCCAGGAACCGGATGCCGACCCGGTGTTTGTCGGCTCGCACCGCAAGCCGGAGGCCGTGCTCCTGTCGGTATCGCGCTACTGGGAGCTGGTCGAGTCGGCGACCCGCCGGGCCGACGTGGCCGAGGCAGTGGCGTCGGTGCGGGCTGAGGGCGTTGAGCCGGGGCCGGAGGGTCTAGCCCTGCTCGATGGAGTCGCCGAGGGCCACCTGACCACCGAGCAGGCCCGTGAGCGGATCCTGAGCCGTTATCAGCGGTGACCGACTGGGATCCCTACCTCGACCTCGACGCGGGCGTTCTGCGTAACCGCCTGGGCATCACCGACCCGGCCGAGCTGTCTCGCGCCGAGGCCGAGCTGAAGGACATGTTCAAGCGACTGGCCGACAGCGGGTACCTGCGCTGTCGCGAGCTCGAGGACTTCCTTGATGGCGTGTCCGAGCTACTCGGGGACATCAATGCCCTGCACCCGTTCCGAGAGGGAAACGGACGAACCCAGCGCGCGTTCCTGGCCCAGCTCGCCGCCGACGCCGGGTACCTGTTGCGGTGGACGGCAATGGATCCGACCGAGAATGTGGACGCCTCGCGTGCCGCCCACCAGGGCGATCTGGCTGGTCTGCGCCGGATGCTCGCGCGGCTGGTGCACCCCCCACCCTCGCTACCGGTGCCGCGTCCGGCGCCCGGTACGGACTAGTACTACAGGGACAGTTATATGTTGATCATAAAGAACTCGCAGGTCACGAGCGCTCCGCTCGGCGCCCGCTCGCGGCATCTTCACAGGTCGCTCAAACAAGTGTCTCTGTAGTACTAGGA
>Ga0136617_10001202_pt1 | contig 22753 bp, 13 predicted proteins | sample AntDrymUQ3222106_2_FD_129672 | JGI IMG/M metagenome (GOLD analysis project Ga0136617, IMG submission 129672) | Polar desert sand microbial communities from Dry Valleys, Antarctica - metaG UQ322 (21.06) | ecosystem: Environmental > Terrestrial > Soil > Desert | place: Antarctica: Dry Valley...
ACGCAAGCTCTCCCAGCAGGGGGAGAGGGAACGCAAGCTCCCTCTCCCGCTTGCGGGAGAGGGTTGGGGTGAGGGCACCAAGCGATTTTGAGATAGGTTCTAGGGCGTGTTCACACTATTCACTTGCGTCATTTCCTGCCGTTCTGCCGAAAATCGTGTGGCCTCAGTGACGAAACTGAGCACCGATTTTCGGGAAACTTTTCCGGCCGAAATTAGGTTTTCACTTTCGGCCGACTCAACTACACGACCGCGGCTTCGTCGGCCTTCTGTTCCATCTGCGTCATCATGCTCGTGAACGCACGATCGATCAGCGGCTCGGCTTCCACGACCCGCGCGCGATCCGCGCGGAAGCGATCGGCCAAATCCTCGGCTGTCATGGACAGTGCCTTCTGGCCTTGGCGGTTGGTAAACAGATAAGTTCCTCGTAGCGGACTGATCCAGGCGAGCTTGGCGAACGCCAGTTGACCATCTTCGGCTTCGAACTCGATCCACGTGCCTCGGTCGAGACTGCGCGCGATCACGAGGTAATCGTCGTCGACGACTTCGCGCTCGGCTGGTAGCGGCTCGGGCTTCGCTTGGGTCATTGCCGCTGCGAGCGCTTCCGCTTTTGCGGCGAGTGCAATATCACCAGCGGCCTTTGCCACTTCCGCCTGAGCCAACGCTGCTTCGGCAACGGCAGCGGTCGGCGATGCCACCGCGGCAAACGACGGCTTGACCGCCGCCGCGTGCGCTTCGACCAGGTTCGACATGAACTGCTCGCGTGCCTCCGGCGCCCATGGCCGGTTGTGCATGCCTGCTGACAGCCGCTTCAACAGCGAAGGTAATAGCGCGACCAGATGCTTGCGGTTCTCCGCCGTCTTTTTCGGCTGCACGCTCCAAACGAGATCGTCGAGAGTGGCGAGGCTCGACATCCAAGGCTCGCTCTCTTCGCCGTCGTGCAAATAAGTGTGGCGGAGCGACTCGTCCCATTGCTGGCGCAGAAACGACGCAAGAAAATTCGGGACTGGATGTTGCTCGATGCGCCGCTCGATTTCGGCCTTGGCGACGACACCGGCGATCTCGCGCCGGTCGCGTTGGTTGATCTCCTCGGCCGTCGACGCGATATTCGCCTCGGCGGCCTTCTCCTCCTCGTCTAGAAATTGCCGCAGCTCCGTGCGCAGCTCTTCGAAGATCGTCAAGTCATCCGAGAATCCGTCGAGAATCTTGTGAACGATGACGACGATCTTCTTGTACAGAGGATCGTCCGACCCCATGACCGGAGACCAGCCGAGGCCTGCCTGCGCGAGCTCGTTCACCAGCAACCGCGCAGGATGGCTCTTCTTCGCGAAGAACGCGCCGTCGAGCATCGCGGCCTTGAGCACGGGGATCTGCAGGCGCGCGATCAGCGCCTTGATCCCATCGGGCATGTCCTTGGTATCGAAGATGAAGTCGAACAGCATGGCGACCATCTCGATCGTCATCGATTCGAGCTGGTTCGCTTTCGCGCCTAGCGGCGACGCTTGCAGGTCGCGCAGCACGTTGTGCAGCCCGTCGGGAATCCCCGAGAAGGCAACCGCGGCACCGCCTACGTCAAAACCGCTGTCTCCCGCCTGCAGGCGGGTCAGACCTTCATGCAGGTCGGCGGAAGAAATGATCGGTGCGCCCGGTATGTACCCGGAAGGCGTTTGCGCCAACGGGAAGAAGGTCCGCACATTCCCCGACGGCGCGGCACCTCCGGTCATTTGAATCGCGGGAAAATCAAGACCGCGCCCACCGCCGGATGGGGTCGCTGCCATGTCGAGCGGCGGCGTCGGTGACGCTCCGCCCCCGTAGCTCTGTGACGGCCCGCCCTCGTAGCTCTGTGACGCCTCGCCTCCGTGGCCCTGTGACGTCCCGCCGGACCGGTTGAGGCTCTGTCCGGGCGGCTGCGTTCCTGGCCGGCCGTGCAAGACACCGAATGACGAGGGAATAGCTGCGGCACCGGTGGGCGTCGCGCTCCCATACATCCGCTTGAACATCGACATCACATCGATTTCCGCCGACGACTGCTGAGGCGGTGGCGCGCGTGCGCGATCGCGCTCGGCACCACCCTTGCGATTGAAAGTCGTTGGCCGCGCGGTCGGAATGACGTGAAGCTGCAGCAAATGCGCGTTCAAATCGGCGTAGATTGCGGCGATATTGCCAAGCGAGGTCTGGTTCAACTCCTTCATGATCTGAAACTTGACCCGGCGATCGGTATTGACTGTTTTCAGCGCCAGCGAAAACGCGTCGACGATCATCCCGGGAGACATCGGGTTCGCGTTGGTTTCAAGATCAGGACGTCCCAACAAGTGGCCTAGACCACGATTCAGCGTGAGCAGCTCGTCGTGGCAAAGGTTTTCCACGACACGCGTGATGTTTCCGGTCAGAACCGACTCATCCATCGATGCATTCTCGACCAACGTGAGCTTGGCCGGATCGACTTTGACTGTGGCAAAGTGCTCTTTGTCCTCATCCTTCCCTGCGATCTTGTCATCGATCTGCCTGCGCAATTGGCGCTCGAACTCCGCCATCAGCCCCGCGCGTTCGCTTTTCAAGGCGCCTCGCGCATCCAAAAACAGTTGCTGATCTTCGCGGACGTCCGACAAACTCGCCCGATCCATCAAAAGATCGCCAACACGGTCGAGCATCTCGGCAAACGATGTCAACAGCCGATGGATAACGAGATCCCGGCAATCGTTCAAGATCTTTGTGCTGTCGCGGGGAATCCCGCGGAGGCTCGATACCCCCGAAGATATTGCGCTCACGGTCGGCTTTTAAGTCACTGGCGATGACGCGAAAGGTCGCGTTTCTTGCAACGGTCGGCGAGATGAATTCAGGATAAGATAAGGCGAAGTTACTGTAGCACGGCGGCTACGTCGAGGCCATCGCGCGTGCTGGCGGTTCGTCAGCGGAACACGGCACACTATCGGGCGAGCTCGGACCACGCTTTTTCCAGGCGCTTGAACGAGACGGGAAACGGCGTCTTCAACTCCTGCGCAAATAGCGATACTTTGAGCTCCTCGAGCAGCCAGCGGAAATCCTCGACGGCCGCATCGCGTTGTCCCGCCTGCCGATCGCGCTCAACCCGATCGCGATAGCGTTGCCACAGCGCCGCGACATGATCTGCATGATGCGCATCGCGTTCCGGCCGTTCTGCGTACCTGACGACGCGGCGATCGAGCGCCTTCAGGTAACGTGGCAGGTGTTGCAATTTTGCCCACGGTGTTGCGGCGAAGAATCCCGGGTAGACCAATTGATCCCGCTGGGCGCGGACGTCGGCCGCGAACCGCGGGTGCTTCGTGACCGTCGTCGCAAGTTGTTGCGACAATGCAAAATGACCACTCGCGATCGCCTGTAGGAGCGTGAAGGCGCTCGGCGCCACCGCGGGCAGGCGCGCTCGCGCTCGCCGGACCTGTTCGGCAAACGCTTGCTCGCTGCGCGGCAACGGATCATCGCCCAAAAAGGCGCGATCGATGACTGCCGCCAGCACGTCCGCAAGGAGTTGGTCGGTCGGGATCGTCGTCTTGAGTTGCAGTGCGGCTTGCGCGAATCCTGCGCCACCTCGGTCGAACGGCGCTGTCGCGCTTTTCAAAGCCAGACGCAAGAGCCGCAATACGCCTTGGCGAGTCGCTGTATCCGCCGCTTGATGCGTATCGAGTAACGCAACCGAGACCTCCATGCCATCATTGAGGAGCGCCGGATAGCCAGTGAGCCTTTGTCCATTGCGAACGATCGAGAGTGTCTCGGGCAGGTCGCCGAAGTCCCAGGATTTCACGCCGCTCTTCTCGAATCGTGAATCTGCGGTGGCGAACGTGAGTTGTGCAGCTTCACCCAGTTGAGTGCGCAGCGCGCGCAAGTCGCGACCGGCGGCAAGCTCGCGTCCCGCGGCGTCCACCACCTGAATATTGACTGCGAGATGGTTGGGCAGCGCCGCGCCCGACCAGACGCCTGCGTCGGGTGCATCGCCCAGCCGCTCGTGCAACCAGGCGCGGAGAGCGTCGGTCAGGGGCGTTTTTCCAATGGGTGTTGCTTCGAGAAATGAGGTCACGGTCTCCGGCAGCGGGATCAGGCGGTTGCGCCAGCCCTTGGGCAGGTTCTTTAGGTAATGCGTGACCTTCTCCCGAATCATCCCGGGCACGAGCCAAGTCAGTCTTGCCTCGTCAACCTGATTCAAGAGTGCAAGCGGGACAGTGGCGGTCAGGCCATCGAGGGGATGACCAGGCGCGAACCGATACTTGAGCGGCAGCGTCGTTCCCGATACTGCGAGCTGCTCGGGATAAAGCTCGACTGTCACCTGTGTTGCGGCGTGACGCATCAAATGCTCGCGCGTCAGGGCGAGCGTGGCCGGATCGCGCTCCGCAACACCTTGCCGCCAGCGCTCGAACGAACCGGTCGAGCATACGTCCGCAGGAATGCGTTCGGCGTAGAACGCCGCGATCTTCGCGTCGTCGACCAGCACGTCCGAGCGCCTCGCCTTGTGCTCGAGCTCAGCGATCTCGCCGATCAGCTTGCGATTTTGTGCGAGAAAGCTACCGCGGGTTTTGATGGAACCGGCGACGAGCGCTTCGCGAATGAACACGTCGCGGGCTGCCGCCGGATCGATTGCACCGAACGACACCGGCCGCCGCGCGACCAGCGTGAGTCCGTACAGCGAGACGCGTTCGCTCCCAACGACTTCGCCGCGGCGCTCATCCCAATGCGGATCGAAATGCTCGCGCGTCACGAGGTCTCCCGCCACCATCTCGATCCATTCCGGCTCGATCTTCGCTGCACAACGCGCGAAGAGACGCGTCGTTTCAGTCAGCTCCGCAGCCAACACCCACTTATTCGACTTGCGAGCGATCCCAGACCCTGGATGGAGGTAGAACTTGATGCCCCGGGCGCCGAGAAACCCGTCATCCGCGTCGTTCTTGCCGCCGATATTTCCGAGGAAGCCCGCGAGGAGCGCCTTGTGGAGCGTTGCGTACCGGGGCGCGTCATAGGTTCTGGGTAATTCGCGCGGCCAAGCCCAGCCGGCATCTTCCAGCACGCTCACGAGTTGCTGGTGCACATCACGCCACTCGCGCAGGCGCAGATAGGAGACGAACTGTGCCCGGCACGCGTCGACGAGCTGCCGGTGCGACAGTTTTCGCGATAGTGCATCGGCGAAGAAATCCCACAGCGCAACGAGCGATAAGAAATCGGAACGGTCGTCGCGAAATTTAAGATGGGCCTGGTCGGCCGCCTGTTGGCGTTCCAATGGCCGCTCGCGCGGATCCGGCACCGACAGCGCACTGGCGATCACCAGCGCGTCGGCGAGACAATTGGCGTCGCGCGCGGCGAGAACGATCCTTCCGATGCGAGGATCGAGCGGCAACCGCGCGAGCTCGCGACCCCGTGGCGTCAACGCGCGCTCGTTCGTTACGGCGCCGAGCTCCTGCAGCAGTTGGTAGCCGTCCGCGATCGCGCGAGGACTCGGCGCTTCCAGTAATGGAAAGTCGTCGACCGATCCTAAGTCCAGCGCAGCCATTCGCAGGATCACGGACGCGAGAGACGAGCGCAAGATCTCCGGTTCAGGGAATCTCGGTCGTGCGTTGAACTCGTCCACCGAATAAAGCCGCACGCACACGCCGTCTTGCACCCGACCGCAGCGTCCGGCGCGCTGATTGGCCGCGGCCTGTGCGATCTTTTCGATCTGGAGCAGCGTGGTCTTGTTGCGCAACGAATAGCGTTTGATGCGCGCGAGCCCGGCGTCGATCACGTAGCGAATACCCGGCACCGTAAGCGAAGTCTCCGCGACGTTGGTCGCGAGCACGATACGGCGGTGGTGCGACGGCGCGAAGACGCGTTCTTGCTCCTGCACGGATAAGCGCGCAAAGAGCGGCAGTATTTCGAGCTGGTGCGCATAGGGGCGGCGCGCCAGCGCCTGGCGCACGAGATCGCCGGTTTCACGAATCTCGCGCTCCCCTGGCAGAAAAACCAGAATATCCCCCGGCGCCTGGCGCCAGAGGTCCTCGACTGTTGCCACGATGGCCTCTTCCAAGTCCTCTTCGTCGTCGATTCCAACGTCCGCGGCGTCCTGGTTCGTCGGCTGTCCAACCGGCCGGTAGCGAATCTCGACTGGAAACATCCGGCCGGAAACTTCGATCACCGGCGCCGGCCGCTCCGCATCAGCGGTCCGTGCGGCGAAATGCCGTGCGAATCGCTCTGCGTCGATCGTTGCCGAAGTAATGACGAGCTTGAGGTCGGGTCTTTGCGAAAGTAGCTGTCTTAGGTACCCCAGAAGAAAATCGATATTGAGACTTCGCTCGTGCGCTTCATCGACAATGATCGTGTCGTACGCCAAGAGTCCGCGATCGCCCTGCGTCTCGGCGAGCAATATGCCGTCGGTCATGACCTTTACGTACGCATTCGGATGCGTTTGATCGGTGAACCGCACTTTGTAGCCGATCGCCTCGCCCAAGGATTGCCCAAGCTCCCGCGCGATCCTTTGCGCCACCGCGCGCGCGGCGATGCGACGGGGCTGCGTATGGCCGATAACGCCTCGCTCGCCTCGTCCGGCAGCGAGACAGATCTTGGGTAGCTGCGTGGTCTTTCCCGATCCCGTTTCTCCGCAGACGATTACGACCTGATGCGCGCGAATCGCCTGCGCAATCTCGTCGGCACGTTGCGACACTGGCAACTCGGGTGGAAAGGAGAGCTTCGGCTTGCTTGCGGCGCGGCCGTTTCTCCTGGCGATCGACGTCTCCAGGTCTTCGTTGATTCTCGCCCATGTAGCCGCCGGCGCCCGCGTCGACCGCGCGCGCTCAAGGCGTCGGTGCAGCCGTGGGGCGTCTGCCGCCATGGCTTCGGCGAGTCGAACGAAGAGCGTCGCGTATGACGGGGCCATCGATCAAATGGACGGTTGCAAGCACGCCGCGGGGCGGTTGCAGCGGCAAGCAAGGGCAACGGCGCTTTAAGCTGAAGGCTATGGCGGCGCGGATACGGCTGATTTTACCGCGTGGTGCCGGTTCGCTCTGCTGCCACGGCAGACCTTGCGAGGTTATGATTGCGGCGTGACAAGGCATCGCCCATGCATCCACCTTTAGGAGGTTCACTCATGCGTTACCCGATTTTTTGCGCTCCTCGTCCCATGACGCTTGCGCTCATATCCGCCGCCTTGGCGGTTGGGCTATCTGCGATCGCGATATCGGCTGACGCCATAACGCTGCGTTGGGCCGGACGCGGCGACATGCAAACGACCGATCCGCACTCGCAGAACGAAGGGCTTACCAACAATATCAACGGCCTCATCTATGAGTATCTGGTCCAACGCGACAAGCAGCTCGCAATCATCCCTTCGCTCGCCGAATCATGGAATCAGATCAATCCGACGACCTGGCGCTTCAAATTGCGCGCCGGCGTCAAGTTTCATGATGGCACGCCGTTCACCGCCGATGACGTCGTGTTCAGCTTCGAGCGCGCCAAGGCAGACACGTCGCAGCTACGCGCGTACGCCAACTTCGCGGGCGCCGTGAAGAAAATCGACGATTTGAACGTGGAATTCGTCACCAGCGGTCCCAACCCAACGATGCTCGAGCACGTTGTGACGATCAACATCATGTCCAAGGCCTGGAGCGAGAAGAACCGTGCGACTAAGCCACAGAATTACGCTGCCAAGGAAGACATGGTCACCGCGCGTCAGGCCAACGGTACGGGTCCTTACATGCTCGTGTCACGCGAGCCCGACATCAAGACCGTGCTCAAGAAGAACCCGAACTGGTGGGGCATCAAGGCGGGACAGTTCGAGGGTAACGTCGACGACGTCCTCTACACGCCGATCGTCTCGGACGCGACGCGTGTCGCCGCGCTCATCTCCGGTGAAGTCGATCTCATCAATGATCCGCCGCCGCAGGACGTGCCGCGCCTTGCGCAGACGCCGAACATCAAAGTCATCGAAGGCACCGAGCAGCGCATCGTCTTCATCGGCATGGACCAGAAGCGCGACGAGCTCCTCTATTCGAACGTCAAGGGGAAAAATCCGTTCAAGGACGTGCGCGTGCGGCAAGCGCTCTATCACGCTATCGATATCGACGCCATCAATAAGAATACGATGCGTGGCCTGTCCCAACCGTCGGGTGCGCTGCTGCCGTCGGCCAAGATGTCGACCCCCGACATTGAAAAGCGCCTTCCGTTTGACCGCGACCGCGCGAAAAAGCTGATGGCCGACGCCGGCTACCCCAACGGCTTCGAAGTAACGCTCGACTGTCCCAACAACCGCTACGTAAACGACGAAAGGATCTGCCAGGCCTTGGCCGCGATGTGGTCGCAAATCGGCGTCAATACCAAGGTCAACGCGATGCCGCGAGCCACGTACTTCCCGAAGCTCGAGAAGACCGACACGAGCCTCTACATGCTCGGTTGGGGTGGCGCGTCGACCGATGCGATCTTTACGCTGCAGCCAGTGCTCTCTTCGTACAGCGGCAAAGGCGACGGCGATTACAACTACGGGCGCTATTCGAATGCCAAGCTCGATGAGCTAACGGCCAAGGTCAAAGTCGAAATGAACCCGGAAACGCGTCTTGCGGCAGTTCGTGAAGCGCTCGCCGCACACAACGCCGAGGTCAACCATCTGCCGTTGCACCGGCAGGTGATCCCATGGGCATCACGCAGCGGCGTGACGGCCGTGCATCGCGCGGACAATGTCGTCACACCGCATTGGGTGACAGTAGGCTCGCAGCAAACCGGCGCTGGTGTCAATCCGCGCCGGTAGCGCGGCCCGCGCGGGAACGCTCGGTTAGTCACCAAGCAGGCTTGTCAAAATGACGGAGCCCTTAGCGGCACCTGCATGACACAGGGAAATGTCGAATCCACCGAACCGCCGTTGCCGGAGCGATTGAGGTCCTTATACGAACAACAATTGAAGATTCGACCGGACGATCCGTACCTCCAAGCGCATGCCGAAACGAAGGTGGCGGAGACGCAAGCTGCGGTGTTCGACTCTTACGCGCCCTACCTCCCCGCCCATGGTGGGAGCGTCCTCGACTGGGGGTGCCGTCACGCGCCGGATGCGTGCTTGATCCGAGCGCGCTTCGGGACGGAGATGAGGATTGACGGCTGTGACGTGGTGGAGCCGGGAGCCTACTCGGTGTTCCACGCCTATGCCGGTCTGCGCTACCGTGTCTTGGCGGATGCGGTTCGTCTGCCGTACGACGATGCCTCGTTCGACGCCGTCGTGGCCTCCGGGACGCTCGAGCACGTACCGATGGATTACGAATCGCTCAAGGAGATTTACCGCGTCGTCCGGACCGACGGCAGCCTGATCATCACTTATCTGCCAAATCGCCTGAGCGTCGAGGAGTGGTACAAAAGAAAGGTTCGTGGCGAAGGGTTTCACCGCAGGCTTTACCGACTCGGCGAGATCGTGCGTTTGCTCAAGCATTCGGGTTTTTACCCACGCTTGGCGGGTTACCAAACCCATCTCGACCTCTTGCCGCCGCGATCATTCAAACACCGAGCTCTGCGAAGGTTTCGCTGGCTGCTGCCGCTACACTGGATGACTTCGACGATCAGTGTCATCGCTGTGAAAGTGGCAACGATGTAAAGCTAATGACTCACGTTCAACGTGGTATAACTCGGGTTATACTCCAGACATGAAAACTGCCATATCGATCCCGGCGCCAGTCTTCCAGTCGGCTGAGAAGCTTGCGGCTCGGCTTGGCGTCTCCCGGAGCGAGCTCTACGCCAAAGCAGTGGCGGCCCTCGTCGAGAAGCATCGCGAACACCTGGAAACGGCCGCGCTTAACGAAATCTACGGGCCCGAAGGAGAGGGCTCCAAGTTGCACGAAGAGCTTGCCGCGCTCCAATATCAATCTCTTGCGCGCGAGAAGTGGTAATTCGAAGGGGTGAGGTCTGGTGGGCCTCATTGCAAGACCCCTCTGGCTCTGGTCCAGGCTTCCGGCGTCCGGTTCTTGTGATCTCCGCGAATAGCTTCAACGAGAGTCGCATCCACACCGTCATCGTGGCGGCGATCACTTCCAACCTTCGCCTAGGCGACGCCCCGGGCAACGTTCGCATGCCTGCGAGAACGGGAGGCTTACGGAAACCCTCAGTCGTCAATGTGTCGCAGTTGCTGACTGTTGATAAGTCGTTCTGTACGGAGCGCTTAGGGCGGGTTCCCCCTCGAGCACTGGCCCAGATAGACAATGGCCTGCGTACCGTGTTGTCTCTACGCGGCGTGGGCTAAACCCGCTTCAAGCCGCGCCTGTCCCAACTGATGCAAGTCGAGTGCCGACATAGCGCGTCGTCGCCCACCCGGCCGCGATCGCGACGGCGGCGGTGAGCGCGAACAAGACCCACGCGTTTCCCCCTCCGGCCTGGGCCGCGTCATGCGCGGCGTCGAGCACAACTGCCGTCGTGACATAAGCCGGCACGGTGCGCAAGTCGTAGCGCATCACGAACCACAGAAACAGAAATGTCGCGAGTCCGGCCCCTAGGCCTTGGAACACGGCCCCAGTGATCTCGCGCGTCTCGACGAGCGCACCGGCGACCGACAGCGCGACCAGCAGCGTTGCGGCAAGCCACCAGCGACGTGTCCAGCTCGCCGTGATCCGCGCAAGAATCGCGAACAGAAAGAGTACGACGGCCGACCCGACCACGACGACGAGTCCGTCGGCGATTGCATCGAGCCACGGCCACGCCGGTGCTAAGTGTTTTGCGCCGGGCCACATCGGTAGGTTGTACGGCGCGAGACTCGCGAAAGCCGCACTCACCCCGGCGGCGAAAAGCGCGAGCGCGCTGCCCACCGCCCATGGCGGCAACACTCCGGTCAGCGCCGTCGGTACCGCGCGCCGCGCGGACCATGCGGCGACACCCGCGATCAATCCGAACCCCAACGCAATGACCAAGCCGCCGACGAGCGCGCCGAATGCGGCGAGTGCCACCTGCGGAAGCACGGGTTCAGCGGTTCGCAAGCCCATCGCAAACGCCGGCCACGCATTGCCGAATTGGACGATCGTCACCAGCAGTGTCAATGCGGCGGCGATGCCAAACGCGCGCCGATCGCTACGCCCGCGACCGAACGCCACCACCGCGAAGACCAGCGCCGCAAGCCCCGCCGCAGCGACCGTCAACGCGAGCGCAATCTTGAACACCAAATTGCGTCCCTCGCGCTCTGTTTCAGCGCGCTGCCAAGTTTCGGGAATGAATAGCGAGTGGCCGCTGGCGACGACTTCGTCGCCGGCCAGCGTCACCTGCAATCGTGCCTCCGCCGGCGCCACGTTGACGTCGGGATTCGCAAAGACAAACGCCCAGTCCGTTCGTTGAGGTCGCTGCCGCTGGTCGGCCGTGCGCAGCAGGAGCTTCGCCGGATCGATCGCAAACTCGTCGCGCAGCACGCGTTGCGCGATGCCGAGCGCAGCCTCACGCTCGAGACTTGCCCCGGCACGCGCCTCGGGCAAACGATGTTGCATCCCGCGGATTTTGGCGTCACCGGTGACGGCCACCCGCCATTCCTCGACGCGCTCCGCGACATCGCCGTCGAAGCGCGCGAAGCGCACCTCCCACATCGGAGGCGCGAGCGTCGCGCCGACGAGCGCGCGATAAGCAGCCTGCCCAACCTCACGCCAAACGAATCCATGCCATTGCCGTTGCGTCGAATCTTCGAGCGCGATACTTGGAATCGAGAAGCGCTTCCAGTCATCGGTGAGATTCACACCGCGTTGCGCAAGGGCCGCCATCGCGACGGTCTCCGCTTGTTGCCGCGACAACTGGAGCGGCGGCACATCGGTGCGAAACGAGGTGAACGCGACCCATGCCACCGCGCCGAGGATCGCCAGTATGGGTAGCGCCCGTTGCAGGTAAGCCGCCATCCGGCCAACCGTCGCAGGTTCGACCATCGCCGGCTGCGCATCGGCCGAGACTTCGTTTCCTGGATGCCACGCACGATTCCACAGCGATTCAGGCAGCTCTCCGAATCCGCCGCTCTGGATGCGGCGCCACACGACAATCGCAAGTGGAACGAGACCCGCGGCGATGACCAGCGTACGTTGCACCCATGCGCCCGGCGCATCCAGCAAAAATAGGGGAAGCGAAAAGAGCACGAGGTCGAACAACGCATGCAGCAAGATTGTCGGCAGCAGCCCATAGCGCAAAAAGATCGCGCCCCAAAGCAGCGACGGCACGATCAATTCAACCAAGCGCGAATACGCGGGGAATCCTGGATAGCTCGCGTGAGCGGCGCCGAATATCAGGGCTTGCAACACGAATGCCACGGCGATGCCAAGGTTGCGCCGGCCAAAGCGCTCGCCGAGCAGCGCACCCAGCGACAGCGGGATCGCGCGGAACACGCACTCCTCCATGAAGCCCGCCTGCAGCGAAACCGCGATCGGCATCAACGCTGGTACGGCTGACGAAAGGATGTTGGGGTCGGTCAGAGCTTCCGATGGCTGCCACCACCCCAGCCAGCGGTTCGTCGCGTAGTAAAACGCGGCGATCAGCGCGAGCTCGATCGGCACGAACAGATAGCCGCCCATCGTTCGACCAGCGATCGAGCGAGTGCCGGCTGCTGGGCGCGACCATAGCCGCCATAGCTGCGGATGGTGCGGGAATGCGCGCCTGGTCAAGCTTTCCGCCGCCATGAAGGCCAGGCCGTACGCGACGACACCAGCCAGTGCTGCAACGACTGCCGCGCCAATTTGACGTATCCAAAACGTATCCGCGTCGAGCGCGGTGTCGAAGCCGAACCACGCCGCGGGAGCTGCGGCGAGTAAGGTAAGCGCGAGCGACACACCGACGACTGCCCCCGCGACCAGTCCCTGCTTCCACAGTAGCCAGCGTGTGCGCAGCAGCCAGAACGTGCCGAGGATGACGCCACCCAAGCCGTACAAGAGACCGGCCGTAATGCTCGCCGCGCCGGCAATTGTCTCGTTGCCACTGCGCATCTCGGCAAAGCGCCGGTTGAATCCCTCGGGCACGTGCATATAAGGCGCGACGCCGATCAGCTCATCACCCGCAATGGTTAAGCGCAAGCGGATGCGCGCGTCGCCATACCGATCGCGATGCTCGTACACGAAGGTGTGGTCGACCCGACCCGTGGGCTTGGTCTGCTGTGCCTCTTCGAGCCGGGAATAAGGCGCGAAATCGACATCCCAATCAGCGCGCGCTCGCGCTTCAGCGAGAGCTCGTGCTGCATCCGCGTCGAGCGCTTTGGTCGGATCCGAGCGGACATATGTCTCTGGTAGGCGCCGCGCAAAACCGTCGGCCGTCCCATCGGGCCGGTAGCGAACCGTCACTTCGTCGACCATCCCGGGCTTAAAGAGCCGAACTTCCCACCAGAATGGCGCGTAAGTGCTGCCCTCGAGGAGCTGCGCGAAAGCGGGCTTACCTCCACCTTCGAGCTCGACATAGTTCTGCGCCGCCTGATCGTGGGCAAAGCGCGCGGCGGATCGAGCGCCGTCGGGCGCAAGAGCGAGCTTCGTCGCAACCGCGGTCGCTTTCGCAATCGCCTCGGATCGCGACAGTTGAATGTCGAGGTTTAGAAGCGGTATCGCCAGAGGAAAGAGTTGCCACGCGATGATGAGCGAGACAAGCGCTAACGCGGCATAGCCAACCCAGAAACTCCGGCTGCGCGAAAATTGGGGCGCGCCCATTACGCGGCGCCCAAGCCAATCACACCTTCATCGGCAAGTTGCGCGATCGCCGTCTCGCTCAAGCGCAACCGCTCGCGCAACACCGCAGCCGTGTGCTCGCCCAGGAGCGGCGGTGGGCGGTCCATGTCAAGCGGCGTGCCCATGAACCGCATCGGCGCGCCGACCTGCGGAACGTGACCTGCTGTCGGATGCGGCAGCTCGCTTTTGAGACCCCTCGCGACGAGCTGCGGATCTGCGAATACTGCATCGAGCCGGTTGATAGGGCCGCACGGCACACCCAGCGGTTCCAGCGCGTCGAGCCATTGCCGCTGCGTCCGTTTGCGCAACACGTCGGCGATCAACGGCACCAGGGTCGCGCGATGCCGGACGCGATTCGCGTTTTCCGCGAACCGCGAATCGCGTGCCCACTCCGCCTTGCCAGCGCTATCGCAGAACTTTGCGAATTGGCTGTCGTTACCGACTGCGAGGATCAAGTGACCATCGGCACAAGCGAACACCTGATACGGCACGATATTCTGGTGCGCGTTGCCGGCGCGGCCCGGCGGCGTACCCGTGACCAGATAGTTCATATTCATCACCGCCATCATCGCGACGGCCGAATCGAACAGGCAGAGATCGAGCCACTGCCCCTGCCCCGTTCTGTCACGGTGCGCCAGGGCAGCGAGGATCGCGACCGTCGCGTACATGCCGGTCATGAGATCGGTGATCGCGATGCCCGCCTTTTGCGGACCGCCGCCAGGCACGTCATCGCGCTCACCGGTGACGCTCATAAAGCCGCTCATCCCCTGGATGATGAAATCGTAGCCGGCACGATCCGCGTATGGACCATCTTGGCCAAAGCCGGTGATCGATGCGTAGACGAGGCGCGGGACTACGGGTGAGAGGGACGCGAAATCCAGACTATATTTCGCAAGCCCGCCAACCTTGTAATTTTCGACTAGCGCGTCTACCTGCGCCGCCAGCTCACGCACCAATTTTTGTCCCGACGCTGTCGTGAAATCGATGGCGACCGAGAGCTTGCCGCGATTGCACGAAAGGTAGTACGCCGACTCGCTTGTTTCTTGCCCTTGCGCGTCCTTAAGATAAGGCGGGCCCCATGCGCGGGTATCGTCGCCCGTGCCGGGGCGCTCGACCTTGATCACCGTCGCTCCGAGATCCGCGAGCGTCTGCGTCGCCCACGGCCCGGCTAGCACGCGCGACAGGTCGAGTATGGTCAGGTGGGAAAGCGGTCCGGGCATCGCTGAATATTCCGACAAAAGTAAAACCCTACTTTTGTCGGGTTGGCTTCCCGCGAAAAAGGCTACGAAGGGTCACTCAAGCACTCCATCACTCATGTCGCCGTGTTATAGATCGAAGGGAAACGCACAGGGATACGGTGCGGCGCGTGCACAGCAGCGTCCGCGAACAGGCGGCTAATCGATTGCCTTGACGATGTCCTCGACCACCTTCTTGGCGTCGCCGAAGACCATCATCGTCTTGTCCATGTAGAAGAGCGGATTGTCGAGTCCGGCGTAACCCGCAGCCATCGAACGCTTGTTGACGACGACGGTGCGCGCCTTGTGCGCTTCCAGAATGGGCATGCCGTAAATCGCGCTGCCCTTCACTTCGGCGAGCGGATTGACGACGTCGTTGGCGCCCAGAATCAGGACGACGTCGGTCGTCCCGAATTCGCCGTTGATGTCCTCCATCTCGAACACCTGGTCGTAAGGCACCTCGGCTTCGGCGAGCAGTACGTTCATATGCCCGGGCATGCGACCCGCCACCGGATGGATGGCGTAACGCACATTGACACCTTTGTCGCGCAGCGCCTGCGCCATTTCTTTTACCGCGTGCTGGGCCCGCGCAACGGCTAAGCCGTAACCGGGAACGATGATCACCGAATCGGCGTTGCCGAGCATGAATGCCACGTCGTCCGGTGAGCCGGATTTCACCGTTTTTTCCTCGGCGCCCGCGGCCGCGGCGCCGGGCTCCGCGCCGAAGCCACCGAGGATGACGTTGAAGAACGAGCGGTTCATCGCCCGGCACATGATGTACGACAAGATCGCACCCGACGATCCCACGAGCGATCCCGAAATGATGAGCATCGGGTTATTGAGAGAAAACCCGATGCCCGCCGCCGCCCAGCCGGAGTAGCTGTTGAGCATCGAGATCACCACCGGCATGTCGGCGCCGCCGATCGGAATGATGATGAGCACTCCTAAGAGAAATGCGAGCGCGGTCATCACGACGTACGGAAACCAGTGCCCGTCCTGCGGCGCCAGGAAAAACCACACGCCGAAGCCGATCATCGCGAGACCGATCGCGAGATTGACCCAATGTTGTCCAGCAAACATCACCGGCGCGCTCTTGATCCGGCCTGATAGCTTGCCGAAGGCGATGACCGATCCGGAGAACGTGACCGCGCCGATGAACGTACCGATGAAGAGCTCGAGCTTGCTGCCGATCGGGATCGGATTCGGCAGGCCCATCGCCGCAGGATTGTTGATCGCCGCTATCGCGATGAGGACGGCCGCGAGCCCGACCAGTGAATGCAGCGCCGCGACCAGCTCCGGCATCTGCGTCATCTGCACACGCTGCGCGACGACTGCACCAATCACGCCGCCGACGACGATTCCCACCAAGATCATCGCGACATTGCGCGTCGTCGAAAAGATGAACGCCAGCGTGACGACGACGGCAATCGCCATGCCGATGATGCCGAACAGGTTCCCGCGGCGTGCCGTCGTCGGATGCGACAGCCCCTTGAGCGCAAGAATGAACGAAACCGACGCGACGAGGTACCAGAGGGCAACCTGATTGGCGCTCATGCGATTTCCGCCTATTCCGGCGCGGAAGGCTTGGCCTTCGGCTCTTTTTTGCGAAACATCGCGAGCATGCGTTGCGTCACCAGGAATCCACCAAAGACGTTGACCGAAGCGAGCGCGACCGCGGCAACACCGAGCCACCCTCCCCAGTCGAACGCGGCGGGCCCGGCGGCGAGCATCGCGCCGACGAGAATGATCCCCGAGATCGCGTTGGTCACCGACATCAATGGCGTGTGCAAAGCGGGTGTGACCGTCCACACGACGTGATAGCCGACGAAAATCGCGAGCACGAATACGATCAAGTTGACGACGAGAGGGTCGGTGGCGGTCATAACGTGCGCTCCTTATTTTTTCGCAACGACCTGCCCGCCGTCGGCGATCAGCGTGGCCTGGACGATCTCGTCATCGCGCGCCAGCGCGAACTCGCCGGTCTTCAAGTCCAACGACAATGCGAGAAAGTTGAGGACGTTGCGCGCGTACAGCGCCGACGCGTCGGCCGCGAGAAGCGCAGGCAGATTCATCGTGCCGACAATCTTCACGCCGTTGACGTCGACCACCTCTCCTGCCACGGCACCTTCGACATTGCCGCCCTGCTCGACCGCCAGATCGACGAGCACCGCGCCTGGCTTCATCGCGGCGACCGTCGCGGATTTGATGAGCTTTGGCGCAGCGCGGCCGGGGATGAGCGCCGTCGTGATCACGATGTCGGCGGCCTTCGCGCGCTCGTGCACGATCTCCGCCTGCCGCTGCATCCATGAAGCGGGCATCGGCCTCGCGTAACCGCCGGTGCCCTCGGCGATCTCGCGTTCCTCATCGGTCTCGTACGGAACGTCGACCCATTTCGCCCCCAGCGATTCGACCTGTTCCTTGACCGCCGGCCGGACGTCGGACGCTTCGATCACTGCCCCCAAGCGTTTCGCTGTCGCAATGGCCTGCAGCCCCGCGACGCCAACGCCGAGAACCAGCACCCGTGCGGCTTTGACCGTCCCAGCCGCAGTCATCAACATCGGCATGAAACGGCCGTAGGTGTTGGCCGCGAGCAGAACCGCCTTGTAGCCGGCGATGTTCGCCTGCGATGACAGCACGTCCATCGCCTGCGCGCGCGTAACGCGTGGCAGCGACTCCAGCGCAAACGCGACGACACCCGCCTTCGCGTAGCGATCGACCGTTGCTGCATCGAACGGATTCAAGAGACCGATCAACACAGCGCCGCGCTTCATCCGGGCGAGCTCATCGTCCGCCGGTCCACGAACCTTGAGGACGACGTCGGCGCCCAGCGCCTGTGCGGCATCCCCGATGGCCGCGCCGGCGGTAACGAACAACGAGTCAGGAATATTCGAGGCGATGCCGGCGCCAGCTTCGACGACCAGCGAATGCTTGCCGCTCGCCGCGATCTTTTTAAGCGTTTCGGGCGTGACCGCGACGCGCGTCTCGCCTGCGCGAGTTTCGCGTGGGATACCTATGAGCATGCACTATCCTAGATCTGCGCTGCGATCGCGCGGCCAACCTCTTCCGTCGTCGCGCGTCCGCCCATATCCGGCGTACGCGGTGCACCCGGATCGGCCAACAGTCGTTCGAACGCGGCGACTACCGCCGCTGCGGCGTTTTCGTGGCCAAGGAATTCGAGCAGCAACGCTCCCGACCAGATCTGTCCGATAGGATTAGCGACACCCTTGCCCGCGATATCGGGCGCCGACCCGTGCACCGGCTCGAACAACGACGGAAATGTCCGCTCTGGATTGATGTTGCCCGACGGCGCGATGCCGATTGTTCCGCACACTGCCGGACCCAGGTCGGACAAGATGTCGCCGAACAGATTCGAACCCACGACGACATCGAAGCGCTCGGGTCGCTGCACGAAGTGCGCCGAGAGGATATCAATATGAAACTGGTCGGTCCGGATGTTCGGATAGTCGCGCGCAACTTCGCGAAACCGCTCGTCCCAGAACGGCATCGTGATCGCGATCCCATTTGATTTGGTCGCGGAGGTCAGATGCTTGGCCGGCCGCTTGTGCGCCAGCTCGAACGCGTAGCGGATGACGCGGTCGACACCGCGGCGGGTGAACACCGATTCCTGGAACACCGTCTCGTGCTCGGTGCCTTCGAACATGCGGCCACCCACCGACGAATACTCGCCCTCGGTATTCTCGCGGACAACGACAAAGTCGATGTCTCCGGGTTTTTTGTTCGCGAGAGGCGACGGAATTCCCGCAAGGAGCTTGCACGGCCGCACGTTTGCGTACTGATCGAAGCGCCGGCGGAACTGGATCAGCGACCCCCAGAGCGACACATGGTCCGGCACCGTCTCCGGCCAGCCGACGGCCCCGTAATAGATGGCGTCGAATGGGCAGAGCTGGGTGAACCAGTCCTCGGGCATCATCCGGCCGTGCTTCGCGTAATAGCCGCAGTTCCAGTCGAAATGGGCGAACTCGAAAGCGACGTCGAATTTCTTCGCGACTTCCTCGAGCACGCGTAAACCTTCCGGCACGACCTCCTGCCCAATGCCGTCGCCGGCGATTACGGCAATGCGATGCGTCATCGTCATGTCTTCGTTTAGGGTCGAGCCGATTCTAGCAGCCTGCTCGGCTGCGACAGGATCGCTGCGCAGCTTCGTAGGCCGTCAGGGCCAATGAACGCAGATTCATCCAAAGGTCGTATGAGCGGTAGAGCGTGAGTTTGGTTAGCCTGCGCTAAACGGTTAAACGAACGCCGCGATCACGCGTCACCTAGGAGATAAGCCATGACTGCACGCACTTATTGGATCGGGGTGGTTTCGAAGGAGGACGCCGGAAATGGCATGGCGGGCGCCTTCGCCGAGGTGAACCACGGCAAGGCGGGTCCGCTTGAACGCATGCGCGCTGGCGATGGATTCGTGTTCTACTCTCCACGCATCGAGCATCCGTTTGGCCAGCCGGTGCAGGCATTCACTGCGATAGGCCGCATTCGCGACGGAAAAATATTTCAAGCCAATGTCGCCGCTGGCGAGCGGCCATTTCGCCTCGCTGTCGACTACTTCGTTGCCCACGAGGCAGCGATCAGGCCGCTGCTCGACGACCTTTCTTTTATCCGCAGCAAGAGGCACTGGGGTGCCGCTTTTCGCTTTGGCGTGGTGCGAGTGCCCGAAACCGATTTTGCGCGTATCGCTGCGGCGATGGGGCGCGACTTCGCGGCCGATTCGCGGTGTCGGCGTAGTCATCGCGCCAGGGCACGCCGTTTTGTGCTACGACTTTCCAGGCCAGTGCGGAGCGCTGCTTGATTCTTAGGTGGATTTCTCGACCGTAGCAGCGCTACACTCTTCTCGTCCTCGCCGGCAGTACGCCGGCGTTTTTTTGACCTCGCGAAGCCGCTGGCAGCACTTCGACTCACAAGCATCCTTGTCTCCATGACCACCGCAGCTGTCCACCCGGCGCCGTCGCGCCATCGTCGCGCCATCGCGTTCATGGTCGTGGCGGCCCTTTGCTGGTCGTCGGGTGGAATCCTGGTACGCCAACTCTCGCTCACCAACGCCTGGGAGATTGTGTTTTGGCGATCTCTATTCATGGCGCTGTTCGTCGCGGGTGTTCTTTTTTCGCTGCACGGGCGCAAGATGCCCCGCGCCGTCATCGCCGTCGGTGGGCCAGGTGTTCTCGCGGGACTGTTTCTCGCCGGCACGTTCTTTTTCTTTATCGGGTCGATAACGAGGACGACGGTTGCCAACACATTCGTGCTGATGAGCGTCTCACCGTTTCTGGCGGCTCTTGCCGGCTGGTTCGTGCTCAGCGAGCGGGTACCGCCTCGAACCTGGATCGCGATGACTATCGCCTTCGCCGGCATCCTCGTCATGTTTGCCGATGCGCTCGACGCCGGACAGGTCACCGGGAATCTGCTTGCGCTCGGCGTTTCGGTCTGCTTCGCGGCACAACTGACGATGCTGCGCAAATTTCACGCAACCATCGACATGCTGCCGCAAGTCTTGATCGCCGGCCTTTGGTCGTTGGTGCCGGCATACCTGCTCGCCGGCAGCTTCGCTGCAACGGCGGGCGACATTGGCATCCTCGCGTTCATGGGCTGCGTGCAATTGGGTATCGGGTGCCTGCTCGCCACGGCAGCGTCGCGGCATTTATCCGCGACCGAGCTTGGCCTGCTCGCGTTGCTCGAACCGATCATCGGACCGTTGTGGGTCTGGATGTTGATGGGAGAGAAGCCCAGCGGGGCGGCCCTCGCCGGTGGCGCGATCGTGCTAACGGCCGTCATCGCCAACGAAGTGCTCGGAGCGTGGCGCGGCCAGGGGCAGAGGCTCCCTCCGCTGCCGCCATAGCTCGGAGAACAAGACAAGATTCTCGAACGTCTCTATCGTCCCATCGGAACGCTCGCCCGAAGATCGTAGTCTCGTTGCGCCTCCGAATCGAGCCGATCGCGCTTATGGCTGTGCAGGTCGATAGTCGGCGCAGCCGCTACGGGACGTAGAACCCTTTCCCCTCGTTTGCGAGCCTTTCCAAGAGCGCAGCCGGCGTCCAGTATTCCGCTCCTAGCGTACCTTGAAACTTGTGGATCGCAGCCAAGATGGTCTTCGATCCGATCGCATCGGCGTAGAACATTGGGCCGCCGTGATAGGCCGGGAAGCCGAAGCCGTGAATCCACACGACATCGATGTCCAAAGGCCGGGCCACGATGCCTTCTTCCAGAATTTTTGCTCCCTCGTTGATCATCGAATACAAGCAGCGCTCGAGGATTTCTTGATCGGAAATCACTCGCCGATCGATTCCGCGCTCCTGCGAGTGCGCAACGATGAGCTCCGAGATGAGCGGATCGGGCGTCGCTTTGCGCTGTTCGTCGTACCGGTAAAAACCGGCGCCGGTCTTTTGCCCGTATCGGCCCAATTCGCAAATCTTGTCGAGCAGATTGTTTGACTTCTCACGCGCAGAGAGCTTATGCAACTTGGCCTTGCGGTTGCGCCAGCCGATATCGAGCCCCGCGAGATCAGCCATGGCAAACGGCCCCATCGGAAAACCGAAATCGTAGAGGACGCGGTCGATTTGCTGCGCCGTCGCGCCCTCTTCCAGCAGGAAATAGGCTTCGCGCGTGCGCTTGGCCAGCATGCGGTTGCCGACGAAGCCATCGCACACGCCTACCAGCACCGCGACCTTCCCGATTTTCTTGCCCACTTGCATCGCGGTGGCGCTGACCTCGGGCGCGGTCTTCGCGCCGCGCACGTTTTCCAAGAGCTTCATGACGTTGGCGGGGCTAAAAAAGTGCATGCCCAGCACATCTTGGGGTCGCTTTGTCGCCGCGGCGATGTCATCGATGCTCAAGTACGACGTGTTGGATGCGAGGATTGCACCGTTCTTACACACTGCGTCCAACTTTTCGAAAACGTCTTTTTTAACGGCGATATCCTCGAACACCGCTTCGATGACGAGGTCCGCGTCCTGCAAATCGTCGTAGGCAAGCGTTGGATGGAGTAGGTCCATCCGGCGGTCCATTTCCTCCTGCCGCAAGCTGCCCTTGGCCACACTGCTCGCATAGACCTTGCGAATCGTGTGCAGGCCGCGATCCAAATTTTCCCGACTCATTTCGAGCAGCGTCACCGGTATGCCGGCGTTGAGAAAGCACATGGCGATGCCGCCGCCCATCGTGCCAGCGCCGAGCACTGCCACCGTTTGGATGTCGCGCGATGGCGTAAGGTCGGACACACCGGTAACTTTTGCGACTTCGCGCTCGGCGAAAAAGACGTGCCGCTGCGCACTGGACTGCGGGGAATCGACGAGCTTTAGGAAGAGCTCGCGCTCACGCCGCATTCCCTGATCGAACGGCAACTCGGTCGCCGCGCGCACGGCCTCGATGGCGGAAAACGGGGCCAGGAAGCCGCGCTGCTTTCGTGCGATGCTGCGTTCGAATTCCGGGAAAAAATTGGGGGAATCCACCTTCGCGCGCAGCTCGCTGGTCTTGCGCAAGTGCCGTCGTTCGGTGACAAGTTGCTCCGCGAAGGCGACCGCGCCGGTTCGCACTTCTCCTTCGATGATGGCGTCGATGGCGCCGAGCGCCAGCGCTTTCTCAGCCGGGACCGGTGTTCCCTCGACGATCATCTGCAACGCAGCCGCGACGCCAATCAAACGCGGCAAACGCTGCGTGCCCCCGGCCCCCGGAATCAAACCAAGCTTCACTTCCGGCAGACCAACCTTGGCGCTCGGGACCGCGACGCGGAAATGGCACGCCAACGCGAGTTCGAAACCACCCCCCAACGCGGTGCCGTGGATCGCCGCGATCACGGGCTTCGACGCGTTTTCGATCTGTTGGATAATCTCCCGCAGTCCCGGCGCGACAAGCGGTTTGCCAAACTCGCGAATGTCGGCGCCGGCAAAA
>Ga0136617_10001203_pt1 | contig 22753 bp, 23 predicted proteins | sample AntDrymUQ3222106_2_FD_129672 | JGI IMG/M metagenome (GOLD analysis project Ga0136617, IMG submission 129672) | Polar desert sand microbial communities from Dry Valleys, Antarctica - metaG UQ322 (21.06) | ecosystem: Environmental > Terrestrial > Soil > Desert | place: Antarctica: Dry Valley...
GGCGGGGGCAGTCGCGAACCGGGCGCGCACCCGGCGTACGGCGAAGCTGCCACCGCCCAGCAGCAGGGCGGGCGCCCAGGCCAGCAGTGCGGTCAGAGCCACGGCGCCGAGCGCCGCCGTCCAGGTGAGCCCGAGAGAGGCCAGCCCGACCACGAGCGCCCCTTCGCGCGGGCTCGCCCCGTGCATCCCAGGGATGATGCCGGCGACCTGGCTGGCGCCGAACACGCCGAGCAGCTGCAGCGGGTTCAGCTCCTGGCCCATCGCGGCGACCGTGCCCATCAGCATGAACATGATGGTGAGCTGATAGCCCATCGACAGCAGCACGGCCTTCGCTGCCACCTTCGGACGGGGCAGCGGCCGGTCGGCGAGCAGCTGGGGGCGCACCCGGCGCACGAGCAGGGCCGCGGCCAGGAAGGCCACCGCGATGCCGACGGAGGCCGCGAGGATCTGCGGGGGCAGCGTGGCACCGGCCGCAATGACGAACAGCGTCAGCCCGATGGCGCCCATCAGCCGGTCCAGGGCGGCCTCGGCGATCGCGGAGGTGCGGTTCATGCCGGTGGTCTCGAGCTTGTGCACACGCCAGAGGTCGGCCCCGGCGTGGGCCGGGGAGACCAGGCCGAGCAGCTCGCTCTCGGCATAGACCCGCAGGTGCCAGCGGCGCGAACGCCCGCTCACCGACAGCGCGTGCCAGCGCAGCGGGCACAGGACGTACTTGCCGACCGCCCACGGCAGCAGACCGAGCAGGGCAGGCAGCCAGGTCGCGTCGGGGACGCGGTCGAAGCTCCACAGCGAGATGGCGACCGCGACCGAAAGGATCAGTGCGCGGACCCAGACGTGACCGAAAACGGCCGTGATGACCTTAGGCATCGTCGGCATGTGGCGATGTCTCCAACAACTCAGTGGATATGACGAAACTCCCTCACCAGGGAGCCACGCGGCTGCGGGCTCCCTACCCATGGATCGGCAAGATCCACCCCGGCTTGACCACATACGCTGCCGCAGTGAGCGACGCACCCGGGCTTGTCACCCTGCATCTGTGGGGAGTCCCCAGCGCCCACGTGCCCTGTGCACTTCTGCGGATGGGCCTGGACCGTGGGCCGCTGCGGCGCACAGCGGGGCTCCGGTTCGCGAAGCTGCTCGGCACCGGCGACGGGCGCACGTTCACCCTGCGCGACGCCGACCTCGGACACTGGGGGCTGCTCGCCGTGTGGGACTCACCGGCCGACGCGGCGCGGTTCGAGACCGGGCCGACGATGCGCGGCTGGTCGCGCCTCTGCCGTGAACGGCTTCGGGTGGCCCTGCGGCCGCTGGCCAGCCGGGGCCGGTGGTCCCGGCGGCGGCCCTTCGGCGACCCGCAGCCGGTCTCCCACGACGGCCCGGTGGCGGCACTGACCCGGGCCCGGATCGCGACGGCGAAGGCGTGGACGTTCTGGCGCGCGGTCCCTCCGGTGTCTGCGGACCTGCACCGCTCCCCCGGCCTGCGCCTCGCCCTCGGCATCGGTGAGGCACCGATCGGCCTGCAGGGCACGTTCAGCCTCTGGGACTCCGCCGCTGCCCTGACCGACTTCGCGCACCGCGGCTCGCCGCACGTCGAAGCGATCCGGCGCACGACCGAGGAGGGGTGGTACACCGAGGAGCTGTTCGCGCGGTTCGCCGTCCTCGACGTCGAAGGCACGTTCGCGGGCCGGGCACCGTGACCGAGCTGCTGCCGCTGGTGTTCACCTCGGGCTGGGCCAGCGGCGTGAACGCCTACGCGACGGTGCTCCTGCTCGGTCTGCTGGGGCGCTTCGCCGGCCTCGACGCCGTGCCTGCCGGGCTCGAGCGCACCGACGTACTCATCGCCGCCGCCCTTCTCTACGCCGTGGAGTTCGTCGCCGACAAGGTCCCCTACGTGGACTCGACCTGGGACGCGGTGCACACCGTCATCCGCCCCACGATCGGCACCGTGATCGGGCTGCTGGTCGCCGGTGACGCCGAGTCCCTGGACCAGGCCGTGCTCGCCGCGACCGGCGGCGTCACCGCGTTGGTGTCCCACCTGGTCAAGGCGGGGCTGCGCCTCGCCGTCAACACCTCACCGGAGCCGGCGTCGAACATCGGCGTCAGCCTGGCCGAGGACGTCTCCGTCGCCGGGGTCATCGCGGTGGCGGTCGCCGCGCCCTGGGTCGCCGCCGGGATCGCCGCAGCGCTGCTGCTGACGGGGGTCGCACTCGTCGTACTGCTTGCCAAACGCATCCGTCGGGCGCGGACGAGGTGGGCGCGGTGGCGGGCCCGGCGTGCCTGAGGGTCACACGCTGCACCGGCTCGCGCGCGACCTCCGCGGCTGGTTCGGCGGCGGCCAGGTGCTGCGCGTGAGCAGCCCGCAGGGACGTTTCGCCGACTCGGCGGCGCTGCTCGACGGATGCGTGCTGGAGCGCACCGAAGCCCACGGCAAGCATCTGTTCCTCGGCTTCCCGGCGCGGCGGTGGGTGCACGTGCACCTCGGGCTCTACGGGACGTTCGTCGTGGGCTCGCTGCCCGCGCCTGCTCCGGTGGGTGCACTGCGGCTGCGGATCACCGGCGACGAGCGGTACGCCGACCTGCGTGGCCCGACCGCGTGCGAGCTCATCGGGCCGGCCGAGAAGGCGGTGATCCATGCGCGGCTCGGCGCCGACCCGCTGCGCCGTGATGCCCACCCCGAGCGGTCATGGGCGCGCATCTCGGCCAGCCGCACCCCGATGGGCATCCTGCTGATGGACCAGACGGTGCTCGCCGGGGTCGGCAACGTCTTCCGCGCCGAGGTGCTGTTCCGGCACAACCTGTCGCCGTTCCGTGCCGGGCGCGACCTCTCGCTGGAGGAGTGGGAAGCGGTCTGGGCCGACCTTTCGGTGCTGCTGCGTGACGGCGTGCGCCGGAACGGGATCGTCACCACGCGGGTGCAGGACCGACCGCGACGGACGCGTCGACCGACCCGCGAGGAGAGCTTCTACGTCTACCGGCGCGCGGGCGAACCGTGCCGGGTGTGTGGCACGTCGGTGCGCACCGAGACGATGCAGGGCCGAAACCTCTTCTGGTGCCCCACCTGCCAGGCCAGCTGAGTGGAAGCGACCCGCTCGCGGCTGGCGCCCCGACAGGGACGCCACGATCGGTGTCTTTCAGGTCCGCACCGGCGCGCCTAGGATCGCGCGGTGGCCGTCACCCGGGACGTGGTCGTGGTTGGCAGCGGCCACAACGCCCTGGTGGCCGCGTGCTACCTGGCCCGCGCCGGGCTCGACGTCGAGGTTGTCGAGCGGGACACCGTGATCGGCGGGGCCGTGTCGACGGTCGAGCGGTGGCCCGGCTACGCCGTTGACCGGGGGTCGAGCGCGCACATCATGATCCGGCACACCGGCATCGTCGAGGACCTGGCGCTGGACGAGTGCGGGCTGGCCTACCTGGACCTGGACCCGTGGGGGTTCGCGCCGTTCGGACCGCCCGACGAGCAGCAGGCGGTCACGTTCTCCGTCAGCCTCGACCGCACCTGCGACTCCATCGCCGACATGTGCGGCGACCGGGACGCCGAGGCCTACCGGCGCTTCGCGCTCGACTGGGGCGCGCGCAACGAGGCGGTGTTCGCGGCGTTCCAGGACGTGCCGACCGCCGGGCGGCTGGGCCGCCACCTGTGGGGTGCCGGCAAGGCGACCGACGTCGGCGGGCTGGAGATGTCGCGGCAGTTCCTGCAGCCCGGTGACCAGCTGCTCGACGAGCACTTCACCGACGAGCGGCTCAAGACCGCACTGGCCTGGCTGGGGTCCCAGTCCGGCCCGCCGATGCACGAGGTCGCCACCGCCGACCTGGTGGGGTGGAGCGCACTGCTGCACAAGGTGGCTCCGGGTCGAGCGGTCGGCGGCTCCGGTGCGTTGACCGCGGCGCTGGCCGAGCGGCTGCGCCGGCTCGGTGGGACAGTGCGCGCCGGCGACGGCGCAGCGGCCATCACCCGGTCCGGGGACCGCGTCACCGGCGTGCGCACCGACTCCGGCGACCACATCGCGGCGCGCACGGTGCTGGCCGGCTGCCATGTGCTCACCACCCTCGAGCTGCTCGGCGACGACGCACTGCTCGCCCGCGCGACGAGAGCCGTCCGGGTCGGCAACGGACTCGGCATGGTGCTCCGGCTCGCCACCACCGACCTGCCCCGCTACCCGTCCGCGCAACACGACTCGACGTACGGCGCCATGCAGCTGCTCGCGCCGAGCCGCGCGCACCTGCGCACGGCCTACGGCGAGTTCACCGCCGGTCGCACACCCGCCGAGCCCGCGGTGCTGGTGATGTCGTTCTCCGCCATCGACCCGACGATCGCGCCGCCCGGGCGGCACAACGTCACGGTGTGGGCCCAATGGCATCCCTACGAGCTGTCGACCGGCGAACGGTGGGAGAACATCGCCAACCGCGAGGCCGACCGGATCCTCGCGCAGGTCGAGGCGGCTGCGCCCGGCTTCAGCGACACCATCGAGCACCTGCACGTGCAGACCCCCGTCGACCTCGAGCGCGAGCTCGGTCTGCGTCGCGGCAACGTCATGCACGTCGAGATGGGGCTGGACTCGATGTTCGTCTACCGGCCGCTGCCCGAGCTGGCGGGCTACCGTACGCCGGTGCGGGGCCTCTATCTCACCGGTGCGTCGACCCATCCGGGCGGCGGGGTGTTCGGCGCGTCCGGGCGCACGGCCGCGCGGGTGCTGCTCGCCGGGAGGCGCAGATGGTGGTGAGAAAGACGATCAGGGCGTACGACTTCGTGCACCGCCGTCGCCGCCCCACCGGGGTGCGCGCCGCGCTGCCGTGGTTGCTCGCAGCGGCGACCATCGGGGCGCAGATCGCCTACCCACTGGTGGAGGGCGAGCGGCTGCGGCAGGTGACGATCGCGGTCGTCGTGCTGTTCTTCCTCGCCTCGGTCAGCCACGCGGTCGTGCATCGAGGGCCTTTGTGGGCAGCGGGTCTCGTGGTCATCACGGCCGGCGGCGGGCTGGCGGCGGAGGCGGTCGGGGTGCGCACCGGCATCCCGTTCGGGGACTACTCCTACACCGGCACACTGGGACCCGAGGTGCTCGACGTGCCGGTCGTGGTGCCGATGGCGTGGACGATGATGGCCTATCCCCTGTTGCTCGCGGCGCGCCGGCTGACGCGGCGGTTCGTGGCGCCGGTGGGAGGGTTCGGGCTTGCCGCGTGGGACGTCTTCCTCGACCCGCAGATGGTGGACGACGGCAGGTGGCGCTGGGCCGACCCGACACCGGGACTGCCGGGGATCGACGGCGTGCCGCTGACGAACTTCGCCGGCTGGCTGCTCGTCGGCGTCGCGATGATGGCCGTGCTCCACGCGCTGCTGCCGCGGACGAGCGCCGACGAGGCGCAGCCGGCGACGCTGCTGTTCTGGACCTGGATCGGCTCGGTGCTGGGCAACGTGTTCTGGTTCGGCTCCGACCAGGTCGCGGTCGCCGGCGGGGTGGCGATGGGGCTGGTGACGGTTCCCTATGCGTGGGTGTTGTGGCAGTCACGTCCCTAGCGCTGCGCGCCGCGACCCTGGTCGGGTCAGGTCTCGCCGTGGTGGGCGCCGGGCACGCGGCCTTCAACGTGACCCGGCTGCGCCGGCCACCGGTCGACCCGCCGCCGGTCGCCGAGCGGGTCGCGGTGCTGCTGCCGGTGCGCGACGAGGCCGGCCGGGTCGAGCCGTGCCTGCGGTCGCTGCTCGCGCAGACCGGAGTGCGCGACCTGCGGATCCTGGTGCTGGACGACTGTTCCACGGACTCGACGCTCGGCGTCGTACGCCGTGTGCTTGCCGACGACCCGCGCGTGCGGGTGCTGCCCGGTGCGGCGCTGCCGGCCGGTTGGCGGGGCAAGGCGCACGCCTGCCAGCAACTGGCCGATGCTAGTGACGCACAGGTGTTGATCTTCGTCGACGCCGATGTCGTGCTGGCGCCGGCTGCCGTCGCGTCGACTGTCACGCTGCTGCGCTTCACCGGGCTCGACCTGGTGTCGCCCTACCCGCGGCAGATCGCGGTCACCGTCACCGAGCGGCTCGTGCAGCCCCTGTTGCAGTGGTCCTTCCTGACGACGCTCCCGCTGCGGGCTGCCGAGCGGTCGCGTCGGCCGTCACTGTCCGCGGCGAACGGCCAGTTCCTCGCCGTTGATGCGGTCGCCTACCGTCGAGCGGGCGGCCACGCGGCGGTGCGCGGGGAGATGCTCGAGGACATCGCCCTGCTGCGCGCCGTGAAGCGGGCCGGTGGTCGCGGCGGAGTCGTCGATGGTTCGCGGCTCGCGCAGTGCCGGATGTACGACGGGTGGCCGGCGTTGCGGGAGGGGTATGCGAAGTCGCTGTGGTCGGCGTTCGGCTCCCCTGCCGGCGCGTTCGCGACCTGCGGCCTGGTCGCACTCGCCTATCTGGTCCCGCCTCTTGCCGCGCTCCGTGGGTCGCGAGTGGGTCTGGTCGGCTACGTCGCAGGGGTGGCCGGCCGGGTCGTGGTCGCGCGGCGAGTGGACGCCCGGGTGTTCCCCGACGCGTTGGCGCACCCCGTGTCGATCGCGCTGTTCTGCTGGCTGACCGGCCAGTCGTTGACGCGGCGCCGGGAGAACCGGCTGACTTGGAAAGGCCGTCTTGTGTAGATGACTGCTGCCGTACGCTCCCGCCATGGACACCGGCGGCCACCGACCGACGGAGCAGCACGCGCATCATCACTTCCCGGACACGACCTCGGACGAACGGTGGCTTGCAGCGGCATGGCCGTTCGTGGCTGCGCATCTGCCGCGCTCCCCCGCCACGGTGATCGAGATCGGGTGCGGGCCGCTCGGGGGCTTCGTGCCGAAGCTCCGCGCGGACGGTTGGGAAGCAGTCGGGGTCGACCCCGAAGCACCGGAAGGCGCTGGCTTCTCCCGGATCGGGTTCGAGGAGTACGAGTCCGCCGCGAAGGTCGACGCGGTCGTGGCGAGCCTCTCGCTGCACCACGTCGTCGATGTCGACGACATCCTCGGACGAGTCGCCACTCTGCTGAAGCCGAGCGGAACGCTGATAGTGATCGAGTGGGCGTGGGAGCTGTTCGACGACGCCACCGCCGCGTGGTGCTTCGACCGGCTGACTCCGGCCGACGAGGAGCCTGGCTGGCTGCACCGGCGCCGGGACGCCTGGGTCGACTCCGGCGATCCGTGGGACGTCTACATGCGCAACTGGGCAGTGGACGACGGCATCCACGCCGGCGAGACGGTGCTCGGCAAACTCGAGGCAAACTTCGATCGCACGGTGGTCGAACGCGGTCCCTACTTCTTTCCCGATCTCGACGGTGTCAGCGAGGCGGACGAGCAGGCAGCGATCGACGACAACCTGGTGCGAGCGACGCGCATCCGTTTCGTCGGCAGTGCGCGACAGTAGTTTCGGAACCTCTTTACCTCCGGCGCACGCTGCCAGGGGAGGTGCAAGGGTTGTGCAACGAGAGACGTTTCTTCGACTACCCACGAGTAGCGGTTTTGGTCGTGCCCGCTCGGCAATTGGAGCGCGGTCCAGCAATGCCCCGGATGTAAAGGAACCTCTTGATGATGCACACCAGCAAGCTCACTCAGCGCGCCCTGGCCGTCGGCGGAAGCGCGGCTCTGCTCTCCGTCGCAGCCTTCGGCTCGCCCGCAGTTGCCCAGACCAAGCAGGAGGGACTCGTCAACGTGTCCCTGACGAACACCACCGTGCAGGTGCCTGTTGCCGTCGCTGCGAACATCTGCGGAGTTGCTGTCAGCGTCCTGTCCGGCGCGCTTCTGCAGGGACCGGTGGACTGCGCGGCCATCGGCGGCGCAGAGGGCAACTCCGTGCAGAACGGAGACAGCAAGACCACGCAGCGTGGTCTGGTGAACGTGTCGGCGACCAACACCACCGTGCAGATTCCGATCGGCGTCGCAGCAAACATCTGCGGGGTCAAGGTCAAGGTGCTCGCCGCTGCGAGCGCCGCGGCCCCGGTCGAGTGCACCGCCGAGGGCGTCGCGATCGCCAACGCCTGACGTCTGGTCCGCACGAGCAGCACGCAACGAGTCCCCCGGTGAACCTTCGCCGGGGGGCTCGTCGCGGCTGGGTGTTCGGGCGGGGCACGACGGGAACAGGTGTTGAGGGCAAACCCAGTCGACCACCGACGAGAAGGAGCCGACGTGGCCTGCCGATTCAGCGAGCTGATCATCGACTGCGAGGACCCGCGCCGCCTGGGCGACTTCTGGATGAACGTGCTCGACTACCGGGAGACCGACGCGAAGTTCGAGGGCGAGCACCACTACGTCGAGCTGGAGGGGCCATCTGGTGCGGGGCCCTTGCTGCTCCTGCTCCGCACGCCAGACAGGAAGACCGCCAAGAACCGGTTGCACATCGATGTGAACGCCACCGACCGCGACCAGGACGCGGAGGTGGCGCGCATCGAGGCGCTCGGCGCGACCCGGGTCGACATCGGCCAGGGCGAGCAGAGCTGGGTCGTGCTCGCCGACCCCGAGGGCAACGAGTTCTGCGTGCTGCGGTCCCGGGTCGAGCCGCACTGACGTCCGGCGACACCGACGCCGCCTCGGACAGCGAGGACCGTCAGACGACCAGGACCTGCTTCTCGGGCCAGCCGGTGGCGCCGGACGGGAAGGGCTCGGCCTCCTCCTCGGTCTGCGGCATCCCCGACGGGTCCGTCGCGCGGGCCTCGAGGACGTGCTCCCCGGGAGTCGCGTCCCACGCGAACACCCACTGCCGCCAGGTGTCGGTGCTCGGCACCGGCGCGAGCCGCGCTTCCTCCCAGGGGCCACCGTCGACGCGGACCTCGACATTGTCGATGCCTCGATGCTGGGCCCAGGCGACCCCTGCCACCGCTACTCGCCCGGCGCGCAGCTGCTCGAACGCGCCCGGGGTGTCGATCCGGGTCATCGTCTTGATCGGACCGCGCTCGGCCCATCCCCGCTCGACCCAGTAGGCAGCCGTGTCGGCGAACCGGGTGAGCTCCAGCTCGACGAGCCACTTGGTGGCGGACACGTAGCCATAGAGCCCGGGCACCACCATCCGCACCGGGAACCCGTGCCGCACCGGCAGCGGTTCGCCGTTCATCCCCACGGCCAGCAGTGCGTCGCGGCCGTCCATGACGACCGCCGTCGGTGTCCCGATCGTCATGCCGTCCTCCGAGCGGCTCAGGATCTGGTCCGCGTCGGGGTGCACCCCGGCTTCGCGCAGCAGGTCGGCGAGCGGCGCCCCGAGCCATCGCGCTGACCCGACCAACGAGCCACCGACCTCGTTGGAGACACAGGTCAGGGTGATGTCCCGCTCGACCAGCCCGCGGGACAGCAGCGTCTCGTAGTCGAGCTCGATCTCACGGTCGACCATCCCGTGCACCCGCAACCGCCAGTCCTTCGCTGACAGCTGCGGGACCAGCAGTGCGGTGTCGATCCGGTAGAAGTCGCGGTTGGCAGTACGGAACGAGCTCAGTCCCGGCAACCTCAGGTCGGTCCCCGGGGGCAGCGGCGCGGCCGCGCTCGCAGGGGCAGGTAGGGCGATGGCCGAGCGCGACGCCCCCACCTCGAGCCGCTTCCTGATCGCGGACCGGCCGGCGGCCCCGGCGACCGTGCCCACCGCCACCGCGCCCAGACCCGTCAGCAGGAATGCGCGTCGGTCATAGGACGCCCCGTTGCGGTCCGTGCCGGCAAGGTAGCCGGCCACCCGGTCCGTCATGGCCGAGCCGGCCGGGTGCGGCTCGGTGACCGCCGGGCTCGCGCCGGGCTTGACTCCGGCCCGCAGCGGGCGCAACAGGAGCAGCAGCGCGGCCGCGCCGGCCGCACCTCCCACCAGCGACGGCGCCACATGCACCAGGCTGGACCCCGGCCGGGTCACCGCCGCCAGTGCACCCACCACGCCGAGAGCGGCGACCCCGGCGAGACCGACACGGCGGTTGCGCACGGCCGACATCCCAGTGAGCAGCGCGAGCATGACCAGGACGGCGAGGACCGACCCGATCAGCACTGCCTTGTCGTTGGTGCCGAACGAGCGGATCGCCCACTCCTTGAGCCACCGGGGCGTCGCGTCGATCACGCTGCCACCGACGGCGACGACCGGCGAGGCGCGGACCGCGCCGATCAGCGCGGCCACCAGCTCGGCGACCCCCAGCGCGACACCGGCGGCGATGAGCCCCGCCAGGGCGCCCGCAACGCGACGCCCGCGCAGCGGCATCCGCGCGTCCTCGCTCATGGTGCAGGTTCGGCGCGGACGACCAAGCGGACTGCCGGCGCGACACTAGGCTCTGCGCCCATGTCGCGGGTGGTCGTGATCGGTGCGGGTCTCGGCGGTCTCGCGGTCGCGGCCCGGCTGGCCACGGTGGGCCACAGCGTCACGGTGTGCGAGCAGGCACCGACCATCGGCGGCAAGGTGGGGACGTTCTCCCGCGACGGCTTCACCTTCGACACCGGACCCTCGCTCCTGACGCTTCCCGCGGTCTACCGAGACCTGTTCATCACAACAGGTCAGCCGGTCGAGGAAGCGCTCGACATCGAGTCTGTCGACCCGGCGTTTCGTTACCGCTTCGCTGACGGTACCTGGCTGACCCTGCCCAACGCGTCCAGAGCAGGGACCGGGCGAGCCTTCGACGAGGCGCTGGGCGCCGGCGCGGGTGCCGACTGGGACCGCTTTCTCGACCGGGCGCAGGCGATCTGGCTGGCCACCCGCACTCCCTTCCTCGAGTCCCCGCTCGATGGACCCCGCGACGTGTTGCGCCTTGCTCGTCGTACCCGCGATCTGCGAACCGTCGCGCCGTGGCAGACGTTGCGCGGCCTCGGGAAGCACTACCTGCGCGACCCGCGTCAACGCATGCTGCTCGACCGCTACGCGACCTACTCCGGCTCGGACCCGCGGCGCGCCCCTGCCGCACTCGCGGTCATTCCCTACGTCGAGCAGACGTTCGGAGCGTGGTACGTCCGCGGGGGGCTGCGGCGGCTGGCCGAGGCCGTCCACGACCGGGCCGTCGAACGCGGCGTGCTGATGCGCACGTCATGCGACGTCGCACAGGTCGTTGTCGAGGGAGGCCGGGCCGCCGGCGTGCGGCTCCAGACGGGCGAGCGGCTCGACGCCGATGTCGTGGTGGCAAATGCAGATGCGTCACACCTGTACGCCGATCTCGTGCCCGAGCCGGCAGGCCGTCCGGCTGTGCAGCGGCTGCGTCGCGCCACCCCGTCGATGTCGGGCTTCGTGCTGCTGCTCGCGGTGCGCGGCCGCACTCCCGGCCTGGCGCACCACACAGTGCTGTTCCCGCGCGACTACGACGCGGAGTTCGACGCCGTCTTCGGCCGGCCGGCGAGTCCGGCGCACGACCCGGCCATCTACGTCAGCGCCCCGGACGATCCGGCGCTTCGCCCCGACGAGGACTCCGAGGCACTGTTCGTGCTCGTCAATGCGCCACGACACGGCGAGGGCCCTGGAGCGCTCGACTGGACTGCGGCGGGCCTCGCCGACTCCTATGCCGACCGGGTGCTCGCCGTGCTGGCCGAGCGCGGGCTCGAGGTGCGCGACCGGTTGCTGTGGCGCGAGACCCGCACGCCTGCCGACCTGGAGCGGGACACCCGCTGCCCGGGTGGCGCTATCTACGGAACGTCGTCCAACGGCGTAAGGGCGGCCTTTTTGCGGCCGGCCAACCGCTCGCCGGTGCCGGGCTTGTTCCTGGTCGGGGGCTCGGCTCACCCGGGGGGCGGGCTGCCGCTGGTGGGCCTGTCCGCCGCGATCGTGGCCGGCCTCGTCGGTCCCGCCTGACTAGCCCACCGCTCCGTTGTGTCCGAAGTGACGTGCGGGTACCTCGGCGTGGCACCTCGGACACAAGCCTGTCAGCGCAGGCGACGGCGCACCACGACGACAAGCTGGGTCAGCCCGACGAGTCCGAGAACCACCCACACCCACGCACCAAGCTCGGGCCACGGGTCGCCCAGCACCGCCGCCGACGCGAGGAACGTCGCGGTGACGATCACGCGAGTGGGCCGCTCCCAGAACGTGACGACCCCGATCTCCCGCATCCCCGCCACCGCAGCATGCGCGCGGACGTACTCCTGCACGAACATCAACGCCCCGCCAACGACGCACACCAAGCCCGGTGCCCCCGCCGCCCACAGCGAAGTGATGAACAGCAGGTCGCTCACCCGGTCGCAGGCCGAGTCGAGGACCATCCCGTAGCCACTGACCCGGTCGCTGAGGACCGCGACCGCGCCGTCGAGGTTGTCGAGCAGTCCGGCCACGACGACCAGGGCCGCCGCGGCGGTCGTCCAGCCCCCGCCGAGAGCTGACAGACCCACCACCGCGGCGCTGGTCAGGACCGCGAGCAAGGTGAGCAGGTCGGGCGGCACCCGAGCCGACGCGAGTGGGCGCGCCACGGCGTACGCGACCAAGAGCCAACCGCGCACAAGCGCGTTTCCGCGTGGGTCATAGCCCCCGTGCAGCGCCGCCCAGCGGTCCAGGTAGCCCTCGCGGTCGGGCAACGCCGGGACCGCGCCCTCGACGGCCACGGTCAGCCCCGGTCGCGCAGGTTCAGCTGTTCGTAGATCTCGCGCGTCGCGGTCGAGGTGTTCAGCGTGATGAAGTGCAGGCCGGGCGCGCCCTCCGCGAGCAGTCGGTCGCACAGCTCGCTGGCCGCCTCGACACCCACCTTGCGCATCTGGTCGGCGTCGGTCTCCACCGCATGCAGGCGCTCGGCGAGATCGGGTGGGAACGCCGCGTTCGACAGCACCGAGAACCGCTCGATCTGGCGCACGTTGGTCGCGGGCATGATGCCCGGGATGATCGGGACCTCGCAGCCGGTGGCGGCGACCCGGTCGCGCAGCCGCAGGTAGTCTTCGACGTAGAAGAACATCTGGGTGATCGCGAAGTCGGCACCCGCGCTGCACTTGGCGACGAAGTGCCTTATGTCGGTGTCCCAGTCGGGCGACCGGGGGTGCTTCTCGGGGAACGCCGCCACGCCGACGCAGAAGTCGCCGGAGGCCTTGAGCAGCCGCACCAGGTCCTCGGCATGGGCGACGCCCGCGGGGTGGGTGACCCAGTCGGCCTGCGGGTCACCGGGTGGGTCACCCCGCAGCGCCAGCACGTTACGCACACCTGCGTCGGCGTACTGCCCGATGATCTTCCGCAGCTCGGCGAGCGAGTGGTCGACCGCGGTGAAGTGCCCGAGCGGGGTCAACGTCGTGTCGCGGGCCAGCGCGGCCGTCATGGCAACGGTGCGGTCCCGGGTCGCGCCGCCGGCGCCGTAGGTGACCGAGACGAAGGAGGGCCGCAGCGCCTCGAGCTGGCGGAGCACGGCCCAGAGCTTGCGCTCGCCCTCGTCGGTCTTGGGCGGGAAGAACTCGAACGAGAACGACCGCGTGCCGCTCGCGAGCAGGTCTCGGATCGTGATGCGCGGGCCGGGCATCGACGAAGATTGTCCCCGTGCCATGGGGTCGAGGCTAGACGAGGGAGCGCCGTTCGGGTCGCCGTGTCCACGGCTTACGCTCGCGGATGATGACCGCGACAGGGCCCCTCGACACCGACGCGCTCAGGGACCGAGTGCAGCAGGTGCTCGACGGGTTCCTGGCCCGGCAGCGCACGGCGCTGGCAGCCGTCAGCCCCGATCTTGCTCCGCTCATGGCGACGATCACCGAGCTGCTGGGCGGGGGCAAACGGCTGCGGTCGGGCTTCTGCTACTGGGGCTGGCGCGGGGCCGAGGGCGCTGACACCGCCGACGATGACCGCGTCGTGTGGGTCGCGGCCGCTCTGGAGATGTTCCAGGCCGCCGCCCTGCTCCACGACGACGTGATGGACGGCAGCGACACCCGCCGCGGCCGGCCCGCCGCCCACCGCCGGCTCGCCGAACTTCACCGCGGCCGAGGCTGGGTCGGCTCATCGGACGCGTTCGGCATCGCCGGGGCGATCCTCGCCGGCGACCTGTGCCTGTCCTGGTCCGACGAGATGTTCACCGGCTCCGGCCTGCCCGACGCCCAGCTGGCCCTGGGCCGGGGGGTCTTCGACCAGATGCGCACCGAGCTGATGGCCGGGCAGTACCTCGACATGTTCGAGCAGGTGCAGCCGACGACCACCGTCGCGCGGGCCCGCCATGTCATCCGCTACAAGAGCGCTCAGTACACCGTCGAGCAGCCTCTCCTGCTGGGCGGCTCCCTCGGTCGCGCGTCGGCTGACCTGCTCGCCGGCTACCACGCGTTCGGCCTCGCGCTCGGCGAGGCGTTCCAGCTGCGCGACGACGTGCTCGGCGTCTTCGGCGACCCCGGCGAGACCGGCAAGCCGGCCGGTGACGACCTGCGGGAGGGAAAGCGCACGGCCCTGGTCGCTGCGGCTCTCGACGCCGCGGATGCCGGCCAGGTGGCGACGGTACGACGACTGCTGGGCGACCCTTCACTGGACTCCTCCGGGGTGACCCAGCTGCAGGGGTTGATCGTGGACACCGGCGCCCTCGACCGGGTCGAGGGGCTGATCGCCGCCCGGCTCGAGGAGTCCCTCGACGCGCTGGAGAAGGCACCCGTCGCCCCCGAAGCGGCCGACGTGCTGCGTGCGCTGGCGGTCGCGGCGACCGCGCGGGTCGGCTGACCGACCACCAACGGAGTTCGTAACCTCCGACTCGCTCGCGCGTTGTTCGTATTGACACAGCTGACACAGTTAACGACGCCGGAGGCGACGATGAAGACCTGGGCAGCAATCGGGAGCGCAGCGATCTTGCTGATCGGCGGTGGCGCCTTGCTGGCACCCGCCGAGGCCGCCACTCCCCCGGCCGGCGCCCTGGGAGGCAAGTCGAAGGCCGTGACCTGGACCGGCTCCGCGGTCGCGTCGAACCCCGCGGCCTGTGTGGGCCCGGCAGACCCGACCTGCGACCACTACGCGCTCACGCTGAACGTGCGCGCCAACCAGGACGTCTCGGTCGGCATCGTCGGCGCCGAGGGCGACGACTGGGACCTGTTCGTCTACGGCCCGGACGGTTCCGAGGTGGCCAGCTCGGCCACGCCGAACAGCTCGGAGTCCGTGGTCATCGACGGCCAGCCCGCCGGCACCTACGAGGTGCGGGTGCAGCCGTTCACCGTGACGCCCGGTGCGACCTATGACGGCCGCGCGGCGGTCGTGCGGGCAGCCCCGGGCGAGTCGGCGCCGATCGACATCGAGCAGGAGTGCCTCGAGCCCGTCCCCGCCGCGGTCGGCACCGACCACCTGACCGGTGGTCCGCAGCTCGACCTCGCCGTGCAGGTGCTGGTCGACGGGCCGTCCACGGCACGCGCCGAGGAGATCTTCGCCGCGGCCGCCACCGCCTACGCACCGCTCGGGACCACGCTGCGTGCCGTCTCCTACGAGGCCGTGAGCTTCACCGGCGACGACGCACAGGGCCTGATCGACCAGGCCAAGGCGCGTTTCGGCGGCTCCCGCCCCGAGGGCGCGGACCTGGTCTACGTCTTCACGAACAAGGACATCCAGGCCGGCGGCAACACCGCCGTCGCCGGACTCGCCGACTGCATCGGCGGCGTCCGCTTCGACAACCAGGCCTTCGCGGTCGGTGAGGACTTCGGTCCGGAGGAGCAGACCAACCCGCTGCAGCGCAACGGCACCGCCAAGGTGCTGGCACACGAGCTCGGTCACCTGATGGGCGCGCACCACCACTACGCCAACTGCGTCGAGGGCAACCTCAGCGAGGTCGGCGAGCCCGAGGTGTCCCCCTGCACGCTGATGTTCAACGTCGTGAACCTCGCGTCGCTGAACTTCTCCGCCCTCAACGGCACCGTGGTGCGCGGCCACGGGACGGAGTACGCCGCTCCGTGACCGCGGCTGCCCCAGGCGGCCCCGGAGGGGAGGTCGCCTAGGGTGCCCCGGTGCGCACCGTGCGAGGCCGGGCCGACCACATCGTCGTGGTCGGTGCCGGCCTCGGCGGTCTGTCTGCGGCTCTGCGGCTGACCGGCGCCGGTCGCCGGGTCACCGTGCTCGAGCGGGAGAGCGTCCCGGGTGGGCGGGCCGGGCTGCGCACCGACCAGGGCTATGCGTTCGACACCGGGCCCTCGGTGCTGACCATGCCGGGGCTGATCGCCGACGCGCTGGCCTGCGTCGGCGAGTCGATGTCGGACTGGCTCGACCTGCAACCGGTGCGCCCGCTCTACCGGGCCCGGTTCTCCGACGGAACCTCGTTGGACGTCCATGCCGACGCCGACCAGATGGCCGAGGAGATCTCGGCCGTCTGCGGCCCGCGGGACGCTGCCGGCTACCGCCGCTACGTCGAGTTCGTCTCCACGCTCTACCTGCTCGAGATGCGCGGCTTCATCGACCGCAATCTCGACTCCCCGTTCGCGTTGCTGACCCCCGATCTCGCCCGGTTGGCTGCCCTGGGCGGGTTCCGGCGGCTGGCGCCCAAGGTGGCGCAGTTCTTCGGCGACGACCGCACCCGCCGGGTGTTCTCCTTCCAGGCCATGTACGCGGGCCTCTCGCCGTACGACGCCCTCGCGATCTATGCCGTCATCGGCTACATGGACTCGGTTGCGGGCGTGTTCTTCCCGAAGGGAGGGATGCACGCCGTCCCCAGAGCACTGGCAGCAGCTGCCGAGAAGCACGGGGCCCGGATCCACTACGGCACCACCGTCGAGCGGGTCGAGCTGCGCGGGTCACGAGCCGTGGCGGTGCACACGACCGACGGCGAGCGGATCGGCTGCGACGCGGTCGTGCTCAACCCCGACCTGCCCGTCGCGCGGCGTGACCTGCTCCGACGACCACTGCACCGACGACTGCGCTTCTCCCCGTCGTGCTTCGTCCTGCACGCCGGATCGCGCGCGACCTATCCCGATGACGCGCACCACACGATCTCCTTCGGCGCCGCGTGGAAGGGCGTGTTCGACGACGTCCTCGGCGGTCGGCTGATGTCGGACCCGTCCTTCCTGGTGACCTCTCCCAGCCGGTCGGACCCCGCGCTCGCGCCGCCGGGCCGGTCGAGCTACTACGTGCTGTTCCCGACGCCCAACCTCGACCCGGTCAACGGAGAGGATCCCGTCGACTGGGCCACGGAGGGGCCGCGCTACCGCGACCGGGTGGTCGAGACGCTGGAAGGGAGAGGCTGGTCCGGCTTCGGCGCGGCCATCGAGGTGGAGCACACGACCACCCCACTGGACTGGTCACGCCAGGGCATGGCCGGCGGGACCCCGTTCGCCGCGGCGCACACGTTCGGCCAGACCGGCCCTTTCCGGCCGCGCAACCTGTGGGGCGACAACGTGGTCTTCGCCGGCTCCGGCACGCAACCCGGCGTGGGGGTGCCGATGGTGCTCATCTCCGGGCGGCTCGCGGCCGAGCGAATCCTCGGCCACGCTCACTAGGCTGTCGGGCCGAGGACCGACGAGAGGGGCGGTGTGGGCAGCTACATCGCTCGCCGCGTGCTGCAGGGGATCTTCACCCTGCTCGCCACGACACTGCTCTTCCACGCGTCCATCACGGTGCTGCCCGGCGACCCGGTGCGTGCCCTCTTCGGGTTCCGCCAGCCGGTTCCTCGCATCGCCGACGCGATCCGCGAGGACTTCCACCTCAACGACCCCTACATCGTGCAGTACGGGCACTACCTCTGGGACCTCCTGCACGGCGACCTCGGCAACAGCTACCCCCGGGACGTCTACGGCGGTGCACTCGGCGGCATCCCGATCAACCCCCTGGTCTCTGGGGCGCTGCCGGTCAGTCTCCGGATCCTGCTGGCGGCGATCCTCCTGCAGCTGGTCCTGGGGCTCGGCCTGGGCATGCTGATGTCCCTGCGCGAACGCACTCAGCTGTCGCGGTGGCTCTACCTCGGCGTCGTGGTCGCCGCGGCGGTGCCCGTCATCGTCTCCGCCTTCGCGTTGAAGAACGTCTTTGCCGGCAGTCTGCAGGTGCTGCCCTACGGCGGGGTGAACGACGGCTGGCGCAGCTACGTGATGCCCGTGCTGGCGGTCGCGGCCACCGGGACGGCGTACGTCGTTCTGCTCACCCGCTCCGAGCTGATGAACACGATGCGCCAGCGCTACATCAAAGCCGCTGAGGCACGGGCGATCCCGGAGTACCGCGTCGTCGGGCTGCATGCCCTGCGCGCCTCGTTGCTGCCGGCGGTGACCTACGTCTCCGCCAACCTGGGCCAGCTCGTCACCGGACTGCTCATCGTCGAGGGCATCTTCAACCTTCCCGGCCTGGGCGGACTGCTGTTCAATGCGATCCAACGACAGGACCGGGCGCTGATCGTGTCGATCATCCTGCTGGTCACGCTCGCGGTGATCGTCGCGAACATCGTCGCCGACGTGCTCTATGCCGTGATCGACCCCCGCATCCGACTCGGACGCCCGGCATGAGTGACCGGGTAGCAACGGCTTCAGTGAGGACACCGCCATCGTCTGCTCCGGCCGGACCGTGGCGGCAGGCCTGGCAGATCCTGCGCCGGGACCGCGCCTTCCACGTCGCCGCCCCCATCCTGGTGATGCTGGCCCTGATGGCAGTCGTGCCGTCCTGGCTGACGACGGCCGAGCCGACGGACTGCGTGCTCGAACGCTCGCTGGACGGTCCCAGCCCGACCAACTGGTTCGGCTTCGACATCTTGGGCTGCGACTACTACACGCGCACCGTCTACGGCACCCGGGTGTCGATGACTGTCGGGTTGGTCGTCTCCTTCCTCGCGGGCGCCATCGGCGTGGTGCTCGGCGCGATCGCCGGCTTCATCGGCGGCGTCGTGGACAGCGTGATCGCACGGATCACCGACGTGGCGATCGGGGTGCCTGCCATCCTCGCCGGCATCGTCATCATCAGCTTTCTCGAGGGACCCGGGCTGGCCCAGATCATCCTGGTGCTCTCGGTGCTGAGCTGGCCGGTGATGCTGCGCATCATGCGCGGCTCGGTGCTGGAGCAGAAGGAGGAGGGCTACGTCGTGGCCGCGCGGTCCTCCGGCGCGGGAGTGTTCCGCGTCCTGCGGACCCATGTGCTGCCCAACGCCATCGCCCCGGTCCTGATCTACGCAACGCTCTATGTCGGCACGGTGATCACTGCGGAGGCGATCCTGTCCTACATGGGGGTCGGCCTGCGGCTGCCGACGATCTCCTGGGGCCTGATGCTCTCCGACGCGGCGTCGGACATGCAGCGCGCCCCGCACCTGCTGATCCCGGGTGCCTTCCTGGTCGCGGCGGTGCTGGCCTTTTTGCTCCTAGGTGAGGCGCTGCGCAACGCACTGGATCCCACCCGCCGCTGAGGCACCCGGCTACCGAGGCGCGAGGATGACCTCGTGAGCGCCCGGGACCTGGACGCGGCAGGCATCGCCGAGCCGGGGCTGCGCGTTGCCTACGAACGCTGTCGTCGGCTCAACGCCGCCCACGGCCGCACCTACTACCTCGCCACCCAGCTGCTGCCGCCGGCGAAACGGCCGCACGTGCACGCGCTCTACGGCTTCGCGCGCTACGCCGACGAGCTGGTCGACGATCTCGGCGGGGCGGACCCCGAGGGGCTGCTCGGCTGGTCTGAGGACTTCCTTGCCGATTTGTTGCGCGGCGACAGTGACGATCCCGTCAGCCGCGCAGCGATCCACACGGCGCAGACCTGGGCCCTGCCCACCGAGCACTTCGAGGCGTTCTTCACCTCGATGCGGATGGACCTCACGGTCACCGGCTATCCGACCTACGCGGCCCTCGAGCACTACATGTACGGCAGCGCGGCGGTCATCGGCCTGCTGATGGTGCCGATCCTGGAGCCCCTCGATGACGCCGCCGCTTCGCACGCCCGCCGGCTCGGTGAGGCGTTCCAGCTGTCGAACTTCATCCGCGACGTCGGTGAGGACCTGCGCCGAGGACGTGTCTACCTGCCGGCGGAGGACCTCGCGCGCTTCGGGGTGACCCGGGAGGACCTCGGCCCGGACCACGGCAGCGGGGTGAGCGCTTCGGTGCGGGCGCTGATCGCGTTCGAGATCGCGCGCACCCGGGCGCTCTACCGAGAGGCGGCCCGCGGGACAGAGCTGCTGCACCCCACCAGCCGGGACTGCGTGCGCACCGCCACCAGGCTGTACGCCGGGATCCTCGACCAGGTGGAGCGCGCCGACTACGACGTGCTGTCCCGCCGGGTCAGGGTGCCGAACCGGACCCGGCTGCTGGTCGCCGTACCTGCTCTGCTGCGGGCCCGTCGGGCGCGTAGCTGACCCGGCGACCCCACCACGTCCACCAGGCCAGGGTCTGCACCACGAGGGAGAAGCCGACGAGCAGGTCCTCGACCGGCGCGAGGACGAGACGCGCCCCCAGGATCGCGCCCTCGTCGTAGATGACGACGTCGCGTCCGGTAAGCCACCCGTTGGTGAGCAGCTGGAAGAACACGATGATGGCGTAGGCGGTCCAGAACGCGCGGCACAGCAGCACCCGGGTGCGCAGCAGCGCGACGTCGAGGGCAACCGCGCCGACCACGCCGGCAAGGGCGAGTGCGGTGTAGCTCATCGGCCGGCACCGATCCGCCGGGCCCGGACCAGGCGCACCGCCTCAAGCGCCAGCACGGAGCAGACCGGGATGACGAGGAAGAACAGCAGCTCCTCGACCGGCAGGTCACCCGGCAGCACGAGACCGACGGTCTGGTCCGGGTCGAACCGCCAGTGACCGGCGCCGATCGCATAGAGGTCCCACACCACGAACACCGGCGCGACGCAGAGCACCGTGAGGGCCAGCCGCCGCCACTGGCGATAGACCCGCACGCCGAGCACGACCTCCAGCGGCAGGGTGCCGAGCAGGCAGAACGCCAGCATCGCGACGTAGGCCAGGTGCGGCACGGCGGTCAGAAACCGAGTGCCTGGGCCCGGCGCTTGATCTCGGTCCCGCGGTTCTCCGCGAGGGCGTCGACCGGGCTGCCGGGGATGGACGCGTCAGGGGTGAACAACCACTCCAGCGCGCCCTCGTCGGTGTAGCGCGCGTCGGCGAGCAGCACGAGGGTCCCGGGCAGCCCCTTGAGCAGCTGGCCGTCCTGCACGAACCGCTCGGGCACCATCAGCGCGTTGTTCTCGCCTCGCCGGACCGCGAGCACCTGGCGGTCCCGCACCAGCTGCCTCGCCCGCGACGCATCGGTGCCGAGCCGGTCGGCAAGCTCGGGCAGGGTCAGCCACGACGGCACCAGCGAGTCGAGTTCGGTCACCCGGCCAGCCTGCCACGTCGTAGGCAGGTCATAGGGACGGGAGACCTACGTCGCTGTCGCCTTGACCGCGACGGCTGGATCGGCCAGCAGGGCAGCATCGATGGGCGCGGACGACTCCATCAGCCGGCGCGCCTGCAGCAGGTCGCGGGGACGGTCGACGGTCAGCGCAGCGACCAGCTGGTCGCCGGCCAGCCAGAACGCGGCCCACCTGTCCTCTGCGTCCTCCCGCCAGACGACCCGGTCCCCAGCCGGGTGGTGCCCGGCGTACTGCACCATCCGGCCCCACTGCTCGGACCAGAAGTAGGGCACCGGGTCGTAGCGATCCTCCCCGCCGAGCAGGTTCGCGGCCGCCACCGTGGGCGCGTGCAGCGCGTTGTCCCAGTGCTCGACGTGCATCCGGGTCGCGTAGCGAGGTGACTCCCAGGCCGCGCAGTCGCCGACCGCATAGACCCCGGGCGCAGAGGTCTGCAGCCCGCCGTCGACCGCGACCGCGCCCCGCTCGCCTCTCACGACGTCGGAGCCGGCGAGCCACGCCGTCTCGGGCCGCGCGCCGACCGCGACGAGCACGACGTCCGCGGGCAGGCTGGCACCGCTGCGCAGGTGGACCGCATCAGGTTCGACGGCGTCCACGACCGCGCCCAGGATCACGTCCGCCTCCCCCCACCAGGGCAGCATCCGGCTCCCGATCGCCACTGGCAGCGCCGAGGCGAGTGGCGCCGCCAGCGCCTCCACCACCGTGACGTTGGCCCCGGCCCGGACCGCGGCTGTCGCGACCTCCGCACCGATCCAGCCCGCTCCGGCGATCACCAGCCGTGCGCCGGGCCGCAGCCGTGCCCGCAGCGCGAGGGAGTCGGCGCGGGTGCGCAGGGTCACCGCCGAGTCCGCACCCGGCAGCCGCACCGGCGACGCTCCGGTCGCGAGCACCAGCCCGTCGTAGCCAAGGTCGCCCACGTCGGTCGCCAGGACGCCTGCACGCGGGAGGCCGGTCGCGCGGCGCGCGTGCAGGCGGGTCACGTCCAGCGCGGCCCAGTCGGCCTCCAGGGTGGTGTCCTCGACCGCTCCCGCCAGCAGCGCCTTGGACAGCGGCGGCCGGTCGTAGGGCGGTTCGGCCTCGGCGGCGACCAGGGTGAGCGCCCCGGCGTACCCCCGCCCGCGCAGCGCGAGCAGGCTCTGCAGCCCCGCCAGCCCGCCGCCGACCACCACGATGCGCTCCACGGGCGACGAGCCTAGGCAGGCGGCGAAATGACACCGGTGTAGTACTACGAGCTGGTGACAACTGTCACTTCAGTCACATAAGTCACACCAGTCACGGCAGGATCAACCATCACATCCCGCCCTCGACCGGAAGGGTCTCCGGCGAATGCACCGTCACCCGCGCCAGCCCCGCCAGCCCCGCCAGCCCGCGCCGCACGCCCGGCGCCAGCGGGCGGTCCGCCTCGCGCGCACCCTGGGCGTACCGCTCCTGCTCGCCGCCCTCGTCACCGCCGGCTCGCCGGGCTGGGGGTCGATCACGATCCGCGACGGCGACACCCTCGGCGCGATCGCCAAGCGCTACGGCACCACCGTCGGCCGGTTGGTCGAGGTCAACCGGCTGCCGGGCAACGGCAACCTGATCTACGCGGGCGAGTCGCTGCGGGTGCCCGGGTCGGCGAACAGGTCCGCGAGCCGCACCGTGAC
>Ga0136617_10001204_pt1 | contig 22751 bp, 14 predicted proteins | sample AntDrymUQ3222106_2_FD_129672 | JGI IMG/M metagenome (GOLD analysis project Ga0136617, IMG submission 129672) | Polar desert sand microbial communities from Dry Valleys, Antarctica - metaG UQ322 (21.06) | ecosystem: Environmental > Terrestrial > Soil > Desert | place: Antarctica: Dry Valley...
CACCGGTCAGCATCCCGCACACCGTCCGCCCGACCGGCTGGGCCCACAACCCGACCAGCATCGCGGTGAACGTCTCGAAACTCGGGGCGGTGAAACACGACCGGAAGGACTCCAGCACACCGGACACCGACCCCGGTAGGGTCACTTCTCGGAGCATCGGCGGAGACTCTTTCCACAGAGTTACAGGGCCGCCGATGCTCCACCCAAAACCACCCCAAGATCAGCGCGACACGCCGCCGGGACGTGAAATTTTCACCGCCACCCGCCACCCGCCACCCCGTCGGCGGCGGGGCCAGATGCTCCGCTAGCCAGCCCCATCGCTCTCCGTCGACGACCGTGCCCGAGTCGATGGCACCCGACCCGACTCACCCGGAAAAGTGCGAAAGTCGAGTCTCGAGATGACTGGCGACAATATCCACACTCAAACGGTCTCGGACCAACCCGAGATGCAGCGTCGTGTGCGCGCTACCTCCTCGACGTCTCAAGGGCGTCCGTCTCGGTCATGGTCGCGCTCTGCGCAGCACCAGGCCGGCTTCGGCGGTGGTGTCGTTCGTGGTGTCTCGCCAGGCTTCGGCTTCCGCCAGTGCTTTTGTGGCCAGCGTGAAAAAGCGGGCCAGGCTCTCGGCGGTGAACACGAGTTCGAAGCCGTCGAGCTGCCCATCGAACAAGAACTCGACATCGTCGTCGCCGTTGACGGCGTACTGCATGCCACAGCCTTTGTTGATCAAAACTGACGTTCTGACCTTCCGGTCTTCTCGCATCGGGTTGCCTCCTGAACACTCATGTCACTGTCCCTTGGTTGGCACTCAGCGCCGCAAGCCAGAATCCAGACCGAGCCTCAAGCGAGGAAGCCGGGTGAGGACTCTCCAGGTGCGGTACTCCGGCACCGGGTGCCGGGTGCCGGACGAACTGTCTATCCCGGTCGCCGGTGTGCCAAGGTTGACACACTCGACAAGGTGTGTCAAACATGGCACGTGCTAACTGTGGCACCCTGATCGCGTGGACCACGACCTCACAGCCGACGACCTCACACCGGCCGAACGTGCGGCCTTCGACGACCTCCTCCCAGTGACTGAGCGAACTGGCATACTTCTTGACGACCTTGCTGAAGCCGCTCGTCGCGCGATGCGACGACGTGTCGAGAACTCCCGGAACGGTGGCGCCGTCATCGCAGCCCTGCACCGGGGGCTTGGTTCCTGGCGTCAGCTCGAGGCCGACACAGGCATCCCACAGGCGACCGCCCGTAGGTGGGCCACGCCACCCCCGGAGACGACCTAAGGCTCCGGTGGGTACCCCGCAGCCATCGTGTCTCCCTCCCGATCGGGATGGCTAGCAAGCTATCCTGGCAATGTGCTCGCGCCGTTGCGCGGGCTGCACGTTCGGTACGTACTGAACGTCGTCCGGCACTACCTACCGTCGTCGGCCTGACACGCGAGGTGGAGGCACCACGTCCGCGCCGGGCTCCGGTAACCAGCCCCCGACCACGTGCTGGGCGGCTTCCGCGAGCTGCCGCCGCACCCGGACGTGGAACCGGCTCTGCTGGCGCTTGCCCAGGCCCGCGTCCCGGCCTACGCCTTCACCCACGGCACGACGGCGGTGGCCTGCGACGCCCTGGACCGTGCCGGGCTGCGCACCTACCTGCGCGGAGTGCTCTCCAGCGAGCAGATCCACGCCTTCAAGCCGCTCCCGCGGGTGTACCAGTGGGCGTGCCAGCAGGTGGAGACCCCGGGGACCAGGTCGCGCTGGTGGCCGCGCAGACTCCTCTCGTTTCCTTGGCTGGCGGTGCCATCGGTGCGCAGAGCAAGGCTCAAGCCGCAGTGCCGGTGGGATCGGCGGGCTCTAGCTCGCCTGCCCGCCACAGGCGGGCGTAGTGACCCCCGGCAGCCAGGAGCTCGGCGTGCGGCCCTTCTTCGACGATCCGGCCGGCGTCGAGCACGACCACCCGGTCGGCCCGGGCCGCGGTGGCCAGGCGGTGCGCGACGACGAACGCCGTTCGGCGGTGCTGATCCCCGCCCCCTGAAGCGGGTCCGCGGCTCACCCGGTCCCCGGCAGCGAGCACCGCGGCCTCGGTGGCCGGGTCGAGGGCGGCGGTGGCCTCGTCGAAGAGCAGCAGGTCCGGGTCGACGAGCTCGGCCCGGGCGAGCGCGACGAGCTGGCGTTGCCCGGCCGAGAGCCCCTGGCCCCGCTCCCCCACCGGGTGCCGGAACCGGCCGGGCAGCCCGCGCACCAGGTCCAGGGCGCCGACGGCGCGGACGGCTGCCTCGATCTCGGACGCGGTGGCGTCCGGACGACCGTAGGCGATGTTGGCCGCGATGTCGCCGGTGAACAGGTGTGGTTCCTGCGGCACCACGCCGAGCCGCTGCCGGTAGTCACTCAGGACGAACCGCCGCACATCCACCCCGTCGACGAGCACCGCCCCACTGCTCAGCTCGTAGAACCGGGCCAGCAGCTTCACCAGCGTCGACTTGCCCGCACCCGTTGCGCCGACCAGCGCCACCGTCTCCCCCGGCGCCACCCGCAACGACACGCCGTCCAGCGCGGGTGTGTCCGTGCCCGGATAGCAGAACCACACGTCGCGCAGCTCCACCTCGCCGCGCAACCGGGCCGGCACCGCAACCAGCTCACTCTCCGGCACCGACGCGACCGAGGTCGGAGTGCGCAGCAGGTCGGAGATGCGGTGCAGCCCGATCCGGGCCTGCTGGTAGCCGTCGAACACCTGGGAGAGCTGCTGCACCGGCGCGAAGAACAGCCCCAGGTACAGCAGGAACGCCGCAAGCACGCCGGGGGTGAGGTCTCCGGTCGCCACCCGGGTGGCGCCGACGCCGAGCACCGCGGCCTGCGCGAGGTCTGACAGCAGCGCGACGAACGGGAAGTACGTGGCGATATAGCCCTGAGCACGCAGCCGGGACCGCCGGTAGGCGAGGCTGCGCTCGCCGAAGTGTGCCGCGCTGCGCTCCTCCCGGACATAGGCCTGGGCCACCCGCACCCCCATGACGTTCTCCTGCATGTCGGCGTTCACCGCGCTCACCCGCTCACGGGCCTCGGTGTAGGCCGCCGACGACAACCTCCGGAACACCACCGTCGCGGCGATCAGCACCGGCAGCGGGACCAGCGCGACGAGCGCGAGCGCGGCGTCGGTGAGCAGCAGCGCGACGGCCACGCCGACCACGGTGAGCAGGCTGACCACGGCCTGTGCCAGCCCGGTCTGCAGGAAGATCGACAGCGAGTCGACGTCCGTGGTGAGCCTCGTCATGATCCGGCCGGACATCTCGCGCTCGTAGTAGTCCAGACCCAAGCGCTGCAGGTGCGCGTAGCTGCGCACACGCAGCAGGTACAGCAGGCTCTCCCCGGCTCGCGCGGCGACGACGGTCTGCGCTGCGACCACCAACCAACCCACCGCGACGACACCGAGCCCCAGCAACACCGCGACGAACAGCACGTCCGGTGCCGACGCGGTGATCCCGCCGTCAACGGCGTATCGGGCGATGGTGGGGAACGCCAGCGTGCCGAGCACGTCGAGGCAGACCAGGGCCATCGTGAGCGTGACCAGGCCGCGGACGGGCCGCAGCAGCCTGCGCAACCGGAAACCGGGATCGGGGGCGGTCGGGTCCTCGCCCCCGAGCCGAGGTATCTCCCCCGCGGGAGGCAGCGCATCCACCGTCGCCACCAGCTCTGCGGTGGCCGGAAGGCCCCCGATCATGGCCGAGGCGCCGGCCGCGCCCATGCCACCGGATCCCATGCCACCGGGGCGTCCACCGATCCCGGCTGCGGCCACCGCCGCGCGGACGGCCTGGTCCGACTCGCCGGCGGCTACGAAGTCAGGGTCGGGCCACAGCTCCGGGCTGGCTCCGTCCCCGTCGGGCGCGACTCGCCCGTCGCAATCCCCCGACTCGCGCACGGGACGACTCGAGGGGAACAGGGTGGCGAACACGGGGCAGCGGGTGGTCAGCTCGGCCTCGGTACCCATGTCGACGACCCGGCCGGCGTCAAGCACGGCGATCCGGTCGGCGAGCGCGAGCGTCGAGCGGCGGTGGGCGACGAGCAGGGTCGTACGTCCGGCGGTGAGCCGGCGCAGGGTGTCGTGAATCGCGGCCTCGGTTGCCGTGTCCACCGCGGACGTGGCGTCGTCGAGCACGAGCACCCGGGGGTCGGTGAGCACCGCCCTGGCCAGCGCGATCCGCTGCCGCTGCCCACCCGACAGGGTGAGGCCGCGCTCGCCGACGAGGGTGTCGAAGCCGAGCGGGAGCGCGTCGATGAACCCGGCGACCTGAGCGGCCTCAGCCGCCGCGCGTACCTCGGCATCGGTGGCGTCGGGGCGGCCGTAGCCGATGTTGACCCGGATGGTGTCAGAGAACAGGAACGCCTCCTCGAACACCATCCCGAGCTCGCCACGCAGCTCAGCCAGGCGCAGCGCCCCCAGCGGCACCCCACCCAGGCGCAGCTCGCCGCCCTGCGGGTCGTAGAACCGTGGCAGCAGCAGCGCCACGGTCGACTTCCCCGATCCCGCCGTGCCGACCAGGGCGAGGGTCTCCCCCGGCTCGACGCGCAGCGACGCCCCGTCCAGCACCGGCTCGCGGTGCGAGTAGCCGAAGCGCACATCGTCGAGCTCGACCGACAGCGGGCCGTCGGGCAGCCGGACCGGGTCTGGCGGATCCACGACATCGGACTGGGAGTCGAGCAGGTCATACACCCGCTCGATGCCGGCCCGCGCCAGCTGTGAGCTGACCACCAGTACGCCGACCAGCCGCGCCGGCCCGACCAGCTGCGCGACATAGGCGGTGAAGGCCAGGAACGTGCCGAGCGTGATCGCGCCGTCGATGGCCATCGCGCCGCCGACCCCGATCACCGCGACCTGACCGAGGGTGGGCAGCGCCAGCAGCGTCGGGCTGAGCCGGGCGGTCATCCGGGCCACCCGCATCCGCTCGGCGTAAAGCCGCCCGGCGCGCCGTGCCAGCGTGTCGACCTCCCGGGACTCCTGCCCGAAACCCTTCACCACCCGCACGCCGGTAACCGTCTCCTCCACCTGCTGGGCGACGTCGGCGGCGCGCTGCTGGGCCGACCAGGTGGCCGGGAACAGCGATCGCCGGGACCGGACCGTCATCCAGCCGGCGGCCGGCAGCAGAACCAGCGCCACCAGCGCGAGCAGCGGCGAGAGCCACACCATCGCCGCGACCGAGGCCACCACCAGCGCGAGTACGCCCAGCGCCAGTGGCGCGATCGAGAGCAACGTCTGCACCAGCTGCAGGTCGGTGATCGCCCGGGAGACGACCTGGCCGGTGCGCAGCGCGTCCTGCTGCCCGCCGTCGAGGCGCTGCACCGCGGCGAACACCTGGCCGCGCAGATCGTGCTGCACATCGAGGGCGAGCCGGCCGGCCAGGTAGCGGCGCAGGAATGACATACCGAACCGCACCAGGGCGAACCCGGCGATCGCCGCGACGACCGCCCCGAGCACCTCGGTGGAACCGGCTACCGCATCGTCGACGGCCACCTTCGCCAGCAGCGGGCCGATCGCCTCCAGGCTGACGCCGAACACTGACGCCGACAGCGCACCGAACATGACTCCGCGGTGCCGAAGACAGGCCCGCAGGAGGCGTCGGATCCAACCGGGCGAACGGGGATCAGCTGAGACGGACACCTGTCCACGTTAAGTGACCCATCGCCCGAGACCCGCACCCGAACCGCGCAGGCACGGTCGAGTTCCACGTCGGCGCCACCAGCTACCCGATCCCGGTCATCCTTGGCGGCGTGCGTATGCGGGTCCGACGGCTTCCACTGCTGCCCCCGGTTCCTGGCCAGCGCAAACCGTGAATGACCGCGTGCCGTCCGGAGATGCCCGGTGCGGAGTGACCGGTCATGATCTGCGCGGTCAGAAGCCGAACGTCATGATCGGGACGAGACCGCCGTCCCGCAGCCGGTCGAGGACGAAACGCTCATGGGGCACGACGGGATCGGGGAGCGCGTCGAGGGCGAACCACCGCAGGTCCGCAGACTTGTCGATCTCCATCCGCCTTGGCTCGCCGGTCCACCGGCGGCACTCGAAGACGAAGTCGACCCGTTCGTCGAGCGAGATCTGATTGCCCGCCGTACGGTGCACGACGGTGAGCGCCACCAGGTCGGCCGGCGCGATCGTCACACCCAACTCCTCGACGGCCTCCCGGCACGCGGCCACCACCACCGACTCGTCCGCCTCGACGTGCCCGGCCGCGGCGGCGGCCCAGTGGCCGTCCCGGAACCCGGTGCCCTGACGGAGCTGAAGCAGTACCTCGTTGTCACGACGGAACAGAACATAGGTGGCGGGCACAACGCGAAAGCTCATCACCCTACCCTAGGACGGCAACCGCACTTCGTGATCTTCGGCGTGTCGGCTAGGCGGATCAGTTGTGCCCGACATGCCGACTGGCGCGCTCGTCCGGCTGTACCGCACCGGACGGCGTATGAACACGGTGAACGGCGGCGGCAGACCGGCCGCCGGGCACGGTACCCCGTGGGTGGCCGCGTCGCGGCCCGCGCATCCTGCGCACCATGGTGTTTTTGGAGACCTCCCACCGTGCTCGCCAGTACCGCCATATCCATACCCACTCGACGCGGTCACAATTCGGACGCCGCCTCACCACGCACCATCGCCCGGCTGCGTGGCGATGAACACTGACCCGCTGTCCCGGAGAACTGATGCCATGCGAACACGGTGCCGGGATTGCGCGCCTCAGCAGTGGGACGTGGTGTCCGAGTAGGACACCACGTCCTACTGATTCACCCGATCAGACCGGCGTCAGCCCGACAGCCCGATCCGCTCCGACAGCTCCCGCAGCTGGGGCGCATCCGACCGCTCCCGAAGCTCCGCAACAATCTGGCGGGGGTGCGCCTGGAAACGCATCCAGTCCGGAGCCAACCTCTCCATCGCGAGCAGGCTGGTCACCGCCTGGTCGTCCGCGCCGGTCCGGATCTGGGACACTGCGACATCGGACAGGTGCCGAGCCCGCGCTGCCACCGGCAGCACCGTGTCGCGGGGCATCCGGCGAGCCACGGTGAGCGCCGCCCCGTAGTGCTCGGTGACGACGTCCACGTCCACGATCTGCATCAGCACCTGATCAGGCCCGAACGCCGTCTCGTAGTCGTTCCGCGCGCCGGTTCGGGTCGCGGCGTCCCGAGCCTCGGCGAGCAGGGTGGCGGCCTCGTCGCGATCGCCGTACCGTCCATTCGCGCTGGCCGCAGTGATCAGCGCTGATCCGTACAACGTCCACTGCGGCAACGGCGACCCGCCGCCGGGCTGAATCGTCGAGGCGGCGGCCGTGGCGACCCGACGGGACTCGTCGTAGCGGCCCTGCTTGAGCAGCATCCACGCCATCGTGGTACGCAGTGCCGTCGGCAGCAACGGATCAGGCCCGGCCAGTGCGTGCTGCATGCCTTCTCGTAGTGCGATGTGCGCCGCGTCGGCCTGGTCCCAGTGCGTCATCGTGCACGCGGTGACCTGCAGGAGCTGCGCGGCGGCGTGCCGGGCCGCACCTCGATCATCAGCGGACGCGTGGGCGACCAGCGCCCGCGCCCGGGTGATCTCCTGCGGCAGCAGCGTCGTCAGGAGCTGATAACGGCCCGCCCAGTAGGCGCCCCACGCGTAGGTGACCGCGCGTTGCACCTCCCTCACCGCGACGTCGGTCTCCAACACGGCGTGGGGAAACAGATCGTCAACCGAGGTCAGGACGCGCCTGGTCGCGACCACTCCGGCATGCTCACTGGGGGATTCGAGCCGCTTGGGCGGGTCGGTCAGCAGCGCGCTCACATCCACGTCCAGAGCGCGAGCGAGCCGCTGCAAGCTCGGGATCGACACCGAGTGCCGAACACCCTGCTCCAACTTGCGAACGAGATCGACGGAAACACCCGCTGCCGCAGCGAGTCCAGTCTGGGTCATGCGGGTGCCGCGCAGCCGGACGAGTCGACTGCCGATGGTGGCGTCGCTACCGTCACTCATGTCCGAGACACCTCATTCTCCACCGATTCCACCAGGAGACCACGCCGTCCTGGGAGTCACGGAGACCGGCAGCCCGCCTCGGGGCTGGTAGGTCATGGCGTAACGGCCACGGGGCGGGCGATCGGTGGCCAGTCTCAGGTCGAACCGCTGCACGAGGGCGGACAGGCTGAGCAGAGCGATGGTCAGTGCCATCGGCTCACCGATACAGCGCCGCTGCCCCACCCCGAACGGGTAGTAGGCCGTGCGCCGCGCGCCGCCATCGGCCTGCGGGGAGAACCGGTCGGGGTCGAACTCCTCCGGGTTGGGCCAGTAGTCCGGGTCGCGGTGGGTCGCGTACGGGGAAATGATCAGCTGCGCGCCGGCGGGAATCGGGCGCTCGCCGAGCTGGTCGGCCTCGACCGCCGACCGGAAGTACATCGGGAACGCCGGGTACAGCCGCAGTCCCTCGGCCATCACCTGCCCTAGATAGGGCAGCTGATCCAGGTCGCTCACGGCCGGCACCCGGCCGCCGAGCACCCGATCGACCTCCGCACGCAAGGTGTTCAGGGCGTATGGGTGCTGGGCGAGGAGCAGGTAGCAGGTCCACACCAGGCTGGTCGCGGTGGACTCGTATCCAGCCATGAACAGGGTGCAGATCTCATCGCGGACCTGCTCGACGCTCATGGTCTCCCCGGAGTCGGGATCACGCGCGCCCAGCAGGCTGTCGAGCAGATCACCGCGTGGGCCTTCGGCCCGGCGGTCGTTGATGATCGTGTCGATCTCCTCGCCCAGGTCGGCCACTGCCTGACGGTAGGCGGTGCGGCCCGGCACGGGCACCCATGCGGGCAGCAGGAACGCCGGCAACTGCTTGGCCATTCCAGCGAACACCGCGTCCGACAGATCGACGAGCCGCCGGGTCTTCGCTGGCCCGATGCTGGTGCTGAACAACACCTCCAGGATGATCTCGACGTTGAGGCCCATGAACTCTGCGAGCAGGTCGATCGGGCGGCTGGTCTCCCAACCCGCCATGCGCCGCTGCCAGACCTCAACGGTCACCGAGGCGACATGGTCGCGCTGCGTGTGGGCGAACGCAGGCTGCATCAATCGCCGCTGCCGCCTCCACAAGGCACCGTCGGCGGTGAACAGCCCGCTGCCCAGAGCCACCCGGATGCCGTCCATGATCCGGCCCTTGGTGTAGTTGCCGGCGTTGGTCACCAACACCCGACGGATGAAGTCAGGGTGGCTGACGACGTACACCTGGACCGGTCCGACGCGCAGCCGCGCCAGCCCGCCGTGCGCGAGCGCGGCCCGGGTGCAGGCGTCGACCGGGTCGCGCACCAGAGCGGGCAGCAAACGTGGTCCTCGTAGCTCCTTGGGGCTAGTGATGGTCGCGGTCACCTGGGGGGCCTCCTTGATGATGCGCTGCACAACGCCATGTTCGGCCTGCCTTCGGCCGGAGTGTCAGGCTAGTCAGCGTGCGTTCGCGGAGCTCAAGCCACGTCCCCAGCCACCGACTCCGCGCGAAGTTTCGCGTAGCGCTCCTTGAGGGCGTCATCTTTATTGAGCGGATCGTGCGCCTGGTCCGGGCGGACGTCGCCGGCGATCCCGCAGGCATTCAGCACGCCGAACATGTCGATGAGGTGCACGATGCGGGCGTCATCGCGATCCGCTGGCTTTCGCGCGTCGGTGGCCAGCGCGATGAGGCGGTCGATCCACGCCACCTCGGCGTCCAGGTCGGCCTGGTGGAGCGCTTCGGCCAGGCGACGCCGCATCTCGTCGCGCTCCACGCCGCACAGCTCGATGAGGGCGTACTCGTCCAGGGGCAACATCGTGCCGCGGTCCCGCAGGTAGATCAGCTCCAGTGCATAGGCGTGGCCGAACGCGCAGTACCGGCATCCGTTAATCAACGAGATGGTGGTGCTGAGCAGATGGGTACGCAGCCCACCGAACGCCTTCAACGTGCGCTCGTACCGTGGAATGTTCCACAGGAACCACCTGATCGCCCGCACCGGGCCGAGCCGTTCGACGATCACCGGCATCAACCGCGGCAGGAAACCCCACAGGTGCTTGGGGGTGGCTTCGAGCACGGAGATGGCGAACCTGTTGAGCCCCTTTCTGATCATCCGCAGGCCCTCCTGTCGCGGCGCCTACCGCACCGCGTACTGATGCAGAATACCTGCTTGCGGCAGCTCTTAAACCGACATAGAGCAGCTTGAGGTCGCTGTCCTTGTTGAGTGGATCGTGGGCTTCGTCCAGAGCGGGCCTGCTGGCGATACCCACCAAGTTGAGCACTTCGAACATGCGCACCAGGTGCGCAATGCGCACGTCGTCGCGGTCGGTAGGTCGTCGATCCTCCGCGAGGGCCAGCACGATGGTGCGGTCCAGCCACCGCACCTCGGTGTGCAGCCCAGCATGCTTCATGGCGTCGACCAGGCGGTACCGGATCATGGCGGGCGCCAGGCCGCGCAATGACCCGATCGCGTGCTCGCCGAGCGGGAACAGCCGGCCATGGTCGCGCAGGTAGGCCAGCTCGAACGCGTAGGCATGTCCGAAGACGCAGTACGGGCAACCATTGATCAATGAGATTGCCACGCAGAGCAGGTGTGTGCGCACCCCACCGAAGGTCTTGAGGGTGCGCTCGTAGCGCGGCATGTTCCAGACGAACCACCGCAGCGCTCGGAGGGGACCGAGCTGCCCAACGATGGGCGCCATCAGACGTGGCGGGAAACCCCACAGCCGCTTGCCGGTGCCTTCCAACACGGCCGTGACACCACGCTCCAGCGCACTAGAAACCATTGACGACTCCCGTTACTGATTCATCTTCATCCCAGTGTAACGCGGCCCACGTTCAACTAGTACACCGATCGTGGCTGAGCGACCGTTACATAACTCTGTGTCACATGAGGTGATAAGCGGGAGGGCCGACGCATGGGCTGGCAAAGATCAGCTTCACTCGGGCCGCGCTGTATGCACTGCAACCTGGGCAGGGATAGCGCGACACGACACTACCCGTTCGACCTGACCGATGAGGCGTGGCCGGTGATCGAGCCTTTACTCCCGGTGCGTGACCTATCCAAAGGTAGACGGTACCAGGTGTACAGGACCGGCTCGCGCCGGACACGATCTTCTCCGTGTAGCGGGCCAGGTGCGCGTGGCGGACGATCCCGCACGATCTGGCACCACCGCTGCTTGACGTGCCGGTAACCCCTGCGTTAGGCACAGCCACATGCAGCTGTGCACCCAACTCCAGTACGGCGACGATCCCATCCGCAACGCCGAGGCGGTGGTCGCCCTGGAGCAGGCCGGTCTGGACGTGGTGTGGGTCGCCGAAGCCTACAGCTACGACGCCGTCTCCCTCATGGGTTACCTCGCCGCGCGTACCGAGCGGGTGCAGATCGGCTCGGGCATTCTTCCCATCTACAGCCGCACCCCCACGCTCACCGCCATGACAGCCGCCGGCCTGGATGCGCTCTCGGGCGGGCGGGCCATCCTCGGCCTCGGCGCGTCGGGACCACAGGTCATCGAGGGCTTCCACGGGGTGCCCTACGACAAGCCGATCGCCCGCACGCGGGAGATCATCGAGATCTGCCGCAAGGTCTGGCGCCGCGAGCGGCTGACCAACGAGGGCCTCTACCCGATCCCGCTGCCTGAGGGCCAGGGCACCGGGCTGGGCAAGCCGCTCAAGCTGATCAACCACCCGAAACGCGCCGACATCCCGATCTGGGTGGCCGCGCTCGGCGACAAGAACGTCGAGATGACCGCGGAGCTCGCCAACGGCTGGCTGCCCCATGTCATCACACCGGAGAAGATCCGTGCGGTGTTCGGGCCTGCGCTGGACGCCGGGTTCGCCAAACGCTCACCGGAGCTCGGCCCGCTCCACATCACCGGCGGCGGGATCCTCGCCATGGACGAGGAGATGTTCGCCCCGGCCCGTCAGGTCGCTCGCGCGATGTACGCGCTCTACATCGGCGGCATGGGCGCGCGCGGGCGCAACTTCTACAACACCGTCTTCGCCCGCCAGGGCTACCCCGACAAGGCGAAGCTGGTGCAGGACCTCTACCTCGACGGCCGCAAGGAAGAGGCCGCCGCGGCAGTGCCGGACGACTTCATCGAGAAGGCCACCCTGATCGGGCCGCCGAACTTCGTCCAGGAACGGATCGCCGCGCTGCGCGAGGCCGGCGTGACCCATCTGCATGTCAACCCGATCAGCGCCGACGCCCCGAAGACCTTCGCCCGGGTGAAAGAGTGGATCTCCTAGTGGGTGAGCCAACCTGCTCAGCGGGCGTTGGTGTGGCTGGCGAACCAGCTGATCCAGCGTCGTTGACTGGGCGTCTCGACGGCTCGGGGCCGGTAGTGGCGACGTGTCCAGGTGATCGCGTCGGCGGCGGGATGCCCGGCCAGGATGGCCATGCAGGCGATGACGGCGCCGGTCCGGCCGGTGCCGCCGCCGCAGGCGACTTCGACGCGGTGTCCGGTGCGGGCGAAGAGGTAAGCGTGTTCGATGGTGTCGGCGGCAAGCTGGTCGTCGCGCGGGGTTCGGAAGTCGGGCCAGTCGATCCAGTCCGCCGCCCAGTCGGGCTGCCATGGTTCCCAACGCCGAAACCGGCTGCGCCTTCGCAGGTCAGGGGGTCGGCCGAGATAGAGCCCGAAGTCCGGCAGCGGCCCGGCGGGCAGCGGCTGGCGACGGCCCCGCCCGCGAACGACGGTGCCGTCGGGTAGCGCGATCGCGTCGGTGAGCGGCTCGACCATGTGGACATAGTGCCGCGGAGTCAGGGTGCCTTGTCCAGCACCGACCATCACATACGCCCCAGCGGTGCCCTCGGCATCGAACGGGGCAGCGGTGGTGGCTCAGGCACTCCTACCGTCGCCGGGCTCTCGTCGAGATCATGCCGCACAGCGATGTGTGGCGCCCCTCAAGCACAATGTCCCGAACCAGGGGCGGGGACTAACCTTGGCATGAAGCCCTCTGCGATGACAGCAATCCGATCAAGGTGGTCTCAGCGTGTCCAACAGCAGTACCTCGAGCCCAGCGAGCCAATTCGGTCCGAACGAGTGGCTGGTCGAGGAGATGTACCAGCGCTTTCTCGAAGACCCGAGCACGGTCGACCCGGCCTGGCACGAGTTCTTCGCGGACTATCGCCCGGTGGACGTCGAGGACCGCAGGGGGACGGATTGGGGCAGCGGGCGCGGGAGCACCCGGAGCAGCGCCACCGAGACATCCGCCGAGCTGACCTCCGCCGATCTGACCTCCACTGAACCGACCCCCGCTGAGCCGACCTTCACCGAGCCGACCCCCACGGATCCGACTCCCGCCGAGCCGGAACCGGCACCGACCCCGAGTACCGAACCGGCCCACCCCACCGAGCGCAAGCGCCTCGCCGACCGTCGGTCCAGCACGCCACCCTCCAGCGACAACGGTGCCGCGCGGACGATCAGGCAGGACCTGGCCAGCAGCGCCGAGGCGCAGAGCGCAGCCACCGGCAAACCCCCCGCGGGGTCCACCTCACAGGCCGCGAAGCCGGCCGTCACCGGCAGCGACGGCGCGACGACCTCGCTGCGCGGCGCCGCATCTGCCGTGGTCAAGAGCATGAATGCCTCGCTGGCCGTACCCACCGCCACCAGCGTGCGATCGGTGCCGGCCAAACTGCTGGCCGACAACCGGGTCGTGATCAACAACCAGCTCAAGCGCACCCGCGGCGGCAAGATCTCCTTCACCCACCTCATCGGGTTCGCCGTCGTGCAGGCGCTCACCGACCTGCCGGTGATGAACCGGCACTTCGTGGAGGTGGCCGGCAAGCCGACCGTCGTGCAGCCCGAGCACGTCAACCTCGGGCTCGCCATCGACCTACCGAGGCGAGACGGCCGGCGCTCGCTCGTCGTCGTTTCTATCAAGGGCTGCGAGGCGATGACCTTCGCGCAGTTCTGGTTGGCGTATGAGGATGTCGTGCGCAAGGCCCGTAGTGGCGGGCTTACGGGCGAGGACTTCGCCGGCACCACGATCAGCCTCACCAACCCCGGCACGCTGGGCACCAACCACAGCGTGCCGCGGCTCATGCAGGGCCAGGGCACGATCATCGGTGTCGGCGCGATGGAGTACCCGGCGGCATTCCAGGGCGCCAGCGACGAGCGCCTCGCCGAGATCGGGATCAGCAAGATCATCACCCTGACGTCCACCTACGACCACCGGATCATCCAGGGTGCGGAGTCGGGCGACTTCCTGCGCCGAATGCACGCGCTGCTGCTCGGCGAGGACGGCTTCTATGACGGCATCTTCCACTCGTTGCGGGTGCCCTACGAGCCGGTTCGATGGGTGCAGGACATCCCCAACGGCGCGGTCGACAAGACCGCACGAGTGATCGAGCTCATCGACGCCTACCGCACCCGCGGGCATCTGATGGCCGACACCGACCCGCTGAACTACCGCCAGCGCCGCCACCCCGACCTCGACGTCCTGTCCCACGGCCTCACGCTCTGGGATCTCGACCGCGAGTTCGCCTGCGGCGGTTTCGGCGGGCACGAGCGAATGAAGCTGCGCGACGTGCTGGGCCTGTTGCGCAACTCCTACTGCCGAACCATCGGCGTCGAGTACATGCACATCGCCGACCCCAACCAGCGTGCCTGGCTCCAGGAACGCATTGAGGTGCCGCACCAGAAGCCGCACAACGCGGAGCAGAAGTACATCCTCTCCAAGCTCAACGCGGCCGAGGCGTTCGAAACGTTCCTGCAGACCAAATACGTCGGGCAGAAGCGGTTCTCCCTCGAGGGCGGCGAGACCGTCATCCCGCTGCTCGACGCCGTGCTCGACAAGGCCGCCGAGTACGAGCTCGACGAGGTGGTCATCGGCATGCCGCACCGCAGCCGGCTCAACGTGCTCGCCAACATCGTCGGCAAGCCGATCAGCCAGATCTTCCGTGAGTTCGAGGGCAACCTCGACCCCGGCCAGGCCCACGGCTCCGGCGACGTCAAGTACCACCTCGGCGCGGAGGGCAAGTATTTCAGGATGTTCGGCGACGGCGAGACCGTCGTGTCGCTGGCGTCCAACCCCTCGCACCTGGAGGCCGTCGACCCGGTGCTCGAGGGCATCGCCCGGGCCAAGCAGGACCGGCTCGACAAGGGCGAAAACGGCTTCACCGTGCTGCCCCTGCTGCTGCACGGCGACGCCGCGTTCGCCGGCCAGGGCGTGGTCGCCGAAACGCTGAACCTGGCGCTGCTGCGCGGCTATCGCACCGGTGGCACCGTGCACGTGGTGATCAATAACCAGGTCGGGTTCACCACCGCACCCGAGCAATCGCGCTCGTCGCAGTACTGCACCGACGTGGCGAAGATGATCGGCGCACCGGTGTTCCACGTCAACGGCGACGACCCCGAAGCGTGTGTCTGGGTGGCAAAGCTCGCGGTCGAGTACCGCGAGCGCTGGCACAACGACGTCGTGATCGACATGCTCTGCTACCGCCGCCGCGGGCACAACGAGGGCGACGACCCGTCGATGACCCAGCCGGTGATGTACGACGTGATCGACGCCAAGCGCAGCGTCCGCAAGATCTACACCGAGTCGCTGATCGGTCGCGGCGACATCTCGATGGAAGAGGCCGAGCACGCGCTGCGCGACTTCTCCAACCAGCTCGAGCACGTCTTCAACGAGGTACGCGAGCTGGAGCGCACACCCGCGGCGCCGAGCCCGTCCGTCGAGCAGGAACAGTCGGTGCCCACCGACCTCGACACGTCGGTGTCGCTCGAAGCGATCCACCGGATCGGCGACGCACACGTCGAGCTACCCGAGGGATTCACCGCGCACCCACGGGTCAAGCCGGTGCTGGAGCGGCGGTACCAGATGTCGCGCGACGGCGACGTCGACTGGGCCTTCGGCGAGCTGCTCGCGCTGGGCACGCTGGTGATGGACGGCAAGCTCGTGCGACTCTCCGGCCAGGACACCCGGCGCGGCACCTTCGTCCAGCGGCACTCGGTGGTGATCGACCGGAAGACCGGCGCGGAGTACTACCCGCTGCGCCACCTCTCCGCGGACCAGGAGCGGTTCCTGGCGTATGACTCCGCGCTCTCGGAGTTCGCCGCGGTGGGCTTCGAGTACGGCTACTCGGTGGCCAACCCGAATGCATTCGTGGCCTGGGAGGCCCAGTTCGGCGACTTCGTCAACGGCGCCCAATCCATCATCGATGAGTTCGTCTCGTCCGGGGAGGCCAAGTGGGGGCAGATGTCCGACGTCGTGCTGCTGCTGCCGCACGGCCTCGAGGGCCAGGGCCCGGACCACTCCTCGGGACGCATCGAGCGCTTCCTGCAGCTGTGCGCCGAGGGCTCGATGACGGTGACCCTGCCGAGCGAGCCGGCGAACTACTTCCACCTCCTGCGCCACCACGCCCTCGACGGAATCAGCCGCCCACTGGTCGTGTTCACCCCCAAGTCGCTGCTCCGCAACAAGGCCGTCACCAGCCCGCTCTCGGACTTCACCGGTGGCCGGTTCCGATCGGTCATCGACGACCCACGGCACCGGGAGAACGACGGGCCCGCGGCTGAGATCCACAAGCTCCTGCTGTGCAGCGGCAAGATCTACTATGAGCTCGCCGTCGCCCGGGAGAAGAAGGCCATCGGCGATACCGCGATCGTCCGCCTCGAACAGCTCTACCCCGTGCCCGACCGCCAACTCGCCGCGGTGCTGGAACGCTACCCGAACGCCGAGGACATCCGCTGGGTACAAGAGGAGCCGGCCAACCAGGGCGCATGGCCATTCTTCGGACTCATCCTGCCCGAGACCCTGCCCCGACTGGTCGGGCTACGGCGGATATCGCGACGTCGGATGGCCGCCCCGGCCCCGGGCTCATCCAAAGTGCACGAGGTTGAGCAAGCCGAGCTGATCAATCAAGCGTTCGGCGGATAGGCATGTACTTCACCGACCGCGGCATCGAAGAATTCCTCGACCGCCGAGGCACCGAGCAGGTCGGTGTGGAGTGGCTGGCCGACCGGCTCCGAGCGTTCGTCGACCTGCACCCTGAGTTCGAGGATGCCGTGGAACGGCTGGCCACGTTCCTCGCCCGCGACGACAAGGACGACCCGGAGGAATGACCGCAACGAACCGTAGGTGGAATGCCCCGTGGGGTTAGCTGAGTTCGTCGACGGCCTTGGTAATGAGGTCTCTTGCGGGACGCACGTATACGGCGGGGACTTTGAGGGCTTCGAACATTCGGGAGTACAGCTCTAACTCTTGTGGTCTGTTGACCTCGATGCTTGCCGTGGGGGTTTCTAGGGCGACGACAGTGTCATCGAATATCCAGAATCCGGTGGAACCGACCGCTACGCGTTCGATCATCAGGGGAACGATGCCCAGTAAGACATTGGGTAGTGACATCAGTGCTAGGAGGCGGTCCAGTTGGCCGGCTTGGGTTTCGGCGGTGCCGAACCAGGTGCGCAAGGCTTGTTCCTCAAGCACGCAGATGAATCTTCTGCCGCCACGGTAGATCACCCGTTGCCGCTCCATGCGGGCGGCAACCGCATCCTCTATGTCGTTTGGCGCACCAAGGAATCGAGTCCAGAACGACAGCATCGCCGCGCAGTATTCGGCGGTTTGGAATAGACCGGGTATCACGTTGTGCTCATATATTCGAAACAGCTTCGTGTGCTCGTACAGCGCGAGCGTGTGGGCACCGAGTACCCGCTTCATTCCTGCCCGGCTCTGTCGCCGAAATTCTAGATACGCGGACTCGACGGTGCGCACCGTGGCGATCAAATCGGGTATTTGGTCCTCAGCGCCACACGCGTTACACCACGCACGGATGTCATCGTCGGATGGTGCCTGCACGCCGTGTTCGATTTTGCTCACGCGCGTGTAGTGCTGACCTGTCGCTGCCGCCAGCGCCCGAGCGGTGAGTGCCGCGTCCTTGCGTAGTTCACGCAGGCGGACCCCAAGCGCTTCTTGGGCCTGCTTGGCCGAACTAGCTGGGCTGGTAATCACGGTGAGCCATCGACAACTTCCATACGGCCTCGAAGGCTGACCGGCAGAGTCGAATGTCGGCGGGACCGGTAGACGTGATCTTGTCTGTACCCAGACCGTTGCCCGCGTAGATAAGGAAGACGACCAGGCGGTCATCAAACAGGTAGAAGTCGTTTCCGGGGAGGGCTAACGACGACACGAATCGTCGGGGAACCCATCGGATGTCCTCGCCGGCATCGACCATCGGATGGGCGATGCTGTGCGACCAGCGCTGGTAGTCACTGAGTGGTTCCGAGACGATCCGCGCACGCCGCACCGACCTTCCAGCCTGGACATGGTCACGCAGCGTGGAGCACCAGCCTTGCAGCCATTGCAGGTCGTCAGGCTCTCCGGCCGCCCATTTGGCCATGTGAGGCAGTTCAACCGTCGTCCCGTAGGCGTCGCGAGCCTCGAAATGAACGGCTTCCCGTTCGAAGCCAGACAGGAGGAGCCTGTCGAACTCCTCATCCGTTATCGACGCCACGGTCTCCCTGTCCGAAGAACTGGACCACCCGGTCTGGAATCTCCAAGCACCCCTCTCCATCAGGGATGTTCATCTGAGCGAGACGGACTCCCAGCCCTGATAGTTGCGAACAGTTGCATACCTCATCTTCACTCGATTATGGCTTCTCGTCAAGGAGTTGACACCGCTCGCAGGCGATCGTAGCCGCAACATGTCGCAACTTCCTTCCGACGCGCCCAGCCGCAGCCCTAGCGTCAGGACTCATGACGGCCCACGGTCAACAGCGCCTCCGAGGACACGGCCGGATCTGCGGCATCGGTGCCGCAGCGCAACGGCTGGGTGGTCTGCACCCGGGCGCGGGGATCACCTGGAGGTGTGCGTTCAACTGCACGCCGGTGTCTCCGGGTGCGCTCGCCCTCGGCGAGTTCACCGCACAGGTGCTCGACGTCTGCCGCACGGTCGGAACCATGACCGGCCGATTCCTGCACCTGCTGGATGCGGCGGACCAGGCGCGGATGGCCGAGGTCTATGCAGGGCTGCCCACCGTGGACGGCGCCGACGTCGTGGTGCAGCTTTCCTTCCCACCGCTGCACACCTGCACCGACCACGTGACGCTGATCGCAAATGACCATCATCATGCTTTGTCCGGGCCGTGTCGTCGATGTACGCCTGCTGCTCGTTGTGCTATCTCGTGCTTGATCGCCAGCCGATGGTGAGGCTGGTATCTGGTCGCCCAATGTGGGTGACACGCCATGACCGTGCCAGATGCACGGAACGAAACCGACCATGTGTTCCGTTGATCTTCATGTGGTTGTGGTGAACGGAGGGTGGGGAGTAGCGGCTGGCGGTGTGGAGAGACACGGGCTGGTGGGGAGGAGGTCCACGGCAGGTGGGGAGTTTCTGTGCCCCGGTTTGCGTGGTGTGTTGCCGGTAGTGGGCGGCGTAGGCTGCCGCCACACCGGACGCGCTGATCACAGCCCGGTACGACCGAAAATTCTGCCTGTCCACGGGTGGATACCGCTGAACATCACGAGACGGCGCGACGTTCGTAAGGAGTGTGGGTGATCAGGCAACCGGAGAGCCGTCGGGGTGAGTTGGCGCGGTTGTGTGCTGAGTTGCGTGGGCAGGGCTGTACTTACCGGGAGATCGCGGGGCGGATCCGGGGTGAGTTGGGGGTGAATGCTCGGGTGGCGTTCCGGTTGGCGCATGGTCTGACTCAGGCCGAGGTGGCTGAGCGGTGGAACGTGCAGTGGCCGAACCAGGAGGCACTGAAGACAAACAAGCAGATTTCTTACTGGGAGACCTGGCCGGCGCCGAGCGGTCGCAGACCGTCGCTGGATACGTTGAACAAGTTGGCGTTTCTTTATCAGTGTAGTGCGGGTGAGTTGCTCGACGGGCAGGATCACAGTCACCTCGACCCTGTGGCCTCGGCCCTTGATGGAGTGCCGGAGCGGTCCGGCGAGCCGTCGCCGGCCGCGCCCGCGGTCCCCCTGCCTGCGGCGTCGAGCGGCACCGGCCACCCCTCGGTTTCGTTGTCGGATCCGGCCGGGGTCGTTGCAGCCGAGTCCGATCTGTGGGTGTCGGAGCGGTTCGCGACGCAGTTGGCTGCCCCGGTGGGTGGCCTGATTGCGGTGGTGGGTGGCACGCTGGGGTGGTCCGCTCGCCAGCGGGATGCTGTCTGTCAACAGCTTGTTGACCTGTTCGTTCTGTGGGGTCACACCATGGACCGTCGTGTCGTGCTTCAGCTGCTCATCAGTTGGGCCGCCGCCGCGGCGGCCGCCGGGCCGGTCTTGCACAGTCTCAACCCCGACGACCAGCAGCGTTTGGTCGCCGCCGTCCAAACACCCAGCCGGGTCGACGCTGCGGTGATCGATCACCTGGAGCAGGTGCTGGGGCACTGTGTCCGGCAGGATGACGCGCTGGGTCCGCAGGCTGTACTGGACACCGTGCTGGCCCAACGCCACCTGACCGCGGGCCTGCTCGCCGAGTGCCCGTCGGCGCTGCGGCCGCGGCTGCTGTCGGTGCACGCCGACCAGTCCCGCGTCACCGGGTGGCTGTATTACGACCTGAATGACTTCGATGGTGCAGCAACCTGCTATGAGCAGGCTCGTACCGACGCCCACGAGGCCCCGGACACCGCTCTCGGCGCCCGGGTGCTGTGCCAGATGAGCCAGCTGGCCACCTGGCAGCAGCGGCCCCGGGTCGGTATCGATTACGCCGTGGCCGCTCAGAGCTGGGCCCAGCGCACCGACGATCTGCTGCTGCGCGCCTGGGCCGCGGCCACTGTGGCCCGGGCGTACGCCCGGGACGGCCAGCAGAGCGCGTGCCTGGCTGAGTTGGACACTGCCCGCGCCGGCATCGCGGCCGCCACCGGACAGCCGTCGGTCGTGGCCGGTGTCTTCGACGAAGGGCTGCACGCGAGTATCCGCGGCGAGTGCCTGTTGCAGCTGCACCGCCCGGCCGACGCCGTCCAGGCCACGGAGCGGTCGCTGGCCACGCTCGACCGCACGTACGTTCGCAACGTGGCCTTGACCACCGTCGACCTCGGGTCGGCGCGCCTGAAGTGCGGCGACGTCGACCACGCTGCGGCCACCCTCGAGCAGGCAGCCGACCTTGCGGTGCAGAACCGGTCGGCCCGGCTGGCCGGCGAGATCCACACCGTGCGCGCCCGCATGCAGCCGTGGCAGGACAGCCAGGCGGTCACCCAGCTCGACGAGCGGTTGCGGGCTTACCAGCTGGTCTGAACGTCGGCTTGGCGCGGGCAACGTCCTGAGTGCGGAGCAGTCCGGGCCAATTGTCGGTGTCGGGTTCGATCTCTACCTCTGGCTGGTCGGGAAGGCGGTTGCCGCGTTCCGTCAGCAGCCCGGGGCTGACGAGGCCGTGGATGACTCGCTCGCCGAGGTGCGGATCGACCTGCCCGTCGACGCGCACGTGCTGCACGATTACGTCATCGGTGAATGGTTGCCGCCTGGAGGACTACCGCAAGATCGCCGATGTGGGCGACGCCGCCCCGCTCGCGCCATCGTGGAGGAGCTCAACGGCCGCTACGGCGGGCCGCTCACCCCGATGCGTAACTTGCTCGTGGCGGCGCGTTTCGGCAGGCGTGGCGGGCGCTGGGGGGATCTGTGCCACCATAGCTGCGCCGGCTGCATCCGAAGGCGACGGACAAGTCGGCCGTGCCAGCAATGCCAGATGCTTTATTTGACTATGGTGCTGGTCTCGTGTTTCTCGGCTGAGACGATTACGAGACGGTCGCAACCAAGGTCACCGGGTCGTTGTTCTACGTGGAGGTACTGAGACGCGGGGTGGTCGGTGCCGATCGCGGTTGGGATCACCCAGGCCCGCAAGCGGATGCAGGCCGGCAGCTCACGGCCAAACCTCACTCTTATGCTTGTCTTGAACCGCAAAGCCCCACCGTTGCTGCCACGTCAGTCGCCGCAGGTTGATCGCCGCCTTCCGTGCGTGGTCGGTGTGGTCGCTGTCGATGGCCCGCTGGTAGGCCGCCCGGGCACCATCGGGGTCCCCCTGCTCGGCGAGCAGCAACCCCAGGTTGCCCGCCGCCCTCTGTGCCTGATCGGCGTGGCCGCTGTCAATGGCCCGCTGGAAGGCCACTCGGGCACCGTCGGGGTCCCCCTGCTCGGCGAGCAAGACGCCCAGGTTGGTCACCGCCTTCGGTGCCCATTCGTGATCGCCGCTGTCGATGGCTTGTTGGTAGGCCGCCCGGGCGCCGGCGATGTCGCCTTGCTGGTGGAGCAGATTGCCCAGGTTGAACACCTTTTCCCCGGGCTCCGACGGTTCAGACTTCGGCACCTCGGGAGGCAGGGTCTCCGGCACCGCCGAGGAGGACGGAGCTGGGACATCAGTGAGGTCGAAAACCGCACCCTGGGGTGAGCGCAGGTAGAGCACCGGTGTAGCCCACTCCAGTGTGTTGCGCCGGGCCACCTTGACCGCTCGCCGGGCTCGGGTGACCGCCTGCTCGACCGGGTGCTGCGCGGCGATAGCGGTGTAGAAGCCCTTAGCGAAGGTGACGGCGGCCTCGTCGGATATCTCGTACTGCATGGCGACCACGGCCGGTATGCCCCGGCGCATCAGCACTGCGGCGGTGCTGGAGAACCGGTCGGTGGCGCTGTCTCAGGCCGAATCGCAGGAGTTGAGCACAACCAGCCGCAATGAGCGGTGCTCGGCGAACAGCAGAGCAAGGTCGCTCGCAGCGAGACGGTGCGTCACACCGTCCTCACCGACCAAGGCGATCAGACCCTCGCCGATTCCCCGGTCGAAGCCGCCGTGTCCGATGAAATGCAGGATGTGCCAGTCGCCTTGGTCCAGCGCGTCCTGCAAGTCCCACCAGGTCTGACCCTGCACCC
>Ga0136617_10001205_pt1 | contig 22741 bp, 19 predicted proteins | sample AntDrymUQ3222106_2_FD_129672 | JGI IMG/M metagenome (GOLD analysis project Ga0136617, IMG submission 129672) | Polar desert sand microbial communities from Dry Valleys, Antarctica - metaG UQ322 (21.06) | ecosystem: Environmental > Terrestrial > Soil > Desert | place: Antarctica: Dry Valley...
AACCGGCTCCCCGACCACGACCCGGGACGAGTCGCCGAGCGGCAGCGGCAGGAGCTCGTGCTGCCTGGGATCGACCCGGATCACTCCGACGTCGTCGAAGACGTCCCAACCGACGATCCGGGCGCGTACGCGCTCGCGGTCCTCGAACTCGACGTACACCTCGTCGGCGGCCGTCGCCGGGCCGCTCGCAGTCTCGTCCCCCGCCGTCGTGATGACATGGGCATTCGTGAGGATCGTCCCATCCGCCGCCACGACGAACCCGGAACCCTGCGAGGTCGGCCCGCCTCCGCCGTGATCGCCGAAGAGAGCGAACACGGTGACGACGCCCGGCGAACGCATGCCGTAGATGCGAGCCGGACTGAAGCCGTTGCCCGCGAGCGGGAGCGCGCTCCGCGGCCCCGCCGGAACGATCGGGTCGGCAAGCGCGGGCAACGTGCCGGCCGGCACAACCCTCGCCTCATCGTCCTCCCGGGACCAACCGAGGGCGGTAGCCACGAGCAGCACCGCCAGACCGCCGACGATCGCCGAGACGAAAGAGATGACAGCAAGGGGGCCCGGACGCACTCTCTCCATGGTACGGATGGCTCTCGACACAGGGCCTGCGACCGTTTTCACGGGAAAACGGCCCGAGCTCCCGGGCACGTTATGAGGAAGAGGACAGAGGACGCCGCAGGCTCGCGGCCGTCCGGCTCGACCGTGGTTCTCGGCGGGCCTCTCAGCCCGGAACCGGCTCGCGAGCCTTCCCCTCGAGGACGGTCCCGGCGGCGGGCAGCTCGAGCGAGAGGATCGTCCTTCTCGACCTCGTCGTGAGACGGAGCGTCCCCCCCATCAGCTCCGCGAGCTCGCGGGCGATCGCAAGGCCGAGGCCGCTTCCCGACGCGCGCGCACCTTCCACGCGATAGAAGCGCTCGAAGACTTGCTCAGCGTGCTCGGGGCGGATGCCCGGACCTTCATCCTCGACGGCGAGGAAGACGCGGTCGCCGTAGGAACCGACCCTGACCGTCACCGGCGTCGCCCGAGGCGTGTGTCGGAGCGCGTTCTCGACCAGGATGCGGCCGATCTGGAGGACGCGCCCGTCATCGCCGAGAGCGGCCCGCTCGGACTGCCCGACCACCTCCAGATGATGCCCGCCGGCAAGCGCGACCGCCGCGAACTCCTCCGTGACCACCTCGGCGAGCTCGGCGATGTCGAGCGGTTCCCGCTCCACGTGCAGGCGTCCCGCGTCCAGGCGCGAGAGGTCGAGCAGCTCGGTGGCGAGCTTCGTGAGCCGGTCCACCTGCTCGCGCATGGTTCCGAGGAACTCGCGCCTCGTCGGCTCGTCGAGCTCTTCGCTCGACATCAGCTCGAGGAAGCCGCCGAGCGAGAACAGCGGGGTGCGCAACTCGTGCGACGCGTTCGCGATGAACTCGCGCCGGGCGTTGTCGAGCTGCGCGAGCCGGCGGCGCATACGCTCGAAGGCGTCGGCGAGCTGCCCGAGCTCGTCGGCGCTGCGGTCGACGACGGGTTCGTCGAAGCGCCCGCCCGCGATCCGCTCGGCCGCACGCTCGAGGCGGCGGATCCGCCGGGCGAACAGAGACGCTCCGCCGTACCCGATGAGGGCCGCCACGACGAGCGCGAGCACACCCGCGATCCCGACCCGCCGCTCGATCAGCTGCACGTTGGCGAGCGTGTCCTCGAGGGAAGCCGAAAAGAGCAGCACCTGCTCCGACGGGAAGCTGCTGATCACGAAGGCGACCTCCGCGAAACGCTCGCCGTCCCGCGTCACGGTGCCCTTTGTGGAGACGAGCGTCCTCGCCGCCTCGAGCGCCACAGGATCACTCGTCAGCTCCTCCGCCCTGGTGCCCTGCGAGTCGACGAGCACCTGGAGCGAGCGCCGCGTGAACAGCGTCAAGATCACAACTCGCGCATCCGCCCGGCTCGCAGCCTCATCGACCTGATCGGCGACTGCCACTGGATCATCCGGACCAACGAGCGCCCCTCGAAGAAGGAGGTTGGCCTCCTCGGATCCTTCCTGCTCGAGGTCCTCGAGGCGCGCTTGCACGAGGTTGCGCTCGAGCGAAGGAACAACCGCCGCGTAGACGACCCCGAGGGCTACGGCCACGACGACGGCAAGCGCGAGGCTGAGGCGCGCGCCGACGCTGCGAAGTGGGCTCACGGATCCCGGAAGCGGTACCCGACGCCTCGCACGGTGAAGATCAGCTCGGGCTCGCTCGAGTCCCGCTCGAGCTTCTCGCGCAGGTGGCGCACGTGGACGTCGATCGTGCGCGGCTCGCGGTACTCGGAGCCGCCCCAGAGCGCTTCGAGCAGCATTTGGCGCGTATACACGCGCCCCGGATCGGCGGCGAGCACACGCAGGAGCTCGAACTCGACGTAGGTCAGCTGCACGGGCTGACCCTCCTTCTGGACGACGCGCCTCCCGACGTCGATACGCAGGCCGTCGTTGACGATCACCTCGTTCTCCTGCCCCTCCCGCGGCGTCACGGCCGCCCGGCGCAGCAGCGCGCGGACGCGGCTGCGGAACTCGCGGATCGAGAAGGGCTTCGTGATGTAGTCGTCGGCGCCGAGCTCGAGGCCCAGCACCTTGTCGAGCTCGTCGTCCCGCGCGGTCAACATGATGATCGGAACCGTGCTCTGCGCACGGAGCCGCTTGCAGACCTCGAGGCCGTCGAGCTTGGGCAGCATCAGATCGAGGACGACCAGGTCGACCTGCTCCTGACTGAACCGGACGAGCGCTTCCTCACCGTCGTACGCCTGAAGGACGCGGAAACCATCGCGCTCGAGCGGATACGCGAGGAGCTTCTGGATCGGTTCCTCGTCGTCGACGAGCAGGATGGTCGAAGGATTCGGCATCGTGGACGGCCTGCCGGGCACGTCGGGGAACCCACTCGTACTATAGCCGGCATGGCTGAAGGTCTCCCGCCCGGGCCGGAGACCCGGCGGCCACGGCGTGGCTCGATCGAGCGTCCCGTGAACGCGCGCATGGTGCGCGGAACGTGGTTGCTCGTGGGACTGCCGCTCCTCGTCGCGGCCTTTTCCGTCGCGCGGCCGGCGCCGCTGCCCGCGCCGCAGCTGCCGCCTTCCTTCGACGGCGCGGCCGCCTCATCGCTCGCACGCGAGCTCGCCGGCACCTTCCCCGACCGCTCACCGGGCTCGGCGGGAAGCCGGCGCGCCGCTCGCTGGGTCGAGCAGCGGCTGCGCCTCTACGGCTTCAGCCCGCGCTCCCAGGGCTTCGAGCACCGAGTGGCCGGGCGGGGGTCGGTGCCCCTGACGAACCTGAGCGCCGAGGCCCCCGGCTCGTCCGGGGACGCTATCGTGGTCACCGCCCACCGCGACAACGCAGGCATCGCGCCGGGTGCGAACGACAACGCTTCCGGGACGGCCGTGCTGCTCGAGCTGGCCCGGGCCTACGCCCGGGTGCCCGCGGGCGGCGGGGTCGGGCAGAGCGTCGAGCCGAGTCACACCCTCGTCTTCCTCTCGACGGACGGCGGCTCTCTCGGGGGCACCGGCGCCGCTCGCTTCGCCGACGACCCGACCTACCGGAACCGGATGGTGGCGGTTCTCAACGTGGTCGCTGTCGGAGGAGCGGGGCGTCTTCGGCTCGCATTCGCCGGCGACGAGCCGCGGTTCGCCCCGAGCACCTTGGTGGGAACCGCGGCGGCCCGGGTTCTCGAGCAGACGGGCGAGGCACCCGAGCGGCCAAGCGGCCTGAGCCAGTTGATCGACCTCGCATTCCCCTTCAATCCGTGGGAGCACGGCCCTTTCCTCGCCCGAGGGACGCCCGCTCTCACTCTGACCTCGAGCGGAGAGCGGCCTCCGCCGGCTGCGGGCGACTCCCTGGCGGATCTCAACGACGAGCGGCTTGCCGAGGCAGGCCGGGCGGCTCAGACGCTGCTCGGCTCGCTCGACGTCGGCCTCGCCGCAACGCCGCCGGCGGAGCCCTTCGTCTTCGTCGGCTCGCGCTTCGTGCGGGGATGGGCGCTGCAACTCGTCCTCGTGGCGGCCCTGCTGCCTTTCCTCGCCGCAGCGGTCGACCTCTTCGCCCGTTGCCGCCGCCGCCGCATCCCTCTGCTTCCCGCCGTCCGGAGCTACGGGCGGCGGCTCGGCTTCTGGCTCCTCCTCGGAGCGCTCGTCTGGCTGTTCGCGCTCGCCGGCGCGTGGCCGGAGGGTGGGGCGGTTCCCCTCGCCCTCGACAGCAACGGGGCAGGCGACTGGGCCACGGGGCCGCTCGTCGGCCTGGCGGTGATCGCGGCGCTGCTCTGGCTCGCTGCCCGAGTGCGACTGCTTCCGCGCGGGTCGGTCGGGACGGGCGACGAGCTCGCCGGCTTCACGGTCGTGCTGCTCGTGCTCGGCCTCCTGTCGCTCGTGATCGTCGCCGTCAACCCCTTTGCGCTGCTCTTGCTCCTACCCTCGCTGCACGCCTGGCTCTGGCTACCCCAGGTGCGGGGACGGCCGGCGTGGGCACGGGTCAGCGTCCTCGCGCTCGGCCTGATCGGGCCTGCACTCCTGCTGGTTTCCTTCGCGGTTCGCTTCGGACTCGGGCTCGACGCGCCCTGGTACATGCTGACCCTCTTCGTGGGAGGGCACACGCCGGCGATTGCGACGCTCGCGGTCCTTGCGTGGCTGGCCGCAGCGGCCCAGGCGGCCGCTCTCGTCTCGCGCCGCTACGCGCCGTATCCCGAACGCGGGGAGCGGGGCCGCCCCGAGCTCGCGGCCGCCTTCCTCCACGCGCGGGAGCTGACCGCCCGCCGCCGCGTGCCTCCCCCCGAGGAGGCCGAGCGCGCCGTGCAGTAGCTGGGCCCGCTACGCGAGAGAGAGGTAGCGAACGAAGGCACCTGCGGCGAGCGCGCCCTCTCCGCGAGGTACGAGGACGAGCGCGTCGGCACCCGCAGCGCGCGCGATCATGTGCGACTCCTGACCCGCAAGCGGGGCCAGCAGAACCGCCTCGGCACCCACCTCGGTGCGGGCCCGGACGAGCTCGTCCCGCGCGGCGTTGCGCCGGACCTCCCGGGCCAGACGGCCGGGGAGGAACCGCGGCTCGGGCCGCACGAGGCCCTGGAGGGCCAGCACCGCCGGGCGCACGAAGAGCTCGAGCGCCACCAGCGAGGACACGGGGTTTCCCGGCAGGCCGAACACGAGCGTGTCACCGCGCACGCCAAAGGCGACCGGCTTTCCCGGCTTGACCGCGACCCCCCAGAAGACCTCCTTGACGCCGAGCTGACCCGCCACCCGACGCACGAGGTCGTGCGGACCGACCGACACCCCACCCGAAGTGACGAGCACGTCGGCCTCGAGCCCGTGGCCGACGGACTTCCGGTGGGCTTCCTCGTCGTCCTCGACCGCCGGCAGTTGCTCCACGGAGGCCCCCGAGGCCGTGAGGGCGGCCGCCAGCATGACGCCGTTGGACTCGTGGATCTGGCCCGGCGCCAGCCGCTCGCCGGGAGGGCGCAACTCGGTTCCGGTCGTGAGAACGGCCACACGCGGCCGCGAGCCGCACGGGACAGAGGCAAGACCTGCCGCGGCCAGGGCTCCGATCTGCGGCGGCCGCAGAAGTGTGCCGGCGGCCACCACGGTGTCCCCCACAGCAATGTCACCACCCCGCGGACGAACGTTCGCACCGACGACGGGAGCCTCTGCAATCGCAATCTCGTTGCCATGATCGACAACGTACTCGAGCGGGATGACGGCGTCTGCACCCTCAGGAACGACACCTCCAGTGGCGACGGCCATCGCCTCGCCGCTTGCAAGCGCCATCGCAGCAGGACGACCCGCCGCGATGCGCGCGACGACCGGTAGGCGGCCAGGCGCGTCCCCGGCGCGGAGCGCGAAGCCGTCCATCGCCGAGCTCGGGAAGGGGGGCAGGTCGACCGCTGCCCGCGCGGCCCGCGCAAGCACGCGCCCGGCGGCCTGCGCCAGCGGCACGGACTCCGCCGGAAGCGGGCTGACCCGAGCGAGAACCTGGGCAAGCGCTTCGTCGAAGGTCAGGAGCGCCGCCATCGCCCGTACGGTAGTCCAGCCTCGGTGGAAGGGTCGGCGGCGTGCTCTCGATCGTCGTCCCGATCGACGGCGGCGGTCAGGCCGCCGTGGGATCCGCCACTTGGTTGCGGAGCTGGACGAGAGCTTCGATCGCCTGGCCTGGAGTCCTACCGGGCGGAGATCGTGCGAGCGCTGAGCTCCAGGGCGACCTGCGCCCCTACATTCCCGTGCTCGCCCACGCGGCGGCATGCTCGACCTCCGCCGCGCCGGCTGCGATCAGATCGGCACGGTCTGCGGGAGGAGATAGGCGCACACCCCGAGGGCGAGGAGCCGCGCCGGCCGATCTTCCTCGGCAGCGGCGAGTGGAACCGCCCAGGCCGTGTACCAGGGCGCCAGATAGGGGACGGCAAGCAGGAGCAGGCCCGCGGCGAGCCCCAGTCGCGCGCGTCCCCGAGCCGCCTCGCGCAGGAGCCACGCGAATCCGGCGGCGAAAGCCAGCCCGAACAGGCCGAGGGCAACCGGCTCCGGCACGCCCAGCTGCGCCAGTCTGTGAGGGAGCGCGAAGCGGGTCTCCTGGTTCGCGTTCTGGGCGAGCGGTCCGAAGGCGCCGAGCCAGCCGAGGCCGTAGCGCCAGGTCGCAAGGGCGATCACGGCCGCTGCCGCGGCCGCGAAGCCCGCGTGTCGCACCTCCCGGCCGCCAGCCCGCGCCTCCACGGCGCGCAGCAGCAGGAAGACGACCGGGATCCACTTCACGAGCACCGCGAGCGCCCACACGACGCCCGCGAGCTGCCGCCTGCCGTGCGCCGCAAGCGCGAGGGCGCCGAGCACGAGCGCCGCCACCCACGCGTCATTGTGACCGCCGCCGCCGAAGTGGAGGGCGAGCAGGGGGTTCCAGCCGACGAAGGCCAGCGCGAAGGCGGTCCGACGTGCGAGCCGTGCGGCGAGAACCGCGGCGGCCAGAATGGCGGCGGCCGCGAGCGCCTTGAAGAGCCAAGCCGCAGCGTCTGGCGACTCGCCTGCGACGCGCGCGATGGGCTCGGACGCGAGCGTGAAGGCGGGACCGTAGACCGAGCCGCGGTCGCGCCAGTCGGCACCGACGTAGGGGAAGGCGGCGTCGCTCGGAAAGTCCTCGGGCGCGTCACGGTAGGGGTTGCCCTCCTGAACGGTCGCGATCCGGCCGAGGTTCCAGTACGTCCAGGCATCGGTCGAGAGCAGGAGCGGCGCACCGAGCGGAGCGAGCTGAATCGCGGCCGCAAGCGCGGCGACGAGGCCGAGTCGGGCACGCCGGCGGGCGAGCGCCAGCAGTCCGAGGAGGTAGGCGGCGAAGGCTGCGTAGGCCGCAGCCAGGAAGAGACGTGCCCAGCGGGGATCTCCGGCGTGCAGGCCGCCCGGCTCGGGCACGAGCGGCGACGACGCGGGCCAGGCGGCCGCGGCGCAGACGACGACGAAGCCGAGGGCAGCGACCCCGGCGCCGAGCGCCGTTGCTTCAGGGCAGCGGAGTTTCCTCAGGCAGCGGCAGGGGAGGCGGGGGTGGCGGCACCGTCACGGGCGGCGGAGGCGGTGTCGGCTCCGGCTCCGGCTGGGGCTCCGGCTGAGGGGCGGGCTCCGGCTCAGGTGCGGGCGCGGGCTGGGGCTCCGGCTGAGGGGCGGGCTGCGGCGATGCCGGTCGAGGCGCGGGACGGGGCGCGGGACGGGGCTCTGCCCTTGCCGCGGGCCGTGAGGGCTGGGAGCGCGGGGCCGGCCTCGGTGGCCGGAAGGTCGTTTCCTCTTCCTCTTCCTCGTCAACGGAAGACGAATCGTCGCTCGAATAGTCGGGCGATCCGCCGAGCGAGTACTTCCCCTGCGTCCACGTCGTGTAGACCGGCCACTCCCGAGGGGTGGAGAATTCGCGCGCCGGCGTGCTCCCGATCGCCTCCGTCATGAAGCGTCGCCAGATCTCGGCCGGAAAGGTTCCGCCGGCGACGGCGATCCCGTGGACGTTCTCCATCGGGATCTGACGCTGCGGGTGTCCCACCCACACTGTCGTCTGCAGATTCGGCGTGTACCCGCAGAACCAGGCGTCGACGTGGTTGTCGGTCGTTCCCGTCTTGCCCGCAGCCGGGCGGCCGAAGGACGCGTTGGTGCCGGTCCCGTAGAGCATGTTGTCGGCGAGGATCTTCGTCACCTCGTAGGCGACGCCGTCCGTGAGCACACGCCTGCGCTTGATCTTGCCCCAGGGCCCGTCCTTGTCGACCTTGCCGTTCGCCAGCACCACCTTCTTGATCCCGGTCGGCCTCGAGTAGATGCCGCGTGCGGCCAGCGTCGCGTAGGCGGAGGCCATGTCCAGCGGCGACACGTCTGCGGCGCCGAGACCGATGGCGGGCACCGAGTGGAGGGCGCTCCGGACACCGAGGCGTCGCGCCATCTGCGCGACCTTGTCCGCACCGACGTCCAGCGTCAGCTGCGCGAAGACGGTGTTGTCCGAGCGCAGCGTGGCGCGGGCGAGCGACGACCAGCCGTAGTAGTCGTGGCCGTAGGTCGAGACCTCCCACGGCTCGACCGTGTTCGGATCGTCGTAGACGAAGGGCGCCGAGACGTAGCCGACGCTGTTGGGATTCGCGCCCTGCTCGATCGCCGCCGCGAGCACGAAGGTCTTGAAGGTCGAGCCGGCCTGCCGGCGGCTCTGCGAGACGAGGTTGAACTGCCTGCTGCGCACATCCGAGCTGACGGCGGCCATGGCGCGGATCCGGCCGTTGGCGGGGTTGATCGCGACGACGGCCGCCGCCGGGTCGCCCCGCTCGTAGAGCGTGTCGCGAATCGCCCGCGTCGCGAGCCGCTGGTAGCGGCGGTCGATCGTCGTGTACACCTTGAGGCCACCCGACCGCACGGTCTCCGCACCGTAGGCCTTGATCAGCTCCTCGCGGACGTAGCCGAAGAAGTAGGGCTCGCGGATGCGCGTGTAGAGCTTCCCGGGCCGCAGTCGAAGGGGGGCCCGGATCGACCGAGCGTACTGGCGGCGGGTGATCTTGCGCGTCGCCAGGAGCGCCCGCAGCACCTCGTTGCGCCGACGTACCGCCGCGCTCGGGTTCTTCACTGGGTCGTAGCGGGAGGGCGCCTGCGGCAACCCCGCGATCATCGCCCCCTCGGGGAGGGTGAGCTTTCCCGCCCCCTTGTCGAAATAGGTCTGCGAGGCCGCCTCGACACCGTAGCTTTGATTGCCGTAGTAGACCTGGTTCAGGTAGCCGGCGAGGATGCGGCGCTTCGTCCAGTTGCGGTCGAGCTTGATCGCCAGGCAGGCCTCCTTGACCTTGCGCTCGAGCGTCCGCTCCCGCTGGTTGTAGCGATCCCGCACGAACTGCTGCGTGATCGTGGAGCCGCCCTCCACGACCTTGCCGGCGCGAACGTCGGCCAAGAGCGCGCGGGCGATGCCCTCGGCGTCGATCCCGCTGTGCCGGTAGAAGCGCCGATCCTCGATCGCGACCGTCCCCTTGCGCAGCCACGGGCTCATGCTCGCGAGCGGTACCGGCTGCCGGTTGTAGCCTTCGGCCGGGATCGAGCCCAGCGACGAGTTGTCCGCGGCGTAGATGAACGAGTTCTCACCCGTGGCCACGGGGCGGAGCGAGGAGAGATCGCAGCTCGAGCCGAGCGCCGTCGCTCCGGTGAGGGCGGCCGCCGCGAGCGAGCCGACCACGACGGCGAGCGCCGCGACGGGGAGGAGCATTCGCCGCCGGCGGGCGCTCGCCCGGGCGCTGCGACGCTGCCTGCGCCTTCGGGTCGTGTCGACCCCGGCCGGCCTGCGACTCGCCTCGTGCGGCGGGCGGCGCGGGCCGCGAGCGGGCGGCGTCACGCGAACACGCCCTCGGTCTGGAGTCTGCGAACGACGCGCAGGCGGAGCTCGCGCTCGAGCAGCTCAGCCGCGTCAGCGCCCTCGGCCTTCGCGCGGACGACGACCGTTGCCTCGGCGTCCAACGCCCCGACGAACACGTCGACACCGTCGAGGCCCGTCAGCTCGTCGCGGAGCGCGGTCGTTACCGTGCCGAGCTCTCGGTTGAGTGGAACCTTCAGGGTGATCTCGGCGACCTTCTCGCGGCTGACGATGGTGGAGTTGAGGATGGTATCCGAGGCCAGTTTGTCGTTCGGGATCACGAGCCGCGCGCCGTCGTCGAGCCGGATGAAGGTGTAGGTGAGCGCGATCTCCTCGACGATGCCAGCACCGCCCGCAACCTCGACGCGGTCGCCGATCCGAAGGGGCTGCGTGAAGGCGATCAGGATGCCGGCGACGAAGTTGGACAGCGTGCGCTGGGCGGCGAAGCCGACCACGAGACCCACGATCGCCGACGACGCGAGAATGCCCCCGGCCACCGCGCGCACGGCCGGAACGGTCAAGAGCGCGGAGAGGACTCCGAGAGCGACGATCGTGCTCACCACCGAGCGGCGGAGCACGCGGTAGCGCGTGACGGCCTCGGGCGCGAGCGTGCGCCGCGACATGCGGCGATCGACGAAGCCCGCAGCGAGCAGGGCGACGAGGACCACGATCGCAGCCGCAACCGAACGATCCCAGGCGGGCACGAAGCGGTGTTCGACGCGGAGCGGCGGCTTCCCGCTTCGGCGTGGGGGAACCCATGGTTCCCCCACGGGCCCCCTCCTTCAGAAGCAGACGCGCCGGAGCCGCGTGGTGGCTGCGCCGGGAATGTGCTGAACGAAGCACGTCACAATGATCCCGAGTTCCCGCTGAGGATCTACAGCGGCTTGCGACCCGCGTAGCCCTCATCGAGCCCGTGCCAGGACCCGACCTCCTCCTCGCCGAGGTGCCAGCACAGGAGCACCTCCTCGCCGTCCCGCAGCGACGGGAAGTCGACGAGGCCGCGACCGAGATCCTTCACCTGGACTCCGAGCGCGTGAATACGCTCGACGCAGGCGGAAACCGCGGTTCGTTCCTCTTCGACTCCGGCAGCGGCGTCCGCGAGCTCGCTCGGGGTGAGGTCGCCGCCGTTGCCGGCGATGTGCCCGAGGAGCGAGGTCTGGCGAGCTTGAGCGGCCGCGAGTGCGCGGGCACGCTCGACCATCTGCTCCACGAGCGGGCGCACTGTCGGGAGCGCCTCGTTCGCCTCCTCGCGCGTGAAGACCTTTGCCGCCAAGGGACTATGATCGTCGCCGTCGTGAGCGCTCGTCAACGGCACGGCGGGGAGAGCGGTCACGACACCGGAAGGCTGATCGGGTGGCTCGTGCTCGCGCTGGCTCTCGCGACGCTGAGCTACGCGAGCCGGCTGAGCGCGGGAAAGCCCGACCGTGACGCGCTCTACCAATGGGGCACCTTCCTCGGGGGAGTGATCCAGTACGCCTTCGTCCTCGGGCTGCTGCTGCTGATCGCACGGGGGGGGCCGGCTCGGCGGCTCTTCGCGCTGCGGCAGCCGCGGAGCTGGGGCCGCGCGCTCGGGCTCGCGCTCCTGGTGCTGATCGGGACCTTCGTGCTCGCCGCCGCGCTGAATCCGTTGTTGCAGGCGGGCGAGGAGCAGGGCCTGACGCCGGAGGGCTGGGACGGCAGCCGCGCGATTCCGTTCCTCGCGAACTTCGTCGTCGTGGCCGCCTTCGGCCCTCTCGTCGAGGAGCTGAGCTTTCGCGGTCTCGGGTTCAGCCTCCTCGCCCGCTTCGGGCAGGTCGCAGCGATCCTCGTCAGCGGCCTGCTGTTCGGACTCGCGCACGGCCTCGTCGAGGCGCTGCCGATCCTGACGTTCTTCGGCATCGGCCTTGCGTTCCTGCGTGCGCGAAGCGACAGCGTCTTCCCATGCTGGGTGCTGCACGGGATCTTCAACGGACTCGCCCTCATCTTCTCCGTGACGCTCGTGGAGCGCGAGTGAGCGCTCATCCACCTCTCAGGCCCTGCCGATAGGGGGAACGTGCGGCGCCTTTTGCTCCCGGCTCTCTCTGCTCTCGCGATCGCGCCGAGCGCCGCGGCCGCGCCGCCGGGTCCCTCGATCCGCATCAGCGCGCACACCGGCTCCGTGCCGTTCGCCGTCGACTTCGCCGCGCGAGGAGGCGCCGTCAGCTATCGCTGGGAGCTCGGCGACGGTGCGACGGCCAAAGGGCCGAGGACGCGTCACACCTACGGCCGCCCGGGCTCCTTCACGGCAACCCTGGTCGCCACGAGCGCCGCGGGGGCGGCGAGGCGGACGCGGGTCGTGATCACGGCTCTCCGGCTGTCGCTGGCCGCGCCGCGCACAGCTGTCTTCGACGAGCCCGTGCGCTTTCGCGGCACGCTCGTCCCGGCGCCTCGGAACGCGCGCGTCACGCTGCTCCGCAGAGGGAGGCCGGTCGCGACGAGCAAGCTTCACGCTGGAGGTCGTTTCCGCTTCCGCACCCGGCTTCGCTCGCCCGGGCCGTACAGCGTGCGCTTCCGCGGGATTCGCTCGGAGGCTCGGTCGGTGGTCGTGCGGCCTGTGCTCGAGGCTCGGCTGGTCGGTGCCGGCGTCGTCGGCTCGCCGCTTCGCCTCATCGCCCGCCTGCGGCCGGCCGGGGCTGGCCGGCTCCGCGTCCAGGTCTGGCGAGGCGGCCGCAGGACGTACTCGGCTGCACTCAAAGGAGGCCTCGAGCTCGGAACGCCGCGCCCCACCCCGATCCGTGTTCGGCTTGCGGCCGTGCCGCGCGACGGCTTCGCGCCCGTCTCCCGCACCCTGACGCGAACACTCGTGCAACCCGAGCTCGCGCTGGGAGCAAGCGGACCGAGCGTGCGTGTGCTCGAGCAGCGCCTGGCCAGCCTGCACTACGCGATCCGGAACACTGACGGCTCCTACGGGCTCGACACCTACGAGGCGGTACTGGCCTTCCAGAAGGTCGAGGGCCTGGAATGGACGGGGAAGGTCGACGCAGGGGTGTGGCGTGCGCTCGCGCGGGCCAAGGCGCCGAGCCCACGCAACGGCGGCAGTCACATCGAGGTGGACAAGGGCAGGCAGGTGCTCTACATCGTCCGCGGAGGACGCGTGGAGAGGGTCGTGCACGTCTCGACGGGCGCAACGGGCAACACGCCGGTCGGTCGCTGGAGCGTCTACCGCAAGGTCGCGGGCTTCGACTGGGTGCTCTACTACCCCATGTACTTCCTGCGCGGGTTCGCGATCCACGGTTATCCCTCCGTGCCGGCCTATCCCGCCTCGCACGGCTGCGTGCGCGTGCCGATGTGGATCGCGCAGAGCCTGTACGACTCGAGCTCCTACGGGCAGACGATCTACGTCTACTGACGATCGCTCAAAGAGCGCTCGGTCGTCTTGTGGCGTCGCGGAGATCGAGGCTGCCTTCCCGCGAAAAGCGTCGCCCCTCGGGCGGCAGCAGAGGCTGCATCTTCTTTCTACGGCGCGGCCCGGCTCAACCATCTACGGTTGCGCGATGAACGCTGGCGACCCACTGTTCCGGCAGCTGCGCGAGCAGATCACGGACACCGACCGGACGATCGTGGAGGCGATCAACCGCCGCCTGCAGCTCGTCGCGCGGCTGAAGGCCTACAAGGAGTCGCGGGGCATCGACTTCGTCGACCCCGAGCGGGAGGAGTGGCTGTTCGGGTTCCTGCAGCGAGCAAACGGCGGGCCGCTGTCCGCCGAGGGCCTGGAGGAGATCTACGCGGCGCTCCTCGACCTGACCAAGCGCGAAGTCTTGCGCCGCGAGGAGGTCAGTCCTTGAACTCGTCGGGGCTGACGTTGTCCAGGAACTTCTTGAACTCGGCCACCATCTCCTCCTCGTTCGCCTCGTCGCCCTCGAACTCGATCGCCGACTCCTCGATCACCTCGTCGGCGGCGAAGATCGGCGCCTCTGCGCGGATCGCAAGCGCGATGGCATCGGACGGACGCGAGTCGATCTCGATCTCCGAGCCATCGAGCTGAACGGTGATCTGCGCGTAGAAGGTGCTCTCGCGCAGCTCGGTTACGGTGATCCGCGTCACCTGCGCGCGCAGCTGACCGAGGATGTCTGTGACGAGGTCGTGCGTCATCGGCCGCGGCGGCGTCGCTCCCTGCAGCTTCATGAGGATGGCGGCGGCCTCCGGGTGGCCGATCCAGATCGGGAGGAACTTGTTGCCGTCCGCGGTCTTCAGCAGCACGATCGGCTGCTTGCCGACCAAGTCGAAGCTCACCCCGTAGATGACCATTTCGTGCATAGGCGGTGGGCGTCCGGCCCTCTCGGAGTGTAGCCCAGGGTCTCTGGACGAAACTCCCGCTCGGTGCGGCGGCCGGATGCGACGCCTGGCCGGTACAATCCTTCGCCGCGGGCGATTAGCTCAGTTGGTTAGAGCGCCGCTCTGATAAGGCGGAGGTCCGTGGTTCGAATCCACGATCGCCCACTCCGCAAGCTGTGTAGCTCCCACAGCTGGCCCTTCCTGAACCTGCGAGCGCGCACCGAGTGGTGCCGCGCGACCGTGATACCGAATGACCGCCGGCCGGCAGGTGCGGGCTGCGACCTACGAGGACTTGGCGCGAGGGTGGTGCTCGGCGGCCAGATCTCCTGGCCTCGTCGCTCGGACTCATGATGCCGCCGCCCGGATCGCAGATGCTGGCGTAACGGGCGCCCCAGAAGGTGTCGTAGGGAGGTTGCCGACCGTGGGGGCCGTGCTCTGTGAAGGCAGCGCGGTGCAACACGCGAAAGAACGGCCGGCGTGACGACTCTCCGCCCTCGTGACGGGCTCGGGCCGCCCGAGATCGTTCGTTCGACGCCCTCGCGTTCGAGGGACGCAGCTGTCGCCGCGATCGCGAGCACGTGGTCGCTGCTTGCTCTCCTGAACGGCGCGCGATCCTAGACTGTCTGGCCGCGGAACCCTCGTTCCGCCCTCCGCTATGGACCGCTGTCTTCGCCACGCCTCCTCCGGCGCGCTCGCCGCGCCGCGCAGCCTGCTCGCGCGGGAGAACGCGTGATCCAGTTGCCGTACGCCGACCCCGGTCGGCCCGACACGCGCTCGCCGGTTCGACTGCTCGTCTGGGTCGCCCGGCGGCAGCTCGCCATACTCTCGGCCGGCGTCGCGCTCGGCATCGTCTGGATGGTGGCCCAGGCGCTGATGCCCTATGCGCTCGGTCGCGCGGTGCAGGACGGACTCGTCGAGCGCGACGCGGGTGCTCTCGCGATCTGGGCCGGAGTCCTGCTCGGCCTCGGCGTCGTGCAGGCGGCAGCAGGCGTGATGCGCCATCGGGTCGCCGTGCTCAACTGGCTCCAGGCGTCCTACCGCCTGATTCAGGTAGTGGCCCACCATGCCGCGAGGGCAGGCCCAGCGGTCCGCGCTCAGCTCACGACCGGCGAAGTGGTCGCGACGGTGTCGAACGACGCGCTCCGCGCCGGCGGTGCATTCGACATCACGGCCCGCCTCGGCGGCGCCGTCGCCTCGTACGTCGTCGTCGCGGCCGTGCTCCTCTCCGCCTCGACCGAACTCGGGCTGATCGTGCTCCTCGGTGTGCCGCTTCTGGCCGCCACGCTCAGCACGATCATCCGGCCGCTTCAGCGCCGGCAGCGCGAGCAGCGGGAGGAGATCGGCCGGCTGACGGCGCTCGGCGCGGACACCGTCGCCGGGCTGAGAGTCCTGCGCGGCATCGGTGGGGAGGAGGTGTTCCTCGGCCGCTATCGGGAGCGCTCGCAGCGGGTGCGGCGGGCCGGCGTCCGCGTGGCGGTCCCTCAGGCGACGCTCGACGCCTCGCAGGTGCTCCTGCCGGGTATCTTCGTCGTCCTCGTGACCTGGCTGGGCGCCCGCTTCGCGCTCAGCGGGCAGATCGGTCCCGGCCAGCTGGTTGCCTTCTACGGCTACGCGGCGTTCCTCGTGATTCCGCTTCGCACCGCCGCGGAGGCCGTCGACAAGGTGACCCGCGCCCTCATCGGCGCTCGCCGGATGCTCGATGTCCTCGACGTCGAGCGCATCGTGGGCGACCCCGCTGAACCCGCAGCCGAGCCGCCGGCGTCGGTGCCACTCACCGACGCGCGATCAGGCCTCGTCCTCGAGCCGGGTCTCCTCACCTGCCTCGTCTCGAGCCTCCCGGAAGAGGCGGCGGCCCTCGCCGACAGGCTCGGCCGCTTCGTCGACGACGACGGGGTCGCGCTCGGCGGCGTCCCGCTCGTCGACCTGCCGATCGAGACCGTGCGGCGACGGATCCTCGTCAGCGAGACCGACCCGCTCCTCTTCTCGGGCGCGCTCCGCGCAGAGCTCGACCCGCGGGGACGGGGACGTGACGACGCGGCTCTACTCGCCGCCGTCGAGATCGCGAATGCGGAGGACGTCCTCGACGCGTTGCCAGAGGGTCTCGACGAACACGTCGAAGAGCGTGGTCGCGGCTTCTCGGGCGGGCAGCGCCAGCGCCTCGTGCTCGCTCGCGCCCTGCTCGCGGATGCAGACGTCCTCGTGCTGGTCGACCCCACGAGCGCCGTCGACGCCCACACCGAAGCGCGCATCGCCCGAAGGCTGCGGGACGCCCGCGCCGGACGCACGACGCTGGTCGTGACCGGGAGTCCGCTCATGCTCGACCAGGCCGACCGGGTCGCCTTCCTCGCGGACGGGCGCGTCGTCGCGGTCGGCGGGCACCGTGAGCTGCTGAGGACGACTCCGTCCTACCGCGAGACGGTCACGAGAGACGAGGCCGCGTGAGCGAGCGCCTCCCGATCGCGGACGGCCCGGAGGTGCGCGTCCAGGCGCGTCACCTGCTCCGACGCCATCGCCGGGCGCTCGGAGGAATGCTTGCGCTGCACGCACTGGCCGCCGTCGCCGGACTGGCCGGCCCGCGCCTGATCGGCGAGATCGTCGAGGGCGTGGAGAGCGGGGCAACGGCCGCTCGCTTGAACACGATCGTCCTCGTTCTCGCCGGCTTCGTCGCCGCCCAGACGGTGCTGACGTGGGCTGCGCGGCGCGCGTCGTTCGTGCTCGCCGAGGAGATCTTCGCACGGCTCCGGGAGGACTTCATGCGGCGGGTGCTGGCCCTCCCGCTCTCCACGGTCGAGCGGGCCGGCACCGGTGACCTCGTCTCGCGCACGACCGCCGACGTCGACACCCTCGCTCGCACCATCCGCTTCGCGGTGCCGGAGACGCTGATCGCGTCCGTCACGACCGTGCTCACGATCGCGGCCGCGGTCGCAGTGAGTCCGATCGTGGCGCTCCCCTGCGTGGCGGGGCTGCCCGTGATCTGGGTCGGCACGCGCTGGTACCTGCACCGAGCCCCACAGGGCTATCTCTGGGAACGGGCTGCCTACGCGACGCTGACGGGCACGGTCGGGGAGACGGTCGACGGCGGACGCACGGTGGAAGCGCTCGGACTCGGCCCCGAACGTATCCGCCGGATCGACGCCGACCTCGCGGAGGCCTATCGCGCCGAACGCCGGACGCTGTGGCTCCGCACGATCTGGTTTCCGACCGTCGAGTTCGCCTACGTCCTTCCCGTCGCGGCGACGCTCGCCTGGGGCGGCTGGCTCGTCCTTTCCGACCGTGCCTCGATCGGGGCCGTGACCGCGGTCGCCCTGTACGTGCAGCAGCTCGCCGACCCGGTCGACCGCCTGATCTCCTGGCTCGACGAGATCCAGATCGGCGCGACGTCGTTCGCACGGCTCGTCGGCGTCTCGAAGGTGCCGGACGACCGCTCGCCGACCGGCGAGGAGCCCGAGCACGACAACGTCCGTGCCCGCGACGTTCGCTACGCGTATGCAGCGGGTCGGGACGTGCTGCACGGCATCGATCTCGACCTCCGACCCGGAGAGCGGGTCGCCGTCGTCGGGCCCTCGGGCGCCGGCAAGTCGACCCTCGGCCGCCTGCTCGCGGGCATCCACCCGCCCCGGACAGGCCGGGTGGACGTCGGTGGAGTCCGCCTCGTCGACCTCGAGCTCGACACCCTCCGCCACGAGGTAGCCCTGGTGACCCAGGAGCAGCACGTGTTCGTGGGCACCCTCGCCGACAACCTGCGGCTCGCCCGGGTGGGCGCGTCGGACGCGGAGCTCCTCGACGCTCTCGCCGCCGTCGACGCGCTCGAGTGGGCGCAGGCTCTGCCGGAGGACCTCGAGACGGTCGTCGGCGCCGGAGGACATCCGCTCTCACCCCCGCAGCAGCAGCAGGTCGCGCTCGCGCGGCTCGTGCTCGCCGACCCGCACACGCTCGTCCTCGACGAGGCCACCTCGCTCCTCGACCCACGCGCGGCACGCCACCTCGAGCGGTCCCTTGCCTCCGTGCTCACGGGCCGGACTGTCGTGGCCATCGCCCACCGTCTTCAGACCGCGCACGACGCCGACCGGGTTGCCGTCGTCGAGGACGGCGTGCTCAGCGAGGTGGGCACGCACGACGAGCTGGTCGGCCGCGAGGGTTCCTACGCGTCGCTCTGGGATTCCTGGCACGGCGACGGCCGTTGAACCCTGCACGGGCCGGGCCGCGAAACCCCTCCTGCCGTACGCTCGCTACGGGCGCCAGCTCTACAGTCTCGGCCTGCAGCTTCTCGGCGACCGCGGCCTCGCCGAGGACCTCGTTCAGGAGACCTTCGTGCGCCTCTGGCGCTCGTCGGGGCGATTCGATCCCGAGCGGGGCTCCGTGCGCACCTTCGTCTACACGCTCGCGCGACGTGCAGCGGTCGACCTCCTTCGGCGTCGAGCCTCCCGACCGCTCACGCTGCTCGACGAGGACGAGGAGCTCGAGAGTCTCGCCGAGCGGCCGTTCGACGCGCTCGTTCTGGGGCTAGACGTGCGCGCGGCACTCGAGACGCTCTCCCCGGCCCATCGCCAGATCCTCGAGCTGCACTATCTGAGCGACATGAGCCAGGTGCATATCGCCGAGCAGCTCGGAATCCCTCTGGGGACAGTGAAGACGCGCACCTACCACGCGCTGCGCGCGCTGCGCGTCGAGTTTGCGGGGAGGGGCCTCGATGCCTGACGACGTCGTGCCGCACGTCGACCTCGCTGCGTACGTGCTCGGGCGCCTCGAGCCGGAGGGGCGCGAGGGGTTCGAGGCCCACCTCGCCGACTGCCCCAGCTGCCAGGCCGAGCTGGCCGAGCTCTCGTCGGTTGCACGCCTGCTGCCCCGGGCCGCAATCGCCTACGACGTGCCGGCCGGTCTCGAGGCAAGAGTGCTCGGTGCCGTCGAGCGGGCGGCGGCGGCGGAGCGGACACCCGCAGCGCCTCGCCGGGGGCGGTGGGGCTGGAGCCGCCGGCCGACGCTTGCGCTCGCAGCCCTCGCGGCGGTGCTGGCTCTCGTACTCGCGGCAACCCAGATCGACCGCTTCGGCGGGCCGACCGCCGAGCTCGAGGCCGTGCTCGCGCCGCCGGGCGGCGGGGAGGGCGAGGCAAACGTAACCGTGGTCGAGACCGGGATCGGCCGCGAGATCGCCTTCCGCACCGACGACCTCCCGATCCTGCCGAAGAGCGAATACTACGAGCTCTGGTTCGTCGCGCCGGGCGACACCCTGGAACGTCCGAGGCGGATCTCCGCGGGTACCTTCCACCCGGACGAGCGGGGACGGTCACACGCCGACTTCACCGCGGCGGTCGACCCGAAGCGCTACCCGGTCGTGAGCGTGACGGCGGAGCCCGGCGACGGGAATCCCGCCCGCACGGGCCCGGAAGTCCTGCGTTCCGGGTAGGCACCGCCGCTCGATGCGACACACCCCTTTCCCTTCCCTCCAGGTCTCGTCACCAGATGATCGGGCGGGTTCGGCGACGGGCTGTGGAGCGCGAAGCGCGGGCCACGCTGGAGGTCGAGCGCCGTCGGGGCGAGCCGTCGGGGCGCAGGGTGGCAAGCGTCCCGTGCTTACAAGCCGCGAAGAAGCCCTGCGCGCTCGGCGAGCTCCGGAGCCGACGCGGGCGACCTCCGCCCAACTGGCCGGCTCGCGCCCTAGGCCGCGGCGGTGGCGCCTTCGGCGCCGAGAGCCTCGAGGGCGCGCTCGAGCGCCTCTGCCAGCTCCTCCAGCTCGACCTCACCGGCAAGTCGCAGCTGGAGCTTGCCGGGCGAAAGTCGAGGCCGGAAGCCGGTCACCCGCTCGAAGGCGAGCTCCGTCCGGCGCACGAGCTCGGGGTCGAGCGCTTCGCCTCGAGCCCTCGGCCGGCGGCGAGCTCCCGCGGAGCGGGCGGCGCGCTCGGCGGCGCGCACCGAGAGGCCGTTCCGGACGATCCGGCGGGCCAGCAACCTGCGCTCCTCGTGCTCCGGGACCGAGAGGACAGCTCGCGCGTGCCCTTCGGTCAGCCTGCCCTCCTCGAGTAGTTCCAGGACGTCGGCCGGCAGCTCGAGCAGCCGCACACGGTTGGAGACGGCGGGCTTGGAACGGCCGACCTGCTCGGCGACCTCCGCCAGGGTGAGGCCGAACTCGTCCAGCAGCACCGCATACGCGCGCGCCTCTTCCGGCACGGAGAGCTGCTCGCGCGCCACGTTCTCGATGAGCGCAAGCAGGAGCGAGTCGCGGTCGTCGGCCTCGCGCACGAGCGCCGGCAGCGTCGGCTGACCGGCCTCGCGCGCCGCACGCCAGCGGCGCTCGCCTGCGATCAGCTCGTAGCCCCCGCTCGCCCGAGGTCGAACGACGACCGGCTGGAGAACACCCTGAGCGCGAATCGACTCCGTGAGCGCCGCGCTCGCGCCGGCCTCGAAGCGGCGTCGCGGCTGGTTCCGGCTCGGGTGGATTGCCTCGACGGGAAGATGGGCGAACTCGGGGCCCTCCCCCTGGCCGCCGAAAAGGACTTCGAGGCCGCGTCCGAGACCGCGGCGCGCGGTACTAGCGTCGCTCGACAAGCTCCATCGCCACCTTCCAGTAGGCGTCCGCCCCCGGGGAGCGGCGGTCGTAGACGATTCCCGGCAACCCGTGGCTCGGCGCCTCCGCGAGCCGGACGGAGCGAGGAACGGCGGTTCTGAAGACGAGCGTGCCGAAATGGCGCCGGACCTCGTCGGCGACATGCGCCGAGAGCCGCGTGCGCGCGTCGACCATCGTGAGGAGCACTCCGGCGATGGCGAGGCGCGAGTTCAGCCGTGAGCGCACGAGCTCGACCGAGCGGACGACCTGGGCGAGCCCCTCGAGCGCGAAGTACTCCGCTTGCACCGGCACGAGCACGCCGTCGGCGGCCGCGAGGGCGTTCACGGTGAGCGGCCCGAACGAGGGCGGACAGTCGAGGAAGATGAAGCCGTAGTCGGCGCGTGCACCCGCGAGCGACTCGGCCAGATAGCCCTCCCCGTCGCCGCGGCGCGAGAGCTCCACCGCGGCGCCGGCCAGGTCCGGTCTGGCGGGAACCAGGTCGAGGTTGGGGAAGCGCGTGCGCTTGACGAGCTCAGCAAGCGGGGCTCCGTCCAGGAGATCGTAGGTCGAAGTGCCGTTCGCCCGGGCGCCGAGGCCCGACGTCGCGTTCGCCTGCGGGTCGAGGTCGATGACGAGCGAGCGTTCGCCGGCCTCCGCGAGGCAGGCTGCGAGGTTGATCGCCGTCGTCGTCTTGCCGACCCCGCCCTTCTGGTTCGCAAGCGCGAAGATCTTCCCGGGCATAGAGCCAGGGTAGTCAGGCGAGAGGACGTTTCCGGGCCACCCCCGAGCGGCGCGGGAAGCCGGCGGGAGTCGGCCCGACCTTACGCAGCACGGCGAGGTGACGACCGCGCCGTCCAGGCACCGCGACGACCTCCTCGAGCGAGCCCCCGAGGAGCCCCGCGACGCGCGGGAGCTCCGGAGGAACTTCTCCCAGATAGAGGATGGCCGCCCCTCCGAGGCCGACGAGCGGAAGCAGCCACTCCGCCGCGACGACGGGCGGGGCGAGCGCCTTTGCAACCGCGACGCCCCAGGCCTCGAGCCCCTGCTCCTCGGCGCGACCGTGAACGACCCGCACGTTCGGGAACTCCCGCCCCAGACGCTCGAGGAAGGCGCACTTCCAGCCCGTCGCCTCGAGCAGGGTCACCTCGCGGTCGGGAAGCGCCGCCGCCAGTGGGATCCCCGGAGCGCCGCCGCCCGATCCGACATCGACGATGCCCCCGGACTCGCGGGCGACGGGGGCGGCGGCCGAGAGGCTGTCCTCGAGGAGTTCCGCGACAATCGCTGCGCGGTCGCGGAGTGCCGTCAACCCCGGTGTCTGCAGAAGCGCGTCGACCCAGCGCTCCAAGCGCGGCTCGTTACGCACCGAGCGGCGTGATCACGACGTACCGATTGGGCTCGGTTCCCTCGCTCGTCGTCTCGATGCCGCCGACCTCCTTGAGGTAGACGTGCACCACCTTGCGCTCGACCGCTGTCATGGCGTCGAGCTCCACGGGCCTGCCGCTCGCCAGCGCCTGCTCCGCGCTTCGCGTCGCCAGGGCCTCGAGCACCGTCCGGCGTCGCTCGCGATAGCCCGCCGCGTCCACGATGACTTCCTTCCGTCCCTCCGGCCGGCGGCGCCAGACGATCGCGTTCACGAGGTACTGGATCGCGTCGATCGTCTGCCCGTGCTTGCCGATCGCAAGACCGAGGTCCGACCCGACGAGCCTGGCGACGAGGGTGTCGTCGCCCTCGTCGAGCTCGAGCCGGCAGTCGATCCCGAGCTCGTGCGTGATCCGTTCGAGCACCGTGCGCACGTCGCCGGCGAGCGGGCTGTCGCCCTCGCGCACCGCCGGCTCCGCGGTCTGCGCATCGGGTGCCGTCGCGAGCACGCGGGCCGGCGCGTACCCCACCCCGAGCAGGCCCCGCTTCCCCTCCGAGATCACCTGGAACCGGACGGCTCCCTTGTCCAGTCCGGGGTGCAGTCGCTCGAGCTGGCGCAGCGCGCCCCACTTCGCCTCACCGACCGTCTCGCCGGTCGCCTCGACCTCCAGCTCGGAGGTCACCGGCGGGCTTTCTTCTTCCGCTTCACCCGGCGCGGCGGCCCCGTCGGA
>Ga0136617_10001206_pt1 | contig 22740 bp, 20 predicted proteins | sample AntDrymUQ3222106_2_FD_129672 | JGI IMG/M metagenome (GOLD analysis project Ga0136617, IMG submission 129672) | Polar desert sand microbial communities from Dry Valleys, Antarctica - metaG UQ322 (21.06) | ecosystem: Environmental > Terrestrial > Soil > Desert | place: Antarctica: Dry Valley...
AGGAGGCGGGAATGGCCGCCGCCGCCGCGGCCGGGCTCGAAGGCCGAGAGGGCGCCCACCCGCGCGACCTGTCCGGTGGCGAGCGGCAGCGGCTCGCGCTCGAGGTCGTGCTCGGCGATGTCGATCCGCCCGCAGCCGTGCTCCTCGACGAGCCGACCCGGGGGATGGATCGCGTCCACAAGGAGGCGCTTGCCGCGCGGCTGCTTGAACTCGCGCGCGCGGGCGCGGCGGTCCTGGTCGCCACGCACGACACCGAGTTCACTGCCGGCTTCGCGGCGCGCGCCGTGCTGATGGGCACGGGCACCGTGATCGCCGACGGGCTGGCCGCCGAGATCCTCGCGGGCGGGCGCCACTTCACCACCGACGTGGCGCGTGCCCTCGACGGCGCCGGCGGAGCGCTGACGCCCGAGCAGGGCGCCAGGATCCTCAAGCGCGAGCTCGTCTCGCAGGAGGTCGCCTCGTGACCTGGCAGCTGGCGTCCTTCCTCATCCTCGGGCTTGCGCTCGCGCTCGGATTCGCCTGGTACGAGCGCTCGCGGCCGCCGGCCCGCGTGCTCGCGCTCGTGGCCGCGCTCGCCGCCCTGGCCGTGGTCGGGCGCCTCGCCTTCGCCCCGCTTCCCAACGTCAAGCCGACGACCGACATCGTCCTCTTCGCGGGCTACGCGCTCGGCGGCGCGCCCGGCTTCGCGGTGGGAGCGGTGACTGCGTTGGTCTCGAACATCTTCCTCTCGCACGGGCCCTGGACCCCTTGGCAGATGGCGGCGTGGGGAGGAGTGGGCGTAGCGGGCGGCGCACTCGGGACCCTCGTGCGCGGGCGCTGGCGCCTTGCCGGCAGGACGGAGGTCGGAGGGGAGCCCCGCGAGCTCGGCCGGTGGCCCCTCGCGCTCGGCCGGTGGCCCCTCGCGCTCGCGTGCGGCCTGGCCGGGCTGGGCTTTGGGGTCGTGATGGACCTCTACCTGTGGACCCTCGGGGCCGAGCAGACGGGCGCGAGCTACGTCGCCATCGCCGCGCGGTCGCTGCCCTTCAACGTGGCGCATATCGTGGGGAACGTGGTGTTCTGCCTGCTGATCGGGCCGCCGCTGGTGAGGGCGCTGCGGCGTTATAGGCGGCGTTTCGAGGTGCGGTGGGCGGCGCCGGGGACGAGGGCGGTGGGCTCGTCGACGGCAGTCGTCGCGGTCGCGCTGACTGCGGTGCTCGCCTCTCTGGGTGGCGCTCCGGCGGCTCAGGCCGACTCAGCGAGCAATCAGGCCTTTCGTTACCTCCTCGGCTCGCAGAACCGCGACGGCGGCTTTGGTCCGGAGCGCGGCAGTTCCTCCGCCGGGACCCAGACCGGCGAGGTGGCTCTCGGGCTGGCGGCGGCCGGACGCAACCCACACGATGTCTCGAACGGGGGTAACTCGATCATCGACTGGACGAGGCGCAACATCGGCGGGGTGAGGACCGTCGGGGGCGTCGAGCGCACGATCCTCGTCTTGCGGGCAGCCGGAACGCCGAGGTCGACGCCCGGGTCGACGCGCGAGTCGATGCGCAGGTTCGCGGGCCGCAACCTATACGCCGAGCTCCGGGACTACCAGGGTCGCGACGGCTCCTTCGGCGGGAGCATCAACCACGCGGCCTATGGGGTGCTGGCCCTGCGCGCCGCAGGCGCGAACGCAGCGCGCGTCCGGAGATCGGCCGAGTGGCTCGAGGATCAACAGAACAAGGACGACGGGGGCTTCGGCATCTCGGCCAATGCCGAGAGCGGCTCCGATTACACGGGGGCCGCGCTCTCCGCGCTCGCCGCGGCGGGGAGGGGAGGGGGGCGGGAAGCCCAGTTGGCGGTCGGCTATCTGGAAGACGCCCAGAACGCCTCCGGGGGCTTCGGCCTCGAGAAGGGAGCCTCGTCGAACGCGCAATCGACGGCTTGGTCGGTGCAAGGGCTGGTCGCCGTGCGGCGGGGGCGGCAGGTCGTCGGCACCGCGCTCGCGTACCTGCGCAGAACACAGAAGGGCGACGGCAGCGTTCCCTACGACGAGGGCGGCGGAAGCAAGGTCTGGGCCACCGGGCAGGCCGTGGCCGCCTTGAAGCGGCAGCCCTTCCCAATTGACCCCGTCGCACGCCGACCCGTGCCGCCGAAGCCCGCAGCACCCACCGGTCAACCGGAGAAGAACGACGGGGATGACAAGGCCACCACGAGCGCCGGCGACGACAGGCCTGCGAACCGCGTCCGGCGGCCCTCGGGTAGGGGTCCGGGTCGCGGTCCAGGCAACCGCTCTGGCGCGGGTGCCGGTCCGGGATCAGGCGGCGGTGGGACAAGCTCCGCACCCGGCTCAGGGACACCGGTCTACCCGATCGGCTCGACCGCGACCCCATTTGGCGCCCCGCCCTTCTCGATACCGGGCCTGTCGGGATCGATTGGAGCCGCGGGCGCTCTGGCGGCGCCCGGCGGCGCCCTAACAGGCGCCCTTCCCAGCTTGCCGCCGAGCAAGCCGAAGACCCCCGGCCAGCTCTTTTCCGACGCCCGCGGCCAGCCCTCCACCCCCGTCGCGGCCAGCAAGCCCCTGGGTCCCAAGAAGGACAACCCTGCCCCGCGCATCGGCGCCGGAGCCCTCCTCGTCGTCCTCGTGGGCGGGGGACTCCTGCTTGCCACCGGCGGAGGCGCGCGGGCCAGACGCCTGTGGGCCTCCGCGCGCCGGAGGACCTCCTAAGCTCAGACGCACGATGATCGCCCGAGCTGACGCCCTCGCCGCCCTCGAGGCCGAGCGCTTCGACGTCGTCGTGATCGGGGGCGGGATCACCGGCGCCGGTGTCGCCCTCGACGCCGCCTCGCGGGGCTATAGCGTCGCCCTGGTCGAGCGCGCCGATTACGCCTCGGGAACCTCGAGCCGGTCCTCGAAGCTCGTCCACGGAGGACTGCGCTACCTCCAGAGCTTCGATCTCGGTCTCGTGCGCGAGGCGCTGGTCGAGCGGGCGATCATGGTCAGGCTGGCGCCTCACCTGGTCAAGCCGCTGCCCATGCTCGTGACCGCCTTCGACGGCAAGCGCCCCGACCGGATCATGGGTGTGGCGCTGAACATGTACGACGTGATGGCGAGCGAGCGCCTGCGCCGCCGCCCCGAGCGACGCTTCCGCTTCGGCTACCGGGCGAGCGAGGACTGGAGCCCCGATCGCCACCGCATCATCGACGCCGCGGAGGTGCTCGAGCACCTGCCGGCGCTCGCCTCGCGGGAGCCGACCTCGGCCTACCTGTTCTACGACTGCCAGACCGACGACGTCCGCCTGACCATGACGGTGCTCGGCGAGGCCGAGCGCTTCGGCGCGGTCTGCGCCAACCGCTGCGAGGTCAGCGGGCTGATCGAGGAGGGTGGGCGCGCGGCGGGCGTCCGCTGCGTCGACCGCGTCAGCGGGCGCACGCTCGACGTGCGGGCCACGAGCGTGGTCAACGCGACCGGCGTGTGGGCGGACCGGATCCGCCCCGAGGAGATCCACGCCGAGGCCGAGGTTCCGCAGATCCGGCCGAGCCGCGGGACGCACATAGTCCTCTCGGGCGAGGACGTGCCGCTGCGCTCGGGGGCGGTCGTACCCGCGGGAGGCGGGCGCAACATCTTCGCCCTGCCGTGGCTCGGGCGCACCCTCGTGGGAACCACCGACAAGAACTACTCGGGCCCGCTCGATCACGTGGGCCCCGACCCCGAGGACATCTCCTACCTGCTCGAGTCCTCCAACGCGTTCTTCGGGACCGAGCTCGCGCCCGCCGACGTCCTCGGTGCCTACGGCGGCGTGCGCCCGCTCGTCTCAACCGGCGACACCAAGCGCTCGGTCGACATCTCCCGCAAGGCGGAGCTGTTCGAGACGAGTTCGGGCCTGATCACCATCACGGGCGGCAAGCTGACGACCTGGCGGCGGATGGCGAAGCAGGTCGTCGACCGCCTCGTGCTGCGCGACGGCCTCGAGGCGCCGTGCCGGACCGAGGACATTCCCCTCGGGCTCCCCGTCGAGGCGGGCTCGCTGCCCGACGCGCCCGGCGTGGACGAGCAGAGCCGCGAGCTGATGGCCGATCGCTACGGCCACGCCGCCGGCGAGGTCCTCGACCTGGCGGCACAGGAGCCGGCGTTCGCGCGACGCATCGTCCCCGGCCTACCCGACCTGCTCGCGGAAGCTCGCCTGGCCGCCCGCCGCGAGCAGGCGCTCACCGTCGGAGACGTGCTCCTGCGCCGCACGCGGCTCGGGTTGCTCGACTCGCGAGCCCTGGCGAAGGCGGGGGCCGAGGCGCCGCGTGTGGTCGCGGCCGCGCTCGCTGACGAGCTGGGCTGGGACCACACCCGTATCGAGCGGGAGGTGACGGCCTGGCACGAGGAGGCCGAGGCGGAGGGGATCGCCGACGCCGGCGGCGACACGGCCCCCCCAGTGGGGGTAAGTCCTCCGTCCGACGAGATCGCCCCCCCCGCCCTGCCGCCCGAGCCCGAATGGGAGCAGGCCTCCACCCGGTGAGGAGCCTCCGCCTACCCGGGCGCGAGCTCGCCCTCGATCCTGCCCTCCCGCTGCTGATGGGCATCGTCAACGCCAGCCCCGAGTCGTTCTCCGACGGCGGGCTCCATCCCGACGTCGACGCCCAGGTCGCCCACGGCCTGCGGCTCGTCGACGAGGGGGCGGCGATCGTCGACGTCGGTGGCGAGTCGGGCGTCACCAACCGACCGCCCGTCGAGGCGGCTGTGGAGATCCGGCGGGTCGTGCCGGTGATCGAGCGGCTCTCCGCCGCCGGAGCGACGGTCTCGATCGACACGTGGAAGGGAACGGTCGCGCGCGCGGCCCTCGCCGCGGGCGCCGCCATGGTCAACGACCCGAGCGGTGGCCACGACTCCGATCTGGTCCTTGCCTGCGCCGAGCACGACGCCGCGCTCGTGATCACCCACACCCGCGCGGCGCCGAAGGTCAAGGCCTTCCCGGACTACGAGGACGTCGTAGCCGACGTGATCGCCCTGCTCTCCGAGCGCCTCGAGGCCGCCGGGCGAGCGGGCGTCGCCAGCGAGCGGATCGTCATCGACCCGGGCCTCGACCTGGCCAAGACCCCGGCGCAGAGCATCGAGGTCCTCCGCCGTCTCGAGGAGCTCCGCGCGATCGCCCGTCCGGTCCTGCTCGCGCCCTCGCGCAAGGACTTCGTCGGCGCGCTCACCGGGTGCGCCCCGGCGGACAGGCTGGCCGGCACTCTCGCGGCGGTGGACCGCGGAGCCGCGGCCGGCGTGGCGATCCTGCGCCTGCACGACGTGGCGGCGGCGGCCGACTTCCTGGGGGTCCGGGCTGCTCTGCGCGACGGCCCGGTCGAGGCGGATCTCCACCTCCCCGAGCATCTGCGCCGCGAACCCGCCATGAGCTGAGGCTCGCCGCACGGCGAGCGTGTGCCTCCGCTTCCGGACGCGTGTTCTAGCCGACTCGCCCCTTATCAAGCGGGAGGAGAGCGCCGCCGATACACGAAGCGTCAGGGGAATCGTCGGCCGCCCGGACGGCCTGAGGAGGTTGCACTCAGTGAAGCGAACGCTCGCGTCCATCGCAATGGCCACTGCACTCATGCTCGCGGTCGGAGGCGGCACCGCCTTCGCCGGTCAGTACGACTACCTGCTCGCGCCGACCTCGGTCTGCAAGAACCAGACGAACACGAGCGCCTCCGTGGCCGCCCAGGAATCGGCGATGTCGTGCCTGCACAACTACGTCCGCACGCGCAAGGGCCTGCCGTCGCTGGCCACCCGCTCCGCCCTCCTGAGCTCGGCGAACTCGAAGTCGCTCGACATCATTCGCTGCGGCGACTTCAGCCACCAGGCCTGCGGTCGCGAGACCTTCTACTACACCAAGCGGATCGGCTACGCCAGCGGCTGCTGGGGCGCCGGCGAGAACATCGCTTGGGGCTCGGGCTCGCTCGGTTCGGCGCGCAGCATCATGCGCGCCTGGCTCTACTCCACGGGTCACCGCGAGAACATCCTGCGGTCGAGCTTCCGGGACAAGGGCGTCGGCCTGGTCAAGGGACGATTCTCCGGCTACTCGAACGCACAGGTGTGGACCACTCAGTTCGGCTACCGCTGCTGAGCGGCGGTTGACAGCGGGCGGGGACGTGTCCTCTCGCCCTCCGGGTGGTGTGACATCATCGCCCGGCCAATGAAGCTCTTCATCGACACCGGCTCGGTCGCAGAGGTCGAGGAGCTCGCCTCCTGGGGTGTGCTCTCCGGCGCGACCACCAACCCCTCGCTCCTCGCCAAGGAGCAGGGCGATCCCGGCGACATCGTGCGCCGGATCTGCGAGCTCGTCGGCGGCCCGGTGTCGGCCGAGGTCGTCTCCGACCGGCCGGAGGGGATGGTCGAGGAGGGGCGGGCGCTCGCCGGCCTGCACCCGCATGTGGTCGTGAAGGTGCCCTTCTCGCACGCGGGGCTCACCGCCACACGCGAGCTCACCGACGCCGGCCTTCGGGTGAACATGACGCTCGTCTTCTCGGCTGCCCAGGCTCTGCTCGCGGCCGAGGCCGGCGCGACCTACATCTCGTGCTTCATGGGCCGCCTCGACGACATCGGCGTCGACTCGGGCGCCGTGGTGGGGGAGATCGTCGCCGCGCTACGGCCCGGAGGCACGACCTCTCAGGTTCTCGCTGCCTCGCTGCGGCACCCGATGCACACGGTGCTCGCCGCGCGCCTCGGCTGCGAGGTCGCCACCGCTCCGGGCAAGGTGCTGCGCCAGATGCTCGACCACCCGCTGACCGAGTCGGGAATCGAGCGCTTCGGAGAGGACTGGCGCGCGCGCCCCGAGTTCGGGACCTGGCTCGCCGGACTCGTCGAGAGCTCGAAGGTGGCGTCCTGATGCGCACCCGCGGGATGCGCGGGTCCTAGTGCCCGTCCTCGACCGAGGCGAGCTCGAGCGCAGCCCGCTCGCCGACCTGCACGCCATCGCCGCCGAGCTCGGCGTCGAGGGTTTTCGTCGCCTGCGCCGGGAGGATCTCGTCGCGGCGATCGTCGAGCACGCCCCGGGCGGCGAGGGATCGGCGGACGATAAGGCCGCAGAGCCGAGCGATGACGCGCCGCGCCGCTCACGCGGCGGCGGCGGCCGAGGCACTCGCCGTGGTGGCCGGGCCGACAAGCCGGACGAGGACGACGAACGCCCTGCGCGGCGCCGGGGTGGACGGGGACGGTCGGAGCGCCCCGAGCGCGAGTCCGCGGCCCAGCCAAGCCCGCGACCCGACAAGGAGACCGAGCCGGCCGACGACGAGGACGAGCCCGAGACTGAGCCGCGCACCGGCGTGCTTGACATCCTGCCCAACGGCAGTGGCTTCCTGCGTGGCGCCACCCTGGCGCCCGACCGCGGCGACGTCCACGTCTCGCCGGCGCAGATCCGCCGTTGCGAGCTGCGACCCGGCGACGAGGTCACCGGTCCGGTCAGAGCGCCTCGCCGCTCCGAGCGCCATCCCTCGCTGGTCCACGTGGAGACCGTGAACGGCGCCCCTGCGGAGCCGCCCGCTGAACGCCCGCCCTTCGGCGAGCCCGCGCCGACCTACGCAACCGAGCGGCTGGCCGCGCCGGACGAGCTTTCCGCCGTGCCCTTCGGGAAGGGATCGCGGGTCGCCGTCGTTGCGCCGCCCGGCGCCGAGGCCGGAGACCTGTTGCGGCGTATGGTGACCAAGCTCCGCGAATCCGACCCCGACCTCGCCCTGACCGTCGCGCTCGCGGGCGGACGGCCCGAGGACGCGGCGCAGTGGCGCCAGATGGCTGACCTCAGCGTGGTCGGGGGGGCTGCCGACGGCCCGATCGACGAGCAGTCGCAGGCGGCGGAGCTCGCACTCGAGCGGTCCAAGCGGCTGGTGGAGCGCGGCTCTCACGCGGTCCTCGTCGTCGACTCGCTCGACGCGCTCGCGCCCGACGCGGCGCGCCGAGTGTTCGCCTCGGCGCGGCGGCACGAGGGCGCCGGCTCGCTGACGGTCATCGGGACGCTTGCGGTGAGTGATGAGCTCGCGCGGCTCGCGACCACACGGATCGTGCTCGAGCCCGGGACAGGGTCGAACGGCGACGAGCTTTCCTCGGTCTCGCCCGCCTCGGGCACCACGCGCGCGGACCTGCTCGCCGGCTAGACCCTTTCCGCGTAGCTCCTGCCGGACGGCGCCGATCCGATGCAGTTCGGTCACTAGACGCAGCAGCAGTCGAGCTCCTTCGTCGCGGTTTCGTAGGTGCGAACGAGCTGATGGCCGCCAGGCTCCGTGGCCGAGAAAGGAACGGCGCCCCGCAGGGCGCCGTTCGGATCCGGCTAGGTGTCAGCCGAGCCGACTAGTCGTCGCCGCGGGTTCCCCGGCCGCGGCCACGATCGTCATCGTCGGCCCGCACGATGGCCACGAGCGCGTCGATCGTCGTCCCCATGCCCGCGTGCTGGCGGTGGTCGAACAGCGTCTCGCCGTTCACCACGTCCTCCAGCCCGATCCTCTTCGAGAACCTCTCCGTGCCCTTGAGCACGAAGTAGGGGCCGCTTGGCTCGGCGGCGCAATCCTTCAACGAGGAGAAACGCTGAACGGTGCGAGCCGGCTGGTGGCGCTTGCCACCGTCGTCATCATCGTTTCCGCGCGGCGGTGCGGCGATGAAGACGTCCGCCCCGACGGGGTTCGTGGGCGGATCCTCGGCAACCGCGAGATTGCCCTTGCTGTCGAGTGCCACGTTGTCCGATGCGTCGAACCCGTTGGCCTCCGACGCGTTCCCCGGCCGGGGGTCCGCGATGGTCCCTGTCTGCTTGCCGACGTAGCGGTAGCCGAACGGACGGTTCTTGTCGCGGAGGTCAATGTTGAAGACCCCCTCCTCGAACGAGCCGTCTGATCCGTCGTCGGTGATCCCAACGTACAGCGTGTCTCCACCGTTCAGGACATCCTTGCCCGTGCTCTGACCGGTCTCGACGTCCTCGGGTCGCTCGTAGCGGTTGGCCCCCGCGGTGAACGCGGCGCGGTCCGCGTCAACCTGAACGGCATCGCGGGGGAGGTCCAGCCACCGGCCTTCGCCGTCCTTGGTGTTCGTGCTGTCGTAGGCGGACAGCTGACCCTTCGACAGATCGCCCTTCCGATCGGGCACGAAGCGGAAGATCGCCCCAGCCGTGCCCGGCTCCCTCTGGCTCTCGCCCCGCGACTCGGCGATGCCGTAGGCAAAGCCCCTCTTGTCGAAGCGCATTCCCTCGTGCGACTTGGCGCCGAGCGCCGGCCGGGCGCGGATCCCGTCCTTGACGGTGTCGTTGGTTCCGTCCCCGGGGGTGATCCGCTCGCGGCTAGGGTCGAGTTCGCTCGGGTCGTCCTCGTCGACGAAGAACTCGTACACGAGTCCCCCGCTGGCCTGCGGCACCTGCGGGTCGGGCGTAGCCTGCTTGATGGTCTCCTCGGCGGCCAGGATCGTGCCCTGGGGGGTCCAGACGATGCCGTCGAAGGCCTCCCAGTCACCACGCTCGGCCAGGATCTCCGACTGTCCGGTCTTCAGGTCAGTAAGTGAGACCTGGGCGTTCGAGGGGTTCGGCGGGGTGGTTGGGTCGTCGTCCTGCGCGGCGCGGTTCTCGTGAGTGCGGTACACGTAGCGGCCGGCGTCCTTACCGAACTCGTTCTGGGTGTTCATGTCCCAGTTGTCGGAGCTCGCGTTCAGGCCACTCGACCTGGTTCCGGGGGGCTCCTCGGCTACAACCTGCTGCTTGTAGCCGGTAGGAAGGAGGAACGGCTCCGACCCCGGGCCGCTCTCCTCGCCGGTGCAAGGCGCGGAAGCCGCAAGGGGCGTGAACCGCCTGAAGGGGGTGTAGTCGGCCTCGGTGTCGACGGCCTGGCGGTTCGGGCGGATCTTGTCCTCGTTCGGATCGGCTACCGCCACCGCGGTTCCTGCCGCTCCGAGCGCGCCCACCGCGAGAGCGGCGGTCACTCCTTTTCGAAACTTCACTTTGTGGCCCTCCTCAGGGTGCCGATGAGATGAAGCGACCGTAGGCGGGACCTCGTCTGTGCCGTCACCCCTGTGTGAACGAGATGTTGCAAAGTTGCGAACAGCGGCGCTGGTGAGGAGCGGCCGGCGCCGCCGGCCGTGAGCTCTAGTCCCGGCCGGCCACCCGGGGCGACTCCGGCAGCGGCGTGAGCGCGCGCTCGATCTCCGCGCGCCGCGGCTCGAGGAACGGCGGCAGGGCGAGGCCCTCTCCGAGGTGCTCGGCGTCCTCGTCGACCGCGAAGCCGGGCCCCAGCGTGGCGAGCTCGAAGAGGACGCCGCTGGGCTCGCGGAAATAGACCGAGCGGAAATAGAAACGGTCGATCACCGGCGTGGCCTGAGCGCCGGCCGCAAGGGCGCGCTCCCGCCAGTCCTCGAGCTCGTTCATGGGGGAGGCCCAGGCGACGTGGTGGACGGTCCCGGCTCCGGGCATGCCCCGCTCGGGCGGAGGCTCGTCCCAAGCGTAGAAGGAGCCGCGCTCGGAGCCGCGGCGCTCCCAGGCCGCCTCGCCGCCGGGCTCGAACCCGAGGCCCTCGCCGAGCAGGGCGGCGCTCCCGGCCGGCCTGCCCGAGTAGGCGCGCACGCCAGCGAAGCCCTGGAGCGCGTGCTCGCCCGGAATGTCGGGGGCCTCGGCCACCAGCGGCGGGTCGGGAGCCTCGGAGACCAGCAGCTCGAGGCCTAGGCCCTCGGGGTCGGCGAAGCGCAGCGCGGCACCGTCGCGGGTCGTCTCGATCCCCTCGGCGCCCAGGCGCTCGGCCCAGAAGTCGAGCGCCTCCTCCGAGCCCACGCGCCAGGCGATCCGGTGGACCATGCCCCCTCCGGCCCGCCCGCGGCGCGCTCCGGGATACTCGAAGAAGGTCAGGTCCGAGCCGGCCGAGCCGTGTTCGTCGGCGTAGAACAGGTGGTAGACGCCGGGGTCGTCCTGGTTGACCGTCTTCTTGACCATCCGCAGGCCGAGCACCCGGACGTAGAAGTCGACGTTGCCTGGTGCGTCGCCGGTGATGCAGGTGACGTGGTGGATCCCCTCAAGTTCCATAGTCCTCCATTGTGTCGGCTGCGCTCGGCCCGAGCGGTATCGGCATGCGTGGCCGCGCGGCATCACGAGGCTGACCGACGAGTTGGCCGCCGGGACACTCCGCGGCGCTGACGGTACGCCCCCGGCGCGGACCGCGGATCCCTACGGCTCCGAGGATCCCGCCCAGCGCGACCAGCACGGCGCCCGTGCCCATGGCGAGCCGGAAGCCGCTGACAGAGGCGTCCTCGACCGCCCCGGCAACGACCGGGCGCTCCGCGCTCGGCACCCCCTCGAGGTCTACGGGCGCCAGCGGCTGACGCTCGGCCTCGGCCAGAGCCGCCCGCGCGGGCGGGCTCAGGCTCCGGCCGCCCAGGGAGTCGTCGATCGAGGCGGAGAAGCGGCCGGCCACGAGCACGCCGATCGCCGCCACCGCGATCAGCCCGGCTACGCGAGCGATCGCGTTGTTGACCCCGGAGGCGATCCCGGCGTTGTGCTCGTCGGCCCCGGCGAGCACGGTCGAGGTCAGCGGCGCGACCGTCATCGACAGACCGAGCGCGAAGAGCAGCAGCGCGGGGAGCAGGTCGGTCAGGTAGGCCACGTCGCCATCGAGGCGGATCAGCAGCGCGAAGCCCGAAGCGGCCACGAGCGGGCCGGCCCCGAGCAGGACCCGCGGCCCGACGCGGTCGGCGAGGGCGCCGAAGCGGCTGGAGAGCAGGAACATGACGATCGTCACCGGCACGCTGGCCATTCCGGCTTCCAGCCCGGAGTAGCCCGCAACCTCCTGGAGATAGAGAACGAGGAAGAAGAACAGCATGGAGAGACCGGCGTACATGGAGAACGTCTCGACGTTGCCGACCGCGAAGTTGCGCCGCCGGAAGAGCCCGAGCGGCAGCATCGGCTCGCGGGCGCGGCGCTCGTAGAGCACGAAGGCGATCAGCAGCGCGATCCCCACCAGCCCCGGCACGATCACCGCCGGGCTCCGCCAGCCGAGCACCGGCTGCTCGATGAGCGCGAAGGTCGGTCCGGCCAGCCCGAAGGCGCAGAGCAGCGCGCCACGCCAGTCGAGATGGGGGCGCTCGACCCGTCCGCGCCCCGCGGGGATGAAGCGGGCGATCAGCACGAGGGTCACGAGCACGAGCGGCACGTTGATGGCGAAGATCCACCGCCACGAGGCCGAGTCGACGATCTGCCCCCCGATCAACGGGCCGAGCACGGTGCCGATGCCGCTCCACGCCAGCCACGTCCCCACCGCGCGTCCACGCTCGCCCTCCGAGAAGTTGCTCACGATCACCGCGAGCGCCGCGGGGGTGAGCAGCGCGCCCGCGGCGCCCTGCAGCGCCCGGGCCACCACGAGCAGCTCGATCGAGGGGGCGAGCGCACAAAGGATCGAGGTGACACCGAATGCGGTGACCCCGAGCGAGAAGACCCGGCGCTCGCCGAGCAGGTCGCCCAGCGAGCCGCCGATCAGGAGCAGCGAGCCGAGGGCGAGCGTGTAGGCGTTGGCCGTCCACTGCTGGCCGGCCAGACCCCCGCCGAGCTCGGCTTCGATGGCGGGCAGGGCGACGTTGACGACGGTGGCGTCGACGGTGACCACCGTCGAGCCGAGGATGGTCGCGACGAGGGCGAGCCGCTTCTCGCGGTCGTCAAGGGCGGGGGACGGGGAGGAACTCGTCACACCTCAAGTTTGCCGTGCCGTGCCCGGCCGGCGGGTCGCGAAACCTGCGCTCAGATGCCGGCGCACCCGCTTGGGGTGGCTCGGCGCGTCAGCGGCGGTAGGCGATGCCGGCCCACGAGGGCTCCGGCGTCAGCTCGATCGGCTCCGTATCGCGCTCGGGCTGCGCGTACCCGAAGGTGTGGGTGCACTCGTCGAAGTAGGGCTCGAGCTCGCCCTCCTTGACCCTCTGGTCGAGCCACGCGCCGCGGAACACGAGCCGGCGCAGCCAGTGCACGAGGGACCGGTCATCCGGGCCGACGAGTTCCGTCCAGGCCTCATTGACGTGCTCCCCGAGGGCGGAGGCGGGGTCGGAGACATCGCCGTTGACGGTCAGGTTGACGAGATCGTCGCGCTCCTCGGCGCCGAGTGTCCCGTCGACGAAGCCGAGACGCAGCGCCGCCTGCTCCACCCGCTCCACGAAGTCGCCCTCGTTGAAGGTGAAGCGCAGCTCGCCGTACTCGAGCACGTAGTCGGTGCCAGATTCGTAGTTTCCTCGTCGCCTGGTGTCCATGGGGAAAGCCGGCCCGTGGCCGGCGTCGGCATGTTAGGCGCGACTCCTTCCCGGCTGTCGCCCTGCAACGGGATATTCACGTCCAGCTCCGGCGAGGGGGAGAGATCGGTCGCGCTGCTGGCTTGAGACGACATGGACGCTTCGCGCTCTTCACCGTCGGTGCTCGTCGTCGAGGACGACCAGGCGATCGCGGCGTACCTCGCCGACAACCTCGTCGCCGACGGCTTCGCGGTCTTCGTAGCGCGCGGCGCCGCCGAGGCGCTGCGGGCGATCGAGGTCCGCTCGCCGGACCTGGTCCTGCTCGACCTCGTGCTCGGCGACGGCTCGGGCCTCGCGGTGCTCGATCGCGTCCGTGCGGCCGACGGCCTCGGCTCGCGGATCGACCCCGCGCTGCCGGTGGTCGTTCTAAGCGGGCGGGCCTCCGAGGCCGATCGCGTGCGAGGCTTCGCTCGCGGGGCGGACGACTACGTCGTCAAGCCGTTCGCCTATCAGGAGCTGCTGGGGCGGGTGCGCGCGGTGCTGAGGCGAGCCGGCGGGCGTCCGGCTCGGGGAGCGATCCGCGTCGGCGAGCTCAGCGTCGACCCCGAGACGCGCCAGGTCCGGCTGGCCGGCGAGCCGGTGATCCTTGCGGCGAAGGAGTTCGCCCTGCTCCAGGCTCTCGCGTCGAACCCGACGCGGGTCTACCTCAAGAATGACCTGCTGCGCGACGTCTGGGGCTACGCCTCGATCGGCACCACGCGGACCCTCGACGCTCATGCCTGCCGCCTTCGCCGGAAGCTGAGCGGCGCGGGCCGGCCCTTCGTGCTGAACGTTCGCGGCGTCGGCTACCGCCTGGCGGAGGCCGCGTGACGCTCTGGTTGGCCGTCGCCGGCTGGACCCTCGCGACCGTGCTGGCGCTGCGCTGCACGCGTCTCACGCTTCGACTCGAGCTCGTGGCCCGAGCCGACCACGAGCTCCGTGGGCCGGTGTGCGCCCTCGCGCTCGCGGTCGAGGCCCTGGGGCGCAGCCCGGAGCTGCGGCGACGAGCGTCGGCTCTCGACGCCCATCTCGACCGCCTGCGCCTCGGGCTCGCAGATCTTGGGGCGGCGCGGCAGGGCCGCCGCGCGGCGCCGCGCGCGAGGGAGGTGCGCCTCGACGGGGTCGCACGTGCAGCCGCGGAGGCCTGGGAGCCGGCGGTGCGCGCGGGCGGGGGCGAGGTCCGCTTCGATTGGAGCGCCGGGCCGGCGCTAGTCCACGCCGATCCGGCGCGGCTCTCACAGGCGCTCGGCAACCTGCTCGCGAACGCGGTCGAGCACGGTGGCGAGCAGATCGCCGTGGTTGGCGAGCGTCACGGAGCCGGCGTGCGGATCGCCGTTCGCGACAGTGGAGGGCAGACGGCCGGGAGCGGCGGCTCCGTTCGTCACCGCCGTGGCCGGGGTCGCGGTCTGGCGATCGTCGAGCAGGCGCTGCATCACGCGCGGGGATCCGTCGTCGTGCCTCGGTCCCTCGGGGGGCCAGGCGGCGCCACCGAGATCCGCATCGAGCTGCCGGTGGCCGAGACCCGGGCCGGCTGAGCACCAGCCCCCGTCGTTGCTGTTGCGGCTGTCAGAGTGCAGCCCGCATGACGACTCTGCTCGACCGCGAGTTCATCTTCGTCACCGGCAAGGGCGGCGTCGGCAAGACGACGATCGCGGCTGCGCTCGGGCTCGCGGCGGCCGCTCGTGGGCGCCGGACGGTCGTCTGCGAGCTCGGCGACCAGCACCGCCTCTCCCGCGTGTTCAACGTCACGCCCCCGCGTCCCGACCAGGAGGTCGAGCTCGTGCCGGGCCTCTGGACGACCTCGATCGAGCCAGACGCGGTGCTCCGTCACTGGCTCGAGGTTCAGCTTCACTCGCGGGCGCTCGTAGCCGTGCTCTCGCGCACTCCGGTGTTCGCCTACTTCATCGCCGCCGTGCCGGGCGCGCGGGAGGTGGTCACGCTGGCTCAGGCCTGGAACCTCGCCCAGCCCCAGCGCTGGGGAGGCAAGGAGTCCGGCTACGACACGGTGATCGTCGACGCGCCGGCCTCGGGCCATGCGCTGGGCATGCTGCGCACGCCGCGGACCTTCGGGGACATCGCACGGGTCGGCACCGTGCGCCGGCAGGCCGATCGCGTGCGCTCGCTCGTCACCGACCCGGAGAAGACCGGCTACGTGACCGTAGCCCTGCCCGAGGAGATGCCGGTGACCGAGTCTCTCGAGCTCGAGGCCAGCCTCGAGGAGGAGGTGGGGATGGGTCCGGCGGCGATCGTGGCCAACGGGATGCTCTCGCAACGCTTCTCGGCCGTCGAGCTCGAGCAGCTCGCCGAGCAGGGCGCCGACGGCCGGCCGCCCGAGCTCGAGGCGGCGCTCGACGCCGCGCGCCTTCAGGGCAATCGCGCCAAGGCGCAGCAGGGCCAGCTGCGCCGGCTGCGGCGCGGCGCTCGGGCCCCGGTCGTCACGCTTCCACAGCTGCTCGACGGCGAGCTCGGCCCCGAGGGGCTCGAGGAGCTCTCGCGCGAGCTCGAGAGAAAGCTCTGAGGTAACCGTGCTCGACATCACCTACCGGGTCCAGATCCGCCACCGCCCCGGCCAGCTGGCCAAGATCGCGGGGGCGATCGGCGACCAGGAGGGCCTCATCGGCGACGTCACGACCGAGAAGCTGGCGCGCGAGGCCACCGTCCGCGAGATCACGGTCGAGGTCCGCGACGACGAGCACGCCGAGGCCATCGCCGACGCGGTCAACGAGATCGAGGGCGTCGAGGTGCTGTGGCAGCGCGACCGGGCCTTCTGGCGCCACGAGGGAGGCAAGCTGACCATCGAAGCCCGGATCGAGGTCCGCACCCTCCAGGACACTCGCGACATCTACACGCCCGGCGTGGCGCGTGTCAGCCAGGCGATCGCCGACGATCCCTCCCAGCTCGCCCGCTACACGATGGTCGGGCGCACGGTGGCGATCTGCACCAACGGGACCCGGGTGCTCGGGCTTGGCGACATCGGCCCACGCGCGGCGATGCCGGTCATGGAGGGCAAGGCGGTCTTCTACCGCCAGTTCGCCGGAATCTCGGCCATGCCGATCCTGATCGACGCCTCGGAGCCGGACGAGTTCGTCGAGACGGTCAAGCGGATCGCGCACACCTTCGGCGGGATCCACCTCGAGGACATATCGGCGCCCGAGTGCTTCGAGATCGAGCGACGGCTGATCGACGAGCTGCCCGTGCCGGTGATGCACGACGACGTGCACGGGACCGCGGTCGTGACCCTCTCCGCGGCGATCGTCGCCTGCCGGCAGGTCGACATCGAGCTGCGAGAGGCGACAGTGGGGCAGATCGGGCTCGGCGCCGCGGGGCTCGGGATCGCGGGCCTGATGGTCGACGGCGGCGTTGAACGCGTGCTGGCCAGCGACCCCAACGAGGCCAGTCACGAGCGCGCCCGCGAGAAGGGGATCGAGATCCGTGAGATGTCCGAGGTCATGGCCGAGGCCGACGTGGTCGTGGCCACCACCGGCAAGCCCGGGCTGATCGAGCCCGACATGGTCAGTGACGGCCAGGTCATTCTCGCCCTGACCAACCCAGACCCGGAGATCCGCCCCGATGACGCGCTCGCCGCGGGGGCGGCCTTCGCCTCCGACGGCTCGCTGGTGAACAACGTGCTCGGCTATCCCGGCATCTTTCGCGGCGCGCTCCTCGCCGGGGCCGAGGACATCAACCTCGACATGAAGCTCGCCGCGGCGCGAGCGATCGCCGATCTGGCCGAGCAGTCGGAGCTCGTGCCCGATGCGCTCGACCCCGACGTGCACGAGCACGTGGCCCAGGCGGTCAAAGAGGCGGCAGAGGCCAGCGGCGCCGCCCGGCCGGACATGGCTCCGCCGGGCCTGTAGCCACTCCCGGCTCCGAGGCACCAGCGCCACCGAGCCGGTCCGCGCGCCCTCGCGCCCGGGGTTGCGGATCTATGCCCTCAGGCCCAGCGGCCCGCGGGTCGGATCGCCCGTTGAGGGACCGAATTCCCTTCCCGGTGGAGAGTGGTGTTGCAAAGTGGAGGAAAGTGGGCTATAGTGGCGTTTGCCTTGCGGGCCGGGGTGACCGAGCTCCTCCCACTCAGTCACCTCGGCCCGAGCTTTTCTTTCGATTCCATGACCGACACCAGGGGTCCGAATGGCTTTTCGAGGCCACTTCGACTACTCGCTCGACGCGAAGAACCGGCTCAACGTCCCACCCAAGTTTCGAGCTGCGTTCTCCGACGGCATGGTTCTCGCTCGCGGTCTCGAGCCCTGCGTGTGGCTGTGGCCGCCCGACGCCTTCGAGCGCTTCACCGACCAGGTGATCGGCAAGCTCAACCCGCTGAGCGCGGAACGGCGCAAGCTGACCCGCTACGTGGCCGGCGAGTCCTTCGAGGGCGAGCTCGACGCCGCGGGCCGGGTCACGCTCAACCCCCCGCTCATCGAGCACGCGGGCATCGAGCGGGAGGTGGTCGTGGTGGGCGTGCTCGACTACCTCGAGGTCTGGTCGCGCGAGCGTTGGCTGGCCGGCCGGGACGAGCTGAGCGCTGAGATCGGCGAGATCGCCGAGGGCCTCGGGCATGCTGCTTGACATGACACGAGAGCACGTGCCCGTGCTGGCCGCCGAGCTCGTGGAGCTGCTCGGCCCGCGGCCGGGGGAGACGATGGTCGACTGCACCTTCGGCGGTGGCGGGCACGCCCGGCTCGTGGCCGAGCGCCTCGGGCCCGCGGGCACCCTGGTCTGCATCGACCGCGATCCCGTCGCCGCGGAGCGCTTCGAGGACTTCGCGGCCGAGGCGGAGTGCCACACGCGACTCGTCGAGGCTGACTACGCCGATGCCCTCGCCCTGCTGCGCGACGAGGGCCTCAGCGCTGCCGGCCTCTACCTCGACCTCGGCGTCTCCTCGATGCAGCTCGACACGCTGGAGCGTGGCTTCTCCTACGCCTACGACGCGCCGCTCGACATGCGCATGGACACGGAGCAGTCGCTCGACGCGCGCGAGGTGCTCAACGGGTGGGAGGAGCGGCGTCTCGCGCAGATCTTCCGCTCCTACGGCGAGGAGCGCTACTCCCGCCAGATCGCGCGCACGGTCGCGCGGCGGCGCTCCCGTGAGCCACTCGAGACGACCTTCGATCTCGTAGAGGCCATAAACGAGGCGATTCCCACTCCGGCGCGCTTCGGCGCCGGACATCCGGCCCGGCGCGTGTTCCAGGCTGTGCGCATCGCCGTGAACGACGAACTGGGCGCGCTCGAGCGCGCGTTGCCGATGGCGTGGCAGGTGCTGCGCGACGGCGGGCGGTTCGCGGCGATCTCCTTCCACTCGCTCGAGGACCGGCGGGTGAAGCGCTTCATCGCCGAGCGGATGCGCGGGTGCGTCTGCCCCCCGGAGCTGCCGATCTGCGTGTGCGGGCACGAGCCCGAGGGGGAGCTGCTCGGCTCGCGCAGCGTGACGCCCGCCCGCGCGGAGATCGAGGACAACCCTCGCGCCCGGGCGGCGCGGTTGCGGGCGGCTCGGCGGCTCGGCCCCCAGATCCCGAGCCGGGGCTGATGGCCGCCACCGCGCGTACCGGGACACGACCGGCCGCCGGAGCGTCGGCCCGCGCGACCCTTCCCCTCCGGCGCACCCTCAAGCCCTCGCCCGAGCGTCGCCCGGGTGGTCCGGCGCGGCCCGCGCCGAAGCCGGCGCCCTCGCGCCCTCGCCGCCGGCGCGCAGTGGCCCGTCGGCGAGGCACCCGGCTCGGCAACCGCATCCGGGCGATCCGCCCGACCATCCTCGTCGATCGTCTGCTGCGCGGAAGGTTGTGGGTGGCGCTGATCGCGATGCTGCTGACGGGGATCGTCTTCCTCAACGTCGCGCTCCTCGAGGTCAACGGCTCGATCGCCCGGATGGACGCGCGCGCGGCGGAGCTGGGCCGCGACAACGCGGCCCTACGGATGCGGGTCGCCCGCCTGGGCTCGAGCGAGCGGATCCAGCGCTCCGCCGCGGAGAGGGGATTCGTGGCCGCGGCGCCCGGAGAGGTCGGCTACCTCGCCGGGCGCCCGGGCGACGCCGCGGCGGCCGCGCGAGCGCTCCAGCGCTGGCCGGCCCCGCGCCCGAGCCCCTCCGGCTCGTCGGCCTCGGACCCCGAGTCCGACGGGGGCACCGGGGCCGACAGGCCGTGAGCGGCTCGTGGGGGAGCTCGAACGAGCCCTCCAGGGTCTGGTTGGCCAGCCTCGTCGAGCGGCGTATCGGGCTCCTGTTCACCCTCTTCCTCGCCCTGCTGCTGCTCGCCGCCGGCCGCGCCACCTGGCTCGGCACGGTGCGCGCTGACGACATGCGCGAGCGCGCGGTCGCCCAGCAGGTCTCGGACCTCGAGGTCAGCGCCCGCCGCGGATCGGTCACCGACCGCGACGGCGTCGAGCTCGCCGTGTCCGAGGACGCGGTCACCGTCTTCGCCAACCCCTTCCTGATCAAGCGCCCGGACGTGGTGGCCCAGCGGCTCGGCCGCGCGCTGGGGCGCCCGGCGAGCTCGATCGCCCGCAGGCTGGCGGACCGTGAGGCCGGCTTCGTCTACCTCGGCCGCAAGCTCGACCCCGAGCTCGGCGAGAAGGTCGACCAGCTCGGGATCGAGGGGGTGGGCACGGTCGTCGAGCCTCGGCGGCGCTACCCCCGGCGCGAGCTCGCGGCGCAGCTGCTCGGCACCGTGGGGACCGACAACTACGGTCTGTCGGGCCTCGAGCAGTCGCGCGAGCGCACGTTGCAGGGGCGAAACGGCCGCCGCCGGCTGGTCAAGGACGCGCTCGGCAAGCCGATCTCGATCGTCGAGCAGCAGCGCGCGCTGCCGGGCGGCGATCTCCGCCTCACCCTCGACGCAGCAATCCAGGAGCGGACCGAGAAGGTGCTCTCCGACGTCGCGGCCCGCTACCGGCCCAAGGGCGCGACCGCGCTCGTCCTCGATCCTCGCTCGGGTGAGCTGCTCGCCCTGGCCAACTGGCCGGCGGTCGACGCCAATAACGCCATCGAGGCGCCGGCCTGGGCGCGCCAGAACCGTGCCGTCGCGGCGAGCTACGAGCCCGGTTCCACCTTCAAGGCGATCACGATGGCCGGCGCTCTCGAGGACGACCTGATCGAGCCCGACACGAGCTTCGGCCTCGCCCCGACGATCCAGGTCGCCGATCGTGAGATCCGCGAGTCGCACGACCGCGGCTTCGTCTCGCTCACCGCCGCGGAGATCCTCGCTCAGTCCTCCAACGTCGGGTCGGTGACGATCGGCCTGAAGCTGGGGATCAAGCGCTTCGACGGCTGGGTCCGGCGGTTCGGCTTCGGCCGCGGGACCGACGTCGACCTGCCCGGCGAACAGCTCGGGATCGTGCCCGACCCGCGCGACTACTCGGGCTCGTCAATGGGCAACCTCCCGATCGGCCAGGGGCTGGCCGTCACCCCCATCCAACTGGCGTCCGCCTACGCGGCCATCGCGAACAACGGCGTCGCGCGTCGCCCCCACGTGATCGCAGGCGCCGCCCCCGGGGGCCGGCGCATTGTCTCCGCGCGCACGGCGCGGCGGGTCTCGCGCATGCTGGAAGGCGTGCTCGGCCCGGGAGGCACCGCTCAGGAGGCACAGGTTCCCGGCTATCGCCTGGCCGGCAAGACCGGCACCGCCCAGAAGCCCGACGGCTTCGGTGGCTACTCGAAGACCAAGTTCGTGGCCTCGTTCATCGGATACGCCCCGGCGCGCAACCCGCGGTTGCTCGTGGCGGTGGCGGTCGACGAGCCGCGGGGGAAGATCTACGGCGGCGAGGTCGCCGCTCCGGCCTTCGAGCAGATCGTGACCTTCGCGCTGCCGTACCTGCGGATCCCGCCCGACTGAAGGGCGGGGGGCGCCCGCCACGGCCTTTAGACTCAGCCGTCCATGACGCTCCGCGACCTCATGGGGGCGGAGGCGCCCGACGTCGAGATCACCGGCCTGGCCTACTCGAGCCGGCAGGTCGGCCCGGGAGCACTTTTCTTCTGCGTGCCCGGCTTCCACGTCGACGGGCACGACTTCGCCGCCGATGCGGTCGCCCGCGGCGCCGCCGCCCTGGTCTGCGAGCGTCCGCTCGGCCTCGGGGTGCCCGAGGTCCGGGTAACGGACGTGCGCGCGGCGATGGGCCCGGCTGCGACTCGCTTCCACGGTGACCCGAGCGCGGAGCTGCGCATCGTGGGCATAACCGGGACCAACGGCAAGACGACCACCGCTCACCTGGTCCGCGCGCTGGTCGAGGCCTCGGGTGTGCGCTGCGGCCTGCTGGGCACGGTCACCTCGGTCGTCGGCGGGCGGGAGGAGCCGGTCGAGCGCACCACCCCCGAGGCTATTGACCTCCAGGCGAGCTTCCGGCGCATGCTCGACGCCGGCGACCGCGCCTGTGTGATCGAGGTCTCCTCGCACGCGCTCGAGCTCGGTCGTGCGGAGGGGATCCGCTTCGCGGCGCGGATCTTCACCAACCTGAGCCAGGACCACCTGGACTTCCACCCCACAATGGAGGACTACTTCGTGGCCAAGCGGCGGCTGTTCCAGGTTGCGGACGGCGATCCGGGGACCTCGATCGTCAACGTCGACGACTCCTGGGGGGCTCGCCTCGCGGGGGAGATCGAGGGCGCGGCGACCTACGCCGTCGAGGCTGACGCCGACTACCGCGCCCGCGACGTGCGCTTCGACACCGCCGGGTCGACCTTTCGCTGCGAGACGCCCGACGGCGCCGTCGACCTGCGTACGCGGCTGCCCGGTCACTTCAACGTGCTCAACGCCCTCGCGGCGCTGGCGGCCGGGCGCGCGCTCGGCGTCGAGCTCGCCACCGCCGCGCGCGCCCTCGCCACCGCCGAGCGCGTGCCGGGGCGGATGGAGCCGGTCGACGAGGGCCAGGACTTCGCGGTGTTCGTGGACTACGCCCACACCCCGGAGGCCCTCGAGAACGTGTTGCGCGCCGCGCGGAAGCTGGCCGCGGGTCGGCTGCGGGTGGTCTTCGGAGCCGGGGGCGACCGCGACAAGACCAAGCGCCCGCTCATGGGCCGCGTGGCGAGCGCGCTCGCCGACTGGGTGGTGGTCACCTCCGACAATCCGCGCTCCGAGGAGCCAGCGGCGATCGTCGAAGAGGTGCTGGTGGGCGCTGGGGAGAGCGCCGAGCGCGAGGTCGACCGCCGGCGCGCCATCGAGCAGGCGCTTCAGGGCGCGGCAGCGGGCGACGTGGTGGTGATCGCCGGGAAGGGGCACGAGCAGGGCCAGGAGTTCGCCGGGGGGCGCAAGGAGCCGTTCGATGATGCGACCGTCGCGCGGGAGGCGCTGCGCGCGCTCGCCGGCGGCGGCGGGCCGCCGCATCCCGACGCGCCCGCCGGGGTGCGACAGCCGTGATCGACCGCACGGCGGGGTGGATCGCCGCCGCCTGCGGCGGGCGGCTGGTATCGGGAGATCCCGAGCGCAGCGGGGCTTGCCGCGCGGTCGTCGATTCGCGCGCCGCCGGCCCCGGAGACCTGTTCATCGGCCTTGCGGGCGCCCACGCCGACGGCGGCGCCTTTGCCGGCCGCGCGCTCCAGGCCGGAGCGTGGGGCGTGCTGGTGA
>Ga0136617_10001208_pt1 | contig 22724 bp, 20 predicted proteins | sample AntDrymUQ3222106_2_FD_129672 | JGI IMG/M metagenome (GOLD analysis project Ga0136617, IMG submission 129672) | Polar desert sand microbial communities from Dry Valleys, Antarctica - metaG UQ322 (21.06) | ecosystem: Environmental > Terrestrial > Soil > Desert | place: Antarctica: Dry Valley...
AGCCAGTTGCCAGGGTGAGTTCCATCGCGCCATCGACGACGACGACGACGACGACATGGACCGGCGCGCGCCGCGAAACTGACGCCCCGGCGTGAGGCGCCGCGCCCATCATGGTGCCGTATGGACGACGAGCTCCGCACCGATCGATCCAGCCTGCGTCGCAAGCGTGACCGTGGCCTCCACGACCGGGCCTCGGTCAACGCCATCCTCGACGCCGCGCTGATCGGCCACGTCGGCTTCGCCACCAGCGACGGCCCCGTCGTGTTGCCGACCGTGGTCGCCCGTCTCGATGACGTCGTCTACCTGCACGGCGCCGCAGGCAACCACATGCTCCGCACCCTGGCCCGCGGGGTTCCGGCCTGTGTGACCGTCACCCTCGTCGACGGGGTGGTGCTGGCGCGGTCCGCGTTCCACCACTCGATCAACTACCGCTCGGTGGTGCTGTTCGGCGTCGCCGAACGGGTGACCGACCCCGGCGAGCAGCGGCGGGCGATGGACGCCGTCGTCGATCAGGTCGCCCCCGGGCGCAGTGCCGACGCCCGTCCTCCGACCATCGAGGAGCTCCGGGCCACCCTCATCGTCCGGTTGCCCATCGTCGAAGGCTCGGCCAAGGTGCGCAACGGCGGCCCGGTCGAGGAGCCGGCCGACCTCGCACTCCCGATCTGGGGGGGCCACGTCCCGGTCGGGATGGTGACGGGGTCGCCGGTGGGCGACGATCACGTGGCGCCCGGGACCGATCCCCCCGTGTACCCGTACCGGTTCGAGCCCAGCGAGTAGGTAGGCCGGCGCCGGTGCTCAAGGGGGCCCGAGCGGCCCGCCACCGACGGAGGAGCCGATAGGCAGCGCGGTGAGGCGCAGCCGAGGAGATCGCTCCGGCAGGTCATAGTCCTGGGCGCGGACGATCTCAGGCGTCGCAGGTCCAGTCGTCGGTCGAACGAGGGACGGCTTCGGTGAGTTCGGGCGGGAACGGCTGGCGGAACGTGAAGGCGAACGAGGTCGGTCCGCGCTCGCGCAGGGCAGCCAGGCGAACCTCGGCGTCGCCCACGGTGGGGCGCGATCCTGCCGGCACCCACCACAGGACCGTGAACGCCCCGTCGAAACGGTGGAACCACTCCCGGCGACGGCGCATCACGGCGGCGTGATCGGTGCGGTACACGAACGTCGCCAGCGCGTCGAGCGACTCCCAGATCGACATGTTGATGATGAGGCGGTCGTCGTCGAAGCCACGGACGGCAGTGGCGTCGCCATCCTCGGTCTGCATGCGCCACACGAAGCCCGGGGCGGCGTCGGCCAGGGCGTTTACGGGGTCCAGCAGCTCGACGAAGTCGCGCAACAAGGCCGAATCAACCGGAGCCCTGGGAAGGGCGATGTTCACCTGGGCCAGGTGCCAGCCCGCCTGAGCGTCCATCGAGGGCGTCATCCTCAGGTGCGGATCTGACCGTCGCCGCGGACGACGTACTTGGCTGTCGTCAGCTCGCGCAGACCCATCGGCCCTCGGGCATGGAGCTTCTGGGTCGAGATGCCGATCTCGGCCCCGAAGCCGAACTCCTCGCCGTCGACGAAGCGGGTGGAGGCGTTGAGGACCACGGCGGCGGCGTCGACCTCGGCACAGAACCGGTCGGCGGCGGCCAGGTCCCGGGTGACGATCGCCTCGGAGTGACCGGTGCCGTACCGGGCGATGTGATCGATGGCGTCGTCGATCGACGCAACGACCCGCACCGCCAGCTTCAGGTCCAGGAACTCCTGGGCCCAGTCGTCGTCGGTGGCCACGCCCGCTCGGGGGACGAGCGCCTGGACCCGCTCGTCACCGACCAGCTCGACGTCGTCGAGGGCGACGGCGAGGTCGGGGACGAAGGCCGCGGCCACCGCCTCGTGGACGAGGACCGTCTCGGTGGCGTTGCACACCGATGGCCGCTGGGTCTTGCCGTTGACGACGATGGCGCGAGCCATGTCGAGATCGGCCGTCTCGTCGACGTACACATGGCAGTTGCCGTCGCCGTCGATGACGTAGGGCACGGTTGCGTTGTCGAGGATCGAGCGGATGAGCGACGGCCCTCCCCTCGGGATGAGGCAGTCGATGGCCTGGCGCTGGCGCATGAAGGCGACGGCGGCCTCACGGCTGGTGTCGGTGACGAGGACGAGGGCGTCGATCGGCAGGTCGACCTTGGCGTAGGCCTCACGAAGGACTTCGGAGATGGCGATGTTGGAAGCGATGGCACCCGACGAGCCGCGCAGGAAGGCAACGTTGCCGGACTTCAGGCACAGCCCGGCAGCGTCGCTGGTGACGTTGGGGCGGTTCTCGTAGATGACGGCCACGACCCCGAGAGGCACTCGCACCCGCGAGATGCGCAGGCCGTTGGGTCGCACCCACCCGTCGAGCACCTCGCCCACCGGGTCGGGCAGCGCCGCCACCTGCCGCAGCCCACCGGCCATGGCGGCCACGCGACCTGCGTCGAGGCGGAGCCGGTCGACCACCGCCGCGGGCGTTCCCGCCTCACGAGCGGCGGCCACATCGGCGGCGTTGGCCTCGAGGATCTCGGAGCTGCGATCGGTCAGCAGGCCCGCGGCGGCCAGCAACCCGGCGTCTCGAGTCGCGGTGGAGGTCCGGGCCAGGACCCGGGAGGCGGCCTTGGCCCGGCGCCCGAGCTCGGCCAGGTCCTGCTCGGCGCTCACCGACGGGCTCACCAGCGAGATCGTACCGGCCGCCTCCTCGGCCGACCGGCCCCACACCTACCCACCTTCCGAAGTGGGCGCAGCTTCACACCCCAGAGGGTGCAGAACTGCGCCCAGTTGCCCGTGGGACGCGCCTCGCCCAACGTGAGACACCTCGACCGCGCGGCAGACTGCGCCCATGTCCCGGGTCCGGCTCGCCACCACCGCTGACGTGGCGACCCTGGCCGATGCGCTGGCCGAGGCCTTCGCCTCGGACCCGGTGTGGCGTTGGCTGGTACCCGACGACCGGCGGTGGGCTCGACGGGCCGGGGCGGTCTTCGCCTACGAGGTCGAGGCTCGACTGGCCCAGGGCCACGTGTACACGAGCGACGACCGAGCCGGGGCCGCGCTGTGGACCCCGCCCGGACGACGGAGAGGAGGCTGGCGGGGCTGGCTGGCCCAGGTCCCGGCTGCGCCGGCGGCCGCTGCGCTGGTTGGTCGCGACGGGTCCCGCCGGGGCCTGGCCCTCCAGGCCGAGATGAAGCGCCTCCACCCACGCCAGGACCACTGGTATCTCGCCATGCTCGGCACCCGGCCCGCCGACCAGGGCCGTGGCGTGGGCACCGCTGCGCTGGCCCCGGTGCTGGCCCGGGCCGACCTCGACGGGGTGGGGGCGTACCTGGAGTCGTCGAACCCTGACAACGAGGCCTTCTACGGGCGCCACGGGTTCGAGACGACCGGCCACCTCACCGCGGCGGGGTCACCGCCCCTCGCGCTGATGTGGCGGGCGCCGAGACCTGTCGACGACGAACCGTCGTGATCGCCGACCCGGGCCTCGAGGCCGCGGTCACCGCCTTCGAGCAGGCGCTCACCCCGATCGTGCAGACCCTGGCGGGCACCGTGGAGGGCGTCGACCGAGATGCCCTGGCCGTCGACGTCACCCGCGAGGCGCTGGCCATCGTCGCCGCCATCGTCGACTGCGACGGGACCCGCACCGACGCCGAGCTGTGGAGCCTGCTCGTCATCTTCGGGCCCCGCCTAGGTGGCGACCTGCTCCGCGCCACGCCGGACGACCTTCGCCGCTCGGACCTCGTCGTCGGCCGCGCCCAGTGGCTCGAGGTGCCGTCGACGATGCTCGACCTACTGGCCCGCTACGACGCCCGTCACGCCACCGGCCACGCCCGCACCTACCACGACCGGGCCGTGGCCATCGCCTTCGCGGTGGCCGCCGTCGACCCGTACACGACCGAGGGGGAGCTCAAGGCGATCGAAGCCTTCCGGGCGTCGATGGCCCGGGCCGGAGCCGGCCCCGGCGGCCACGAACCGGGAGTGCCCGCCGCCGCGACCACCGGCGGGTCGTCGCCTGGTGCCCTGACCGAGGTCGAGCTGCCCCCACCCCGACCCCTCGACGAGCTGATGGCCGAGCTGGACGACCTCGTCGGCCTCGACGGCGTGAAGACCGAGGTCAAGCTGGTCACCGATCTGATCCGCGTGCAGAACCTGCGCCGCGAGCGGGATCTTCCCGTGGCCGAGCAGAGCCGGCACCTGGTCTTCGCCGGCAACCCGGGAACGGGCAAGACCACCGTCGCCCGGCTGCTAGCCCAGATCTACCGAACGCTCGGAGTCGTCGAGCGGGGCCACCTGGTCGAGACCGACCGAAGCGGCCTGGTAGCCGGGTTCGTCGGGCAGACGGCGACCAAGGTGGTCGAGGTGTTCGACGCCGCCGAACAGGGGGTCGTGCTGATCGATGAGGCCTACGCCCTGGTGCGCGGGGGCGGCAACGACTTCGGACGGGAGGCGATCGACACCATCGTCAAGCTCGTCGAGGACCGCCGCGACCGGGTGGTGGTGATCGCGGCCGGCTACCCCGACGAGATGGCCGACTTCATCGGCGCCAACCCGGGCCTGCGGTCGCGGTTCCCCAGGACGATCGTGTTCGACGACTACTCGACCGATGATCTGGTGGCCATCTTCACCTCGATCGGCGAGGACAGCGGCTACCGCGGCGACGAGGCGGCGATGGCCAAGGTCCGGGCCTGGTTCGACGCACAGGTTCGGGACAAGGGCTTCGGCAACGGGAGGGTGGCCCGCAACCTGTTCGAGGCGAGCGTGGCCCGCCACGCCAGCCGGGTCGTGACCATCGAGGATCCCTCCGACGAGGATCTCACGACGTTGGAAGCCGACGACATCCCCGCCTCGGAAGAGTCCGCCGACTCTTCCATCCGCCGCTCGGCGCCTGCGCCCTAGCTGATCAGATCCCACCCCGACACCTGCCCCCGGGGTGTAGTCGGGCGGGAGTCCGAAGTAGGCGACGATGCGGGCGGGGCCGGCGCGACAAGGCAGCCGGGTACGTTGCCCCCATGCCTCCCCGGCTGGCGCGCCTGCTCGCCGTGATCATCGCCGTCGCCCTGGTGGCGGGCGCCTTCGTACTGCGAGGCGCGATCGCCGGAGACGATGAGGGAGGCTCCGGCGGTGGTGGCGGATCGTCGGCACCGTTCCGCGTGGCCTGCGACGAGGATCTGGGCGTCGGCTGTGAGGCACTGGAGCGCCTCGAGGGAGTCGGCGAGGTGACCATGCTCGACGCCGCCGACGCACTGGAGCAGATGGGCGAGGGCCGGCCGCCTTTCGACGCCTGGCTGACCCTCGACCCACTCCCTGAGATCCTCGATGTGGCGCGGGAACAAGACGACTCCGCGCCGGTCGCCGACGGTGATGCGGAGAGGGTGGCGTCGTCAGCGCTGGCGCTGCTGGCCTTCAGCGACGTCGAGTGCCCGGCTCCCGTTGACTGGAGCTGCGTGACCGGCCTGGCCCGCAGCGCCGACGTCGGTCTGCCCTCTCGAACGACCTCTGTCGGTGTCCTCGCCTTGGCTGCGGCGACCGCTGGACTTGTCGGGAGCGCCGACTTCGGAATCGACCAGGCGCGCGCCGAGGAGGTTCGCACGCCCTTAGAGGGCCTGCTCGACAGCGCTCGGCCCACACCCACGGCAGACCAGGTCGAGCTCATAATCACCCAACGGGGCCGCTACTCCGCTGTCGTCACCACCACTGGACTGGCCGACCGGCAGGCCGACTCGGCCCAGGGCCGATCCGTCCTCGACTCGCGCTCCTTCCGCCCTTCCGTGGCCATCGGTGTCGTGCTGGCTTCGATCGGGACCCGGGGCCCGGATGCGGTTGACCGCCTGAGAGAGGGTGTCATGGGGGACACTGTGCAGGAAGCCTTGGCTGACGCCGGGTGGTCCGGTCCGCCTGAGCGCAGCTCGGGACTGCCCGACCCCGATGTGATCTACGCCCTGCGACTGGAGTTCGACTCATGAGGATCAAGCGACTGTGCGGGCTCCTCGTCGCCGGGGCCCTCGTCGCATCGGGCGCGGCGTGCTCGGGCGGCAATGACGAGAACCAGGACTCTGCAGACGTGCGCGACGGTGAGTTCAGCGATCCCGGTGACTGCACCGTGGTCGAGCTCACCGTCTCCTCGGAGAAGGCCACCCTCATGACCGAGCTGGCGCGCGACTTCAACCGCTCCGACGAGGCTCAGCTCGACGGCGGTGGCTGCGCCTTCGCTCGGCCCCAGACCAAGGCCTCGGGCCTGGCCGCGGATCTGCTGTCGAGCGAGTGGGACGAGGACGCCGAGGGCCCTCGTCCCGTGGTGTGGTCGCCGGCTGCTTCGACCTGGGGCGGTGTCGTCAACCAGCGCCTCGAAGCCGACGACCGCGAGCCCATCGTCGGCGACGCCGACCCGTTCATGCAGACGCCGCTGGTGATCGCCATGCCCGAGCCCATGGCCGAGGCGCTCGGCTATCCGGAGACGCCTGTCGGTTGGGCCGACATCCTCAGGCTGTCCCAGGACCCCGAGGGGTGGGCCGCCTACGACCATCCCGAGTGGGGGCCGTTCCGACTCGGCAAGACCAACCCCAACTTCTCGACCAGTGGGCTGTCGGCTCTCGTCGCCCAGGCTTACGCGTCGACGGGCAAGACCGAGGGCCTGTCCCGAGAGGACTTGGCCGCCCCCGATGTCACCAGTGCGGCCCAGGCGGTGGAGTCCGCCGTCGTCCACTACGGCGACACCACTCTCACGTTCCTCAACAACTGGTACCGCACCGACGAACGGGGCACGTCGCTTACCTACGTGTCGGCCGTGGCCGCCGAGGAGAAGTCGGTCATCGACTACAACCGGGGCAATCCCGACGGCAACCTCGACCCCGGTGAGCGTCCGAAGAAGCCCAAGATCCCCCTCGTGGCCATCTATCCCGAGGAGGGCACCATCTACTCCGACAACCCCTTCATCGTCCTCGACGCCGAGTGGGTGAGCGACGAGGAGAAGGAGGCGGCGGCGATGTTCGAGCGCTTCGTGCAACGTCCGGCCAACCAGCGCAAGGTGCTGGAGTTCGGGTTCCGGCCCGGGAACGCAGACGTGGCCATCGCCGATCCGGTGTCGGCCGAGAACGGCGTCGACCCGAACCAGCCTTCGACGCTGCTGGAGACGCCCGAGCCCGAGGTGCTGGTGCAGCTGCTGAACAACTGGAGCGACCAGCGCAAGAGCGCCCGGGTGCAGATCGTGCTCGACGTGTCTGGCTCGATGGGCGACCCGGGTGGGGGCGGCGAGACGAAGCTGGAGCTGGCCCAGCGCGCCGCCATAGCAGCGCTCGACGAGTTCAAGGACGAAGACGTCGTCGGCCTGAGCACGTTCACCACCGCGGAGACGACGGGCGAGACGGTGGTCCTCGACGCGGTCGCGCCAGCGCCCATCAGCGCCAACCGCGAGCAGCTCCGCCAGGAGATCGAGGCTCAGTTCCCTCGCTACGGCACGCCGCTCTACGAGGCGGTCGACGACGCCTTCAACGACGCCGTCGACGACTACGACCCCGAGCTCATCAACGCCGTGGTCCTCCTGAGCGACGGGGTCAACGAGGACCTCGAGTCGAGCGACGACCAGCAGCAGATCGACCAGCTGCTGGCGGACCTGCGTCGGGGTGCGACGGGCGAGAACGCCAAGCCGATCCGAGTGTTCCCGATCGCCTACGGCGAGCTGGCCGACCTCGACGTCCTGCGCCGCATCGCCGAGGCCACCAACTCCACCGTCTACGACGCCAGCGACCCCACCACCATCACCCGCGTGTTCACCGCCGTGGTGAGCAACTTCTGATCTGCGGCTTTCACCCGTGCCTCGTCGACGTTTCCGTGATCGCTTCTACACCCCGCCGGTCGCCAAGGCCGTCACCTCGCCCTTCTCGATCCTGCTAGCCGGGGTGGCGGCCGCGGTGGCCATAGTGGCCACTGCGCCGCTGAGCCTGCCGCTCGGCGCAGTGGCCGGCCTGGTGGCCGGCGGGGCCGCCTACGGGGGTCGGGTGCTGCTGGCTGTGCCCCGCGACGAGCGCGGCCCGCGCATGGACCCCTTCGCCGTGCAGGAACCATGGCGACGGTTCGCGGCGGACGCCATCGCCGCCCGCCATCGCTTCGACGAAGCGGTGCGGGCCATGGACGGCGGGCCGCTGCGAGAGCGTCTGGCCGAGATCGCCGGGCGACTCGACGACGGCGTCGAGGAGATCTGGGCCATCGCCCAGCAGGGCGACCGGCTGGTCGCCGCCCGCCGCAACGTCGACGTCGACGGGGCGCGACGAGAGCTGGCCGAGATCGAGAGCCAGCCGGCCGAGAGCTGGGCACCCGGCTCCCGACTGGGCCAGACCGCCGATGCGCTGCGGGCCCAGGTGGCCAGCGGCGTGCGCATGGAGACGGTGATCGAGGACGCCGTGACCCGTCTGCGGCTGCTCGACGCCCGCCTGGACGAGACGGTGACCCGGGCCATCGAGCTGTCGACCGGACTAGGGCCGGCGCGAAACGCCGGTCAGGTCGGCGGCGACGTCGAGGGCATCGTCGGGGAGATGGAAGCCCTCCGCCTCGCCCTCGACGAGGCCAGCGTCGCAGGCGCAGGCCTCCCGACGACCGCCCTCGGGAACATCGAGCCCGACGGCGGGACGCAGGCCTCACCCTCCCCGTGACGGGCAGTCGAGACCCTCATCACCTCGCTCCGACCGATGGCTCGTCCAGTCCGGTTCTCCTCCATGACCCCGTGAGACAGTGAGCACCGGCCCCGTCACGGGCCCGGCCGTACCGCCTGCGACCGCCCACCCTGACCCAGCTCCCGGCGAACCATCCACCCCCGACGCGCCCGAGGCCGGGACGCGAGGGCGTCGGCTCCTTCGCGACAACGTGGTGGTGGCCACTGGCACGGCTCTGTCGCGCCTCACCGGGGTGGCCCGGTTCTTCGCCCTGTTCGTGCTGGCCAGTGACCTGCGCGACGCGTACGTCCTGGCCAACAACACGCCGAACATCGTCTACGAGCTGATCTTGGGCGGGATCCTCACCGCCACCCTGGTGCCGCTCTTCACCCAGCAGCTCGTCAACGACGACCGCGACGGCACCGACGCCGTCGTGTCGGTCACCCTCGTCGCCCTCGTGGGCCTCACCCTCGTCGCCGTCGGCGTGGCCCCGTTGCTCATCCTGCTCTACGGATCGAACACCCCAGACGGGGTCGACTCCGATGCCTTCCGCTCCGTGGGCATCGGCCTCAGCCTGCTGTTCGCCCCCCAGGTCTTCTTCTACGGGGTGATGGCCGTCGGCTCGGCGCTGCTCAACGCCCGACGCCGGTTCTTCGCGGCTGCGTGGGCACCGGTGCTCAACAACCTCATCGTGATCACCGCTCTCTTGTCGGTGCGGGCGATCACCTCGGGCCCTCCCAGCGTCGGTCAGGCCGCGCGCGACGGCCAGCTGCGCCTCCTGATCGGCCTGGGCACCACGGCGGGCATCGTGGCCATGGCCGTCTCGCTGGGGCCGGCGCTGTGGCGGGCCGGCGTGCGACTTCGCTTCCGCCCCCGCCTCCGCCACCCCGGGGTGCGGGCCGCGGCCCGGCTGTCGGGCTGGACCCTCGGCTACGTGGTGGCCAACCAGGTCGCAGCCCAGACCATCAACTACCTGAACGATCCGGGCTCGGGCGACGTGGCCAGCTACCAGGTCGCCTTCATGTTCTTCCAGCTGCCCCACGGGCTGCTCGCCGTGTCCCTGATGACCACGTTTCAGCCCGACCTGGCCCGGGCCTCGGTGAACGGCGCGTGGGACGACTTCCACCGGCGCATGCTGCAGGGCTTGCGCCTGCTCGTGGCCGTGGTGGTGCCCGCTTCTGTCGGCTACCTCACCCTGGCCATGCTCGTGGCCCGCATTGGGCCCGGCGCCGCGGTGTTCGACGACGGCACCCCGGCCGAGATGTTGCCGGTGGCCGGGGCCCTGGCCGGCTTCGCCCCCGGGCTCATCGGGTTCTCCGTCTACCTGTTCGTGCTGCGGGGCTTCTACGCCGCCCAGGACACCCGCCGACCGTTCTGGATCAACGCAGCCAAGAACGCCCTCAACGTGGCCGCGGGGCTGGCCCTGGTGATTCCCTTCGACCTGGTCGGGCTGAGCTCCGCCTACTCGATCGCCTACATCGGCGGTGCCGTGCTCGCCGTCGCTGCGCTGCTACGACGTCTGCCGTCGGGGTTCGACCTGCGGGGGTTCGTGACGACCCTGGCCCGCTGCCTGGCTGCCGCCGCGGCTATGGCGGCCGCCGTCGCCGCGACCGTGTTGGCGCTCACCGCCGGCGACGACGACCGCATCCTCCTGGGCGTGGCCTTGGCCGTGCCGGTGGGGGCGGTCACCTACCTGGCCGCTGCGGCCGCCCTCGGCCTGGGCCGCGACACCGGTCTGGCCGACCGTCTGCCAGCCCGGCTCCGCCGCTGAGACGCCGGCCGGCCCCGACCTGAACCCGGCGGGCAGGTGATCAGTATGCTCCGGCCATGATCAAGCTCTTCCGCCGCTTCTGGAAGTACCTCACCGCCGGGGCCAACCAGAAGTTCAACGAGAAGGCCGACCCCAAGATCCAGCTCGAGCAGGCCATCGCCGAGGCCGAGCGGAACCATCGGACCCTCACCGAGCAGGCCGCCAACGTCATCGCCCAGCAGAAGCAGGTCGAGGTGCGCCTCGAGCGGTCGATGGCGCAGCTCGAGAAGCTCAACATCAATGCCCGTCAGGCCATCCTCATGGCCGAGGAGGCGGCCAAATCCGGCAGCGACGCCAAGGCCGTCGAGTACACCCGGGCGGCGGAGGCCATCGCCAACCAGCTGATCACCGTCGAGACCGAGGTCGAGGAGCTGAAGACGATGGCGCTGTCGTCGACCCAGGCGTCGGACCAGGCCAAGGCGGCGGTGGCCCAGAACGGCATGCTCTTGCAGCGCCGGCTGGCCGAGAAGCAGAAGCTCCTGAGCCAGCTCGAGCAGGCCAAGATGCAGGAGCAGATGAACACGGCCATGGCTTCGCTGTCGGCCACCGTCGGCGACGATGTGCCGACCCTCAACGAGGTGCGGGACAAGATCGAGGCCCGCCATGCCAAGGCCATGGGCATGTCGGAGCTGCAGGGCCAATCGGTCCAGGGCCACATGCTCGAGATCGAGCAGGCGGCCCAGAACACCCAGGCCCAGGCCCGTCTGGCTCAGCTGAAGGCCGAGCTCGGCCTCGGGTCCGAGGAGGCTGCCGCGCCGACCTCCGCCGAGGCGACCAGCCCGGCGAGCGAGCCGGCGGCGGCCCCGACCCCCGCCAGCGAACCCCAGCCCGGCACCACCTGAGCACACCAGCCCGGGCGAGGGGGCCTGGATACGCCCTCTCCCGTTCTATGTCGCAACGGATCTGAGCGTGGCCCTGCTCTAGCGGGGGAGGACGACGAGGTCGTCGCGGTGGATCACCTCGGGGGGGGTGCCCTCGGGCAGGTCCGAGATGCGGACGCCGGCTACCTTGCGAAGCGTGGGTGCGCCCACCGTGACGATGCCCTTGGCGAAGACGGAGCCGACGTCGTCGGCGACCTCGACTGCGTCGCCGGGGATGAAGCGACCCTCGGACCCGACGACCCCCGCGGCGAGCAGCGATCGCCCGTCGGCCTCGAGGGCACGGCGGGCACCGGCATCGACCACGACGGTCCCGGAGGACCCGACTGCGAACGCGATCCAGAGCTTGCGGGCGGGCAGGATCCGGTCTCGGGGCCGCACCACCGTGCCGACCCCGGGTGCACCTGCCACAGCATCGGCCACGACCCCCTGACGGTCGGCCGCGGCGATCACCGTGCGCACGCCCGACCAGGCTGCGATCTTGGCCGCGGCCAGCTTGGTGGCCATGCCCCCGCTTCCCCTCGCGGTGCCCGCTCCCCCGGCGAGGGCCTCCATGTCGTGGTCGACCTCGACGATCTCCTCGATCAACGACGCTGAGGCGTCCAACCGGGGATCGGCGGTGAGCAGCCCGGCGATGTCGGTGAGCAGCACCAGCAGGTCGGCGCCTACGAGGTGGGCCACGAGGGCGGCGATGCGGTCGTTGTCGCCGAAGCGGATCTCGTCGTCGGCGACGGCATCGTTCTCGTTGACGACCGGCACCACCCCGAGGTCGAGGAGCCGACCGAGCGTGGCTCGGGCGTGCAGGTACTGGTCGCGGACCGCGAAGTCGAGGGGGGCCAGGAGGACCTGCCCGCCGACGAGCCCGTGGCTGGCCAGGTGCCGGTCCCACACCATCATCAGGCTGCCCTGTCCGACGGCGGACACGGCTTGCAGGGTGACCGGGTCGGTGGGTCGTCGGTCGGACAGGCCGAGCACGGGCAGCCCCGCTGCGATCGCCCCCGAGGTGACGGCGACGACCGGACGTCCCGTGGCACGCGTCGCCGCGATCTCGGCGCAGACCCGGGCCACGGCCCCCTCGTCGATCGCACCCCGTTCGTCGGTGAGCGACGAAGAACCGATCTTGACCACCACGGTCCGGCCCAGCGCGGGGGGGCTGAGTGCGGAGGGCGACACCGGACGTCCTGCCGCCTTGGACATGGAGGTCAGCCTGGCGCGTCGTCGGGGCGGTAGTCGAACGAGAAGCCGCCGATGCGCACCTCGTCGCCGTCGCGCGCCCCGGCTCGGACCAGGGCCCGGGGCACGCCGAGGCGATCGAGCCGACCGCGCACGTAGGCCACGGCGTCAGGACGGGTGACGTCGGACAGGGCGACGGCCCGCTCCGCCGCTCGGCCCACCACCCTCAGGGCGCCGTCGTCGTCGCGCACGACGGTGATCCCCGCCGGTTCGGGTCGGTGGACGACGATGCCATCCCGGGTCGGGTCCGTCGTGCGCGCCCCGGCCACCAACCGGCCCAGCCGCCCGACCAGCTGGCCCACACCGGCTCCCGTCACCGCGGAGACGGCGAGCTGCGCACCACCGTCGGAACCCTCGCTCCCGGCTGCGGCGGCGCCGGTCGACGCCGGCACCGTCGGTTCTGTCCAGTCCATCGCTGCGGGGTCCGAGGTGTGGTCGACCAGATCGGCCAGGTCGGCCCGGGATCCGACCACCAGCCGGGGGCGGTCAAGGAGCTCGGGACGGTATGCCGCCAGCTCGGCGAGGAGTATCCTCTCCTGGGTCGCCGGGGGGTGCGGGGCCAGTGGCGACAGGTCCACGAGGACGGCCAACACCCGGGCTCGCTCGATGTGGCGCAGGAACCGGTGCCCGAGGCCCCGCCCCTCGCTTGCCCCCTCGATCAGCCCGGGGATGTCGGCGACGACCATGTCCGCCATGGCGTGGTCAGGTCCGTCGTCGAGGCGGACGACGCCCAGGTTCGGCTCGAGCGTGGTGAACGGGTAGTCGGCGATGCGGGGCTTGGCCGCCGAGATCCTAGAGATGAGGGTGCTCTTGCCCACGTTGGGGAAGCCGACGAGAGCGACGTCGGCCATGAGCTTGAGCTCGAGTCGGAGCCAACGCTCCTCACCCGCCTCACCCTGCTCGGCGAACGACGGCGCCCGCCGTCGGTTGGACAGGAACCGGGCGTTGCCCCTGCCTCCCTGGCCAGCACGAGCAGCGAGCCACCTGTCACCGGAGGCCGTGAGATCGGCCAGCACGTCGCCGTCGAGTCCCTGCACCACCGTCCCCGCCGGCACCCGCACCTCCAGGTCGACCCCGGCTCGACCGTGGCGACGCTTGCCCTGCCCATGGCGACCGGAGTCCGCCCGCCGGTGGGGGTGATCCCGGAAGGCGAGCAGGGAGGCCACGTTGTGATCGGCCACCAGCCAGACCGAACCGCCGTTTCCCCCGTCGCCACCGTCGGGGCCACCGAGGGGAACGTGGGCCTCGCGCCGGGTAGACACCGCGCCGGCTCCCCCGTCGCCGCCTCGCACGTGGATCTGCACCTCATCCACGAAGCCGGACACGACCACGGAGCGTACCGGTGTGATCAAGTAGCGATCTGCTGCGTCTACGGCATGCGCCCGGGCGTTGCGGAGCCTCCGTAGGGTTGCCCCATGGATGACGTCGCCGTCGCCCACGCGGCGTTGCTGGTCGGATCGCCGGGGCTGGATCTAGCTGAGCGCCGAGCCCGCGAGCAGAGCCAGGTCCTGGTCCTCGCCCCGGGTGCAACGGTCGCCGAGGGGGCCGGCCGGCGGGCGGTGCCCGAGGAGCCCGACCGCTTCCGCACCTGCTTCGAGCGCGACCTCGACCGCATCCACCACTCGAAGGCGTTCCGCCGCCTGGCCGGCAAGTGCCAGGTGTTCGTGGCCCCCGACGACGACCACCTCCGCACCCGGCTGACCCACGCCATCGAGGTGTGCCAGGTCGCAGTGAGCATCGCCCGCCCAGTCGGCCTCGAGGTTGCCCTGACCGCAGCCGCCGCCACCGGACACGACTGCGGCCACGGGCCGGCTGGCCACGCCTCGGAGGGCGCCCTGTCGCCGTTCCTCGACGGCGGGTACCACCACGCCGTCTACGGCGCCGATGTGGTCCTGGCCCCGCTCAACCTGTGCGCCGAGACCCTCGACGCCGTCCGCAACCACTCGTGGAACCGACCCGCTCCCCTCACAGCCGAGGGTGAGGTGGTGGCCTGGGCCGACCGCATCGCGTACGTGTGCCACGACTTCGAAGACGCCGTGGCCGCCGGCGTCGTACGCCCTCGCGACCTGCCTGACGAGGTCACCTCTGTGATCGGACGCGACCGGCGCACGCAGCTCCACTGCCTGATCACCGCCATGGTCGACACGATCGCGGCCTCCGGCACGGTGGCCCTGCGCCGCCCCGAGGCGGACGCTTTGGCCGCCTTCCGCGCCTTCAACTACGAGCGCATCTACCTGCGCCCCGAGGCCGTCGAGCAGGCCGACAAGGCTGCCCACCTCATCGGTGCCCTCACCGAGCACTACATAGCCCGGCCCATCGACCTCGGCCCCGACGGGACGGGCCTTGCCCCGGGCCATCCCGATACCGTGACCGCCGCCGTCCGCTACGTCAGCGGCATGACCGACCGCTTCGCGGCCACCGCCGCAGTCGAGCTGCTGGGTTGGGACCGGGCCGCCCTACCCCGTAGCGCCTGACGCCGGTTCGGTTGAAGGGTCAGGCGACGGCTGGCACCCGCGACGCAGCCGGCCCGACGGGCTCCAGCCGGTCGCGAGGGGTGAGGCCACCCCGAGGGGCGTCACCCGAGCAGCCAGCGCCTCGGGTTAGGTTGCCGCCGCAGTGAGCTCGGCCGCACCAGAGCCCCGCACGAGCCGGCCGGGCGCGGATCTCCGCCTGCTCGTGCCGCTGCGCCCCCAGGGCCCGATCGAGGTCCTCGATCGAGCGACGCACCTGCTGCGCACCCGGCTGGCCGACCTCCTGACCGTCAGCCTCGCCGTGCAGCTCCCCATCTGGCTGCTGCTCGCCCTGCTCCTGCGAGACGAGTGGGCCGCCGGCGTGGAGGACAACGTGGCCTGGTTCTGGCTGGCCCTCTTCCCCGACCCCGCCACCCTCGGCCTCCTGGCCGATGAGAGCACCGGAGGATCGATCGTCGGGGTCGTCCTGGCCCGAGCGCTGCCCTCCTTCGGGCTGGCCGTCATAGGGGCGGCGTGCGGCGTGCTGGTCCACGACTGGGCCCACGGTCGGCCGACCCGTGGCACCGACGCCCTGCTGCGGATCCTGCCTCGGCTCCACGTGCTGTTCGTCCTGTGGTCCATCATCCACGGGCTGCAGATCGTCACCTGCGTCGGGACCGTCCTGGGCCCGCTCGTGTTCGGCGTGGCCGCGCCGTTGTGGGCCATGGAGGAGGCGGAGGGGCGCCGAGGGGCGTGGCCGGCGATCGTCCGGTCGTGGCGACTGTCGCTCAAGCGCTTCTGGGTGCTGTGCCTGTCGATCCCGATCGCGACCCTGGTGTCGGCCCTGGTCGGCGGCACGATCGGTGCCATCGGCCTCGGGGCCCTCTACGGCATCACCGGTGGGTGGGTCGACGTGGGCGGGACGGGAGCCACCGCCCTGGCCGCCGCGCTCCCCCACCTGGTGCTCGACCCGCTGCTGGCCATCTCGATGGCTCTGCTGGCCCTCGACCTCAAGGTGCAGGTCGAGGGCTACGACCTCGAGGTGGAGCTGTCGGAGGCCGAATCAGCAGAGGTCCGCCGTGACTGAGGTGGCCGAGGCCCGCCCCAGCCGGGCCGAGTCACCTAGAGCGGGTCGGTTGGCGGGACTGGCGCTCGTGGGCCTGGCCAGCGGCGCGATGGCGGTGGCGGTGACCATGACCGTCGCCGGCACGGCTCCGGCCTCCGCTGGCGAGCCGGTCGGACCCGAGGTGCTCGTCGCCCAGGCTGGCGACGACGGTCCTCAGCTCCCGGGCGGCCCACCGGCGGATCCCGATCGCGTCCGGCGCCAGGCCGACGAGATCCTGGCTCGGCCCGAGTACCAGGCTCCCGGTCAGGCCGATCGCACCATCGGCGACCGGGTGCGGGACTGGATCGACGGCATCCTCCCGAACATCGACGGCCCCGGGCAGGGGGCGACGCAGGCCTTCTCCTACCTGGTCGTCGGGGTGGTCGCCGTAGGCGCCCTGGCCGCCCTCACCTACGTGTTGGTATCGACGCGTCGCGCCAAGCGTCCTCCCGACGAAGAGACCGATTCCGACGTCGACATCACCCCGTTGCGGACGCCCGACGAGTGGACCAGCGAGGCCGACCGGTGCGAGCGGGCTGGCGACCATCGTGGTGCGGTGCGAGCCCGGTTCCGGGCCCTCACGACCACCCTGGCCCGACGGGACCTGGTCGCCGACACACCGGGACGCACGGCGGGCGAGCTGAGGGGAGACGTGGCCGAGCGGGCGCCGAGCCTGGCCCCGGCGTTCGCGCCGGTGTCCGACCTCTTCGAGCGGATCTGGTTCGGCGCCGACTCGGCCACCCCCGCCGATTCCCACGCCGCCCGGCACCTCGCCGAGCGGGCCCTGGAGGTCGCCCCCCGGCGTCCCGAGAGATCACCCTCGGACCCAGAGCCGGGGCCGAGCGCCCTGTGAGCCGCCGTCGGAGCCTGCTGGCCGGCGCGGCCGTGGTCGCCGTCCTCGTCGCCATCCTCGTGCTCTCCAACCCACGCGACGATCCCTTCGAACGTCCGGCGCTCGACCCCCGAGGAACCAACCCCGAGGGCACCGCAGCCCTCGTGGCCCTGCTGCGCGAGCAAGGGGCGACGGTGCGCCTCGGCGGCCTGCCCGACCTGGCCGACGAAGTGGTGCTCCAGCTCGAGGACACGCTCAGCGGCGCGCCGGCGACCGAACTCGAGGACTGGGTCAGCGACGGCGGCACCCTCGTCCTAGCCAACGCGTTCGCGGATCTGGCCGCGACGAGCACCGATGAGCCGAGCACCCCGCTCTCGCGTCGGGGGTCCTGCAACATCGACGCCCTCGTCGATCTGGAAAGGATCGACCCCCTGCAGCTCGCCTTCGCCACCGGGCCGGACTCGTCGTCGTGTGTGAGCGACGGACGATCGGCCGCGGTCGACCTGCGGCGACTGGGCGACGGGCTGGTGGCGTCGGTGTCCAGCACGGTTCCGTTCACCAACCGAGCTCTGGGACAGGGAGACAACGCGGTCCTCGTCACCGCCCTGCTCGGCCCGGACCCGACGACACGGATCCGCATCCTCGACCCGAGCCGGCTCCTCGGCGACGACGACGACGTGGGCGACGACACCATCCTGGGGGCGCTGCCGCTACGAGGATCCCAGGCGGTATCGCAGCTCGTCATCGCCTTCGGGGCCTGGGCCCTCATCCGCTCCCGTCGCCTTGGACGGCCCGTCACCGAAGAGCTGCCGGTCCCGCTGCCGGCGTCGGATCTGGTGCTGGCCTCGAGCCGACTGCTCGATCGCAACGGCGACGTGGCCGATGCGGCCGAGCGGCTGCGCCGACGATCGCGGCGCGACTTGGGGGTCGCCGTCGGTCTCGGACCCGATCCGCCACCGGCGGACCTGGCCGACGCCCTGAGAGGCCGAGCCAACCTCGACCCCGGCCTCATCCACGCCGCCCTGCTCGCCCCGGTGACCGACGAGGCCAGCTTCGTCGCCACCTCTGCCCACCTCGATCGCCTGAGAAGGGACCTCTACCAGTGACCGACTTCCCCGCTCCCCCACGTCCTCCCCACCCGGGGCCCGGGCCATCGCCGTCGTCGTCGTCGTCGTGGGGTCCCCAGCAACCCGATGCCGACTCCACCTCCGTCGCGTCGGCACCGACCGGGCCAGGGATCACCACCCCGGGCGGGGTGACCTCGGACCCATCGGCGGCGGGGGCGGCGTCGGCGGCCGAGGCGCCGAGGGACGGACGAGAGGTCGTGCGAGCTCTCCGGACCGAGGTGGCCAAGGTCGTCGTCGGCCAGGACCCGGTGCTGGCCTGCCTGCTCGGTGCCCTGCTCGTGCGGGGCCACGTGCTGCTCGAGGGCGTGCCGGGTGTGGCCAAGACGCTCCTGGTGAAGACGCTGGCCGCAGCACTCGACCTCGAGGTCAAGCGCATCCAGTTCACCCCTGACCTGCTGCCCTCGGACGTGACGGGGCAGCTCGTCCTGCAGGGCGGCACCGACTTCGCCTTCCGGGCCGGACCCATCTTCACCAACCTGTGCCTGGCCGACGAGATCAACCGCACCCCGCCCAAGACCCAGGCCGCCCTGCTCGAAGCCATGGAGGAGCACCAGGTGTCGGTCGGCGGCGAGACCCGGCCGCTGCCCGAGCCGTTCGTGGTCATCGCCACCCAGAACCCCGTCGAGTACGAGGGCACCTACCCGCTGCCCGAGGCCCAGCTCGACCGCTTCCTGTTCAAGGTGGTGGTCCCGTACCCAACCGCCGAGGCGGAGGTGACCATCCTCACCCGCCACAACAACGGTATGGACGTCCACGACCCGATCGCCGCCGGGGTGCGGAAGGTGGCCGGCCTCGACGACATCGAGCAGGGGCGACGGGCGGTTGCCGCGATCCGCGTCGACGACGTGGTGATCCACTACCTGGTGGCGTTGGCCCGGGCGACCCGGGAGGCGCCGTCTGTGAGCCTCGGCGTCTCGCCCCGTGGGGCTGCCGCCCTGCTCCATGCAACCAAGGCCTGGGCTTGGCTGTCGGGTCGCGACTTCGCCACCCCCGACGACGTCAAGGCGGTGGCCAAGCCGGCCCTGCGCCACCGCATGCAGATCCGGGCCGAAGCGGCGCTCGAGGGCCTGACGCCGGACCGCGTCATCGACGGCATCCTGGCCACCGTGCCCAGCCCCCGGTGAGCCTGCACACCCCACCAACTCGCGACGGCTGTCGCTGATGCCGGCCGGGACCCGCCGCCTCGCCTTCTGCTTCCTGGCCCTGGTCGCGCTCCGCCTGGCCCTGCCCGACGACCTTCCCTTCCCGTGGTGGCTCCCGAACCTCGTCCTGGCCGCCGTGGCCCTGGCGGACCTGACGTTGGCCTCGAGCCCCGGTTCGCTCGAGGTCGGCCGCGACCTGCCGGGCCAGGTCGCGCTGGGGGCCACGTCGCGGGCCGCGCTGGTCATCCGCAACCCGACGGGTCGACGCGTCGACCTGGCCGTGGCCGACGAGCTGGCCCCGTCGCTGCGCGCCGACACCCGTCGCTGGCGGACCCGGGTCCCGGCTCGCAGCGAGGCAAGGGTCGACACCCGCATCCGACCGGGTCGGCGGGGACGCTTCGTCCCGACCCGCGTGACGCTGCGCTGCGCCGGTCCGCTCGGCCTGGCCGCGCGCCAGAGCACCATCGAGGTGCCAGGCCAGCTCAAGGTGGTGCCCGCCTTCCCCAGCCGGGCCGATGCCGAGCTGCGCCTGGCCCGGGCCCGGCGCCTCGAGCTGGGCGTGCGGACCGTCCGCCTGCCCGGCACTGGGACCGACTTCGACCAGCTGCGCGACTACAGCCCCGACGACGACTTCCGGCGCATCGACTGGGCCGCCACGGCCCGCTCGGGCCAACCGGTCGTGCGCACCTACCGGGCCGAGCGCAACCAGACGATCCTGGCCCTGATCGACGTGGGTCGCACGACGGCCGGGCGGGTCCTCGACGTGCCTCGCCTCGAGCACCTCCTCGACGCCACCTTCGCCCTCATCACCGTGGCCACCGGGTTGGAGGACAGCGTCGGCGTGGTCGCCTACGATGACCGGGTCCGGGCCTCGCTGCCGCCCTCACACCGGCCCGACCAGCTGGCCCAGGTCGTCGAGGCCACCTACCAGCTCGAGCCGGCGCTGGTGGAGACCGACCACCGCGGCGCCCTGGCCCACACCAAGGCCCGGCACCGACGGCGCACGACGGTGGTCATCCTGACCGATCTCGCCGAGGCGACGGTCGCCCAGACCCTCGCTCCGGCCCTCCCGCTGGTGTTGCGCGACAGCTCGGTGATGGTGGTGGCCGTCGCCGATCCGGAGGTGGGGGCGTGGGCCGATGCGTCCGCCGTCGACGACGAGGCGGCCTACCTGCGGGCGGCGGCGACCTCGGCCCTAGAGGAGCGGGCCCGCCTCGCCGCCCGGCTGCGCGGGCTGGGGGTCACGGTGGTCGATGCTCCCCCCGGCGTCCTCGCCGGTCGCCTCGTAGACACCTACCTCCACGCCCGCTGAGGCTATTCGCGAGACAACCGCTCACCCGCTACGTCTCCGCGGGCCACCAACCCCTTCCGTATCATCTCCCAAGGTTGGAGCGTCCGGGGTCTCAGAACCGGGCTTCGACCCGCTCGGCGAGCAGGGCGGCGGGCACCTCGGGTGCCTGCGCCGGCGAGGTGGCCGGCGCCAGCGGATCGATGGGAGCCCAGGTGGGGCGCAGCTCTTCCAGGGACCCTGACCAGCCCTCGGCCACGGCCTGGCGCCCACGCCGGATCACCCACAGCAGAAAGGTCAACCAGGCCAAGACGCCGATCACCACCTTGAGCGCCGGCGGCACAGCCGGCGCTCCGGTGACGAAGCCCTCGATGAGCCCGGCGGCGAGGAACGCCAGAGCGGTGCCCATGATGATGGTGACGCTGCGCCGCCCCTCATCACCCAACGCTTCGGGCCGTGACCGGTCGCCGGGAGAGAACAGCGTCCAACCGACTCGGAGCCCGGCGCCGCCGGCAACGGTGATGGCGGTGAGCTCCAACAGACCGTGGGGCAGCACGTAGACCATGAACACCGACCAGAACTCACCTCGCTGGAGGAACAACCCGGCGACCACTCCGAGCGAGGCGCCGTTCTGGAACAAGATCATGGCCCCCGGCACCACCGCCACCGCGCCGAGGCCGTAGGCGAGGATCGACACCAGGATGTTGTTGGTGGTGACCCGGCTGAAGAACACGATCGAGGGGTTGTCGGAGTAGTAGTCGACGAAGTCCTCCTCGGCGTAGATCTCCTGGTAGCTGTCGGAGATGACCAGGTCCAGGCGGTCGGGGGCCAGCCAGAAGACGAGGGCCAGAGCGATGCCGGTGCCCCAGAACAGGACCGTGGCCGCCAGCATCTGGCGCCGGCACGTCCACACGGCCGCCGGGAAGGTCGAGCCGAGGAAGCGGCGTAGCGTGGCCAGTCGGGCGACCCGGGCCCCGTGGATGGCGGCGTGACTGGCGGCCACGACGGTAGACAGGCGCCGAATGAGGGCCGGGTCGCGGTAGGTCGTACGGGCCTGGGACAGGTGGAGGGTCACGTCCTGGTAGCGACGCAGCAGCTCGTCGATCTCGGGCCCGGCCAGGTCCCGTCGCCGCCCCGCCCGCCGAGCCAGCTCGGCGGCCCGCTGCCACTCCGCATCGTGGACAGCGATGAAGCGATCGACGTCCACCAGGTCGGTACCGTAGCGGTTGCCCCCCACCGGGAAGCGGGCACGACCACCACCCGCCGGGCACCAACAACGACAACAACAACATGGCCACCCGCAGCTTCCGCATCGTCACCCCCGAGGCCGTCGAGCTAGATCTCGACGCCGCCGGTCTGGCCAGCCGCTTCCTGGCCGCCCTGATCGACATCATCGTCATCTGGGTCCTGCTCTTCGCCATCACCGTCGGAGGCAGCGCCCTGGCCGCGGCCGGCGCGAACGCCGGCTCCAGCGGGGAGATCGTGGCCGCCATCGTCACCGTCGTCGGCGTGTTCGCGGTGCTGGTCATCTGGCCGATGGCCTGGGAGGTGGCCACCAAGGGCCGCTCCATCGGCAAGATGGCCCTCGGGCTCCGGGTCGTGACCGTCGACGGGGCCCCGATCCGCATCCGCCACGCCCTGGTGCGAGGCCTCGTGGGGCTGGTGGAGATCGTGCTGTTCCTCGGGACCCTCGCCGTGGGCGTGGCCCTGGCCAGCCACCGCTTCCGGCGCCTCGGTGACCACCTGGCCGGGACTGTCGTCGTGCGCGAGCGAGGGGCGGGGGCCGACCGGGCCTTCCCCCGGCGGTTCGTCCCCTACCCGGGGTGGGAGGCGTGGTCGGCGCGCCTTGACGCCACCCGCCTCACCGCGGATGACTACCGCCTCATCCGCTCGTTCCTGCTGCGCGCTGCGTCGCTGCCGGTCGATGCCCGCACCCGGCTCGGCCACCGGATCCTGCACCGGGTCCTGCCCCGGGCCGGGCTCGACCCAGCCGTGCTGACGACGCTCGGCTCCTGGTCGGTCGAGGCCCCCCTTGTCGCGGTGGCCGCCGCCTACCAGCGCCGCTTCGACGGCCCGTCCTAGGCCAGGCCCTGAGCAGCGTGGACCGCGTCAGACCTCGTCGGGGAGGATGTCGACGAGCTTGCGGCCTCGTCTGCGACCGAAGCGGACCCGGCCGGTGGCGGTGGCGAACAACGTGTCGTCACGGCCGCG
>Ga0136617_10001210_pt1 | contig 22711 bp, 16 predicted proteins | sample AntDrymUQ3222106_2_FD_129672 | JGI IMG/M metagenome (GOLD analysis project Ga0136617, IMG submission 129672) | Polar desert sand microbial communities from Dry Valleys, Antarctica - metaG UQ322 (21.06) | ecosystem: Environmental > Terrestrial > Soil > Desert | place: Antarctica: Dry Valley...
TTCAACTATCATCGCGATGCCTTGCCCGCCCCCTATACACGCCGTGGCCAATCCGTATCTTCCGCCGCGTCGATTCAACTCGTGCAGTACGGTAAGAACCAGACGCGTCCCGGTCGCTCCCAGGGGATGACCCAGCGCAATCGCGCCGCCGTTGACATTCGTGCGTGAACGATCCAGGTCCAACTCTTTTTCGACGGCCAAGTACTGCGCGGCAAATGCCTCATTCACCTCGATGAGGTCCATGTCTGAAAGTTTTAGTCCCGCTCGTTCCAGCGCTTTACGCGTTGCCGGCACCGGACCAATGCCCATTAGCTCAGGCTCGACACCAGCGTAGGCCCAGCTGACGATTCGACCCATCGGTTTAAGGTTGCGACTCTTGACGAATTCATTGTTGGCAATCACCAGGGCCGCAGCACCGTCAACGATACCGGACGCATTTCCCGCGGTGACGAATCCGTCTTTAGCAAAGGCCGGTTTGAGCTGCGCCAAAATCTCCATGGTAGTGTCCGGCCTTAAGTGGTCGTCGTGTTCGAAAAGAAAACTGCCCTTACGCGTCTTTACTTCAACGGGAACGATCTCAGCCGACAAGTAACACGCATCTTTCGCGCGCCCCGCTTCCTGCTGCGAACGAAGCGCGTAGGCATCTTGCTCTTCACGTGAGACCTCAAATTTTCGGGCGAGGTTTTCCGCCGTACCCGCCATCGGGGTGTTGCAGTAAGTATCTAGCAAAGCGACCATCAGGCTGTCTTCAAGCTTCCCCTGGCCCAGGGCGAACCCTGATCTTGCTCCTCGTACCACGTGCGGGGCTTGCGACATTGATTCCATGCCACCAACCAGGGCAGTAGCCGCTTCTCCCAGTTGAATCATCTGTGCGCCCGACACAATCGCCTGAATGCCGCTACCGCAGAGGCGATTTACCGTCAACGCGGGACGTTCAAAGGGCACCCCTGCTTTGAGGGCTACGTGTCGTGCACCGTAAATCGCATCGCCGGAAGTTTGCAGTGCATTACCAATGACCGCGTGGTCGATCTCCTCAGGAGCGACGTGGGTGGCTTCGAGTGCTCCTTTCGCGGCAACTGCTCCCAAGTCGATTGCCGAAACGTCTTTCAGCGCACCTACATACTCGCCCATCGGCGTTCTCTTACCACCTAAAATGAAAACATCTACTGACATATTCTTGCTTCAGACCTCATTAGAGAATTTCTGTCTAGGGAGCAGCTCTGAGGGTAGCAATCAAAAAATAGCCCGTCAATTTGCCGCCCCCGCGGGTAGTGTCATCTGTAAGTGATCTGACGATGCCTCGTCCGCACTAGCTGATGGCTAATAGCCCCTCGTTAAGAGACTCTGTGAAAACCCCGGAATTCAGCGCGCCGGAATGGGTGGTCTGTTCAGCCCCCTCCTGATCCGCCGCCACTCAACCTTGAGACGATTATTCAACCTAAGCAAATTCGCAGGTAAGGAAGGTGGGCAAAGCGCAGCGCGCCCCCGCTCCAGCGTAGCGTCATCAACGTTAGCTTTCTTCAAGACTATGCCGGATCAAATCAGCATAATTTGTAAGGTTTTTGTGGCCCAGCAAAGGACGCTACGCTGGAGCGGGGGCGCGCTGCGCTTTGCCCACCTTCCTTACCTGCAAATTTCCTCGCTTGAGGGGGTCAGTTCAAGATTGAGTGCTCTTCCTGAGATGGTTTACTCAGTCGATGAAACGGTGTGTGGCACGGTAGCGATGGAGCAACTCCTCCAGAAACCCTTCATAAGTAAAAGTTGCGAGATCGTAAGTGGGACGAATCTTGTACATGATGGGTAGGGAAACACGCCAGGCCATCCATTGACGCGGCACGTCCTGCAGATCCCAGCGACGGCGTAGAAATGTTTCTACCACCTGGATCTCAGATTCAGTTAACCCGCTGAGATCGGCGATGAACTCCACCGGCTTGAACGATCGACGTTGCGCCGGATCACTCACCGTGGCGGCAAACACTTGCGCAAAGGCCGGGGCCTCTGTCTCACGCTCGCGAACCACCACTGTGCCGGCCACCAGATCTCCGACTCGCTGATCTTTTTCTGTACTGAAAACTGAAATCAATCCAATTGAATAGAAGGGCGCTGGCATCATATCGAAGCTACGCAGTAGGTTTCTGACCAGGGCCTCCCAAAAAGTTACCGGGCGGCCGTCTTCGCGAATTACGCGGAGCTTGAGCCAACGCTTTCCAGGCGTCTGTCCATTCCAAAGCCACTCAAAGAAAGCGAAGTAGCCGGTGACGATTAAAAATAGGACGAGAATTAAGACTGCGTAGACCCACTTCGGCGCGCTCGTAAGCTGATCGCTCAAACTCGAATAGTTTGCCAGGGTAAAGAAAGCGATCCCCATCAGGATCATCGCTAGCGCTTGTATGCCATGATCGATTGTGCAGGCGAGAAAGCGGTTTCCGATCGACGCCAGGGCGAAGTGCAACGGCACACGCTCAGGCGTTTCGATAATTAAAGTGTCTTCGGTGGCAATCGCTGCCGACATTTTTTGCTAGAGCGCGCCGAGCTGTTTGAACATACTCATAAGGTCGAAATTGTTCCACGCCTCGACGATCTTGCCATCACGCACGCGCACAATGGTTATGCCGGTGATCTCCATCCGCTGCTGGGTCGCCGCGAAGCCCAAACTATCTGATTGGTGTTTGCCGCGCACCGTGCAGCGCGCGGCCACCTTGTCGCCCTCGGTAACGGTATCCTCAACGACGACTTCAATGTTGGGGGAAGGCATCCCGGAACTTCCGGAAGAAGGGCTTGAAACCGGTCGCTCCGCGAAGAGGCTCACCACCCTCGTCAGCCAGGCCATGAGCGATACCGTCCTCCGCAAACATCTCGTCGATTGCTTCTTCCCGACCCTTGTTCCATACCTCTTCAAACCAGCGACGGATGAGGGCCTTGTTTTCTTCTGAAATAGTGTTACCGCCTTAATTGATCATGTTCCTAGCGTTTACGTGATAAGCGATCCGCGAAACTAACACAAATGGCACGAATACTTTCCGTGTTCGTTCGTGATTTCGTGGATCGTTCTTACCAATCGATTCAAACCATATCACTGCTCGCCTTTATGAGAAGTTGACGCGAACGAAACGGCGCTTGCCGACTTTGATTAAAGTTGACATACCAGGTTTCCAGATTGTCAAAGAGTTGGCAATGGTTTGCCTTTCGCCGTTCACTGATACTCCCCCCTGCTGGATAAGTCTCCGCGCCTCAGCTTTGGACTCCGCCATCCCCACGGTGACTAACAACTGAGACAAATCCCAACCCTGGGGATGGTTGGACGGAAGAGAGTGCTCCTGCACTTCGTCCGGAGTCTCCTTGTTGCGGAACCTCCGAACAAAATCTTCCTCAGCAGCGTCTGCAGCTTGCTTCGAGTGAAAGTCGGTGATGATTTGTTTCGCCAAGTCGACTTTCAGGTCACGCGGATTGCGCTCAGCCCTCTCCGCAGCCGAGCGAAGTGCGACGATCTCCGGCATCGACAAATCCGTCAGTAGTTCATAGTAGCGCCACATCAGGTCATCCGAGATCGACATTGCCTTGCCGAAGATCTCCGCCGGTGGCTCGTTGATGCCGATGTAGTTTCCGAGGCTCTTCGACATCTTCTGCACGCCGTCTGTGCCTTCCAGTAACGGCATGATGACTGCAACTTGCGCTTCCTGTTTGTATTCCCGTTGCAGGTTCCTTCCCATCAGCAGATTAAACTTTTGATCAGTCCCACCCAGCTCGACATCAGCTTCGAGCGCGACCGAATCGTAAGCTTGCGTCAGCGGGTAGAGCAGTTCGTGCAAGGCAATGGGGCGTTCGTCAGCCAGGCGTTTGGCAAAGTCGTCGCGTTCGAGAATTTGTTTGACGGTGACGTGTGAGGCTAAACGGATGAAGCCATCAGAACCCAGCTTGTCCATCCACTCTGCATTGAACCGAATCTCCGTCTTATCAGGAGCAAGCAATTTGAAGATCTGCTGTTTATAGGTTTCGGCGTTAGCATTGATTTCTTCGCGCGTGAGCTGCGGACGCGTCGCAGAATTGCCGGAAGGGTCCCCAATCATTCCGGTGAAGTCGCCAATTAGAAAAATCACCGTGTGACCGAGATCCTGAAACGACCGCAACTTGCGAATGACAACCGTGTGCCCGAGATGGATATCGGGGGCGGTGGGATCGACACCGAGCTTCACACGCAGCGGCCTGCCTGTCTTCGCAGACTTCTCTAACTTTGCTCGCAGCTCACTCTCGCGAATGATTTCAACGGTGCCTTTACGCAGGTGCTCGAGTTGTTCCTCAATTGTCATTGCTGAATCGTAAATGGTGAATTGTGAATCGTAAATCGTAGATATTAGTTTCTCGAACCGTCAGGAGGTTACTCCTTCTTAATAACCCGACGGCCAACCACGTAATAGTTTCCGCTACTGATGAGAGCGACTGTCTCAGGATAGAGCAGATGCTCCTGCTCCAGGATGCGAGCCGAAAGGGTTTCTTCGCTGTCATCTGCCAAAACGGGCACGATACTCTGGGCGATGATGGGACCGCCGTCGAGCATCTCATCGACGAAATGGACGGTGCAGCCACTCCACTTACTGCCGTGGTCTAGAGCTTGTCTCTGCGCTGAGAGACCGGGAAATGCAGGAAGCAAACTAGGGTGGATGTTAAGGATACGTCCGCGATAAGCGTCGATAAAGTAGCGCGATAGCAGACGCATGTAACCGGCCAGGCAGACAAGATCGATCTGGCGCTCATCCAGGGAAGCCACTATCTCGTGTTCGTGCTCCTCCCGAGTGCGATGGCCTCGTTGGATTACCAGCGTTTTCAAATTGCGCCCGGCGGCACGTGCCAGCCCTGCCGCGTCCATCTGGTCACTGATTACAAGAGCAATCTCCGCCCCGGGGATGCGTCCCTGCTCAACCGCATCTGCGAGCGCGATCATGTTTGAACCGCGCCCGGAGATCAGGATTCCGAGGCGGCAAATCTTCGAAGGGCTCGTCACGCTTCTCCTGCAAAGCTTTCAGAGTCTCTGACTTAACCACGCTGGCAGTATACTCGCTTAGGGTTTCTTCGCGACTAGGCGAAAGACGTCGATCACTTTCGGCGATAGGAGCCGGCCTTCTTTTTGTGGATCGTCGACGGCGATTACATAGCCCGTCAGGTCATTTTCCGTGAGCCTGAACCTTATGAACTGTTTGAAGCGCTCAATTCTGGCGGCGCCGCCAACCTCGTTGTTATGACCGTGGAATCCGAGGCACACGGCGAAATACCAACTTACCCAAACACAACTCAACAAGGCTCCAAAGACGGACGCCAGAGTTATCGGCACGAGCATCGACCACCCTCGCATGCTTACCCACCATTCATATGAGGCGAAAGGTCCGGGAGACTGAACGTACTCGTAGGGAAGGAAAAGTGACCGGACCCAGCCTGCATCCGCATAGGGGAGCAGGATCTGGTAAACGAGCGGCGGCAGCGCCAGCATTATGCCTCCAAAAACAAGCCAAGCCGTCACCAGGCCCCAACGGCGGTTAGCGCGCATCAATGACGGACCGAGTTTGATAAACGCCAGCACTACAACAATCGCCAGGGCCACGGTTAACCAGGTGCCTTTCTTAATCAGGAACAAAGCTACTCCCAGCTGCAAAAGCCAGTGCCAAAATCCCAGCAGGCCCATTCCCCATTTGCCCAGGCCTTTTTGAAATTGACCACCCATTGTAACCGCCGCGTAAATCAACAGGACCAGGGCTCCGACAACTATGCTCACAAAGACTATGTCAGAGACCAGATAAACCGGCAGATTACTCTTACCAAACACCGCAAGACCGACGGCTAGACTCGCCAGCGCCGCGAGGGATAGCATCCAGATGATCGCGTAATCCATTCCTCCCACTTTCCTTCTGGAGGCCTGCTCAAACAACCAATCGCTATAACGAACGCTAAATACGACTGAGGTGATGGCCCAGATCAAGGTAAGCAGGACCCAGAGACTGCTGCCGAAGGGCGTGATGAACGCGTGATAAGGCATTATCAGCAAGACGCCAAGCGCGCCCAGAACGACGTTGGCCGCTAACGTGGGCCAGAGAGCCCAATTCACTTTTTTTGTTACCTCATCGGCACCTTTTCTCGTCGGCCGCTCTGTGGCGTCTTTGGCCTTGGCGGCCTTTTGCTTAACTTCGTCCTGCTTTTTGTCTAAGGCATACGCTTGTTCGGTCTTATAGAAAGTGAAGCCGATAATCACGAGGGTAAACAGAAGCAACACGGTACCTATCCAGTAATCCCTGGGCCAGGCTACCGAGCATTTACCCCACAGGTACATCGGCTGCGTTTCCACGCACTGCTGATCTTTCGGGAAGCTGGGAGACCACTGGGATTGGGATATACCAAGCTGTTGCGAGAAGCCGGTAGGAATCTTCTGCTGCAACCCCTTGTCCACCAGGACCGTCGATTCGTATTGTTGTGGACTGGTGATATTAAGCAAGGTGAAGGGCAAGAAATTGTGTATCGCGGGACGGCTGCTATCACCGGCGATGGCTGCGAAGGCAAGCACCAACGCGATCACCCCGCCGAGCACCCAGATGCCCCCGCCGCGCGCCACCTTAATGGGGTTAAATATTTCAGCTGCGACGGCACGACGTGATCGATTCTCTGGAGGATAAAGAGCCTGCTCCTTGATCTCGTCGCCGTAAGTCGTAGACGGGTGGTGGAAGGCGCCTCCCAGTCCGGAAACAACGGAAGCATAATTTGTGGCGCTGGGAGCAGCCGCGCTGGCTCTTCCAGAACGTGTGTATTGCGCGCTCGTGGAATTAGGACCCCAATAGCGGGCGTACTGGTGGACATCGCCGGCCAGATCCAACCGGATTTGATTTGGCTCCAGGTCTTTTTCGCCCTCTTCTAATTTATCTTTGGGTAAAAAAGGACGCGGCAACTTGAGTTGATAAAATGCCTTGGAAGACTTCTCATCGTCGCGATCGGCCAACTTTCCGAAGACCGTAGTGGGCGCGCTCGTGGCTACAATGAGTTTCTCGGGCATGGGACGGTTGGGCACGCCCAGAAAAAAGTCTCGCTGACGCTCGTCTATCTTTCCCACTTCGGTGTCCAGGCCCCAGAGATTCCAACCGAAAGGTAGCTGCAAGGCGAGGTAACTTGTCTGCTGCTGTCTTTTGAAACCCGGGATCATCAACTGCGGGCCGGTGAGGTCGCCGTCAATGTAAACTTTGTCTTCCGGACGGCCTCGGAAGGGCACGCGGAATTGTCGTCTGAACCCATCGAGCATGTCGTAGTAGTCATGATTACCAGGTATACCGAAGAGCGGGCGGCGATTCCTTCTTTCGCGCTGCGCCTCCGTTTCGTCAATTTTTCGGCTCCCCAGTAGGTCGTCTTCCAGATCTTGATACGCCCAGGAAAATGGTGTCTGAAAGCGAATATGAAGACTGGTGTAATCCGATAGATGGTAACTGGTGTCGCCGCCCACAAGCAGGAATTCGCCCCGCGGCATTGGCACCAGGGTAGTGCGATCATTGTTCACTTTATGGTCCAAATGAACATCATCATCGCTCTCGTCGGGCCTCTCCTGCCATAACTTTTTAACCCAGAGATTACTCAGGCAGAGATAGGCAATGCTGTAAGTAGCGGTCATCCCATCGCCAGTATCGGAGATGTAGTCGAACCAGAACTCACCCTTATTTTGCCAAAACTTCTTCCCCGCGCTGTCAGCAACATGCTCATTTCCCGGAATAGCTTCGGATCCATCGCGTTGGTACATCATTTTCCACGCCTGGTCCGATTGCTGCTGATCCTCCGAGGGAAATACTTTTGCATCCATCCAATCACGAGCGTCCAACTTCGTTCCGAAAGCCGTATAGAGAAGTATCCACTTGAGGCTGGCCATTAACTGTCTGCCCAACAACCAGGCGACTGGTGGCTCAAACTCTCTGTCCTTCTTGGCAGATTTAGGTTGTTGATTTGTCATGAGGGGCCCTTTCAAGGAGGCTAGGGGTTTGCTGGGCGGCGACCGGCGAGATGATGTCTCGAAGGCTGCGATTTCGCAAGCGGAGACTTGGGTGCTTTCAAAGGCTTTAGACGAACGTCACTGCTTGCCGCCCAGAGATAACAGTGCCAATGCTATAACAGACCTCGCGGAGGTTATTGATGTGAGACTGGATGAATTCCGCGTTGTGCTGGGCGCAGATTATAACCATTCCCACGCCCATGTTAAAGGTGCGATACATCTCGGCTTCGGGAACAAGCCCGATCTCCTGTAAGAGTCTGAACACCGGCAAAATCGGCCAACTGCCCTTGCGGATTTCTACAGCCGTGTCCTCGGGCAAAATGCGCGGGATGTTGTCGGTGAGTCCGCCACCAGTTATGTGAGCCAGACCTTTGACCACTCTCTTATTAAGCAGTCCATCCAGGGCTCGAAGGTAACTGAGGTGCGGTTGTAACAGCACGTTCCCCACCGTGGTACCCAGTTCGTCAACTTCCGTGTTCACCGTGTAGCCCGCCACTTCAAAGAAAAGTTTACGGGCCAGTGAATAGCCGTTGGTGTGCAAACCAACAGAGGGCAGCGCGAGGACGACGTCGCCGGCGGCGATGCTCTTACCATCGATCACTTTCTCACGATCGGCGACGCCGACAATGAACCCGGCCACGTCGTATTCTCCTGCAACGTAAAAGCCGGGCATCTCCGCGGTCTCGCCGCCAAGAAGGACACAACCGTTTTCGCGGCAGCCGTTGGCAATACCTTCCACAATTCCAGCTACAACATCGGGTGAGAGCTTGCCGGTGGCGATGTAATCCAAAAAGAAAAGTGGCCGGGCGCCCTGGACGAGAATGTCGTTGACGCAATGGTTAACTAGATCACGTCCAATCGTCTTGTGTACGCCGGTGAGAAAGGCAATCTTCAGCTTGGTTCCCACGCCATCCGCAGAAGCAACCAGGACAGGGTGGCCCATCAGGGGGAAAGCGCCGTCAAACATTCCGCCAAAGCTGCCAATTTCGGAAAGTGTCCTCTCATTGAACGTTTGCCGGGCAAGTTCCTTGATCTTGGCGGTCGCCTGGTTGGCGGCGTCGATATCAACACCCGCATCGCTGTAAGTGATCGGCTTGCTCATTCGTTGCTCGTAAATCGTAAATCGTGAATCGTAAAAAGAAAACTCTGGTCGCCGCCAGCGGTTTCGGTGGAGTAGTTAAGCGACGTCTATTTACGATTCACGTTCTTCGTCTTCGGGGGTGGTCCAAAGTCTCCATAAGCAATGAACCCTGCCCGAGACGAATCATCCTTCTGCGCCAGCCGCCCCTCCCATAGATCACCCTTGGCTTCTTTGGCTGTGGCGATTTTGAAGTCGTTTTCTTTGCCTCTGGTGGTGATCGTGATCTCTCCCTGTAAGTCCGTTCGGTAGAGTTTCACTCCAGCGGCTTTGAGACGGTCCAGGACAACCTGTGCCGGATGGCCATAGCGGTTCCACTCGCCACAGGAAACAATCGCCACGGCGGGCTTCACCCGCTCGAGAAAGTCCGCCGCCGTCGCATACTTGGAACCGTGGTGAGAAACCTTGAGAATGTCCGTCTGAAGATTCATATCTTTTGTGAGCATTTGGTGCTCAGTTTGTTGTTCCGCATCGCCCGGAAGCAACATTGAGAAATCTCCATAGTCCAGCCGCGCCACAACCGAATTCGCATTCGGTTCATTGCCGCCAGCTTTCATTCGTTCTTTGATGAAGAGCGGTTGACCGGGAGCCAGTATGGTAAGAAACGCGCCGCCGCCGAGGTCGAACTTCTTTCCCGGTTCTGCTTTTTCGTAATGGACGCCGGCCAGGCTTACCGCCTCCCTATATTCTTCGTAAAACCTGGCGATCGAAGATTTCTTTTCCGGTTTTTTCGTTACCGATTTCTTGTTGCTTAAGACCCTTACCGGTTGAGTTGGCGGAACCGTGGGCTCCCAACCGGGGGGCGTGAGACCATTGTCAATCACATTCAGAACCTTAGTTACTTTCATTACTTCGTCAGCCGCACCCATATGATCCGGATGAGGATGAGTGGCGATAAAGTAATCGAGTTGCTTCACGTTGTAACGCTTGAGGGCGTCGAGTATTACTTTGCCTTTGCCGGCATCGCCGGCGTCAACCAGCACTGTTTTACCGGCGGGCGAGATGATCAGGATGGAATCGCCGTTGACGGGACCTACGTCAAGAACATGAACCTGCAACTCGTCACCTGAGGGCGGCGGCGGTTTCGTCTTCCACCAGTTAACGGCAAAGTCTTTGCCAAAGTAAACCGCCGCGCCAACAACAAGCGCCACCACAGCCACCGCGCAGCCACAGCCTTTCGTTGCCCGCCCCACTGGCTCCCACCTCAGTCTGAAATGTCCGCAGTTTTACAAATCATCCAACGAGTCGTGCCGCTCAAGCGAGGGGCTGATGTCAGTAAAGCACTCTCGGTGCCGCTTGGATCGACCTGATTAAGCACCTGTTTCTCTTCGGGTGCGAGGTAATCACCTCTGCCATAGAGTCCTCTAGCGCTTCTCATCAAGTTCAGGACTTCCCAGACTAATTCCCGCCCGATGAGTTGCTCGACTGCAAGCAGCACGCGGTTCGCCGCTCTTAATCTTGAGCTTCCCCGACTGTCGGAGAGTCAAATCCTTCGTCGCATAACCTGCCAGTTTTTAAGCTGCAGCTCGGCTGGCCATCATTCGTAGTTTATTAGCTGAATCCAATACTAAAAAGCTGATAGGTGAACCCGAGAATTCGATCTTCTGAATTACTCGATATCTCGCACTTGAACAGATAACCCTGCTCCGATCTTAATAACATCGGACTACCTAGGTGCACTGGAAGTTCAAGCACCTGCATGACGTCAACAGGCAACTGGGCCGGCTCGGAGACGTCCTGCGACCTGGCCACATCAAGCGCTAGCAAGGCAGGCAATAAGAACGCTGCCAGAAGACTTACCGATTTCCGGGTCAGGTTATTTATCCTCAACCTTCGGTGGGCACAGGCTCATGCTCGCGTTCCCACATCGTTTCGGCGTTGGGAGTAATACGCGTCGGATACTTTTCATTCCAGCAGGCTACGCAGGATGAATCAGCGCTGATGCCGGTCGCTTCGATCATACCTTCTAGCGAAAGATAACCCAGCGAGTCAGCCTCGATAAAATTGCAGATTTCCTCAACCGACATCTGGGCCGCAATCAGGTCGGCTTTGTTTGGCGTGTCAATCCCGTAGTAGCAGGGGCTGATTGTCGGCGGGCAGCTGATGCGCAGGTGGATCTCTTTGGCGCCCGCTTCGCGCACCATTCTCACAATCTTTTTTGAAGTCGTGCCACGCACGATTGAATCATCGATCAGCACCACGCGTTTGCCTTCGATCAAGTGACGGACCGGATTGAGTTTGATGCGCACGCCGAATGAGCGAATCGATTGCCGCGGCTCGATGAACGTGCGGCCCACGTAATGATTGCGTACCAGGCCAAACCTAAAACTGATTTCGCTTTGCGCCGAATATCCAATCGCTGCGACTGTGCCTGAGTCGGGCACAGGCACGACGAGATCCGCGTCGGCAGGTTGCTCTATCGCCAGACGTTTGCCCATCTTGTGGCGCGATTCATTCACCGAATGGCCATAGATCAACGAATCGGGTCGCGCGAAATAGACGTGCTCGAAGAGACACATGGAATGCTTCTGCGGCGGGAGGGGATGGGAAGATCGCAGCCCGTCTTCATTGATGACGATCATCTCGCCGGGCTCGACATCCCGAACATACTGCGCATCAATCAAATCGAAAGCGCAGGTTTCCGAAGCCACCACCCAGGCATCTCCCAAACGTCCCAGCGCCAAAGGACGAAAACCGCGGGCATCGCGAATGGCGATTAACTCAGAAGGTGTTAGAAAGAGCATTGAGAATGCGCCTTCTGTCTTGCGCATCACCTCGGGAATCGCCTCGCGAACACTGGGTACCCGCGAACGCGCCACGCCATGGAGGATCACTTCCGTGTCGGACGTCGCCGAGAATATCGCGCCATCTTTTTCCAGTCGGCGTCTTTCTTCGCTGGCGAAAGGAAGGTTGCCGTTATGACATACCGCGATCTGTCCGTGCTGGCAGGTAACCAGGAATGGCTGCGCTTCGCGAATCGAGACCTCGCCGGCAGTGGAATAACGAACATGGCCGATCGCGCTGGCGCCGGGCAGGCGATCAAGCCTCGACTGATCGAACGCCTCGGCAACATGACCCATAGCTCGTTCGAGTCGCAATTCAGAGCCGTTTGAACTGACGATGCCACAAGACTCCTGACCGCGATGTTGAAGGGCATAGAGCCCTAAATAAGTTAGCCGAGCGGCATCAGCGTGGCCATAAATTCCGAAAACGCCGCATTCGTCGCGAAACTTGTCCAGAATTATTTCGCCCAATTATTCCGTCCCGATTTTAGTCTTGCGAATACTGCCTGAGCTTACTTCGCATTCCGAAAGCTTTCAACCTGTCGAAGTCCATGATGCTGGTTGAGTTTGAAAGCAGTACGCTTAGGTCAATTGGGCCACCCTCTATTGGCCACCCTTTAGCAGGGACTACCAAAAGGGTGCTCGCATTCACGAGAAAGACTTGAAACGAAATGAGCCAGTACCAAGCGCATGGCTCACAGTTACCTAAATGACTCGGTCTTCGGTATCATGGCATCGAGTCGTTTGAAACGTTAGGCCGCAAGCAACCAACGGCAGGAATCTCGCCATCTGTTCGGGACGGGGAGATAAGATCAATGAAGAACGCGTTATTGCCCTTCGCATTGACGCTGATGGCGTGGTTTGTGGCGCCGGCCACAGGTTCAGTGGAAGCGCAGAATAATTTCCCCAGCACTCGTGCAAGCACCACTGCAGAGGCAATTTACGGCAAAACATGTGCCTCGTGCCACGGCAAAGATGGTAGAGCAAAAACCTTCAAGGGAAAGTTGCGGTCCGCCCGCAACCTTACGGTCCCGCAATGGCAAGTCGATGTTAGCGATGAACGTATTTTCAACTCGATCATGAATGGCAGGGGCAAAATGCCAAGCTATGGGAAGAAGCTATCCGAGGCGGAAATTAATTCTCTCGTTTCGTATGTTCGCGGCTTGAAGAAATAGGCGGCGAGCGTTCACAATCATGTTAAGTCCGCGGTGGGCGATTAGACCTATCCTGTCCAGGTAAGCAGTGACGACTCCAGGCATCATCTTCCGGCTGGCAACGCTGGTGCTGCAAGCAGCTCTGGTGCTTGGCCTTTTCTCCGCCGGTTGGCTGATATATCGGAAGCTACCCACTCATGTAGCAAACTCGTCCGAAGAGCGAGCCAGCGATGCCATGATTCAGATAATCATCCGGCCGGCCCCACAAATGGCCGGGGTGGCGCTGGATGTAACGGTTGAATTCTATCCGGTGGATATAGTTGCGGTGCACCATGAATACTTCACTGAGCGGCGGGCCGGCAAACCTTTCGATGATTTTCTGACTGAGCGCATGAATGGGCGGCGGCCCGTCACGGCGCGCCTCGACCAAAGTGGACGGGCGCTGGTAGCTGTCAGTCCCGGCAACTGGTGGGTGCACGCCGCGCTCGCAGGTGAAGAAGATCTGGAATGGCGGCTGCCAGTAAGTATTGCCGCGCCAAAACAGACGATTGAACTGGTTCCTCAAAACGCCTACACGCGCACGAAAAGCTTCTAGTTTGTCCGTTGTCAGTAGTCAGTTGTCCGTGGATGCTCTCTGCGGAGCTTGAATCCTTTGCGCTCCTTAGACGACATCCAGCCACAAATCAAGATGTACTGACAACTAACCACTGACAACTTGAATGAAAGCCCTTCGAGTCGAGAAAAACAAAATTGCCGTTCGCGACATTGAGTTGCCGGAGCGAGGGCAGGAAGCAATTGTGCGAGTGCTGCTTTCCGGAATCTGCAACACTGATATTGAGATAACTCGTGGCTACGCCGGCTTCAAGGGAACAATCGGGCACGAATTTGTCGGTATCGTCGAAGATACTTCTGATGGCAAGCTGGTTGGTCAAAGAGTGGTTGGTGAGATTAATGCTGGCTGCGGTGAATGTGATCTCTGTCGCGCGGACGATCCGCGCCACTGCTCCAAACGGACTGTGCTCGGAATCGTCGGACGCGATGGGGCGCACGCGGAATTCCTGCGGCTTCCCCCCATGAACCTTTTGCCAGTACCAGAGAGAATTCTGGACGAACACGCAGTATTCGCTGAGCCCCTCGCCGCCGCCTGCGGAATTATGGACCGCACGCAGGTTTCTAAAGATAAGAGTGTGGCCGTGATCGGTGATGGCAAGCTGGGTTTGCTCTGTGCGCAGGCGATGGCTCTAACAGGTGCGCCGGTTCTGCTTATCGGTAAGCATCCGGAAAAACTGCGCATTGCCGAACGACGCGGGATTGAGACAGCTACTGCCAAAAACGCAACTGGGAGAAAACGTCAGTTTGATGTTGTCGTCGAAGCCTCGGGATCGGCGTCCGCCTTTAGCACAGCCGTCGGTCTCTTACGGCCGCGCGGCGTGCTGGTTCTCAAGTCTACCTTTCATGGCCCAACGGAGATAAATGCGGCGACGATTGTGGTGGATGAAATCAGCATTGTTGGATCACGCTGCGGACGGTTAGCACCCGCTCTCGATCTGCTGAAAAATGGCGCAATTGACGTGGATAGCCTGATAAGCGAAGAATATCCGCTGCGAGAAGGAGTACTGGCTATGGAGCGCGCCGCCAAAAAGGGCGTATTGAAGGTCTTTCTTCGGCCGTGAAGAGTAAGGAGGCAGGAGCAGGCAGCAGACGGCAGGAAAAATAAGACGTTGCCTGATTGCCCAGCCTCCTGCCTTTTTTTTGCCCCTGGCTTCGGCTTTGGTTATACTCTGAACTCTCCAATATGTGCCCGACCGTGACCCAGTCGCTTGGTGCCACTCTCTCGGGCACGCAATCTCGGTTTTTCCCAAAGGCGGTGGGTTATGTTCGAGCTTCCTAAAGACCAAACAACAGTTCAAGAGTGGGCCATTCTGCGAAAGCTGCGAGTCTGGATTGCCGCGCTTGGAATCGCGTGTCTTGTCGCCGGGATTGGTATCGGCGCCATGCTTTCCGGCCGACCGACGGTCGCGCAAAACGAAGCGCAGATTGCGCGCGCGCCGGAAGCCTTGTCCGCTTCGTTTGCCGAGATTGCCAGACGCGTTGAGCCCGCAGTGGTAAATATCGAAACCATGACCGCCGCTCCCGAGACGGCTGACAAGGAAGATGCTGACAAAGACGACCAGGCCTCGAACAATCCCCTGCTTGATATGTTTCGTCGCCAGGCGCGTCGGCCCTCTCGCGGTGTGGGAAGCGGATTCATCGTCAGCCCTAAAGGCTACATTCTTACCAATGAACATGTCATTGAAGGGGCCACCAGAATCACCGTCGGTCTGCAATCGGGCGAGAAGTTTCGCGGCAAGATTGTCGGCATCGACGAAGAGACGGATGTTGCGGTGATCAAGATCGAGACGGCGCAGGACTTGCCCACCGTCACGTTGGGCGATTCGAACTCGGCAGAGGTGGGCGACTGGGTCCTGGCAATGGGGTCACCCTTCGGACTGGACCAGACCGTCACGGCCGGAATCATCTCCAAGAAAGAAAGAGAGACTCCCTACTTCACAAGTTTCCAGCGTTTCCTTCAAACCGATGCGGCGATCAATCGCGGCAATAGCGGCGGACCGTTGGTGAATATGCGAGGTGAAGTGATCGGTGTGAATTCGCAGATTGCCACTTCCACCGGCGACTATAACGGTATTGGGTTTGCACTTCCGGCTAACGAAGCCAATTTCGTCTATCGCCAAATTGTGTCCCAGGGCAAGGTGCGGCGCGGATTTCTCGGTATAACACTCGACTCGGTTAAGGATGAGTTTGCCAGAGTCTATGGTCTAGCCGAGGCCAAAGGCGCGATTGTGATGGATGTTACGCAGACTAAGGATGGGCAGTTAACACCGGCGGCCAAGGCCGGTATGCAGTCAAACGACATCATTGTCGAGTTTAATGGACAGCCGGTAGCCAACGCTCAGGATCTCATTAAAAAAGTTGCGAGCAGTCCGGTGGGCCAGTCGGTGGCCTTGACGTATCTGCGCGACGTCGAGGGCAAACTGGAGAAACACACAGCGAATGTTGTGCTGGGTGAGAGGCCTCCCCCGGTGGTGATACCCACTACCGAGGAGGGAGTAAAGAAGAAAGAGTCCGATACCAAAGGAAATGGACCGCAACTCGGAATTACCCTCGCGGAAATCACGCAACAGCTGGTCGCGGAAAAACACCTGACCGGTGTGCGCGGTCTCTACGTAAAAACCGTCGACCCTAACGGTCTGGCGGCGGATGTGCGACTGGCGGGCGGCCAGCCGGCGTTGAGTGAAGGCGACGTAATCACGCGCATCAATCGCGCTCCGGTCACCACGCTGGCTGATTTCCAGCGGGTCTTAAACGGACTGAAACCAGGCGATCCGATCGTGCTGAACGTTTCTCGTTATCAACGGGAACTCGATCGTGTGGCGCAGCGAATCGTACAGTTCACTTACCAATAGCAAGTTTTGGGTTTCGAGTTTCGGGTTTCGAGTTGAGAACCCTACTCGAAACTCGAAACTCAGAACTCGGAACCCGACTTATGGCTCAAGCAAAAAAGGCTCTCGCAAAAACCTCACGGAAACAAAATGGTCGCAGTGGGCCTCGCGCTTCCGTAAAGACCTACAACAACTATATTGGCGGCGAATGGGTTCCGAGTGAATCGGGCGAAGTATTCGAAAACATCAATCCCGCCGACACTCGTGACACCATCGGCCGTTTCCCGCTTTCAACCAGCGCTGACGTAAACGCCGCAGTCAATGCTGCCCAGGAAGCATTTGATCGTTGGCGCCATACACCTGCCCCGCGTCGTGCGGAGATTCTTTTCCGACTGGGTGAGATTCTCATTCGAAATAAGGAATCATTCACTGCCGACATGACTCGTGAAATGGGCAAGGTTTTGAAGGAAGCGGGCGGTGATGTTCAAGAAGCAATTGATTGCACTTATTACACGGCCGGCGAGGGCCGGCGTCTGCACGGTTTCACCACACCAGCGGAGATGCCGGATAAGTTTGCCATGTGTGTGCGTCAACCGGTGGGACTCTGCGGCTTGATCACACCGTGGAATTTCCCGATGGCTATTCCTTCGTGGAAACTCATTCCTGCTCTTATCAGTGGCAACACTGTCGTTTTAAAACCTGCTGAAGACACCCCGCTTTCTACTTTCAACCTGGTCAAAGCTTGCGAAGAAGCCGGCATTCCGCCAGGTGTCGTGAATCTGGTGACGGGATACGGCGAGCCAGGCGCCGCGATGACAAACCACCCGGCTTTGCGGCTCATATCGTTTACCGGATCGACGGAGACCGGGCGACTGGTAGCCTCGGCCTGTGCCGAACGCAACGCGATCTGTTCCCTTGAGATGGGCGGCAAGAACGCAATCATCATAATGGATGATGCCGATATCGATCTGGCGATCGAGGGAGCGCTGTGGGGCGCGTTTGGAACGTCAGGCCAACGATGCACGGCTTCGTCACGGCTGATCGTCCACAAAAAGGTTTACAAGAGATTTTCGCAGAAACTGGTGGAACGCACCGAGGAACTCAGAATCGGCAATGGCGCGGACCCGAAGACTGACGTGGGTCCGGTAATAAATGCCTCCGCGGTCGAGAAGATTATGGGTTACATCGACATCGGCCAGAACGAAGATGGCGCCACCCTGGCCTGCGGTGGCAAACGACTCACGCGGAGCGATTACGCACACGGTTATTTCATCGAGCCAACTGTGTTCACCGACGTAACTCCCGACATGCGTATTGCGCAGGAGGAAATTTTTGGCCCTGTCACTGCGGTGATCCCCGCCAACTCGCTGGATGATGCAATCAAGATTGCCAACGGAGTGCGCTACGGCTTGTCGGCGGCAATCTACACCCGCGATGTTAATCGAGCGTTTCACGCAGTGAATGAGATGTACACCGGCATCTGCTACATCAACGCGTCGACAATAGGAGCCGAGGTGCATCTGCCATTCGGGGGAACGAAGGCCACTGGCAATGGGCACCGCGAAGCCGGAACGCAAGTACTTGATATCTTCTCCGAGTGGAAGTCGATTTATGTTGATTACAGCGGAAAGCTACAGCGAGCTCAGATTGATGAAGTGAAGCTGTAAGACAACACTATCAACGCTCTTTCTCTGAAATCCGATCCCAAATGGGAGTAACAACCACGTGATTGTCGCTCTGCCGAAAGAGATCAAAGACAATGAGTACAGGGTTGGTTTAACCCCTGCCGGCGTGCGCGCCCTAACTGACGCCGGCCACCAGGTGGTGGTCGAACGAACGGCGGGCCAGGGCTCAGGGTTTGAGGATGGCCTTTATCAAAAGGCGGGTGCGCAGATTCTGGGTTCTTCCGACGAGGTTTGGGCCCAGGGCGAGATGATTGTAAAAGTGAAGGAGCCGATTGAGCCGGAGTACCCACGAATGCGTGAGGGCCAGTTGCTCTTTACTTATCTTCATCTGGCTCCGGACAAACAACTCACTAGAGAGCTTCTCAAACGCCAGGTTACCGGGATCGCTTACGAAACCATCACCGATCGGCGTGGCGGGTTGCCGCTCCTGACGCCCATGTCTGAGGTCGCCGGCCGGATGGCTATTCAGGTCGGGGCCCACTATCTCGAGAAGATGAGTGGCGGCCGCGGCATCCTGCTGGGAGGTGTACCCGGTGTGCCCGCGGCCCGCGTTGTGATTATCGGTGGCGGTGTGGTTGGGACAAACGCAGCGAAGATTGCGGTGGGCATGGGAGCGCATGTAACCATGATCGACAACAACCTCGAGCGCTTGCGCGAACTTGACGACATATTCCTCTCAAAGATCTCAACACTCGCTTCCAGCGCCTACATGATCCACGATGCCGTCTCCCAAGCCGATCTGATCGTCGGTGCTGTGTTGGTGCCCGGGGCCTCCGCGCCCAGGTTAGTCACCCGCAACATGCTCAAAGATGTTCCCAACGGCGCCGTTATAGTCGACGTGGCGGTGGATCAGGGCGGCTGCATCGAAACAACGCATCCCACAACGCACTCCGATCCGACTTACTACGTCGAAGGCGTGTTGCATTATTGCGTGGCAAACATGCCAGGCGCAGTGCCTCGCACTTCCACCTTCGCGCTCACCAATGCAACTCTTCCTTATGCGTTGCGACTCGCCAACAGAGGATTCCTCGAGGCAATTGCCGGCGGCGTGGGATTGAAGGAGGGAGTGAACACTTATGCTGGTCACTGTACCTACGAAGCCGTGGCTACTTCGCAAGGTTTGAAGTACACGCCGCTCGACGAATTGATCGGGACGAGCAGCGCGAAGACGGCCTGAATTCAAGCCCAGCAAATTTGCAGGTTGTGAAGGGGCGCAAAGCGGAGCGCGCCTCGCTTGAGATTCGCAGCCACAACAGTGAATTGGCAATCGGTCACGAACGTAACAGACGTGGCGGCCAGAACTTAACTGGCTGCCGCGTCTTTCATTTCAGTGGAGGTTAGGATTCTGTCTCAACGAGCGCCGGAGGCGCGGCAGAAGGTAGCCAGGGGTAAGCGGCTTTGCGCGCAGCCCCTGGATCAAGTCCTAAAAAGACAATCGCGCCCTGAAAGGGCCCTCAAGTATAACCAAGCGTGGGGCTCGTCGTATTCAACCAAGCTCCGGTTTCAACACCTCAAGCGATTCAAGTCTGCGAGATCTTTGCGCCTTTCCAGGGCGGGTCATGTCTGGATGATCCAGGGGCCACGCGCAAAGCGCTTGCCCCTCGCATCTTCTGCCGCGCCTCCGGCGCATTGAGTTGTTCCTGTTAGATCACTTCTGAGGTCTAAGCATCCGGTCGCTAGCTGTCGCACTCCCCTACTTCCTCGCCAGCAGCAGCTCGGCCACGCACTCCGTGAGGTCCTCCGCGGACACTGGCTTTGAAAACAACGCGTCAGCGAATGCTTCTTCCTGGCTGCCTTCCTTTCGTTCCATTCCGCTGAGCAAGATGATCGGAATGTGAGAAAGATGCGGGCTGTTGCGGAGAAATCGGCACAGCTCGTAACCGCTGAGATTAGGCATCATGGCATCCGTTATCACGATGTCTACGGATGAGGTGAGGGCTAACTTCATAGCCTCGAGTCCGTCAGCCGCCGGGAGCACTTCGTAACCTGCCCGCTGCAAAGTGATTTCAACATAGCGCCTCAGAGCGTTGTCGTCTTCGACCAGCAAAACCCGGGCACGGTCATGCACTTCACCTTGCTTCGCGCCATCAAGCGACTCCGCTGGCGCAATCTCGTTCTCGTTAAATCCTGCGATCTCTTTCAGGGTTGCCATTTAAAGAAGTACTGCAGAAGTCAAGTGAGAGGGGCTTGGAGGAGGTCAGCCCGGAAACGGGCCGTACCAGCAGAGTAAGTCGGACCAGACGGCGTTGTCAACGTTTCGCACTCTTGGCGCCATACCGCTCGACTTTGGAGCTAACCGATCAGTCAATAAACTGCCGCTGCCAGAGTTCCAGGTTGAGCAACTGGAAGACCTGGAGGTTGTAGTCTTCGCGCCCTGAGAGATTTGCGTTCACAATTCGCTTCACTTCGGCAGGTCGAAAGAGTCCGCGGTGTTTTACAATCTCCTCAGACAGCAGGTCTCCAACTAACGGACGTAGCGGGCCGCGCAGCCAGGAGCGGATCGGTGCTCCAAAACCGGCCTTCTTCCGCCACACAACTTCCCTGGGTAGCAGCTTTTCAAGGGCGCGCTTCAGAACATATTTTCGTTTGAAGCCATGGAGCTTCAAGCCGGGCGGCATGCGGGCGGCGAGTGCGATCATTTCCCGATTCAGGAAGGGCACCCGGACTTCAAGATTTGCGGCCATGGAAGTCTTGTCGGTGGTCATCAAATTCAAGCAAGGCAAAAACGTTTTTAGATCGACGTAGAGCAGGCGGTTTAGCGGGGCCGCATTTTGCACGCGAGCGAAGTAGCGACGATGTGCGGCATAAACGTCCAGCTCGAGGGTGGCTGCTCGCAGATCATTTGTGTAGATCCGACGCTTCTCCGGGTCGGTGAAATAAGTGCCATAACCCAGATAACGGTCCTCGAAATCCAGGCCGGCGCTGCGGGCAAATTTCTTTGCGTTGCGCAGAGGCGCGGTAAGCCTTCCCGGCAAGCCTCCCGGAAGCGCGCGCTCGAGAGTCTTCATCAATGGGCGCCGCAAAAGTTGAGGCACCGGATCAAACACCCCGGCAATCTTCATGGCGAGCTGGCGCGGATAGCCTGCAAAGACTTCATCACCTCCCATTCCTGACAGCATGACAGTCAATGTCTCTCGGGCAGCCCGGGAAACCAGGTAGCTGGGAATGGCCATGTCTATGGCCGGCTCATCCATGTGATAGACGAGTTTCGGAAGCAGCTCCGCGACCGCGGGCTTGAGCATGATCTCGTGATAATCGGTGTCCAGATGCCGGTTAACCTGGCGCGCCCACCTGACATCATCCGGGATAATGTCGTAGCGCAGGTCCTCGCTTTCAATGCCGACGGTGTAAGTTGCGACGCGACGCCCGTTGCTGTGATTTTTCATCATGGCGACGATCGAGGAGGAGTCGACCCCGCCGGATAGAAATGATCCGAGTGGTACGTCAGCCACCATTTCCATGTGCACAACCCGATCGAGCGTTTCCAGTACGCGTTCCTGCCACCAGGTTTCGCTGCGTCCTTCTTCAATCTCATCAAATGAAACATCCCACCATTCGTTCACCGCGATTTCATCGTCGCGAAAGGTGAGCGTGTGGGCTGCGGGAAGAGTCTTGATTCCTCTGAATAATGTGTTGGGATCGGGGACCCAGAGAAAGGTCAGAAACTGGTGCAACCCTTCGATTGCCAGATCGCGCTCAACGAGTCCGGTTGCCAGGATTGCTTTGATTTCCGAAGCAAAGATAAAGGAACTTCCCCCGCCATTCTTTGAGGGCAGATGGGTGTAGTAAAGCGGTTTAATGCCAACGTGGTCGCGCGCTAAGGTCAGCGTCCGCTCTTGATTGTCCCAGACGGCGAAAGCGAACATGCCGTTCAAGTGAGGTAAGCAGCCTGATCCCCATTCAGCAAACGCTGCCAGTAAGACTTCGGTGTCAGTGTCGGTAACGAAGTGGTGATCTCTAGATCTCAGCTTTTCACGCAGTTCGCGGTAGTTGTAGATCTCGCCGTTAAATGTGATGACGTAGCGACCATCGGGGGATAGCATCGGCTGGTGACCGGCGCTGGAGGTGTCAATGATAGCTAAACGGCGGTGGCCTAAGCACACCCGCCGTCCCGATTCGTCTATTGCTTCAGAAGCCCAGACGCCCTCATCGTCGCGGCCGCGATGCTCGATGGTTGCAAGCATGGGGCCCATGAACCTCTCCGGCTTCTCAGTAATTATTCCGGCGATGCCACACATAATACTCTAGTGATGAGTGATAGGTGATAGGAAGACCAAATAGTTTAAGCGAGTCAACCAATTTTGAGCGCCCGGCCCTTCCCCCAACCAGGTAGCGTTAGCTACGATCCACGAACTCACACGAAATGGCACTACAGGATTTCGTGCGAGTTAGGTCGAGTAGACGAGGTGCTCCCCAAACCGTGGCAGGTGATGCCTTGGTCCAGTTGCCGCCTCGTCCCTCACAGAACCGGACAAGTGGCTTTCCCAACATCCGGCTCTTCAA
>Ga0136617_10001211_pt1 | contig 22703 bp, 29 predicted proteins | sample AntDrymUQ3222106_2_FD_129672 | JGI IMG/M metagenome (GOLD analysis project Ga0136617, IMG submission 129672) | Polar desert sand microbial communities from Dry Valleys, Antarctica - metaG UQ322 (21.06) | ecosystem: Environmental > Terrestrial > Soil > Desert | place: Antarctica: Dry Valley...
CATGTTTGGCCGCGCCGCTGGCGGCGGCTGCGGCTTGCAGCTCGGCGATCGTCTTGCCGGTCTTGCCCTGGATGTTGCGCAGTTGGTTCAGCAACGCGGCTTGAAGGTCGGCCATCGGTGTGTCTCCCAGCTAATTGGGGTTGTTGAGGGGCCAATTCTTTCACTGTCTGAAGGGCGAGTTGACGCGGGGCATCACATTCGCCACCGAGCGCGCGCTCCGCCGTCAGCTTGACGGATACATGCGCTACTATAACACGGTTCGTTTGCATTCGAGCTTGAACTACCTTTCGCCATCTTGCCTTCGAACGGCGCGCGGCGTAAACCATGAGTGTCAACGGAACTGGAGCAAGATCCCGAGCGATCTATTGAAACGTGGCGGCTGTGCCGCCACTCTTATTTGACTCGCTCGAAGCTTAGCGGGCGCTAGGCCGCAAAAGAAACGCCACCCCAACCACCGCACATCGGAGGTTCACCTGAAGCGAGTCACTGGCATCGGCGGCATCTTTTTCAAGGCAAAGGATGCACCTGCGCTGCAGGCTTGGTACAAGCGTCATCTGGCCATCGATGTCCAGCAGTGGGGCGGTACCGCGTTCACCTGGGCCGACTCGGATGGCAAGCCCACAGGCGGAACGACGGTCTGGTCCGTTGGTCCGGAGGAAGGCGACCAGTTTGCTCCCAGCAAAGCCTCGTTTATGGTCAACTACCGCGTTGAAGACCTTCTCGCTGTGGTGGCGGCGCTCAAGGCGGAAGGCTGCAACGTCCTCGACAAGATCGATGACTCTGAGTACGGCAAGTTTGGCTGGGTCATCGATCCTGAAGGAAACAAGGTCGAATTGTGGCAACCACCTGCAGGTCAATGAAACGCGCCCACGCTCCCCACCTGGTGTACGCGGCGGCAGTCGTGGTGTTCGTTGTCATGGCAGCCGCTGAGCGCCGCTCGCTTGCACGCGCGCTGAGACTTGGCGCGCGTCACCGTGGGTTTCTATCCCGAAATCCCGCTTCGAAGGGATGCACTACCGCCTTTGCTCCGATCTGGATCAACGAGATGGTGAGTGGACAAGGTTGAGCTGCGTGCAGGCATTACATTGGCTTGAATGAATGCTATTGAGCTCCTGTCCAGCCGCCGGTCGATTCGCGAATTCACGACGCGCGAGGTAACTCGCGCCGAGATCGAAACTCTCCTCGAGCATGCCGTGACGGTCCCGAATCATCGCCTCACCCAGCCTTGGAAGTTCTTTGTACTCGGCCCAGTCGCGCGGCGAGCTTTCGGATTGGCGCTTGGCGCGCGGAAGGCGCGCAAGCTCGAAGATCCAGCCGCCGCCGCGCAGCTCCGCCAGAAAGTGGCGGAGGAGCACGCCGCACTGCCATTGATGATCGCTGTCGCCATCGCTCAGCATGAGAATCCCGAGATTCGCGAGGAGGACTACGCCGCCGGCATGATGGCGGTGCAGAACATCTCGCTCGCCGCGGTCGCACTCGGGCTGGGCACACACCTCAAGACGGGTGCGGTCATGGACGATCCTGCTGCACGCGCCGCGATCGGAGTCAACGACGGAGATCGTATCATCGCGATCGTGAACGTCGGAGAACCGGCAACCGTGCCACCCGCGAAGCCGCGTCGATCGGCGGCGGATGCTACGAGCTGGATGCCCTGACGCTGGTTTCGAGTCGCTTTCAGTTTTCCCTGAAGCCGTTCAAGCGACCAGGCCGGCAGGAGAGTTGAAGCGTACGGGGACTATCATCGGGGTGCGTGGGGGTACTGGACGCTAAGGATGATGCGGATGTTCCAACCGGATTTTCAGGGAGATGAATGGCCAGGTTGATCTACTTCATAACGGCGTCGCTCAACGGTAACATCACGGACGAGCGAGGAAAGTTCGGGTGGGCTGAGCCGGACGAGGAAGTTCATCAGTTCGTAAATGATCTCATTCGAGATGTCGGAACGCATCTATACGGTCGTCGCATGTACGAGACAATGATGGCGTGGGAGACTGAGCCGAGCTTGGCCGAAGAATCGCCGGTCGCGCGCGATTTCGCGGAAATCTGGCAACAGGCCGACAAGATCGTTTACTCCACGACGTTGGCGGCGGTTCAGACGAAGCGAACGCGGCTCGAGCGGAACTTTGATCCGGAGGCCGTACAGCACCTGGTCTCATCGAGCGCGCGTGATGTCGTCGTGGGCGGCCCTGGCCTCGCGTCGCACGCGTTCCGCGCGGGTCTGGTGGATGAGTGTCACATCATCCTCGTTCCGATCGTGGTGCGCGCCGGGACGAGATTTCTTCCTGACGATGTCCTTCTAGAGCTCGATCTTGTAACCGAGCGTCGGTTCAACAGCGGGATGGTATACCTCCAATACGGGAGGAAGACCAGACTGCGACAATGACAACGGGTCGATCGGCGAGTCCTGAGTGACATAATTCGCTCTTAACCCGGAGCAGCTTCCGTGCGCCCCAGAAGAAATGCTCTCGTCGGAAGACACAGATGATTTCAGCGAGCTAGTATTACAGCATGGCCAGAAAAACAAAGCATGCGCGTCGCGAGCTTTCGGGACAATGTGAAATGGACGCCGGCTCATTGTCGAGCGACAGTTTCTAAACCACGCAGATGGCCTGACGCATCGACGTCAGGGCGGCGGCAGGCATGAAGACGGCAGCGCGAGACGCGCACACTCAGGCGTTCTACTCGATGGCGACGCCCCCGCCGATGATCGCGTGGACATGGAGTTCGAAGTAGCCCGCTGATCGCAACGCTTAGGCGCTGTGGGTCTCGCGCAGATTGTAGTAGATAGGCTCGAACGAGGAAGCGATGGCGGCCGCCTCGTGCATGTGGACCCGCGCGTTGGCATCGGCCATCATCGCGTCGATGTCGCCCTGAGTGCGCCACTGCGCATAGTTGGCGATGTGCCTCTTGTCGAGGCTCATGTGAAGGTTTGCCGAGACGAAGCCGGGCCTTAGTCGCATTGTCTCCTCCGTCGCGCGCGAAAGGGCGGCGAAAAGCTCATCGGCACGCTCCGGTTCGACTGTGAAAGTGTTGATGAGGGCGACGTGGCCGGCTTTAGGATCGAGGGTGGTCATGAGCGCTCCGTTTAGATTAGGTTTATCAGGACACTGATACTCTAATATAAGGCTCCTGATATGTCCAGTGACGCCATGCCCACGATCGTTGCCAAGCGCTTCGGCTATGCCTTGAAGCGCGCGCAGCACGCGCTGCGGCTCGGCATGGATGACGCGTTACGCGCACTTGAGCTCACCACGCCGCAGTATGCGGTTCTCTGCGCGATCGAGGCGAAGACGGGAATGTCGAACGCGCGGCTGGCGCGGGCGGCTTTTGTCACGCCTCAGACGATGCACGGACTGCTGACGAATCTCGAAAAGGCAGCACTGCTCGCTCGCGACGCCGATCCGGCCCACGGCCGCGTCCTGCGCACCCGCCTCACCGCTCGTGGCCGAAAGGTGCTTGCCGAGGCGCACCGCGCCGTGGCAGTTATCGAGGATCGCATGGTCGCTTCGGTCGGCGCGGCCGCATCGACCCGGATGACAGTGGCGCTCACCAAATGCGCCGACGACCTCCTGTCGAGCGCGCACCCGAGATGATGATCGAGTCCGTTGACGAGTTCGTGATAGCGATCCATCACCTTCCGCCTTTACAGACTGATGATGCGACCATTGGATTCACCATGGACCTCGCCATGCACGCCTCTCGTCAGATGACATCGATGTGGATGAGAGGCCGGTAACGGTCGTGCCTGCCTTATGAATGTCCCCTGAAACACAGCCGGTCCGGCGCTCGTACGCGATAGCATCGACACGGTCCAGGGCGGCCGCCCTGTCCCGTGCGCATCCCCGGAGAAAACATGCCGTCGAACAGAGCCTGCCGAATCGCGTTGATCTTCCTGTCGGCTGCGAGCATTGGCGGTTGCGTGCCGGGCGCGACCGGACCGTTCATGTCGCCTCCAACAATCCGCGCTTCGGACGTCGGCACCGGCGAACCGAAACGGGAACGGCGGATGGGCGGCGACATCAGCGTGACGTACGCGCCAAACGGGGCCGAGCTGCTCACGTTCGGCGGCGACATCCGCGTTCGTCAGGCCAGCGGTTTTGTCGCCGCATCGACGTTCGGCGGTGAGATTGTCGTTGATTCTCTCGCATCGGGCGGTCGATTCGTTGCACATGGCGGCGATGTGCAGCTGACGCTGACCTCGTCGTCGACTCCGCGCGACGTGAGCATCAAGGTGCTTGGCGGCAACGTCGAGCTGCAGTTGCCCGGTACGGCATCAGCGCGGATTGACATCAGGATGGCATACGGACGAGACGGGAGAGGATTCCACAGGATCGATACGCCATTTCCCCTCAAGCAGAGCGAGCCGAGCGAGTGGCGCCGGGAGGTTCTCCACGGCTTTCGCTATCGCCAGCATGTCGACGCTTCAGGCGTGGTGGGAGGCGGAAAGGATCGCATAACGATCCACGTCGAGGACGGTTCTGTGACGCTCAGGAAGGGATAACCCGCAGTCGCCGCTCACGACCGTTTCAGCAGTGAAAACGTAGCCGCGTACCAACCGTAACCGCGGGCCGACAACCGACGCACACGACCGTTGTCCCGGTGAAACCGTAGCCGCATGCCAACCGTAACCGCGGGCCGATAATCGCCACCCAACGGGTGTCGCGCTTAGGTTAGTCGAATGTTCTTTTTCCTCTACCCTGATCGCGCAACGGCGGAATGACGCAACCGATCCCCACCCTCGAGGATTTTAACGCAACGGCCGACCGCGGCCTCGCGAAAGTTCTCGGAATAAGGCTCACCGAGCTCACGCCCGACCGCGTCGTCGCAACGATGCCGGTCGATGAGCGGACGCGTCAGCCCTACGGACTTCTCCACGGAGGCGCTTCAGCCGCGCTCGCCGAAACTGTCGCTTCCATCGGCGCGCTCATGAACGTCGATCGAGACTCGCAAGCTGCCGTCGGGGTCGAGCTGAATGCGAATCACCTGCGCGCAAAAACGGATGGAACAGTGACCGCTACTGCGACACCTCTGCACCGGGGTCGAACGACGCAGGTGTGGGAGATCAGAATCGAAGACGAAACGGCGCAACTCGTCTGCGTTTCCAGATGCACTCTTGCGGTGGTTTCGAGACGCGCGCGTCCGGCCGTTTCGGAGTGACCGTCACCGACGGCCCGTATTACTTTTTCGGCGCAGCTAGTACCGCTGACCCTCGTCACGTCTCCGGATGAGCTCGCTCACGGTCAGCGTGCCCGAAGCTTCCACCGCGCGCCGCGCGTACGAGGGAGTGACGCCGTGATCCCGCAGCTGCACCAGTTGCCTCAGCGTGAGTGAGTTGTAGCCGAGTTTCCTGAACTCCGACACGAATCCAGGCGTCACACCGTGATCGCGTGCGTTCACGAGCTCGTCGATTGACAGCCTGCTGTAGCCGAGGCTCGCGAAGGATCTGATGAAATCTCCGGTAACGCCATGGTCGCGGAGCATCCGGAGGTCATCGGGATCCAGACCGGAGTAGCCGAGCTCCTTGAGATCGCGCACAAACGCCGCGGTCACGCCGTGATCTCGAAGCGTCTGGAGGTGATCGGCGCTCAGCCTCGAGTAGCCGAAACTGGCCAGCTCGCGAACGTATGCGGGCGTGACACCATGATCCCGAAGCGTCACGAGCCGATCGGTGTTCTTCAAGCGGTAGCCTGCTTCCGCCATTCCGCGTATGTAATCGAACCGCGCGCCGTGCATTCCCATTCGCGTGAGCCCGTCGATCGTGGGCCTGTCATATCCCTGCGCCTTGAGCTCATCCACCATTGCGTACCCAACGTCGTGAAGTGCGAACGACAGCTGATCCTGCGGGGATGGCCGCTCGTACCCTCGACGTCCAAGCTCCTGGGCAAATCGCGGATCGGGGGTGAAGCTGTAGGAGCCCGAGCCACGTCCCCGGTCGATTCGACCTTCGAACACAAACGTGCCGGCGTCGCGCCGGAACTGGAATCGAACCGGAGTCCCTGGTGCGTCCAGCTGTGCGCGCGTCAGACCTTCGAGTTGTGACGGGGCGACAGCGAACGACGTCGTTCCGTCGTGCCGGCCGTCGCCATCGACGCGCTCGAATTGAAGCTGCACTCTCTCCCGGTCGACGTCGTACCGAAGCTGCCAGTCGCCTCGCATCCCCTGCTGGGAGACGGCATCCGAGGGAAACGCCGTGACAGCCGCCAGTGCGACGGAGCATGCGCACGCAATGCGAATCAACGAGTGAAACGCGGAGACGGAGGGTGGATGGATTGAGGGGCGCATGTTGTAGGCTCGGTCGAAGTTTTCCTGAATCCTGCAGTCAGCAGGCTCGTGTGGTTGCGTCTGATTCGATACCTGATCGGGATGAAAGGTTTGAACCGTGGCGCGACTGGAGTCTTGCGCGGCGGCGCGACATGTGACTGCGTTATGCATCAGCCACCCCAGGACACATGGACAAAAGAAAGCTCGCGGCACTGGCAAAGAAAAATGCGGCGAAGTCGGGTACCTCCGCCTCGATCCCGAAGGGCTTCGGCAAGAAGTACGACACGAATCTGTCGGACGATCCTACCGATGAAGCGACCATAAAGCAGCGCGCGGAAAGCGACCGCTTCTTCGCCGAGATGAAAAAGCGCGACTTCTAGCGACACGCCCTGCGATCGCGAAGGCCTCGGGCACGAACCGCATATTCACTCAAGGAGCGTCATGATGCGCCGCAACATTCTCGCTGTAGTCGTCCTCCTTTCGGCTGCGGGCTGCGCCGCTTCTACCTCCACCGGCCGCGGGCCCGGCAACCGGAATGTGCTGACTGCCGCCGAAATCAGGACGGCCCAGGGCTCCACCGCGCACGAAGTGATCTCTCAGCTGAGGCCCGAATACCTGCGCACGCGGGGAGCAAATTCACCGACCAACCCGCTGCCTGTAACCGCCGAGGTGTACCTGGACGGTCTGCACTTCGGCAGCATCGAATCGCTTGGCAGCCTGCGGGCGGAGCAGATAGTGCGTGTCGAGTATCTGAATGCCAGCGACGCCACGACAAGGTTTGGCACCGGCCACACGGGCGGAGCTATTCTCATCTCAACCAAATGACAAGGAAACGAACCAAATGTCAGTGATGCATCGCTCACTTGCGACCGCTGTTGCGCTCACAGCGGCCACCGCCCTCAACGGTCAGACCCCCGCCGCTCCTCCCGCTGGCGCTGCGCCGCCTGCGCCCGCGATACCACGCGCCGCTGCGAGCACGCGGGCGAGCGTCGAAGTCGCGATCAACATGCGGATGATCGGCGGGACTTGGCGGCCGGCAGCGGCTCTCTCAGGGCCCGCTCGAATCGCGATCGATTACGGCCAGCCACACGCCCGCGGGCGCAACGTGGTTGGGGATCTCGTTCCACTCGACACCGCCTGGCGCAGCGGAGCCAACGTGGCGACACACTTGACCACTGAGGTGGACGTCACGATCGGTAACGTCTTCGTACCAAGGGGCCTGTACACACTGTTTACCGTGCCGTCGAGCACCGGGTGGAAGCTGATAATCAGCAAGCAGGTTTTCGAATGGGGTACCGACTACGATCCGAAGCAGGACTTTGGGCGCGTGGACATGAAAACGCGAACGCTCCGCGAACCGATCGAAAGTCTCACCTTCTGGCTGATCCCTACGCCGGAGAACGCACCCTCGACCGCTCTGCCCCACGGTGTTCTGAGAATGGCATGGGGAACGACCGAGGCATCCGTCGACTGGCGGGTGGGCCGCTAGCACAACGATTCGCGTTAGAATTGAAGCAGGAGGAGCGATGGCGAAAAGCAGACTGGAAAAGCTTCACGACGAAGGCCAGTCCATCTGGCTGGACAACATAGATCGCGGCATGCTGCACGACGGAGAGCTCGAGCGACGGATCGCGGAGGATTTTCTGACGGGGATGACGTCGAATCCCACGATCTTCGAGAAAGCTCTCGCCGAGGGTGGTGAATACGACGAGCAGCTGACTACGGCCCCTTCGGATCTCCCCGCCGCGCAGCTGTTCGAGCTGGTGGAAACGACGGACGTCCAGCGTGCGTGCGACCTTTTCGCCGGGGTGTACCAACGGACGCATGGCGATGACGGATACGTTTCGATCGAGGTGTCGCCGGGCGTCGCCCACGAGTGTAACCAGACGGTGGCGGAAGCACAGCGGCTGTGGAAGACGGTAGACAGGCCGAACGTGATGGTCAAGGTGCCAGGAACGGACCAGGGCGCGCTGGCCGTGCGTGAGCTGATCGCCGACGGCATCAATGTCAACATCACCCTGTTGTTTTCGGTGGACTCCCATGACCGCGTGATAGACGCGTACATGTCGGGCCTCGAGGACCGCGTCGCGGCGGGAAAGCCCGTCGACCGGATTTTCTCCGTCGCCAGCTTTTTCGTCAGCCGCGTGGATACCGAGATGGACAAACGCCTCGACGAGCTGATCAAGAGCGCGAATCCCGCCGATCGCGACCGGCTGCGCATGCTTCGAGGTCGCGCTGCAGTCGCCAACGCGAGAATGGCGTACCGGCTGTTCACCCGGCGGTTCGCCGAGCCGCGCTGGAAATCGCTCGAGTCGCACGGAGCGCGTGTACAGAAGCCTCTCTGGGCAAGCACCGGCGTGAAGAACCCGGCGTACCGCGATGTGATGTACGTCGAGGAGCTGATCGGGCCGAAAACAGTAAACACGATGCCCCCCGCGCTCATCGATGCGTTTCGCGAGCACGGCGACGTGCAGCGGACGGTAGACCGTCGCACAGGTGCGGCGGAAGGCGTGCTGCGCGAGATCGAGGCGGTGGGAATACCGATGCGGGAAGTGACCGACAAGCTGCTGGTGGACGGGCTGGCCAGCTTTCAAAAATCGTTCGACAGTCTGATCGCAGGCATCGAGCGGAAGCTGAGCCAGCTGACAATTCCTAAGTGACAGCGGTCTACATCCCGCGCACGAAAATCGTTTGCACGCTTGGACCGGCAAGCGCGACTGAAGAGGGAATCGGCGGGTTGATGGAGGCGGGCATGAACGTGGCCCGCTTGAACTTTTCCCACGGGACGCACGAGCAACACGCGGAAACGATCGCCACCGTGCGTCGCCTGTCGAGAGACCGGAAGCAGCCTATCGCAATACTCGGAGATCTTCAGGGTCCGCGTATTCGAGTGGGAGACATCGCGTCGGCGATCACCGTGGCTCCCGGCGAAGACGTGACGCTCGTTCAGGAGGGGCTGGAGTCACCCGGCGAGATCCCGATTACTTACGATCACCTCGCCACCGACGTGCACGTCGGTGATCGGATACTGATCGACGATGGGTTGATCGAGCTGATCGCCATGGAGATCAACGCGCCGCGCGTCAGGACGCGAGTTCTTCACGGCGGAGACATCAATGCGCACAAGGGTCTCAACCTTCCCGGCATTCATGTGTCCGCGCCGTCGATCACGGAAAAGGATGAAGCCGACGTTCGCTTCGCGGTGGAGCATGACCTCGACTATCTCGCGCTTTCCTTCGTCCGCCGAGCGCGGGACATCGAGTCGTTGCGAGAGATGTTGCCGCGGGGCCTTCTCATAATCGCGAAGATCGAGAAGGACGTCGCGCTCGCGAACATCGAGAGCATCGTCGAGGCGGCTGACGGAGTGATGGTGGCGCGCGGCGATCTGGGTGTCGAGCTGCCATTCGAGGAGGTTCCAGGCGCGCAGAAAAGAATCATCAGCCTGGCGAACCGGCGCGGACGGCCAGTCATCACCGCCACACAGATGCTGGAATCGATGGTAACGCATCCGCGCCCGACGCGCGCGGAAGCCAGCGACGTCGCCAACGCGATTCTCGACGGCACCGATGCGGTAATGCTGTCCGCAGAGACGGCCGCGGGCGCTTTCCCGCGACTGGCTGTCGAGGCAATGAGCCGCATCATCACCGAGATGGAGCGGCATCCTCCGGTGCACCGCCAGAGGCGCGAACATCCGCGCGACGAGCGGGTGACGACTGAAGTCGCGATTGCGGCTGCAACGACTGCCGCGGTGGGAATGCTTGGCGCGCCGCTCGTCGTTGTGTTCACGAAGAGCGGATTTTCGGCGAGAGTTGTGGCAGCGCACCGTCCGGGGGTATCGATCCTCGTGCTCACCGATCAGCCCCGCACTTTCCGGCAGCTTGCCCTGGTGTGGGGGGTAATTCCGGAGCTCGTGCCGCATTGTGACAACTACGACGAGATGATGCAGCGCGCGAAGAAGGCTGTCGTAGAGCGGGAGCTCGCGGATCCCGGAGACCGAATCATCGTCACCGCCGGAGTGCCTTTCGACGTTCCGGGCACCACCAATCTCCTGAAAGTGGAGACTGTGTGATGTCGCCGCGCGAGCGTCACGCAGTGCAGCATTATTCGGGGCGCGAGGGATGAAACTCACTTTCCTCGGGACGGGAACGAGCTTCGGAGTTCCACAGGTGGGGTGCCGTTGCGCAGTGTGTCGTTCTCCGGACCCGCGCGACAAGCGCAACCGCGTCGGTGCCATCGTCGAAACTCATCGCGGAGCGCGACTGCTGATCGACACTCCGCCGGAGCTTCGGCTGCAGCTCATCGCCGCCGGCATCGACCGCGTAGACGCGGTGCTCTTCACGCACGATCACGCGGATCACGCTCATGGCCTGGACGACATTCGCGCTATCTCGATGAGACGTGATGCGCCGCTCGACATGTACGGCCCGGCCGATTCGCTGAGGCGTCTGGCAGCGCGGTTTCCTTACATCTTCGACGATGCGATCAAGGCACTTCCCGGCACGTCGAAGCCTGAAGGCAGGGCGATTCCGCTGGAGAACGGGGAGAGCGTGGAGATTGCGGACGCCACGGTTACTCCGGTGGCTTTGCCACACGGTCTCGTGTCGGTATTCGGATACCGCATCGGGCCGCTTGCTTACGTGACAGACGCCAAGATGCTCCCGCCTGATGCACTGGCGGCATTTGCCGGAGCGAAGGTCCTCGTGCTCAACGCTCTGTTCCGCACCGGTCATCCGACTCATCTCAGCATTCCCGAGGCGGTACGCGCGGCGCAGGCGGTGGGCGCCGAACGCACGTATCTCACTCACCTCACGCACGACAACTTTCACGCGGATCTTGAGGCCGAGCTTCCCCGGGGCATTGTCCCCGCCTTCGACGGCCTCACAGTCCGCATCGACTGAGCGAAACCGATGCAGATCAGAATCGACTACACGAACATGATTGGCGGCATCGTCGGTGGTATCGACGAAGCTGCATGGCAGGCAAGCCCGGCAACATTCGTCGAGGCACACGCGGCGTTCACCCGGCGCCGTCGCAGCGGGGCAGTCGGATTCGCCGACTCGGTGCGCGACATGACGCTGCGTGAGCAGGTCGTGTCGTTCGCGGGAAAATCGCGCGGACGCTTCCGCGACGTCGTGATACTCGGCATCGGCGGCTCGGCGCTTGGACCAATCGCGTTGCGCACTGCGCTGCGCCCGAGCGGCTGGAACATGCTGAGCGATGAAGTACGCAAGGGATATCCGCGACTGCATGTGCTGGATAACGTCGATCCTGAGACGATTGCCGCGCTGCTCGATCGTCTCGACCTTTCGACCGCCCTGTTCGTGGTGACGTCCAAATCGGGTGGCACCGCCGAGACGATGTCGCAGTTCCTGATCGTTCACGACAGGCTTACCGCGCAGTCGCTCTCCCCGGATGCGCACCTGGCGTTCATTACGGACCCGCAACAAGGTGCGCTGAGGCCTCTCGCTGCGCGTCTTGGAGTACCCGCTCTCGACATTCCATCGAACGTCGGCGGCCGGTTCAGCGTTCTCACTCCCGTTGGAACGCTCCCCGCGGCACTGATGGGGATCGACGTCAACGCGCTGCTCGATGGCGCCGCCGACATGGCTGTGCAATGCGACAGCTCTACGCTCGCACGGAATCCGGCGGGCGTCTACGCAATGCTCCAGTGGATCTCGACCACCACAAACGGGAAGAGCATCAATGTCTTCATGCCATACTCCGATCCGCTTCGCGATTTCGCCGCGTGGTTCGTCCAGTTGTGGGCAGAGAGTCTCGGCAAGCAGACAACGAGTGGCGCATCGGTTGGCCAAACGCCTCTCGCGGCGCTTGGCGCCACGGACCAGCACAGCCAGGTACAGCTTTTTATGGAAGGGCCGAAAGACAAGACAATCACTTTCGTCGCCGTTGAGGAGCGCCGGGCGGACGTGTCCATCCCCCATGGATTCGGGGACGTGAAGGAGCTTGGATATCTCGGCGGCCACACGCTGTCCGAGCTGATAGACGTGGAGCGACGCGCAACCGCGGGGGCCCTGGCGAAGCGAGGGCGACCAAACCTCACCATCCACCTCGATCGGGTGGACGAATGGCATGTTGGAGGTCTGATCATGCTGCTGGAGCTCGCGACGGCGTATTCTGGCGAGCTGTACGGCATTGACGCTTTCAACCAGCCGGGGGTGGAGCTTGGGAAGCAGTTCGCTTATGCGCTGCTGGGTAGACCTGGTGCCGATGACGCGCGGAAGGAGTGGGAATCGCTGCCTTCCCCGGACTCGCGCTGGAGCGTCTGAAACCCTTGCAACGCGCGCTGTCCGCGGCGACCTTCTCCGGTCTATGTCACAGGAACTGATGAAGGGCGCGGTGCACGTCGACGGAGGCCTCCTGACAGTCTCCGACGAAACGCCGCTCGCCTCTGCCGAAATGGACACACTCGTCCGCGCGGCGGTGTTTGGCGATCCCGATGTCCGCGACGACGCGCGGTGGATGATCTGGGAAATTGGCCAGTCCGTGGGAGTGATCCCGTCGTCGATCCACTCGCTTTATCTCGCGCGCGGCAGGGGTGAGACGGGCGGCTACACAGTTCCCGCGATCAACGTGCGTGGCATGACTTACGACACGGCGCGCTCGATCTTCCGCACCGCGAAACGTCTCGATGCGGGCGCGCTGATCTGTGAGATTGCGCGGTCGGAGATAGCGTATACCGATCAGCGTCCCGCGGAGTATGTCGCGGTGTTGATTGCCGCCGCTTTGCGCGAAGGGTGGCGTGGGCCGCTGTTCATTCAAGGCGACCACTTCCAGATAAACGCGAAAAAGTTCGCGGTGGATGCGGAGACCGAGGTCAACGCCGTGAAGCAATTGGCGCGAGAGGCCGTGGCGGCTGGGTTCTACAACATCGACATCGATACCTCGACTCTCGTCGATCTCTCGAAGCCCAACCTCGAGGAGCAGCAGCGAGTGAACTACGAGCAGGCAGCCGACATTGCGCTGTTCGTACGCGGGCTTCAGCCGCAGGGCATCGACATTTCCCTCGGCGGGGAGATTGGGGAAGTCGGAACGGAGAACAGCACTGAAGCGGAGCTGCAGGCCTACATGACTGGATTCAACCGCACTCTCGAAGAGCGCGACCCCGGCGTCGCGGGGCTCAGCAAAATCAGCGTGCAGTCGGGGACCACTCACGGTGGAGTGGTGCTGGCGGACGGCTCCATCGCCGACGTGCAGATCGACTTCGATACCTTGAAGCGGCTGTCAGACGTCGCCCGCGAGGACTTCGGTCTGGCGGGCGCGGTGCAGCACGGCGCCTCGACTCTGCCCGACGGCGCGTTCAATAATTTTCCGCGCACCGAGACAGCCGAGATCCACTTGGCGACGAACTTTCAGACGATGCTCTACGATCGCCTCCCGCGTGCACTGCGGGGTGAGGTATACGATTGGCTGAAGGAGAACGCGAAGGACGAGCGAAAGGCGGCGGACTCCGACGAGCAATTCTTCTACAAGACCCGAAAGAAAGCGCTGGGGCCGTTCAAGCGTCGTTTCTGGGACCTCGATGCAGAGGTCAAGTCAGCCCTCGCGGCCGCCTACGATGAGAAGTTCGCGTTTCTCTTTACGCAGCTCGGAATTGCCGGCACGGCAGCAGCGGTGGCGAAGCACGTCAAACCAGTCGTTCAGCATCGCCCGCCGCCGCACGAAGGCCTTGCCGTTGTTGCCGCCGCTCCTGACGACGCCGACCTGAGTGACTGAGGCCGGCTCCTCGCCGTCATGGATTTCTCTGTTGCGGGGCGCCGCCAGGAATTCATCCCATGAGACGCGCAACGCCCTCAATGCACTGGTGGTCAATCTCGAGGTAGTACGCAGCCGAACCGACGCCAGCGACTTCGTCATGCCGTTCCTGGATCAGGCAGTGGCTCAGTCGGAGGAGTCGGTTCGCATGGCCGCATCGTCTGCCGCTTTGCTGGAGCTCCTGCTCGGTGCGGTGGACTCGAATGGAACCGTTCAATGCGAGGTGACGGGGCCGTTCACGGTGCGACTGCGCTCGCAGAGCGTGGAAAGGGAGAGGCTTCAGGGCGCAATTGAGGCCGCGAGCGCCAGAACCGGCATTCGCGCGGACAGCGACGCTGCCGGGATTATATTTACCTTCCCACCAGAAAGCCCAGCGGAAACAAACCAGAGCGAATGAACAAAGCGAAGATCCTGATCGCGGACGACGAGCTGTCGATGACCAACGCCCTCAGTGCCATTCTCACCGGAGAGGGCTACGAGGTTGCGGTCGCGCAGGACGGCAAGAAAGCGCTCGACCAGCTTGGGTCCGACAGCTTCGGCGTCGTGCTCGCCGATCTGAAGATGCCGAAGCTCGACGGACTCGCGCTGCTCAAGGAGCTTCAGCGGCTCGCCATTCCAACGGAATGCATCATCGTCACCGGGCAGGGAACGGTGGACTCGGCGGTGCAGGCGATGCGTGAGGGCGCGTATGACTACATCGAGAAGCCGCTCAACGCGGAAAAGCTCAACCGCCTCAAGGCTCTCATTCCGAAAGCGCTGGACAAGTTCAACGTCGGGGAGCGGAACCGGGAGCTGTCATCGAAGCTGGAGGGTTTCACCCACTACGGCGAGCTGACCGGACAATCGGAGGAGATGCGCGCCGTTTATCAAATCATCGATGCGGTCGCCCCCTCGTCGGCGAGCGTGCTCATCCTCGGCGAATCGGGAACCGGCAAGGAGCTTGTCGCGCGGGCACTACACACGAAGAGCGACCGGGTGAAAGGCCCTTTCTTCGCTCTTAACTGCGCGGCGCTTCCGAAGGATATTCTCGAGAACGAGCTGTTCGGTCACGAAAAGGGTGCCTTTACCGGGTCCACCAACGAGAAGGCGGGCGCGTTCGAGATGGCGCACGGCGGGACCATCTTCCTCGACGAGGTTGCGGAGATGGCAACCGACATCCAGGTGAAGCTGCTCCGTGCGATCGAGACACGCACCATTCGGAGGCTCGGCGGAAAGAAAGAGATTTCGGTGGATATCAGAATCGTGGCCGCCACCAATCGTGACCTTCAGAAAGCACTTGCCGAGAACGACCTTCGGGAGGACCTGTACTATCGACTGGCGGTGGTCGAGGTTTTCCTCCCGCCGCTCCGCGACCGCGCCGGCGACATCAAGCTGCTGGCCAATGAGTTCCTCACGCGATTCTCGCAGCAGAACGGAAAGAAGATCAGGGGCTTCGACGAGCCGTCTTGGGAATGGATTCTTTCCCACAACTGGGCGGGCAATGTGCGCGAGCTGAAGAACGCGGTCGAGAGGGCGGTCATCATGACGCGGGGAGACGTGATCGAGGCGGCTGACATCATGCCGCGGCACGTCAGGCTCAGCGGCGAGCACCCGATCACTGTTCCTGCCGGTGCGTCACTTGCTGATACTCGAAGACAGATGGTGCTTCGCACTTTTGCGTCAACCAGCGGCGACGTCTCACGGACGGGCAAGATTATCGGCATTGCGCCGGAAGAAGTTCGCGCCGAAATCGCAGCGCTTATCAAGTCGAACGGGGCCGGCCACTCGGAGCAAATGGAAGGCGGGTCCGCCGCGACTGAAAAGAGCAGGGCCAAGGCGGCGGTGGGCAAGGCAAAGGTAAAGAAGCGATAGAGAGTTCGAAGATCGCGAACCGCGTGACTGGTTCCAGTCGCGGGAGTAGTCGCTCAACAGAGGGAGCTGAAACATGTCGGATTACGATTGGGAAGAAGAGCCGTACGTAGTGATCGAGAGGAACGAGCCGGGAGTTTCTTCGTTCCTTGCGGGCCTGGCTGTTGGCGCGGGGTTGGCGCTTCTGTTCGCGCCGCGAACGGGTGCGGATACACGGCGCGAGCTTCAGGAGAGAGCGCGGAAGATGGGCGACCAGGCGCAGGACTTCGTGAGCAGCGTCACGGATTCGGTGGGGCAAAAGTTGACCGACGCGAGAGAAACCGTAGAGAACCGGATTGACGCGACGCGGGAATCAATCGATCTCAAGCGCCGCCAGGTGAGCAGAGCAGTGGACGCGGGGCGAGCGGCGGCGCAGCAGTCCCGCTATGAGCTCGAGCAGCGTATCGCCGAGACGAAGGCTGCGTATAAAGAGAGCTAGTGGCGACACGGCCGCTCCATCTCAGGATCGGCTGGACGCTACGGGACTACGCCAAGCGCGTATGGGACAATAGCGGGGAAGACAACATTTTTTTTCTGGCCGGGGGAATCGCCTTCAATCTCCTCCTGGCCGCGGTTCCATTCTTCCTGCTTCTGGCGTCGGGCCTCGCGTATCTGCTGAATCAGTCGGCGGAAGCCTCCTCCGCGGAGATCAACGAGATCGTCGACAGGTTTCTGCCGCCGCGCCGTGCCGGGGAAGCGTCGCCAATTGGCGCCGTTCTCATCGACATCATCAAGTCGCGGCAGACGATCGGACTCTACAGCGTCGTCGGCTTCATCTGGTTCTCCACGCGACTGTTCGGTTCACTGCGCAGCGTGCTGGCGCAGATCTTCGACATCGATTCCGACCGCGGGATCGTCGCCGGAAAAATATTCGACATCCAGATAACCGTCGTCTCCACGCTCCTTCTCGTAGCGTACACGGGCCTGAATGCGTACCTCGCGCTCGCCACTACTCAGGGGCTGCACGTGCTGGGTCAGCTCGGTCTGCGGAAGGACATGATGGGTGCGCTGGAATACAACATCGGACAGATCGTGGCGTTCAGCTTCATCGCGCTGATGTTCTTTTCCCTCTACAAATTCCTGCCGAACCGCAACATCCGCTGGCCGACCGCCTTCATTGCGTCGATCTTCACGAGTTTGCTGCTCGAAGTGGCCAAGCGGTTGTTCGGCGCTTACGCGACTTCGTTCAACCCGGGCTCGTTCTACACCGGCACTATCGCGGCGCTGGTGATCATTGTCGTGTGGGTTTATTACGCCGCGATCATCTTCATTCTCGGGGGCGAGGTTGCTCAGGTGTACGAGCTGAGGAGGGTCAGGCGGCTCCAGCGTGAGGCATTCGAGGATTGATTTGAGGCGACAGGGGTAGGAATCGCGGCAGGAATGTTGCAATATTCAGTCACGCGTCGCTCGGGTGCGGCGCATAAACACTTGGGGAGGCGTCTCGTGCGCAAGCTAGCAGCAGTGGCCATTCTGGCCGTCTCAATCACCGCCTGCAGTAAGACAGACAGCGGTGATCTCGAAGTAGAAAAGCCTGTGGTCGGGACAGTCACCGATACGCTTAACGTACCGAGCGTTGACGTCACCACCGATACCACAAAGGTTGTCACGCCGGATATCGACATCAAGAAGGACACCACGGCCATCAAGGTTCCAAAGATCCAGATCAAGCGCTAGCAGCTTTCGGCGCTCGACGAGGAGGGCCCGCTGCCGGAAACGGCAGCGGGCTTTTCTTTTTCGCCTCAACGGCCGTTTCGCGGGCCAGTGGGTCCAACTTCTCCCCGCACCCGGATTATATTTCCTGTGCCCCAGGTCCCGGAGGGCGCAAGCCCGCTAACTCCGTCAGGACCCCGAAGGTAGCAGCGGCATGCGGTGCCTTTCGTTGCTCCGTCAGGCCTGGGGTATCTTCCCTCCTCAATGTCGCTCGCACTCGCCCGTAAATACCGCCCAAAGACCTTCACCGGCGTTGCGGTGCAGACTCACGTGTCCAACACGCTGCGTGGCGCCATCGCCCGCGGACGAGTGGCGCACGGCTATCTGCTCTGCGGGCCGCGTGGTACCGGCAAGACGACACTCGCGCGTGTCCTCGCGATGGCCCTCAACTGCGAGAACAAGCAGCCTGATGGTGAGCCGTGTGGTATCTGCACGTCCTGCCAGCGAATCTGGAGCGGGAGCTCCAGTCTCGACGTCGTGGAGATCGATGCGGCATCGAACCGCGGCGTCGACGACGCTCGCGACCTTCGCGAGCGGGCGATGTACGCACCCTCGGGGGACGACCGCTACAAAGTCTACATCGTGGATGAAGCGCACATGCTCACCCGCGAAGCCTGGAACGCTCTTCTAAAGATTCTCGAAGAGCCACCGCCGCGAGTCGTTTTCGTCTTCGCGACAACCGAGCCACAGAAGATCGCCCAGTCGGCCGCTCCGGTTCTCAGCCGGTTGCAACGCTTCGATCTGAAGCGCATCGGCACATCCGAGATTGTTGCTCGGCTCGAAGCGGTTCTCGCGGCCGAGAAGGTCGCCGCGGCGCCGGAAGCTCTCTCCATGATCGCGCGCGCGGCGGACGGCTCGATGCGCGATGCCCTCAGCCTTACCGACCAGGTGATTTCGGTCAGCGAAGTAGAGATCTCGGCGGACTCGGTGAGGCTCGCGCTGGGGCTCGTGGCGGAAGATGAATATCTGAAAATCATCGACATCATCGCCGGCGGGCGGGCGGGCGAAATGTTCGAGACCGTGACGACGCTCGCCGACAGCGGTGTCGACTTCGGGGTTTTTCTCGCGGGTCTGGGCGACATTATCCGGGCGCAGCTCGCGGTGGTGCTCAATGGCCGTGTCGATGGCGTGAGTGCTCGAGCAGCGGCAGCGCTGGGAACGCATCGTGACGACTTCACGCCCGCTGACCTGCTGCGCATGCTGTCGATACTGGGGGCGATAGAGCCACAGTTCCGGCGGAGCTCTCAGCAGCAGCTGCTGGTCGAGATGCTGCTGGTGAGATTTGCGCTGCTCGACAAGTCGATTGCGCTCGAGGAGATCCTCTCCACGTTGGACGCTGGCAACAGCGAGGGAGAGAGCCGTGCCGAGCGGGCTCGCACCCGCGGCGCACCGCCGTCCGCTAGTCCGCGCGGTCGCGAGTCTCCGACAGACGGCCGGCGTTCGACAGTCGCGCCCGCTTTGCCTGTCGCTACAGCCAACCCCGCAAATACACCCGGCAAAACCGCCGGGCAGCCGGACTGGAAGCGAGGGTTCGAAGCGGCTGCTGGAGACTCGACACGTGCACGACTCACTACTGAGGCAGTCCAGGCGGAGCGGCTCGCAATGCTGCGAGCGCAGGATCCTGTGCTCGACGCGGCGATCGACGAACTGGACCTCGAGCTGCTGGACTGAGCCACCCTACATAAGATAAAGACAATGACGGATTTCACGAAGATCCTGGAGCAGGCTCAGCAGATGCAGGGCCGGCTGGAGCAGATACAGGGCGAGCTGGAGAACATGAGCGTCACCGGCAGCGCGGGTGGCGGGATGGTGACGGTTCACGCCGACGGCAAGGGACAGATTACGAAGGTGAGGGTTGAGCCGTCTATAGTGAACCCCGCTGACATTGAAATGCTCGAGGATCTACTACTGGTCGCGCTGCGCGATGCTCAACAGAAATCTGCCGACCTGGCGAAGCAGGAGATGTCAAAACTCACCGGCGGTCTCGGATTGCCATTCAAGCTTCCGCTTTAGAGTGTCGGCGATCGACGCGCTCGCGGCCGAGCTCGCGAAGCTTCCCGGGATCGGTCGCAAGACGGCGCTCAGGCTGACATATCATCTGCTGAAACAGCCGACCGATCAGAGCCGTCGTCTGGCCGATGCACTGGTGATCCTCGCCGAACGCGTACGCCCATGCTCTCATTGCTTCAACCTGACGGAAGATGAAGTGTGCGCTATCTGCCGTGATGCGCGGCGTGACCCTGCGGTCATCTGCGCAGTCGAGGAAGCGTCGGACATCGGGGCAATCGAGCGAGCGGGCGAATTTCGCGGGGTTTATCACGTTCTCGGTGGGCGGCTCTCGCCGCTCGACGGGATCGGCCCCGACGATCTCACCATTCCGCAGCTCGAGAGCCGCGTGTCGAAGGGATCGGTGCGCGAGGTGATACTCGCCACCAATCCGAGCATTGAGGGTGAAGCGACGGCGTTGTACGTTCAGCGCAAGTTGTCGCCGTATCAGCTGACTGTCACGCGAATCGCGCGCGGCCTTCCTGTGGGTGGAGATCTGGAGTACGCGGATGGAGTCACGATTGCTCAAGCATTGTCTGCCCGGCGGGCAATGTGATTAGCGGACGCGACCGGCGGCTTGCCGCACTTAGCTTTCTCGGCGGAGTCGCGGGCGGGATGCTGATGTGGAGTCACGTCCAGAAGCAGTACCGCGAGGATCTCTTCAGCCGTCATCCGCTGCGGCGTTTTGCCGCCCTGACCTACCTGCGGTCGCGTCCGACGCTCGGCACGGCGCGCCTGCTTCGTGAATACATCGCCTGGGAAAGGAGCCCGGTGCTGAAGCAGCGCGGCGCGTCATTGATGCGCCACGTCGAAAAATCGCTGGCATAACCCGCATGAATCCGGGAGCCGCCACCTGGTCGTTCGACGAACAGGACCTCAACGCCATCACGCTGACCGTGACGCGGTTTCTCGGGGAGACGGGCGCGCATTCGGCGCTCATCGCGGATCGCGCCGGCCAGCTCGTGACGACAGTCGGACAGCCACTGAACTTCGACCCGACGGTGTTCGCGACGCTGACTGCCGCCGATTTCAGTGCCAACGATCAGCTGGCGCGTCTAATCGGTGAGACCGATTTCACCACGCTGTTCCACCAGGGCGAGAAAGAGTCGATGTACGTTGCGGACGTCGCCCGTCGTCTCATCCTCGTGACGCTGTTCGACAACCGCACGCCGATCGGATTGGTGCGGCTGAAGATGAAGCCCGTTGTCGAGGAGCTGACTGCGCACCTCGACCGCGTGATATCGCGCTCGAGAGAAGGCGGCAAAACGCAGCCGAACATCCTCGCCGGCGCCGGCGACGAGATCGACGAGCTGTTCAACTGGTAAGGAGAGAACTGCTATGTCGATGATCAACTATGCCGCGCGCGAGATCAACTGCAAAATCGTCTACTACGGGCCAGGCCTGGGGGGGAAGACGACGAATCTCGAGCACATCTACGGCAAGGTGAAGCCGGACACCAGAGGGAAGCTCATTTCGCTTGCCACCGAAACGGAGCGAACGCTGTTTTTCGATTTCCTGCCGGTGGACCTGGGCACGATACGAGGGTTCAACACGCGCTTCCATCTCTACACTGTGCCCGGCCAGGTCTACTACAACGCGAGCCGCAAGCTCATTCTCAAGAACGTCGATGGAATCGTTTTCGTCGCTGACTCACAGGTGGAGCGAATGGAAGCGAATCTCGAATCGATGCAGAACCTGTACGACAACATGGCGGAGTACGGTTACGATCTGACGCGCATGCCGTTCGTGATTCAATACAACAAGCGCGACCTTCCCAACGCCGCACCCGTGCGCGATCTGCAGGCGGCACTGAATCCGGGCTGGGAGCCGGCTGACGCGACGAAGGCCCGCGTCGCGCCCGATCCCTACCACGCAGGGGAAAATCTCATCGACCAGCTGCCCAGCGGCGAATGGGTGGAGCACGTTCCGTACTTTGAAGGCGTGGCAATAGCGGGCGACGGCGTGTTCGATACGCTGAAGGCGGTGAGCAAGCTGGTATTGAAGGCCCTCGCCTGAGAGCCGTCCGGCGTTGAACCTTCCCAACGCGATAACAATCGGCCGGATTCTGATCGCTCCGCTGATCGCGGCTCTTCCCTTCATCAGCTCCCCCGCGGTGCGACTGGCGGCATTCGTGATCTACATCGTTGCCGCCGTCTCGGACTACTACGACGGAATGCTCGCACGCACGCGCAACCTGGAGACGGACCTCGGTCGTCTGCTGGATCCGCTCGCCGACAAAGTGCTGCTTTTCGCCACACTGATCCCCATGTTCGTCCTGATGGCTCCCGCTGATGACCCGTTCGCGCTGAGCAGTGCGTCATTTGGTGCAGCACACGCGTTTCCGTTTCTGACGCCGGGCGGGATTGTCGGATTGCCGTGGTGGGTAGTCGGCGTCGTGCTTGGGCGTGAGCTGTTCATGACTGTGTTCAGACAGCTTGCCGCGCGGCGCGGTGTCGTCATCGGGGCCATCGGCTCCGCAAAGTGGAAGACCGGTTTTCAGGCGGTATGGGTTGGGGCGGCGTACTTCTGGTTTTTCGCCGCAACACTCGCAGCGGCGCGGGGGTGGGATAATGGAATGTGGCGTTCGTTCGCATACTTCAACGCAGCCGTCGGAATCTTCACGATGGTCGCCGCGGTGTTTCTCACGCTCTATTCGCTGATGATTTACATGAAGCGCTATGGTAGGGTGCTCAGCGGCTGATGCGAATCGAGATCGTGACCATCGGCGACGAGCTGCTGCTCGGCTTCACGATCGATACGAATGCCGCGCACCTTGCGCGTGAGCTGGCGGCGATCGGCGTCGAGATCGTGCATCGTACTACGGTGGGTGACCGTGCGGGAGATATCGCCTCCGCAGTCAAAGCGGCACTCGATCGCTCGGGTGGAGTGATCACAACCGGGGGACTCGGGCCCACGAGTGACGACCTCACAAAGCCGGCAATCGCGGCCTTGTTCGGACGACAGTTGCTGCGAGACGAAGCCATCGTCAACGCGATGAAGGCGCGATGGCAGACGCTCAGGAGAAC
>Ga0136617_10001212_pt1 | contig 22701 bp, 27 predicted proteins | sample AntDrymUQ3222106_2_FD_129672 | JGI IMG/M metagenome (GOLD analysis project Ga0136617, IMG submission 129672) | Polar desert sand microbial communities from Dry Valleys, Antarctica - metaG UQ322 (21.06) | ecosystem: Environmental > Terrestrial > Soil > Desert | place: Antarctica: Dry Valley...
GGGGATCGGCTGGCCGGGTTTGCGGGGTTGGCTGATCCGGGAGCGGATCTGGCGCTGGGCGAGCGCCTGCTCGTGGGCGCGGGAGGCGTAACCGCGGTCGGCCCCCAGTTCCTGCGGCCGGATCCCCGCCTGGGCGAGCGCATCGAGGAGCGGCAGCAGGGTAGCGCTGCTCGTTCTCGTTCCCCGGCCCGGGGCGGGAGCCCGCCCGCCTAGACTAGGAGCTGGAACCGGCTGCCGGCCGTGCCGCGGAGCGTGCGCGCGACCTTCTCGCCCCCTTTTTCGCCTCCACCAGCGAGGCATCCATGATCACCCGCGACCAGTCGAGCTTCTCCGCCTCGGCGAGCTGCCCCTGGAGCAGCCGGATCGCCTCTTCGAAGAGCCCCGCCGCGACCACTCCTCCAGCCGCCGCCGACACATCTCGCCGCTCGGAACCGAGCTCCCGGAAGGGCACTTGCAACCACGGCGTATCCGTGTAGAGCACAGAGAGGATCACCTCCAAACACTGGCGCGGGCCAGAGCGAGTCCGGCCCGGTAGCGGAAACGACGCGGCGGATCCGCCAACACCGGCGCCAACAGCTCCCACAGAGCATCCGAGACACGCCACTTCAACGGCACCAAACAACCCAGACGCCGCGAACCCGAACGAGCAGATCGAGACTCCATAAACCACACCTTCGACCCACCACAACAGGTCCCTGCCCAATCTGAGACAAGCCCCTGTCCCTCGGACCTGTCCCTTTCCGACAGGTTCGGCGAGCAGATGGGCGTTCGTGCCCCGTTCCCCGCTAACGCGCATGATGTCTGGATGTTGACTCACCACACGCTTGTAGACCACCTGTTCGACGAGGGGCAGTTGACCCGCGCGGTGCTCTCGAAGCCGCGAGGCTCAGATCTCCCCGCCCGAATCGTCGTCGAGCCGATCGAGCTTCGCGGAAGGACCTCGTATCGTTTCACGACCCAGCTCGCCGATAGAGCGACACACGAGAATCTTCAGCTGGCGGCAGCGCGCGAGCGCCTCGAGTCTCTGCTCGCTGACTACGGCCAAGCGCTCTTCCACAGTCCCGAGGCGGATTGGCAGGTGCTTGGGGAGAGGGTGCTCCGCCGGCCGCCGACGCGTCCAGTCGCAACCCGCCGGCACGACCGGCGCAAGCGGTACCTGATCGAGGAGGGCATTCCGGTGCCGTTCCTCGTCGAGCTCGGCGTGATGACGGCTGCCGGGCAGGTCCGCAAGAGCCGCTACGGCAAGTTTCGCCAGGTGAATCGCTTCCTTGAGCTCGTAGAGGATGTCGTGCCGTCGCTCCCCACTAGAGGCACGCTACGCGTCGTCGACTTCGGCTGCGGCAAGTCGTATCTGACCTTCGGGCTCCACCACCTGCTCACGAACATCCATGGTCGCGAAGTCGAGATCGTCGGGCTCGATCTGAAGCGCGACGTGATCGAGGCCTGCTCCGCCCTTGCGGAGCGCTCCGGGTTGGCCGGGCTGCGCTTCGAGATCGGTGAGATCGGCGATTTCGACGCGAGGGCGGAAGTCGACCTCGTGGTCAGCCTGCATGCGTGCGATACGGCGACCGACGATGCGCTCGCGCAAGCCGTGCGCTGGCGCGCCAGCGTGATCCTCGCCGTCCCCTGCTGCCACAAAGAAGCCTACGGGCAGATCCGCAGCGACCAGCTCGCGCCGCTGCTCCGCCACGGTCTCGCGAGGGAACGGTTCGCTGCGCTTGCGACCGACGCGTTACGCGCCCAGCTCCTGGAGCTCGCCGGCTATCGAACTCAGCTTGTCGAGTTCGTCGAGCTCGAGCACACCGCGAAGAACGTTCTCATCCGAGGAGTGCGGGCGCGAGCGGCGGGGGCGGAAGTCCAACGCGCCTACGACGACCTGCGCGACTCGCTCGGGCTATCTCCGACGCTCGAACGCTTGCTTCGAAGCTAGACGCCGCTTGGCCCGCGAATCCAACCCGCTGCCGCTGGCGTCCTCGCGATGACCGTTGCGATCTCGGGTGGAGCCGGGTTCCTCGGCTTGCATCTCGCTCGACGCCTGCTGCTGAGCGGCGAGAACGTGCGGACGCTCGACGTCGCCCGTCTCGACGACGATTTCCTCGAGTCTTCCGTCGAGGCACTGAATGGCGACGTCCGCGATCCCGCGGCGGTACGGCGGCTCGTCGCCGGGGCCGAGGTCGTCGTGCATGCGGCCGCCGCGCTGCCGATTCAGGCCTCCCGCCGGTCGATCCTCTCGGTCAACGTCGACGGCACCGCGAACGTGCTGGCCGCCGCACTCGAGGCCGGCGTCCGGCGCGTTGTCTTCATCTCCTCCACGGCGGTCTACGGCGTTCCGATGCGGCATCCGATCAACGAGGACGACCCCCTGGTCGGGGTCGGCTGGTACGGCGAGTCGAAGATCCGCGCGGAGGGCGTATGCCGCGCGTTTTCCGCGCGGGGTCTGGACACGGTGATCGTTCGCCCGAAGACGTTCATCGGAGCCGAGCGGCTGGGAGTGTTCGAGATCCTCTTTGACTGGGTGCGCGAGGGCAGGCGGATCTACACACTCGGGCATGGCACGAACCGCTACCAGCTGCTCGCGGTCGGGGATCTCGTCGACGCGATCGTAAGGTCGTTCTCGGCCCCGGCTGTCTCGGGTGAGTCCTTGAACGTGGGGGCGACGGAGTTCGGAACCGTGCGGGACGATCTGCAGGCGATGATCGATCACGCAGGATCCGGGTCGCGCTTGACGCCGGTACCGGTGCGACCGGCCGAGCTCGCCTTGCGAGCCTTGGAGATCCTCCGGGTCTCGCCACTCGCCGAGTGGCACTACAGAACTGCGCACAGGGACTCCTTCGTCTCGACCGAGAAGGCCGAGCGGTTGCTCGGCTGGAAGCCTCGGCTGTCGAACTCGCGGACGCTCGTCGAGACGTACGACTGGTATCTCGCAAACCGCGACCGCGTCGGGGTCGCGGGCACGACTCACCGGGTGCCCTGGAACCAGCAGGCTCTGGGGTTGCTGAAGCGGCTGAGCTGATCGCCGGCCGCGCCCGACCCAGCGCCAGCCGCGCAGGCCGGCGCGACGAGGGTTGTCCAGGACATAGGCGAGGGTGCTCTCGAAATGATCGTCGCGATCGAGGATCCAAGCCTCGAAGCGACCCTGGAAAAGGTGCCCAACCCGGTCGTGGCGGCGGTTGAAGCGCATCGCGTGGAGGCCGTTGAGCCGATGCATCCCGGCGGAGAGCTGCGGTTGCGTCGTCCGGACGACGAGATGGAAGTGGTTCGGCATCAACGTCCAGACGAGCACGTTCCATCCGAAGCGCAGCCTGACCTCGCGGAACTGTCGCTCCCAGTCGTTGCAGTCGCGCGCATCCAGAACGATCGGCTGCCTCGCGACTCCGCGTGTGGTGACGTGGTAGATCGCGGGTGTCGGGAGGTCGGATCGGCGTCGTCGAGGCACGTCCGTCGACGGTAGCCGGAGGAGGCAACGCTGGGAACCGCTCGCGCCCGATTGTTGCGAAGTTGACACATTTCGCGCCGGCGAGGGACAGTCCCTGGGACACGTCCGTTAAGGCGACTCTGGTCCGAGGGACAGTCCCTCGGACATGTCTGTTCGGAACACGTCCGTTTGGGACAGGTGAGGGAGCTGGCGACTCCGAGCATCGAACCCGGAAAGCGAACCACTCTTCGGGCCTTCCGCTCCTGAGCTGGCTACCGCGGGGAGCCGGCGGTGCGCTCGAGCGGCACGAAGAGCCGGCAGTGCGGGCACTTGAATCCTCGGGCGCGGCGACCGGGCAACAGTGTCGCTGTGAAGGTCTTCTTGCAGTGCGGGCAGGAGACCTCGTGCTCGTTGCCCGCCTGGACGTCTGCCGCCATGTCCGTCACGGTACCGAATCGCGCTCGCGCGCCCTCGAGAGGACGGCGCCGACGACTGCGCCGTAGACCAGGTGATCGAGGACCTGCGGTCCGAGCGGAAGCGCACGCACCCGCGGGAACCAACGCCCGATGATGCCGAGGTCGAGCGCGGCAATCCCGAGTCCCGCCGCCGCTCCGCGAGCCGGGCTCCGAGCGCCCAGCCGATCGAGGACGAGCGCCCAACCGAGCGAGACGCCAAGATGCACCGGGACGGCGGCCAGGAGCAGAGGCAAGGTGCGCGTCGGTCGTGGCAGGAAGATCGCTCCCGCCGCCCTCGCCGCTCCAAGCGGATCGCGCCCGGTGGCGAGCGCATGCAACGTGGAGGGAGCGCCGCTGACGACGGCGGCCCAGCCTCCGGCGGCGATCGCGGCCCGGTTCATCTCCCGCAGGCCCGGCTCATTCCTGGAGAAGAGTACGGTGCGGGCGTGATCCCGCGCGAGCTGCCGCCGCCGCTCCAGGCCGCGATCGACGAGCTGGTTCGCGGGGCCGACCGCGGCCGACTCGAGACTGCCGCCGTCGGGCTCACGAAGGAATACCGGCAAGGCCGCGCCACCCGCGCAGCGCGAACGCGCGAGGACGTCCTCGCATACGCGGCGCAGCGCGCTCCCGCCACGTACGCCGCCGCAGTCGCTGTGCTGACGCGCGTCCGAGAGCAGCGACCTGGCTGGCGGCCGCGCTCGCTACTCGACGTCGGCGCGGGGCCGGGCACCGCGAGCTGGGCGGCCCGCGAGGTCTGGCCGGAGCTCGAGCGGATCGTGCTCGTCGAGGCCGAGCCCGCGATGCTCGAGCTCGGCCGGGAGCTGACTCCGACCGGCGCCGAGTGGATCGCCGGCGAGCTCGACGACGCGCATGCAAGCGGCTCGTTCGACCTCGTGCTCGCCGGCTACGTCCTGAACGAGCTTCCCGACCAAGACCTGGGGCGAACCGCCAACTCGCTCTGGACGCGCACGGGCGACACGCTCGTGGTACTCGAGCCCGGGACGCCCGCCGGATACGGCCGAGTCCTCGCAGTCCGTGCCGCGGTGCTCGAAGCGGGCGGCTTCACCTTGGCCCCATGTCCACACGATCGCGCCTGTCCGCTCGCGCCGTCGGATTGGTGTCACTTCCCGGTTCGCCTCCAGCGAAGCGAGTCGCACCGGGCCGTCAAGGCGGTCGGCCGCGGCTTCGAGGACGAGAAATACTCGTACGCGGTCCTGACGCGAGCAGCGCATCCGCGCGTGGCCGCCCGGATCGTCCGGGCGCCGCAGATCCGGACGGGCCACGTCCTCCTCGACCTCTGCGAGCCCGAGGGCGTGAGCCGGATCACCGTCTCGAAGCGCGCCCGCAGCGCCTACCGACGCGCTCGCAAGGCGGCCTGGGGCGATTCCTTCGAGGTGCGCGAGCAGTAGATTCCAGGCATGGCTCGGCCCCGCCACCGCGAGAACGGCGAGGAGCGCGTCACGCCGCTCGAGCTCTTCTTCGACCTGATCTTCGTCTTCGCGCTCACGCAGGTGACCGGCCTCGTCTCGGCGCAACCAACCTGGGAGGGCCTCGCCCAGGGCACGCTCGTGCTCGCGATCCTCTGGTGGGCCTGGGCCGCGTATGCCTGGCTGACGAACACGATCAACCCGGAGGAAGGGTTCGTCAGGCTCGCGATGTTCGGCGCGATGGGCGCGATGTTCATCGCGTCGCTCGCCGTTCCCGGCGCCTTCGACGACGACGCGGTCCTCTTCGCCTGCGCGTACTCGCTCGTTCGGATCGCTCACCTCTCGCTGTACGCGGTCGCGGGCTGGGGCGACCGCGATCTGCTCGGCGCGATCGCCCGCCTCGGGGTGGGATCGGTCGTTGCGGCAACGCTCCTCTTCGTCGCGGCCGGGCTCGACGGAGCGGCCCAGGGGATCGTCTGGGCGGTGGCGGTCGTGATCGACCTGCTCGGCGCGTACATCCGCGGCGGTCGCGGCTGGAAGCTCTCTGCCGGCCATTTCGCCGAGCGGCACGGCCTGATCGTGATCATCGCGCTCGGCGAGTCGATCGTGGCTCTCGGAGCCGGCGCGACCGGCCCGGTCACCGCAGGCGTCGTCGTCGCCGCCCTGCTCGGGTTCGCCGTCGCGGCAGCGCTCTGGTGGGCGTACTTCGACGTCGTCTCGATCGTCGCGGGACGGAAGCTGCGCGAGGCGACCGGCAAGGCCCAGCTGACGATGGCGCGCGACTCGTACAGCTACCTGCACCTGCCGATGGTGCTCGGGATCGTGCTCTTCGCCGTCGGGCTGAAGAAGACGCTCGCGCACGTCGGCGACCCACTCGCGCTGATCCCGGCGATCTCGCTCTGCGGCGGGGTCGCCCTCTACTTCGTCGCGCACATCCTCTTCCGGCTCCGCAACGTCGGCTCGCTGAACCGCCATCGGCTGGTGGCGAGCGCGTTGCTCGTCGCGTTCGTCCCCGCCGCCGTCGAGTTGCCGGCGCTCGCGACCCTCGCGACCGTGACTGCGATCTGCGCCGCCCTGATCGCCTACGAGGCGCTCCGCTTCTCGGAGGCGCGCGACCGCGTCCGCCACGCGCCCGAGCCCGCCTAGCCCTCGACCCGGTCGTTATCGTGGCTGCTCGCGATCGATTCGGAGAAGGAGAGACGATGACCCTGCAGCTCGGCGACATGGCACCGGATTTCGAGGCGGAGACGACCGAGGGCACGATCCGCTTCCACGACTGGCTCGGCGACTCCTGGGCCGTCCTGTTCTCGCACCCCAAGGACTTCACGCCGGTATGCACGACCGAGCTCGGCACGATGGCCGGGCTGAAGCCGGAGTTCGACCGGCGCAACGTGAAGGTGATCGGGCTCTCCGTCGATCCCGTCGGGAACCACGCGGACTGGGCGAAGGACATCGAGGAGACGCAGGGACACGCGCCCAACTATCCGATTATCGCCGATGCCGACTTCAACGTCTCGAAGCAGTACGGGATGCTCCCCGCGAGCACCGAGGGGGATCCGCTCGGGCGCACGCCTGCCGACAACCAGACGGTGCGCAACGTGTTCGTGATCGGCCCCGACAAGAAGATCAAGCTCGTGCTCGTCTATCCGATGACGACCGGCCGGAACTTCGACGAGGTGCTGCGCGTGCTCGACTCGCTCCAGCTCACGGCCAAGCACAAGGTCGCGACCCCGGCGAACTGGCAGCAGGGCGACGACGTGATCATCGCCGGCTCCGTCTCGAACGAGGAGGCCAAGGAGACATACCCGGACGGCTGGAAGGAGCCGCGTCCCTACATCCGGATCGTGCCGCAGCCACGGTGAGGCGAGAGGAATAGGATCGTGGCCCCGACCCGAGGAGGCCGCATGCCTGTCGCTTACGTTCAGGAGTTTCCGATCGCCGACGACGATCGGAGCACGACGAACTACGACGCGGTCGCCGCTCGCCTCGATCCCGAAACCGATCGGCCGCAGGGCATGATCCTCCACACGGCCGGCTGGGACGAGGAGCAGAAGGTCTTCCGGATCCTCGACGTCTGGGAGACGAAGGAGGACGCCAAGCGGTTTATGGACGAGAAGCTGGCGCCGGTCCTGCAGGAGCTCATGGGCGACGGCCCTCCGCCTGGCGCCGCGCCGGCGCGGGACTACTTCTACGAGCTCCACCACGTGGTGTAGCCGCCACTAGCGGGCGGCGGAGCGCTTCGGCTCCGCCGCCCGAGCTCGCTCAGGAGCGGCCGACGGGTAGCGGCGGGCTCTCGACGGCAGCCGCAGGCGGGCTCTCGCCGTTGTGCGGCGGCTCGATCGTCAGCCTCGGGAGCACGCGGTCGAGCCAGCGCGGGATGTACCACGTCTTCTCGCCCAGAAGCGTGAAGAAGGCCGGCACGAGCGTCATCCGCACGATCAGCGCGTCCGTGAGGATCGCGACCGCGAGCAGGATGCCGAACTCCTTCGGGATCCGATCGGCGCTGAGGATGAAGGCCGCGAAGACCGTGCCCATGATCACCGCCGCCGCGACGACCACGCGACCGATTGCGGAGATCCCGTGCTCGACCGCCGCCCGCGTCCTCAGGCCGTGGACGTGCTCCTCTCTGATCCGGCTCATCAGGAAGACCATGTAGTCCATCGAGAGCCCGAACAGGATTGCGAACGTGATCGGGGGCACGAACGTCTCGATCGGGCCGGTCCTGTCGAGCCCCGCCAGGCCGAGCAGGTGGCCTTCCTGGACGACGAGCGTCAGGACGCCGAAGCCCACGAACGCGGACAGGATCGTCGTGATCGCCGCCGTCAACGAGACGACGATCGACCTGAACGCCATCGCGAGGACAATGAACGTGACCCCGATTACGAAGAGCAGGAAGAGCGGCAGCCGCTCCACGATCCGATCGCCGATGTCCTTGAACGCCGCGGTTTGACCCGAGACGTAGGCGACCGCATCGCCGTCCGCCGTGGCGGCCGGAACGACCTCGCCGCGGAGCCGGTCGACGAGCTCGCCGGTCGCCTCGTCCTGCGGCGCCGCCTCCGGTGTCACGAAGACGATGCCAACGGTCTTCTCGTCGTTCAATTGCGGCTCGCCGACCGAGGCGATGCCCGGCAGGTCCTGCACCCGGTCATGGATTCTCTGCGGCGCCTGCGCGTCGCTGTTGACGTCCACGACGATCGGGATCGGCCCGTTGAAGCCCGCCCCGAAGCCCTCCGCCAACAGGTCGTAGGCCCGCCGACTGGTCTGCGCCGTGGGCTGCGTCCCCTGGTCGGCGGCCCCGAGGCGGACGAGCGCCGACGTCGAGGCGAGGCCGATCACGAGCAGCAGCACGACCGGGAACACGATTCGGGCGTTGGCGGCGACGAACCTGCCCCAGCGAGCGACGAGCGTCTTCTCGCGGGCTGCCTCCGAGTCGTCGATGCGGGGGAGGAACGGGACCTTCAGACGGTCGATCTTGTGCCCGAGCAGCCGCAGCACGGCGATCAGCAGCGAGTTCGCGATCAGCACCGTCGTGACGACGCCGAGCGCGCTCCCGATCCCGAGCTTGGTCACGAAGTCGAGCCCGAAGAACGCCAGGCCGGCCACCGAGATGGCGACCGTCAGCCCGGCGAAGAGCACGGCTCGTCCGGCGGACGCGCCCGCCTCCGCCGCCGCATCACGCGGTGAGAGCCCGTCGTGGAGGAGCTGTCGGAAGCGCGTGACGATGAACAGCGAGTAGTCGATCCCGACCCCGAGGCCGATCATCGAGACGAGGATCGGAGTGATCGTGTTGATGTCCGTCAACCCCGCGAGGATGAAGAGGAGCAGGAAAGCCGTGGCGAGCGCGACGATCGCGAGCACGATCGGGATGAACATCGCGACGAACGTCCGGAAGACGACGAGCAGGACGAGGATCGCCGCGAGCAGGCCGAGCAGCTCCGAGGTGCCCTGCTCGACCGGCGGGAACTCGGCCTCGCCGTTGTACTCGACCGTCACCCCGGCCGGCTCGACGGCCTCTCGAGCCGCATCCTGGACGGCGACGACCGCCTCGCGATCCTCGTCGTAGATGATCCGGTCGAACTGAGCTTCGGCGTACGCGATCCGGCCGTTGTCCGAGAAGGTCTGGTCGCTGAACGGGTCCGCGATGCTCGTCAGCCCCGCCTCGTCCTCGGTCGGCTTGAACTCCTGGGAGCGGAGGCGCGTGACCGCGTCCTCGATTGCCGCCCTGCGAGCGGGCGTGTCGAGCCGCTCGCCCGCGGGCGCGGCGAAGACGACGTTGAGGACGCCGCCCTGCTCGGCCGCGAACTCGGCCTCGATCAGGTCGCTCGCCCGCTGGGTGTCCGAGCCCGGGATCTCGAACTCGTCCCGCAACGACCCACCCACCGTCGCGACCAGGCCGATCAGGACGACCACGAGGCCGATCCAGGCGAAGACGACACGCCACGGATGGGTGGCGCAGGCGCGCGCCCAGCCGGCGAGCGCTCCGCTCGAGAGGCGCTCGTGCGCGGCGCGCCTCGTCCCGTTCGATTCCGGTGCTTGCTGCTTCATCGCTTCCCCTCTTTCGTGCCGATTTTCTACTACGACCGTTCGAGCTCGAAGAACTCATCGTCTGCTGCGGAGGCTCGAGCCAGCTCCGGTCAAGCGTCTCAGAGCGCGGCAGGTCGCTTGGTGCGGCGGCCTGGCGTCTCGGGGGTGCGGTTACCCGCACCTCGTGCCGATCCAGATGAACCAAAGTGGGCGCCGACTCCGAATTCTCTTCGGAGCGGCAATTCGACAGGGGAGGATGGAATGAGGAAGTACTTGCTCGGCGTGCTCGCGATTGCGGTCTTCGCCGTTGCGGCACCGGCGTTCGCGGTTCACGAGGCGAACAACCAGTTCGATCTCGCCGTGGTGGCTGGGACAGGCCAGGCCGGCTCGGACGGCAGCGGCTACAGCAACTTCATCAAGGGCGGCGCCACCGGCAACGGCGACGGGGCCGCCTGGCAGAACTACGTCCAAGTGTCCGGCCTGAAGGCGAACACGATGTACACGTGGGTCGGGATCGCGATGGGGACTGCCTCGACGATCTGCTCCTTTACGACCGACGCCTCCGGCTCGGGCTCCTGCTCGAGCTCGGTCAACTCGCGGCTCGGGTCGACCGAGATCCGCGAGGGCGGCGTCGGCGGCGTCCCGGTGCTACGCGCCGTGAGCTCGACTGACGCGGACAACAAGGTCGAGGACGGGGAGATCGAGCGGCGCGGCACCTGCCGCTTCGACGACAACCCCGGCTGCCAGGCCCAGAACGGCTAGCGGACAGCGCAGGGAAGGAGGCCCGGCAGCTCTGCGCCGGGCCTCCTGCCTGGGCTAACTCTGGGCGTCGAGTCCGCTGACGCCCCAGGTGTCCGGCAGCACGTACCCCTCCGGAAACGGGTCGTCGGGATCGACGTAGAGCTGGCTCACGCCCGTGATCCAGGCGCTGCCGCGGATCGCGGGCAAGATTGCGACGCGGTCGGCAACCTGGGCCTCCGAGACGATCCGCCCGTCGAACGTGGAGCCGAGCACGGAGGCGTGCGACATCGCGTCGCCGACCTGCATCAGCCCGCGCGCGTGGAGGACGGCCATCCGCGCCGACAGGCCGGTGCCTGTGGCGGAGCGATCGAGCCGTCCGGGCGCCACGACGACGGCGTTCCGGCTCACGCGGCCGATGCCTTGCCAGGGCTCGGTGATCTGGACGATGCTGACGCCCGCGATCGCCGGGTTCTCCGGGTGCGCGCACGAAAGTTGCTCGCGCGCGGCGGCGCGGATCCGCTCGCCGGCGAGGGAGAGGTCTCGCGCCTCGTGCGGCTCGAGCGCGAATCCGAGAGCGCGCGCGTCGGCGATCGCGTACCACATGCCGCCGTAGGCGACATCCACGGTCAGCGTGCCGAGCCCCTCCACTTCGAGCGACACGTCGAGGCGCTCCGCGAAGCAGGGGACGTTCGTGATCTCGACGCTCTCGCAGCGGCCGTCGCGGCAGGTCGCGCGCGCTTCGACGACCCCGCCCGGCGCCTCGAGGCGCACGAGCGTCTCGGGCTCGCTCATCGGGAGCATCCCGGTCTCGAGCAGGACGGTGGTCGTACAGATCGAGTTCGAGCCCGACATCGCCGGATACTCGGTCGGCTCCATGATGATGAAGCCGGCGTCGCAGTCCGGGCGGATCGGCGGGACGACGAGATTCGCGTGACAGGCGACGCTGCCGCGCGGCTCTCGCAGCAGAAGCCGGCGAAGCCAGTCGCCCTCGCGCTGCAGGGTCTGCATCTGCTCGAAGACCGTCGAGCCCGCCGGCGGGAGGACGCCGCCGACAACGACATTGCCGATCTCACCGCCGGCGTGACAGCCGACCACGGTGATCATTCGGCGTGTTCTCATCGGCGCGCTGCGGTCAGAGCTTGCGGATCGCGTCGCCGCGGCAAACCGTGCCCGGCTCGACGACCTTCGCGTTCAGCCCGCGCAGACGAAGGTGACGGTGCGACTTCGTGTTAACGAACCGGTGCGCGTCCGCGCCGAAGCGGGCGACGAACTTGGCGCAGCCGGTGTGCGGCTCCGCGGTCACCTCGATCACGGCCGAGCCGAGCGCGAGCCGGGCACCCGGCGGCAGGTTCGCCTCCGAGAGGTCGAGGTCGACGTAGAGCTGGTCGCCGGCGAGCCGCCAGCGCTCCCGTTCGCCCGCCGCCACGAGGTCGACGACGCGGGCGCTCATCACGTTCAGTTGCATGTCTGGATGCGCCGAGCCGTCCGCCGTGCGCCTGCTCCCGCGCGCCCGCCAGGTGTCCCCGATCAGGCCCTCGACGAGGTCGAGCTCGCCTTCTTCGAGCACCTCCCGCTCCCCTTCGGCCGGGCGCCTCACGATCAGCTCGACGACTCCGTCCGACGAGGGCGCGCGGCGGATCAGGTCGAGCCCGGCCTCGAGCTCCTTCGTCGTCAGCTGCTTGGCGAGCCCCGTGGCCATGGCGCCGTTTCTATCACGCACCGATGAGTCTGACCGCTCGCGACAGTCCAAGCTGCGATATCGATGAAGGAGGACGAGATGGCTACCTCGACAGCGCTCAACGAGCGATTCACGGCCGTCCTGCAGCAGAGCCCGGCGAAAGGTGGGTGGACCTATGTGGTGTGGCCCGCGTCGGTCGAGTTCTTCGGCACGCGCGGGCTCGTCAAGGTGCGAGGCTCGATCGACGGGCACCCGTTCCGGAGCTCGTTCATGGCCATGGGGGACGGCACCCACAAGCTCCCGATCAAGGCCGACCTCCGTCGGGCGATCGGCAAGCGAGCCGGAGCCACGGCGACGGTGGAGCTGCACGAGCGGTTGGAGGGCTGAAATGAGCTCATGGCCGAGCGGGATCGGTGCCATCACGCTGTTCGTCGAGGATCTGGAAAACACCAAGCGGTTCTACCGGGAGGTCTTCGGCCTCTCGGCGAAGTTCGAGGACGACGATTCGGTCGTGTTCGACTTCGGAAACACGATCATCAACCTGCTGAAGACCACAGCGGCCCCGGAGCTGATCGAGCCGGCCGCTGTGGCGGCCCCCGGGGCCGGAAGCCGCCACGTGTTCACGCTCGAGGTCGACGACGTGGACGCCACGTGCGCGGAGCTGGCCAGCCGAGGGGTCGAGTTGCTGAACGGGCCGATCGATCGACCGTGGGGCATCCGAACCGCCAGCTTCCGCGATCCGGGCGGCCACATCTGGGAGATCGCGAAGTAGCCGGCGACCGCCCGTTGCGGCTACGTCGTGCTGGGCGCGATCAGCTCGATCCGGTAACCGTCCGGAAGGCGTCGAATGTCGAGTACAGGCACCGGGCAACTTGCAAGTTGACCGCTCACCTCCAGACGTCGGTACGGTGACGGATATGGCCCTGCCGACACATTCGACGCTCACGAGTATCCCCGGTGGCCAAGTCCCGTATTCCGATGCGACGTGGCGCCCGATCCGCAATCACTTCGGTATCACGGCGTTTGGTATCAACGCATACACGGCGGCACGAGCAGGTGACAGCATCATCGGCGACCACGACCACGCGGATCCGAGTTGCGAGCGGCATCAAGAGCTGTACTTCGTCCACGCAGGGGCGGCGCGCTTCGTCGTCGACGGAATGGAGATCGATGCCCCGGCAGGAACCTTCGTCAGCGCTCACGACGTCGCCACCCGTCGATCCGCGACGGCTTTGACCGATGGCACCGTCGTGCTCGTCGTCGGTGCCGAAGCCGGAGCGCCGTTCGAGATCACATCGGCAGAGCGCGGAGATCTAGCTTCTGTCGGTTTTTCACCGAACCCCGCGTAGCAGATCGAGAACCCTACGACCTCTCGATGAGTTCGATCCGGTACCCGTCGGGATCGCGGACGAAGCAGAGCAGCGCGCCGCCCTCGCGCAGTCGGTAGGGTGGGCGCTCCGGCTCGATCCCCTGCTCGGCGAGCCGCGCGAGCGTCGCGTCCATGTCGTCGACGGTGAGGGCGATGTGCCCGTACCCAGTGCCGAGCTCGTACGAGTCCACGCCGTGGTTGTAGGTCAGCTCGAGCTGGTCGCCCTCGCCGGGCAGCCCCATGAAGACGTTGATCGCCTCCTCGCGGATCGGCATCCGCCGCCGCTCCTCGAAGCCGAGCGCGGTGTAGAACGCGACCGAGCGGTCGATGTCCGTGATCCGATAGCAGGTGTGGATGAGCTCCATGGCTCGACCTTACCGCCAGGCCTCGACCTCGCGCAAAGCCCACTCGGCCCACTCGATCCGGGCCCGCAGCGTGAGCAGGCCGCCGACGAGCGCCACCCGATAGGCGCGCTGCTTCGGCGTCCTCGGCTCCTCCTCCGCCTCGATCCGCTCGAGCTCGGCGAGCAGGGTGCGAAAGCGGTCGCGCTCGGCCGCGAGGAAGACGGCGGCCTCGCCGGGGTCGAGCAGCCAGAGGAAGAAGATCCGTAGCGCCGCGTCGCTCCGAACGCGGCGATCCGGCTCGGTGCGCAGCCAGCGGCGGACCTCGTCCAAGCCATCTGGGGTCGCCTCGTAGACCCTGGCGCCGCGCGGGCCTGCCCCGGTCTGGCGGATCAACCCTTTGGCAAGGAGGCGGGCGAGCTCGGGATAGATCTGGCTGTGGCTCGCCGGCCAAGCGTAGGCCAGCGACTGCTCGAAATGCTTGAGCAGGCCGTAGCCCGTCCGGGGCTCGTCGGCGAGAACGCCGATCAGGGCGTGGCGAAGAGACATCGTCTATATGTCAATCTTGACATGTCATTGCTTGCTTGTTAGAAGGATGACCGATGAAGCGGACGCTGTCACTCCTCCTCGTTCTCGCCGCCGCCCTCGCCGCCGGCGCAAGCGCCGGGCAGGAGCGCGCAGGCCACTCCTGCGTCCGCGGCGGCGAACTCTGGTTTCGCGCCGCCGACGGAACGAAGCTCGTCGGCCACCGCTTCGGCAAGGGCGCGAAGGGAGTCGTCCTCGCGCACCAGTCGAACGGGGACCTCTGCGAATGGCTCCCGTATGCGCGCGAGCTCGCCGGCCAGGGCTATTTCGTCTTCGCGATCGATCTGCGCGGGCACGGCTTCTCGAGCGCCGGCCCGACGAGGCGGATGGGCAGAGACGTCACCGCGGCCGTCAAGGAGCTGCGGAAGCTCGGGAAGACGAAGGTGCTCGTCGTCGGCGCCTCGATGGGCGGCCTCGCTGGGCTCGTCGGAGCGGCCAATGCCCGGCCGCAGGTCGACGGCGTCGTCGCGCTGTCGGCGCCGGCCCAGTTCATCGGCATGAACGGCGTCGCAACCGCCTCTGCCCTCCGTGCGCCCGTGCTCTACGTGGCGGCGGAGGACGATGCCGGCGGGCGCTTTGCCCGCGACGCACGCGTGATGTTCCCGCGCACCGCCTCAGCCGACAAGGCGCTCGAGGTGGTGCCCGGCGGGCTGCATGGGGTCGAGCTCCTGCAGCGCACACTGGCGGTCAAGCAGTTGGTGGCTTCGTTCCTGCGCTCGCACTGAGGTCCGCCGCAATTGAGGCCGTCGCAACGCGGAGTTGAGGCAGCGGCTGAACGTGCTACCTTGTCGCACATGGAGCGAATCGGGATCCGGGAGCTGCGGCAGCATGCGAGCCGGTGGGTGCGGCGCGCGGCTGCGGGCGAGAGCTTCGAAGTGACTGACCGCGGGCGCCCTGTTGCGCGCCTTCAGCCGATCCCCCCTGCTCAAGGCGTCGAGCTGCTTCGCGCCGAAGGGCGAATCACCGAAGCCGAAGGCGATCTGCTCGCGCTCGGGCCGCCACTCCCCCCGACGCCGGGAGTCAAGCTCCCCTCGGAGCTGCTGGCCAAAATGCGGGCCGACGAGCGGTGACGCTCGCGTATCTCGACACATCAGCCTTCGTCAAGACGATCGTTCAGGAGCCCGAGTCTGCTCGACTCCTGAGCTGGCTCGAGCGGTGGCCGGAGCGGGCCGCCTGCGCGCTTCTTCGCACCGAGGCGGTTCGCGCCCTCCGGCCGCACGGGCAGGGGCGGGTCGAGGCGGCTCGTGCTCGGTTCCCGACACTCCAGCTCACGCGAATCGATGACCGATTGCTCGACGAGGCGGCGCAGCTTCCGATCGAGCTGCGCTCGCTCGACGCGATCCACGTTGCGGCCGCGCGTTCGCTTGGGTCGGATCTCGGAGCGCTTGTCACCTACGACCTGCGGATGGCGTCAGTCGCCCGCGAGCTCGGCCTCCCGGTCGCTAGTCCCTGAGTCGAGATCCTCCGCGATCAGCGCGTAGCAGACGCCGTCGACCCAGCCGTCGCCGCGGCGATAGGCCTTCCGCTTGACCCCTTCGCGGACGAAGCCGGCGCGCTCGGCGTGGCGCTGCGCGCGCTCGTTGAAGCCGTAGACCTCGAGCTCGAGGCGGTGGAAGCCGAGCTCGAGGATCAGCAGGCGCTGGAGCAGGCGCGCGGCCTCGTCGGAGATCCGCCGTCCGCGAAAGCGGGGATGGATCGCGAGCCCGCCGAGGCGCGCGAGCCTGCTTCGCTCGTAGACGAGCTCCCAGGCGGAGACGCCGGCTCGCTCGCCGTCGGCCTCGATCAGGATCAGCCCGCCCGTGCCCGGCTCGCGCTCGAAGCGCTCCAGCTCGGCGAGCACGGCCTCGCGGTCGTAGGGTCCGACTGCGGCCAGCCACGGACGGACGTCCTCGTCGGCGTAGAGCTCCGCGATGAAGTCGAGGTCGGCCACCGTTGCGCGGCGGATCGCGACCTTCATGTCCGGGCGGGGACGGTGGAGCGTCGCTGCCGACGGACTGCGCCCGAGGCGAGCGCGACTCCGCCGAGGATCAGCGCTCCGCCGAGCAGGGTCGACGCGGTGATCGCCTCGTCGAGGATCAGGGCGCCGTAGAGGAGCGCGAAGGCCGGCATCAGGTACGTGACGAGCGAGAGGCGCGACGATCCGTAGAGCGCGAGCGTGCGGAAGAGAACGAGCTGGGCGAGCGCGGTGCCGAGGAGCGAGAGCGCGAGCACCGACCCCGTCGCCTCCCAGCCCGGCGCCTGCGTCGGAAGCTGGAAGAGCGCGACCGGAAGCAGGATCAGGCCGCCCACGAGCATCGAGCCGGTCGCGAGCACCGGGCCCGCGGTGTCCGAGACGGCGATCTGGCCGTAGACGCCCGCCGAGGCGTAGGCGAGCGAGGATGCAACGACCGCGAGCGCCCCGGCAACGGCGATCCAACCGCCGTCGGGGTTGATCCCGGTGACGACTCCGACGCCGACGATCCCGACCGCGAGGCCGAGCGCGCGCGTGAGGCTCAGGCGCTCATGCGGGAGGAAGCGGATCACGAGCAAGGCGTTGAAGATCGGGACGGAAGCCTGGACGACCGCGGCGAGCCCGGAGTCGATGTGCTTCTCGCCCCACGCGATCAGCCAGAACGGGAGAGCGGCGTTGAGGACGCCGAGGACGAGGCAGTGGCGCCAGGCCGTGCGAACGTCGGCGGCCGCCCGGCGCCAGCCGATCCGGAGACCGAGATAGGTCGCGAGCACCGCCGCTGCGAGCAGAGTCCGCATCGCCATCATCGGCGCCGGCTCGATCTCGTCGACTGCGACCTTGATGAAGAGGTACGACGCACCCCAAACCGCGGCCAACAGGAGGATGTTCGGCCAATAGCCCTTCACGCGCGCCCCTCGCCGGCAGCGGCTCCCGCCCGGCAGAGCCGGGCTCCGCCGCTGCCTGGCGCCGCTCGCAGCACCCGGCTCTCCGGGGCCGTACTACGCGTACTGTCCCCTCCGGCCGGGCACTGCGAGCGACGCCCGAGGAACGCGCGAGCGCTCGAGGTTGCCAGAGGGCATCTCACGACGCTACCTGGGCGCGGCGGGTACCGAGCGCGACCCCCGAGAGCACGAGCGCGAGGCCGACGAGCGCGAGCGCGGAGATCGACTCGTCGAGCAGCGTCGCGCCGTAGACGAGCGCGAGCGAGGGGACGAGGTAGGTGACGAGGATCGCGCGGGAGGCGCCGGCGCCGGCGATCAGTCCGAAGTAGAGGAGGTACGCGACCGCGGTCGCCGCGACGCCGAGGAAGAGCAGCGCGGCGAGCGTCTCCCAGCCGAACGCGCTCGCGTTCGCCGCCCCGAGCGGAAGCGCGAAGAGCGTCGACGAAGCAGAGACTGCCGAAGGCGACGAGCTCCGGACGAAGCCCCACGAACCGCCGGCCGGCATAGAGGCCGCCCAGGGCGTAGCAGACCGTGGCGCCAACGACGGCCAGCGAGCCCCAGATCGCGCGCTCTCCGCCGCCCGGCTCGAAGCCGACGAGGGCGACGATGCCGACGAACCCGAGCAGGATCCCGACGAGCCGAAGGCCCGTCACGCGCTGGCTGCGGTCGACTCCGAGCGCGAAGACCGCGGTGAAGATCGGCGCGGAGGCATTGAGGATCGCCGCGAGCCCCGAGTCGATGTACTGCTGGCCCCAGGTGATCAGGAAGAACGGGAACGCCGTGTTGAACGCGCCCATCAGCGCCAGCGGGACGACGTACGCGCGCAGGCCGCCGAAGCCATTGCCGCGGAGCACGATGTAGATACCGAGCGCGAGCGCGCCGGAGGCGATCCGGAACAGGATCACGGTTGTCGGCGCCAGCTCGCGCAGCGCGATCTCGATGAAGAGGAACGACACCCCTCAGATCGCGGCGAGCGCGAGCAGCATGATCACGTGGCGGCGGCTCACCCTCCTTCCCAACGCGGCGGCCGTCGTCGGGCTTCCCGGTTAGAGTCAACCACCTGGCTTCCGTCGTGGAACAGCCCGTCCATCGAGCTCTCGGCCTCACCGACGGAGAGCTTGCGCGCATCGTCTCCTTGCTCGAGCGGGAGCCGAACCACTTCGAGCTCGCGGTCTTCTCCTTGCTCTGGTCCGAGCATTGCGGCTACAAGCATTCGGCGCTCCTCCTGAAACGGCTGCCCTCCACGGGTAAACGTGTGCTGCAGGGTCCCGGTGAGAACGCGGGGGTGATCGACCTCGGCGAGGGCGAGGCGGTCTGCTTCAAGGTCGAGAGCCACAACCACCCCTCCGCGGTCGAGCCCTTCCAGGGAGCGGCAACCGGGGTGGGCGGGATCCTGCGCGACATCATCGCGATGGGGGCGCGGCCCGTGGCGCTGCTGGACGGGCTCCGCTTTGCCGACGGCGATCCGCGCTTCGACCGGGCCGTCGCCGGGATCGGCGCCTACGGGAACTCGGTCGGCGTTCCCACGGTCGGCGGCGAGGCGGTCTTCGACGACGCGTACGCCGACAACGTGCTCGTGAATGCGATGTGCGTCGGGCTACTGCCGGCGGACCGGATCGCGACCGCCGGCGCGAGCGGGCCGGGCAACCTCGTCGTCCTCTTCGGCGCCACCACCGGGCGCGACGGGATCGGCGGCGCCTCGGTGCTCGCGAGCGCAGAGCTCGGCGAGGACGACGCCGACAAGCGGCCGACCGTCCAGATCGGCGATCCGTTCACCGGCAAGAAGCTGATCGAGGTCTCCGTCGAGCTCGTCGAGTCGGGGCTCGTGGAGTCGCTGCAGGACTGCGGCGCAGCCGGGCTCGCGTCCTCGCTCTCCGAGATGGCGCGCGAGACGGGGATCGACCTCGAGCTCGACCGGGTGCCGCTACGCGAGGAAGGGATGGAGCCGTGGGAGGTGATGATCTCCGAGAGCCAGGAGCGGATGGTCGCGGTCGTGCGCCCGCAGATGCTGGCCGCGGTCGAGGCGCTCTGCGAGCGCTGGGAGCTCCACCACGCGGTGATCGGGGAGGTGACGGATACAGGCCTCCTGCGCGCGCTCTGGGAGGGGGAGGTCGTCGGCGAGATCCCGGCGCGGCTCCTCACCGACGAGTGCCCGCGCTACCGGATCGAGCCGCGCCCGCGAACGCCCAGTAACAGTCTGTTACTTGGAGGGCTCGACGCGCCGGCGCTGCCACACGCCCTCCTCGAGCTGCTCGGCTCGCCGAATGTCCGCAGCCGCGCGTCGATCTACCGCCGCTACGACCACCTCGTCGGCTCGCGGACCGTGCGCCGTCCTGGGCTCGACGCGGCCGTCTTGCGCCTGCGGCCCGGTTATCGCGGGCTGGCGGTCTCGCTCGACGGTCAGGGCCGGATAACGAGCCTCGACCCGCGCGCCGGTGGTGCGCTCGCCGTGCTCGAGGCGGCCCGCAACGTTGCCTGCGCCGGCGGCGAGCCGCTCGGCCTGACGGACTGCCTCAACTTCGGCAACCCGGAGAAGTCCGAGATCGCCTGGGAGCTCGCGGAGGCGATTGAGGGGATGGCGCTCGCCTGCGAGGCGCTCGGCGTCCCGATCGTCTCCGGCAACGTCTCGCTCTACAACGAGACCGACGGACGCGCGATCCATCCGACGCCGGTCGTCGGCTGCGTCGGCCTCGTTCCGGACGTCCGCGCCGTCCCCGCGGCCTGGCGGGAGGGCGACGTGATCCTGCTCGCCGGCGCCTCGCCTGTGTCACTCGCCGGCTCGGAGTACCAGGCCTGCTACGGCGAGGTCGGCGGCAAGCTGCCGCAGCTCGACCTCGCCGCGGAGGCTTCGCTCGTCGAGTTCCTCTGGCGCGCCGCGCCGTCGTGCTCGCTCGTCCACGACGTCTCCGAGGGCGGACTCGCCGTCTGCCTCGCGGAGGCGGCGATCTTCAGCGGGCGTGGTGCGAAGGTCGAGCTGCCCGAGGATGCGCGGGCGTGGTTTGGCGAAGGTGGCGGCCAGGCCGTGCTCGCGTGCGCGCCGGAGCAGGTCGACCGGCTGGGCGGCGTGCCGCTGCGCGAGCTCGGCGTCGTCGGCGACGACAAGCTGCTCGGGATCCCGGTCGCGGCGCTCGCGGAGGCCTGGACGTAGTGTGCGGCGTCTTCGGAATCCGTTCGAGCGACCGCGACGTCGCGCGGCTCACCTACTTCGGCCTCTTCGCGCTCCAGCATCGCGGCCAGGAATCCGCCGGGATCGCGGTCTCGAATCGCGGCCGGCTGACGGTCGTTCGCGAGATGGGGCTCGTCGCACAGGTCTTCGACGAGGAGAGCCTGCAGGCCCTCCCGGGCGACGTCGCGATCGGGCATGCGCGCTACTCGACCACGGGCTCGAGCCGCTGGTCGAACGCGCAGCCGCTCGTCCAGCACGGAAAGGCGCGGACGGTCGCGCTCGGCCACAATGGCAACCTCACGAACACGAGCGAGCTGCGGGCGGCGCTGGCGGCTGAGCGGATCGCGCTCGGCACGACCTCCGACACCGAGGCGATCGGCGCCCTGATCGCCCACGACCCGTCGCCGCTAGCGCAGGCCGTTGCGAGCACGATGTCGCGGCTCGAAGGTGCCTACTCCGTCGTTCTGCTCTCGGAGGGGAAGCTCGTGGGCTTTCGCGATCCGCATGGAATCCGGCCGCTCGCGCTTGGTCGCCTTGCCAATGAGCACGGCAGCGACGACTGGGTGCTGGCATCAGAGACGTGCGCGCTCGACCTGATCGGCGCGCGCTTCGACCGCGAGGTTCGTCCGGGAGAACTCGTCGTGATCGACGAGCACGGGCTCGAGTCGATCCAGGCGCTGCCGGAGGGCCGGCAGGCGCTCTGCATCTTCGAGCACGTCTACTTCGCCCGACCCGACTCCACGCTCGCGGGCTCGGAGGTGCATGGGGTGCGTTTGCGGATGGGCGAGCGGCTCGCCGTCGAGGCGCCGGTCGAGGCCGATCTCGTGATGCCGATCCCGGATTCGGGCACACCCGCGGCGGTCGGCTACTCGCGCGCGTCGGGAATCCCGTTCACCGAGGGACTGATCAAGAACCGCTACGTCGGTCGGACGTTCATCGAGCCCGACCAGGGGCTCCGCGAGCAGGGGATCAAGCTCAAGTTCAACCCGCTCGCGGAGGTGAGCGGCGAGCGGCTCGTGATCGTCGACGACTCGATCGTCCGCGGCTCCACGATGCGCCAGCTCGTCGCGATGCTGCAGGACGCCGGCGCCCGCGAGGTGCACGTGCGGATCTCCTCGCCCCCGATCGTCTCTCCCTGCTACTACGGGATCGACTTCGCGGACGTCGAGCAGCTCGCCGCCTCGCGCCGCACTCCCGAGGAGCTGTGCGAGCTGATCGGCGCCACCTCGCTCCACCACCTGTCGCTCGAGGGCATGCAGGCCGCGACCCGACTTCCCGAGCAGTCGGTCTGCCGCGCCTGCTTCACCCGCTCCTATCCGACCCGTGTTCCGCTCGACGAAAACGTTGCGAAGCTCCGATTCGAGCGCGTCTAGGAAAGCTCGAGGTCGAACCAGACGCGGTGCTCGCCGGAGCGGGTGACGCCCCAGCGATCGGCGAGCGAGTCGAGGAGGGCGAGGCCGCGGCCGGAGGTCGCCTCCTCGCCCGGCATCGAGACGTCGCGGGGGTCGAACCCTGCGCCGCGGTCGCCGATCTCGACGTGCACCCGGTCGTCGAAGACCTCGAGCTCGAGCGTGATCCGGCCGTCGCCGCCGCCGTACTTGACCCCGTTCGCCAGCAGCTCGCTGACGAGCATCCGCAGCGCGAAGCGCGCCTCAGGGTGGCCGGCAAGGGCGTCCACGCGATCGACGGCTCGCCGCGCTTCGACGATCGCCGCCGTCTCGGCGGGTAGCGACAGATCGAGTCGCCGTTTTCCTCTACCGTCTCGCATGCCAAGAAAACCCGACCGGCAGCGGGTTGGTTACGCCGTCAGCGCCGGTTGGCGAGCTCCTGCGCCCGCCCGTAGCGAACGGCGCGGCGAACAGCGCGCGGGTCGAGGCCTCGCTCCAGCAGCTCCTGGCGCACCTCGCCTTCGCGCGCGAGCCGCAGGAAGAGAAGCGCGAGCGCCGCGATCGTGACGAGCGAGCCCTCGAGCATCATCACGGCGCCGGCGTGGCCCTGGTCGCGGAGCGGCGAGATCCCCCAGAGCTCGTCGCCCGCTGCGTAGATCCCGTAGAAGACCGCTCCCGACCAGAGGAAGATGTTGCCGAGCACCGTCTCCACGAGGCGGA